>Ga0065707_10082022_pt1 | contig 24379 bp, 20 predicted proteins | sample SwiRhicommuniRL3_FD_59094 | JGI IMG/M metagenome (GOLD analysis project Ga0065707, IMG submission 59094) | Switchgrass rhizosphere bacterial communities from Rose Lake, Michigan, USA - RL3 v2 (version 2) | ecosystem: Host-associated > Plants > Roots > Rhizosphere > Soil | place: East Lansing...
CGTTCCTGGGGTTCACGTTCCGGCCGAGACGCGCCCAAGGCCGCGACGGGAAGTGTTGGACGAGCTTCCTGCCTGCGGTGAGTGCAGCGGCGATGCAGCGGATGTATCGCATCCGTGAGTGGCATATCCCACGACAAACCTCCGTCGCTCTGCATGAGCTGGCCACGCACTACAACCCCACATTGAGAGGATGGCTGAATTATTACGGCCGCTTCTACCGATCAGCGCTGCAGCGGATCTTCTTTCACTTCGATGGAAGGCTGCTGCAGTGGGCGCGTCGCAAATATCGCAACCCTCGTTGCAATGTCCATCGACGCCAACGCTGGCGGGAGAGGGCACTCAGCCGCGACCCTCGGTTGTTCACTCACTGGCTCGCTTTTGGATGGGTCAAGGTACGGACGATGGGAGCCGTATGATGCGCGAGCATCCCGTACGGTTCTACGAGAGGCTCCGGCTGCAATGCCGGGGCCTACTCACCTCCCTGCGGTCCGAATGAGGCTGCGTGTCAGGTAGGTCGATGTCCTTGGACTGCTTCTAGCAGTGCGAGATGCTGTGCGCCTTTCGATTGACAGTGAACAACATATGCGAGCGTTTTGGGCGGCACCCGGATTCTTGGGTCACGGAGCCAGCGATGGCTGGGCGCAGCCGGCCAACTATAGGGCTACATTGCTTGTGCGAATGAGCAAGTTACAGAATCGCCCGGACCACGCCACCATCTACACGCAAAGCAGCTCCTGTCGTCGCCGACGCTTGAGCGCTGCAAACGAATGCGATGAGGGCTGCTATTTCATCTGGAGAGGCGAAACGCTGGAGGATCGATGATGGCCGCGCGGTGCTGAAGAATTCGCGTTCGACTGTTGCGGCATCTTTTCCCTGGTCCGCCGCGAGCTGTGCGACGAAATTGCCGACGCCTTCGGAAGCAGTGGGCCCCGGTAACACGGTGTTAACTGTTACCTGAGTGCCTATGAGAGTCTCTGCGAGGCCGCGGGCGACCGCGATCTGAGCGGTTTTCGTCACGCCGTAATGAATCATCTCGGTCGGGATTTGCACGCCCGATTCGCTTGACACGAACACGATGCGACCCCAGTTACGGCTTCGCATGCCCCCCACATAGTGACGAGCCAGGCGAATGCCGCTCAGGACGTTCGACTCGAAGAAGCGCATCCAATCCGCATCGGAAATTTCCGCGAAAGGCTTTGGCTCAAAAATACCCATGTTGTTGACGAGGATGTCCACATCGGGAACGGCCGCGATTAGATGGTCACAGCCCGCAGCGCCGCTTATGTCGGCGGCCACACCCTCTACATGCGCTCCTGGTGCGGCCTTGCGCAACTGGACAATTGCTGTTTCGACACGAGCTGTCGAGCGACCGTTTACGATGACATGAGCGCCTTCGCGAGCGAGCGCGACAGCGGCAGCAAAACCTATACCGGCAGTGGAGCCGGTGACGAGAGCACGTTTAGCTTTAAGTCCGAGGTCCATCAGAGTCTCCTGCAATCACTGATCTGCAGGATACCACTCGATGCATCGATTCATCGCGCCACATCAGAATGAGACACTTGCCTATCGTTCAAGAGTTTCGCTCCATTGTCGGTCCGGGAAGACTCTCGCATATACAGGCTGCAACGAAGAAGCGATTTGTGCTGTCCCTGCAGTCTCCATACGAATCCGTGTACGCTGAGCTGCTGGTACTGGCTGCAACTTAGAAGCCCTACACGATGTTCGTGCAGGCAGGATGCGAGTGCGGTACATGTAACTCAGAGTCAGCCCGCCTGCAGAGTGAGGTCCGCATGCACAGGTCCGGGATCGTCAATAACATTCCATGGGGAGATTCTGGTCAGCGACTCTACATACGAAACTTTGTGAATCAAACGAGGATTGCCGATTCCGACTGGACTCAGGTAGCCGGTGCAGAAGCCCGTGTGGCCTGCTGCGTAGTGAGCCCACATCAGTTGGTGGTCTTTAGGATCGCAAAGACAAAATACCGTTACGTTGTGTAGAAGTGTATCGGCGACGTCTCGTGCCATTTCAAAGAGATCTAGCAGCCATCGGTCGTTGTCGTGCTCAATCTTTGCGATATGCCTCAGTAGCGGATGGTGGGGTAGCTGCGCTGCCATCAGGTTGTGCGCTGAGCGGAGTGACGCAGCCGCACGTGCCGGTCGACCGGGGTGCTCCGTCAATGCACCAGATCTAGTTGCTGCCTGGAGTAGGTCGTTTCGAATGTGTCAGTCAACGGGGATTCTCGACTTGCGAGAACGTGAATAAGGACTTCAGTATCAGGCCGGCAGACGCAAGTGCTTCTTTGCCGCCTGTCTCTCTATCGATGACACATAGCGCTGCAGTAGGTGACAGCCCATCTGCTTTCAGCTTTTCGAGCGCATCGATGATGGCGCCCCCACTGGAAACGACATCCTCGACAAGTACAAACTGCTTGCTGGCCAGCGACGCGCCTTCCGAATAGCGGCAAGTCCCATATGTCTTCGGCTTCTTTCGGATGAATGCGGCGGGAATGCCCGTGACTTGGCTGAGAACGGTGACGATGGGAATGCCGCCCATCTCTAACCCGGCCAGCACCTCCGTACCTTGGGGGAGAAGCGGCATCATTTCTTGCGCAATGGAGAGAAGCAGTTTCGGGTCGGCTTCGAACTGATACTTATCGAAGTACGTGTCGCTGACTTTCCCCGATCGAAGTGTGAAACTTCCGGTGAGTCGAGCGCATTGCCGAATTCGGGATGGGAGTGATGACATGGCGGTTGGGATGTCGGCTGGTCCTGCGGAGTACTGTCCAAGGAAAGGATAGCGGGAATCGAAAGTTGATGTGCACAGTCATGCTGTGGGGTATTCACTAGCCATGCTCCCCCGAGCTCTCCGCCATTGACGGTGGGAAAATCAAACGTCGGAGGACTACCCCAGGCCCACTCCTTGTGCCATCCAAGCTTCTCGAACCAGGCAAAGCTCTGCTGGATATCCGAGACGTTCAGTATGGGCGTCAGCTTATGCGCGAGCATGACCCCGATCCTCCAGGTCCTGGTGACGACGCTACGTGCTCAGTGAACCTCGAGACTCGGATTCAACATTTGAACTCGCTTGAATAGTGAAATCATTCCGATTCGATAGCTGTTCGGGAAATCCGCGGCATGGGTCCCCCCTTCGATGGTCGCAGTGTGCAGCTGCCACGGCGCGTCACTACGTCGTTCCCACTCTGCGAACCACTGGATGGCCTTCTCGCGTAACTTAGGCAGGTCACGCGAACCGCTCGTCACTATCAGGCTCAAGTCTTCCCTCGCTGCGGGCGCTGGATGGGAGAAGCGCTCGCGGCCCGGATCGAATGCTGGGTTGATCGCGATACGTCCCCAGAAAAGATCAGGATCCACGAATGCGGAGTAGAGAGTCATGTAGCCGCCTCGGCTCTGGCCAATCAGAACGCGGTGAGCCGGATCGGCACGATGACGCCGTTCTATCTCCGGTATCAGCTCTGTCTTAAGGAACGTATGGAATGCCGGTGCCCCTCCCTGACTTGGGCCCGCGTCTGCCGCGGGCGCAGAGAAGTCAAACGCGCGCTTGTTAATCGCCGGATCGAATGATCCGTAGGCAATCCCGACGATGATGGCTTCCGGGATGCCTTCGTCGAGAATCAGGAACCGATGCTGAGTCGCGAGGACCGGGAACGTTGAGTCGCCGTCCAGTGCGTAGACAACTGGGTAGTAGGTGTTTGGATTCTGGGCGTAGCTATCCGGCAGGCTCACATAGATATGAAATGCACGTCCGACCGCCTTAGACGCAAACTTGAAGTAGTCGCCCCGCAGAGCTGGGAGGAACTCGAGGGGAGTCACAGGGCTGGCGCTATCTATTGTTGAGGGCGTGGTTCCGCAGCCAGCGGACACGACGAGACTTAGACAAGCAAACGCTAGCCTTGACTTGGTGATGACGCGATAGGCCGGTTCGGCGAGCCGGCGGGAAAATTGCATTGAGGTGCTCCCAATGATGACGCTCGGAGCATGCGTGGATATACAGCATAGTTCAATAAATCGGTGGTGAGTCCCTTTCGGCTATTTGCGCCGCCCCATAGGGCTGCTGCATAGTTTGCGTAGAGCAGCGGAGGCGAGGAGACGAACTGGAGGGAAAGCCCAAAAGTTTCTTGTACCACCGCGTCAGACTTCCGCCAGGAGCAATTGCAGGAGTACTAGGATGTCCAGTTCGTGCACGCTTCTGAAGCATTCGCCCCGTCTCAGGGCAAAGACTGCCCTGGTCCTTATCGCGATTCTAACGGTCGCACCGGTACGTTCGGAGCAACAGACCATTCCAGACACCCCGGCCGGGCGGGTGCTCACCGCATGGCTGGACGCCTTCAATAGTGGTGACCGGGCTCGCATCGGCGCCTATCAACAGGAGTACGAGGCGGCATCCGCTCCTCCGCTGGATGCGGTGATGGCGTTCCGGGCGAGAACGGGTGGATTCGATCTCGTCGACATTTACAAGAGTGAACCACTGAGGGTCGAGTTTCTGGTCAAGGAGCGCGCCACCGACACGCGCGGCATCGGCAGGTTCAGCGTAACTCCGTCCGACCCTCCCAAGGTCACGACCTCAGGGCTCAGAGCAATTCCTCCGGGCGCAACCGCCATCGGTTTCGAGATCGATGCGGCCGTTCGAGAACGGGTGATCGCCGGGTCGATCGCGAAGCTGAATGAAAACTATGTGTTCCCCGAGACGGCAAAGAAAATGGAGCAGGAATTGCGACGCCACCAGAAGCGCGGCGAGTACGACGCGGTGACGGACGGTGAGAAGTTCGCTGGCCTCTTGACCGCACACCTTCAGGAGGTGAGCCACGACAAGCATCTCAGAGTGAATTTCAGCGCGGCCCGCTATCCTGCCGATCTCGCCGCGCCCGGTCCGCAGCAGGTTGCGGAGAACCGCAGGATGACCGAACGCGCCAACTGCGGTTTCGAGAAAGTAGAGCTGCTGGCCGGTAATGTCGGCTACGTGAAGTTCAACATGTTTGCCAACCCGACTCTGTGCGGCGAGACCGCGGTTGCCGCAATGAATTTTCTGGCGAACGTCGATGCCATCATTTTCGATCTGCGCGACAATGGCGGGGGCGATCCAGCCATGGTCGCGCTGATCTCGACATATCTGTTCGACCAGCCGACGCACCTGAATGACATCTGGACTCGCAAGACGGATGCCACGCAACAGTATTGGACCCTCTCAGTGGTGCCCGGCAAGCGGCTGCTCGCCGCGCCGGCTTTCGTGCTGACATCGTCCCGGACGTTCTCCGGCGCCGAGGAGTTCAGCTACAACCTCAAGAACCTCAAACGCGCCACCATCGTTGGAGAGACGACGGGCGGGGGCGCCCACCCGGTGCACGGCGAACGAATCGACGATCGGTTCGTGATTGGAGTGCCGTTCGCCCGTGCGATCAATCCGATTACGCGCACGAACTGGGAAGGCACCGGCGTCGAACCTGATGCAAGGGTGCCTGCCGCCGATGCGCTGATCACTGCGCAGAAGCTGGCAGCCGAAAAGCTCGCGCCGTCAGGTTATGCTCCGCGCGCCGGCACGAACTGATGTCTACTCGATACGAGCTGCCTTGTAACCTCCGAGTGGGATGTCCACTCGCGTGACTCGACCGTGTGCGTCCTTGGTGAATATGAAGTCCGCCAGAGGATGCTCCAGAGAGAAGAACACGGATTCAGATTGGGGCAAGAGGGTAAAGATCTGTCCGCCGATGGGAATCTGCAGCTCCAGCTGTTCGCCTTTGCGAGTGACGGCGAGAGCCAAACCCGGCGTCCAGGAATACTTGCCGACGTAGGCATCCAGCGTGGATTCACTCAGTCGGATCGGCGTCCGCTTCGGTAGCAAGCCATCGATATGAAGGGCGGCCAGTTTCAGCGCGATCACGTCGGTGTTCACGGTGTCGGAGTTGGCGAGCACGATGATGCTCAATCGGACTTCGGGAAAGCGTGCGTAGTGGGCGCGAAAGCCAGGCAGCAATCCGCCGTGAAAGACCTGATCGTGACCGTTGATCTTATTAAGGCCCCAGCCGAAACCGTATTCCACCGATTTGCCATCGTTCAGGCGAGTCGGCGTCCACATCAAATCTAGGGTTGCAGCAGGCAAGATCGTCGCTCTACTCAGTGCGGCGTCCCATTTTCAGCATGTCCTCGAGTGTCGACATGAACGCACCGCTGGCGCGTAGCGCAAACTGCGGCGGAGTGTGTCGCAGTTGGCCGGCTGTGTACCGATAGCCGACGGCAGTGTTCGGCACAACAGCACCGAAATCCGCCGCTGTCGTGTCGTTCATGCCCAACGTCGCGAACACCCGAGTGCGCACGAACTGCATCCACGGCTGGCCCGATGCTTCGTGCACGATTTCGCCCAGTGCGAAGTAGCCGGTGTTTGAGTACTCCCATTGGTCGCCCGGCGCGGACGCGAGCGGCACCGAGTATGCTGACTTTAGAATGTCGGCATCGGACTGAATCTTGGATGCGTCGAAACCGGGCGGCTCACGCGGCAGGCCCGAAGTGTGAGTCATCAGGTGCCGAATCGTGATAGGTGCCCAACTCGACGGCGCCTCATCGAGATACTTGGCAATGCTGTCATTGATGTCCAGCTTTCCATCGCGTGCTAACAGCATCGTCGCGACGGTGAGCATTTGCTTGCTCACGGATGCCAATCTGAAGACAGTCTTCGCCGTGACGGGTACGCCATGCTCGACGCTCGCCAAGCCGTAGTACTTGCGCTCGATGAGCTTGCCGTCCTTTACCATGCAACGGCGATGCCGGGTATATGTTGTGCTTCGACTTCCGTGAGCAGCAGATCATCGACCTGGTCGGCGTGGCAGGTAACGCTGGCGAATACCGCCAACAGCACGATCAAGACGATTTTCATGACGTGTCTCGGTCCGGCCTATCCTGGCCCCAGTCTCAAGGACGGCGGCTTCTTGAATTGCCCTACCCGGAAATTGCGACCGCCTTGCTGGAGACCGGGGCGAACATGCGTTGAAGGAGCGGCCCAGGGTGTGGTGAACCTGGTCATCTGCCTTGCCGAACGCGGGGTAGGGTGGATTGGCGGCCGTGAGTCAACTAGGCGACGGGTACGGAGTGTGCGATCCGGTCGGCAATGGAAGTCAGGAATCATGGCCATGCATGTCTCTGGAGCCAGAGTCCTCATCGCTCTATCGCTGCTGCAGGTGGCAACAACCGGCGTCTGCGACGAGACGTGGCGGGATGCGTCACCCCACAGAGTTCGATTCATCGAGGTGGAGCCGAACGTCAAATTGGAGGTGTTGCAGTGGGGAGGGAGAGGCCGAGCCATCGTCCTGCTTGCCGGCGGAGGTCATACCGCGCATGTCTTCGATGAGTTTGCTACGCGGTTGACTCAGCACTACCGTGTGTTCGGCATTACTCGGCGCGGCTACGGTACTTCGAGCGTGCCTCAGGATGGCTATTCGGCTGACCGACTCGGAGATGACGTCCTCGCTGTCATCGAGAGGCTCAAGTTGCAGAAGCCAGTATTGATTGCTCATTCACGCGGCGGCGCGGAGCTGAGCTCAATATCGTCGCGGCATCCGGACAAGGTGGCTGGCGTTGCGTATATGGACGCGGCGTATGCATATGCATTCTTCGACCCCGACGGTCCCGGTCTATATGGAATGCTGGATTGGCAGGCGCACCTCGTCTCACTTCAGGAGGGTCTGCAGTCGCTGGCAAAGGAGCCGTTCGATGCTGTTCCATCGGCCCGCGAGCTGCTCGACCGGCGTTGGCCTGAATTCGAGAAAGATCTTCGATTGCTCATGAACGTCGAGCGTGGCCGTCCTCCGCGGCCCGATCCAGTGGAGGCGGATCTCCAGACCTTCAAGACCGTACAGGATTGGTACGCGCGCGGGTCCAAGGTGACTATTCCGGAGGCGGAATTTCGGCAGATGTTGGTTACCGATGCGAGCGGACATCCCACGATGACTCGACGCTCGCCCCGTTTCGTAGGCCAGGCGATACGTGAGGGCGACGGGCGCTTTACCGATATCCGCGGTCCGGTACTTGCCATCTTTGCCGTTGCTAGCGATCCGGGGAAAGTCGACACGAGTGATCCGGCCGCCGTCGAGGCTGCGAATGCCTACGTCCAAGTTCAAACTGCCAGGACAAAGCGCCGGGCGTCTTCTTTCCAGCGAGGAGTTCCGCAGGCACGAGTCGTCCTGATAGATCGTGCGGACCACTATGTTTTCCTGTCGAACCAGGCGGAAGTGGTACGGGAGCTAAGAGACTTCATTTCGTCTCTCGGGCCGTGAGGCGTGTATGCGGACCATTCCACTGATTGTTGCTCTCCTGCTTCCCTTGTGTTCGATGGGCGAGGAAAACCATGAGTATCAGTTCGCGACGATAGCGGGCAACGAAATTGCGTGGTCATGCCGTGGAGCGGGATCCCCGACAATCGCACTGATAGCAGGTATGGGACTGGACGCCCATGCTTCCTTCAGTCGGATCCATCACAACTACGACGGTACCGGGCGCATCTGCATGTACGACCGCGCGGGAATGGGCAAAAGCACCTTTCCTAAGGCACGGACGCGAACCCTGAACGAGTTGGTTGAGGAGCTGCACGGCGTTAGCATTCGAGCGGATTGGGGGAAACTTGTGCTGGTTGCCCATTCGTTCGGCGGCTTCATCGCAAGAAGTTACGCCTCCAAGTATCACGAAGAGACGTTAGGAATTCTCCTGTTGGATGCGCCGCATGAGGATTGGCTGCCTCGCCTTCGAGCTGAAATGCTGCCAGCGGATTGGGCCATCATGGAGCGGATCCTTGCCTGGAATATCCGAAATTTCCATGAAGACTACCTCGAAGCTCAAGAGGCGGTTAGAAGTACTCACGTCGCGACGAGCCTCCCGATAACGGTCATATCTCGAGGTATCCCGCACGTTCAAATCAGGCTCGAGAAAATGAGCTATGAGGGAATCGAGCTTTTCGACAGCGAGCACAATATTCTCCAGTCGCAGCTTGCGCGGCTCTCGTCGAATACACAGCATCGTGTCGCACGCTATTCGTCACACATGATCAACGACTTCGATCCCTGGCTGGCAGTGGATGAGATCAAGCTTCTCGTCGGGCGCCTGCCGAACTGAATGGGATTTTACGCAGTTTGGCTCTCGCCGCAGACAGGGCGCGGTTCACTGGAGAAGAGCGCGGTGCCGGCCGTTTCAAAATCGAGCTGTCCTTCGAACAGGCTTCCGCGCGTGCTCAGTTTTCCTGAGGGCCTAGCACGCCGATGGTGTGCAGCCACTGCTCCACCAGCGCGGGCCAGCGACTGACGGGGAGCTTGGTGGGGCGCAAGCCGAAGGCGTGACCGCCCTGCGCGTACAAGTGCATTTCCGTAGGGACGCCGGCCTTCTGTAGTGCGGCGTAGTAGGTCAGCGAGTGCTTCACGGGGTCCACGGGATCATCCTCGGCGTGCAGCAGGAAGGTCGGCGGCGTGTCGGCGCGGACGCGGATGTCCGAGCGCAGGGTCAGGTCCGTCCCGGGCGTCCACAGGTGGCCGGGGTAGAGGGCAATAGCGAAGTCCGGTCGGCAGCTCAGTTCGTCGGCGGCATCAACCGGCGGATACGTCCGCTGCGCGAAGCGCGTGCTGACGGCAGCGGCAAGGTGCCCGCCGGCGGAAAAGCCGATCACGCCGACCTTGTGCGGGTCGACATGCCAATCCGCGGCGTGTTGGCGCACCAGCCCGAGCGTGCGCTGCGCGTCCTGCAGCGCCGTTTGCACCTTGGGGTAGTAGCCGTGTCCGTTCTTCATCGTCGGGCCCGAGTCGGGCACGCGATACTTCAGCAACACGCAGATGATGCCGCGCGAGGTCAGCCAGTCGCAGATCTCCGTGCCCTCCAGATCCATGGCCAGGAACTGGTAACCCCCGCCGGGGAACACCACCACAGCCACATCGGTGTTGCGGCCCTTGGCCGCATACACCGTCATTGTCGGCCGGCTGACATCGTTAGCCCTGGGCCACCACTCGCGTCCGGCGGGGGACCGACAGACTCCGGTTTCGGGTTGGGCATCGCGTCGGGTACCGCGCCGGGCCAGATCGGCACTTGGACATGGCCGGGCGAGGGTTGCCAGACGTCGGCGTGTGCCTGCGAATGGGCCCATGCAAGTACGAACAAGAAAATTACGAGGATCGGCTGTGCATGGTCTCGATGGAAATGCCGGGTTTCGACCTGTTGATCTTCAAAGATGCGATTTACCTTACTGAATATTGCTGTCAGGAGTGACTCTGCGGAGCAGGATGAGCGGTCTTTGCGGCAGAAGAAGGGCACGATTCGGGCAAATTGTGGAATCGTTCTCAACGTTCGCGAGCTATAACCGACCGGCGAAAGCTCATGGGACAAATTCGCGCCCTCCGTGAATCGCCGGTGAGGGTCATCGCGCATTCCATCAGGCCCCGCGGCCAAGCGCCGCCACACCGAGGCCGAATGCATGGCTGCAATCTCTACTTGGGATCCAGAAACTGAAAAAGATGTTTGGCAAAAGGGGGCGTCCATGTATGAACTTGCGCCGTATAGGTCCCGGGCGTAGGGGGAGGGGCTGCTTAATAGCGCCAAATTGGGGACAATAGGCGCACATTAGCCAGCAACAGTTGTCTGACGGACGTTCCGACGGACTTTTGGATCGGCGATCGGCAAAACGTCACGATGTTCAATAACATAGCGGCGAAGAAAATTACTGAGTGGGAGTGACCCAAGTCATATGCAAGAATCATTGTTTTAGATAGATTTTTGCGTATGCTCCGGGGATGCCATCGTTAGAGCAATACATGGACGATCACCTTGCGCACGGGCTACTTCTCCAGGGAGGAAGCACTCAAAGCGCTGAGCATTGCCCCCTGTAATCTCGCGGCGGCTGCGACGAGGCTGATCAACAAAGGTCAGTTGGCCAACCCTCGCCATGGTTTCTTTCTCATTCTTCGTCCCGAAGACAAAGTTAGCGGAGCGCCCGATCCAGTGCGGTGGATCGATTCGCTGATGAAATATCAGCGGCTCGACTATCGCATTTCGCTGTTACGCGCAGCGGCTTTCCATGGCTCATCGCACGAGGCTGCCATGATCTTTCAGGTCGTTGTGCCCAAACAATTGCGCGATTTCGAACTTGGGTGCCATCGGTTGCAATTCCTATATCAGACGCCACAGGCTTTCTCTCGCGTTAATCGACTCGATGACCTCGATCGGATCAAGAGTGAAGACGGCTTCGGCAACGTAGCGAATGTAGAACTCACGCTGCTCGACTGCGCGCGTTATTTTCACAAGGCTGGCGGTATCAACGCCGTGGCGCAGATCGCCAAGGACATCGGCGACAAAGCGGATTCTGGCAAACTCGCAAAGATCGCTGCCGCATATGAGAACTCTTCGGTGCGTCGCCTCGGCTTTCTGCTTGATCTGGCAGGCCACGAAGAACAGGCTCGCGCGCTGGAGCCCTTCGCAAAGAAAGCGAAGACAGCGACCCCACTGAATCCAGCGACAAAGCCGCTCGTTGCATCGCTGGCCAACGTTTCCGAGAAGAACTCGCGGTGGAAGCTCCTGATCAATGAGTCAGTGGAGATCGACTCTTGATTCCCCGCGCCTTCATTCAGGCGTGGAGCAATCGACACACCATGCAGATTGGCGATCTGCCGGTCTTTCTGGCCGGCGATGTGACGAACGACCTGCCGATTCTGCATGTGGCCAACGATGAAGGTCATGTAGCCGGATACAATGCCGTGCGCGAACACCCAACCTGCTTTCAACGCCGCACACCCCTGACGATTGTGTTCTCAGATCCGAACATTGTCAGCGTCGGCGCGCAGCTCAGCGAACTGGACACAGCAACGATTGTCATCGGTGCGGTGGATTTCACCCGCCAGGGACGAGCACGCATTGCGCAGGAGAATCGCGGTTTGCTGCGTGTCTACGCCGATCGCAAGGACGGCCTGATACGCGGCGCACAGTTGTGCGCGCCCCGCGGCGAACATCTGGCGCACCTGCTGGCGCTCGCCATCGAACAACACGCAACCGTGCATTCACTGCTGCGCATGCCCATCTATCATCCTGCCTTCGAAGAAGGCTTGCGAACCACCTTGCGCGACGCCGCTCGCCAGATCGCCCCACGTGTTGATAGCGACCTCGCTGCCTGCGATCCACTAGGGGCCGCTGCCCTGGATTGATGCTTGAACCGCGCGCCGCTACACGCAATCGTCATGTGCTCATGACGAATTGGCTGTAGCTGTTACCGGCCGGTGACTCACTTCACACCGGTCAGCTACCGACATCCCACTGACGTGATCTGACAATGCTCCGCGTCCGCTCGCGCACCCTGCGGGCGAACATCATGGGGAGATCGCAGGCATGAGACTTGGTGTTGATGTTCTGTCACGCGCGCAGCCAGCGCATCCGGCGGTATTGACCGTGCGTCGTCGCTGCCCGGTGACGACAATTTCGGCGTTGCTGGCGCTCGCTTCGCCAGCTTATTCGCAGGCGCAAGACGCTGCCGCGGCATCTTCAGGTGAAGCACCGATCGTTGTGGCCGACGCTGACGGGGGCGCGGCGCGGCGCCTCGAGACTGTCACGGTGATGGCACGACGCCGCGAGGAAAACGCGCAGGACGTGCCAATACCGATTGCAGCGCTGGACGGCGATGCACTGTCATCGTCGGGACAGTTTCGGCTGGAAGATTTGAATCGCCGGTTGCCGAGCACAAACGTGCAGTTCAGCAATCCGCGGCAGTCGAGCATCGCGGTGCGCGGACTCGGCAACAACCCGGCGAACGACGCGCTCGAAGCCAGTGTCGGCGTGTACCTGGACAACGTCTACCTCGGTCGACCAGGGATGGCAAACCTCGACCTGATCGACATCGATCAGGTCGCGCTTCTGCGCGGGCCGCAGGGCACGTTGTTCGGTAAGAATACCACCGCCGGCGTGCTATCCATCACGACGCGTCAGCCGAGCTTCACGCCGGAGGCGCAGGTCGAAGCGTCGATCGCCAATCGCGACTACTACCAAACGCGCGCCGCCATCTCCGGTCCGCTGCTGGGCGATACGCTGGCAGGACGCCTGTCGTTCGCGAAGACTTCCAAAGGTGGCTTTGTCGATGACATCACGGACGGCCGCAAGCTCAACGATTCCGATCGTATCGGTGTCCGCGGCCAATTGTTGTACCAGCCGTTCGACTCGCTCTCCGTGCGCGTGATCGGCGACTACAACGAGGAGCACTCCAACTGCTGCGCATCGGTGCTATACGGGCTGGGCCCGAATGACGGCGCGCTGGTGCGGCAACGCTATGCAGCCATCGGCGCAACGCTGGCCTATGATCCGGACTTCCTCACGACCACCATCGACGCTCGCCAGCGCATGGAAGTGCGACAGGGCGGCGGTTCCGTCGAAGCCAACTGGGAATCCACCGGCGGCTACAAGCTTACGTCGGTCACGGCTTATCGCAGCTGGTGGTTCACGCCGACCAACGACGCCGACTCCACCAATCTGCCCGCCATCATTAATGCCGGTCAGCACGTGAACGATGAGCAATGGAGCCAGGAATTGCGGCTCGCCTCACCAAGCGGTGGCCCCATCGACTACGTGGCCGGGCTCTACTACTTCTATCAGTACCAGAACAACAGCATGTTCACACAGTACGGACCGGCGGCGGGTGCTTATCTAGGACGCGCGTTCTTCAACAATGCGTTCACGAACACCAACCAATACTTGCACACCGATAGCGGTTCCGTGTTCGGCCAGGCAACCTGGCATGTCACTGATCGCTGGAGTCTCACAGGCGGCGTACGCGAGATTTTCGAAGACAAGTCAACACGCGTGCAACGCGAGGCGCCGATCGGCGGCGTGCAACCGGCGATCGATGCTGCGGTCGGCCCGTTCGATTCGGGTGTCCTCAAGCGCAGTGATAAATCGACAGCAGCCCTGCTGAGTGCGGCATTCCAGCCGAACCCGGATTGGCTGTGGTACGCGTCGGTAGCGAAAGGCGCCAAGTCGGGCGGCATCAATCCCGCGGTGCCGAATCCCGGTTTGACGGTCGATTCGCTGTATATCGATCCCGAGCGCGCGCTCGACTACGAGTTCGGCTTCAAGTCATCGCTGTTCGAGCGCCGCCTGCAGTTGAACGCCAACCTTTTCTGGACCGACGTCGACGATTATCAGGCGACGCAACTGCAGCTCTCGCCGCAGACGAATACGTACCAGCAGGTGCTCTCGAACATCGGCAAGGTCCGCACGCGCGGCATCGAGACGGAGATTTCGGCAGCGCCAGTCACGGACTTGACCCTCGCAGTGGCGGCGTCATTCAACGACGCGAAGTATCGCGAATACCGGGATGCGCCCTGCTCCGCCGAAGCCATCGCCGCCGGTCGGACCCTCTGCGACCTCAGCGGTGACCAGGTTGTCGGCGCGCCCCAATGGATCGTGAATCCCAGCGTCAGTTACACGCGCCACTTAGGAGCGTTCGAAACGACAGCGCAAGCCGACTACGCGTGGCGTTCATCGTTCTCCGGCGCGCCCGACAATTCGCAATACGCCGACGTCGATGGGTATGGCGTGCTGAACGCGCAACTCGGTATTGCGGGCGGTTTGTCGCAAGCCGCCTGGCACCTCTCGCTCTGGAGCCGCAACTTGCTGAACAAGCACTACGTGATCGGTGGCGTGACTGGCGCGAGCCAGTTCCTCACGTACACGCTCTATCCAGGCGAACCGCGCTCCTATGGCGCCACGGTTCGCGTCGACTTCTAGCAGTCGACTTCTAATAGGAGGGTCGCATGACACAAGCCATTCTCGAGCGCCTCGCGGCGCCCACGCCTTCCCTGCGCGCGGACAATATCGAATCCGCGCGTACGGGAGCGAGCGTAAACGGCAGCCGACTACGGCTCTTAAGCCGTGGACGTGAGCTGCTCGCCGAACCCTTCCTGCACTTTCTGTTGCTCGGCGCAGCGTTGTTCGGCGTCGATCACTATCTGGAGGCAAAGTCGCGATTCACGCACATCACGATCGCACCGCAGGTCGTAGCGGGAATCGCTGAGAATTTTCGCTTGCAGTACGGAAGCCTGCCCTCGCCCGAGCGTCTGCAGGCGCTGGTCGATGCGCGTGTTCGCGAAGAGGTGTTCTATCACGAGGCGCTGCGACTCGGTCTCGACAAGGACGACGAGATTATCCGTCGGCGCCTGGTGCAAAAGTACGAGTTCCTGCAGCAGGATCTCGACATCGAGTCCGAGCCGAATGCAGCAGCGCTGCAAGCGTTCTTCGCCGCGCATAAACAGCAATACGAAGTTCCAGCGACCGTCTCTTTCAGTCACGTCTATTTCTCGACCGACAGTCGCGGTGAGCATGCGCCAGCAGACGCTGCACGAGCAGCTGCTGCGTTAGCAGTCAGCGGCTTGAATCGCGCCGTCGATTCTGGCGATGCATTTCCCGGTCCGACCGATTTCACACGCGTCTCGCAGGTCGAACTCGGTCGCGTATTCGGCCAGCAGGGCCTGGCGAGCGAGATTTTCAAGCTTCCGCCGCGGCAGTGGTCCAAGCCGATTGCTTCCGGACTCGGATGGCATCTGGTATACGTGAATGCCCGTGAGCCGGCACGTGTACCCGGCTTCGCCGAAGTACGCGACACCGTGCGGCGCGACTACCTCGAAGCCGCACGCGCGGCACGCAACGAACAGGCCTATGCAAAGCTGAAGCGCGGCTTCGTGATCGAGCGCCCGCAATGAGCAGGCTTACCCTTTTGCTCGTATTGCTGCGCGCCACGCTGGCAGTGCTTGCAATCGCGTTTACAGCGCCCGCATCGGCGCACGAGATTCGACCTGCATACCTGGAGATCACCGAAAACGCAGAGCACCGTTTCGATGCGCTCTGGAAGCAGCCAGCGCTCGGCACACTCGCGGTTCGTCTCGTCCCCGAAGTCTCGAATGGATTGCTCGCAGGACCGCCGAGCGAAGAAGGCACGACGAACACGTTCCTAGTGCGCCGCTGGCGCGATCGGCCACAAACGCGCGATTCGTTCGACGGCGCAGTGCTGCGCGTCGCCGGCCTTGAAAATACGATCACCGATGTGCTTGTCTGCGTCACCTTCGCCAACGGACAGACGATCCAGACGGTGCTCAAGCCGGACAATCCTTCGCTCACGATTCGCTTGCAAGGCGCGGGCAAGCTGGCCGTACCCACATACTTGGTGCTTGGCATCGAGCACATTCTCACCGGCTTCGATCACCTGAGCTTCGTGCTGGGGTTGCTGCTGCTCGTGAGCGGCAGTCGCAGGCTCTTCAAGACCATCACGGCATTCACGGTTGCACACAGCATCACGCTTGCCGCTGCCGCGCTTGGCTACGTAAATGTGAGCGCGCCCGTGATCGAATCGCTCGTGGCGCTCAGCATCGTGTTCGTGGCCGTGGAACTGGTCAGAAGTTGTCGGGGTCGCGCAGGCCTCACCGCGCGCCATCCCTGGGTGATTGCATTCACGTTCGGCTTGCTGCATGGCTTTGCGTTCGCCGGGTCGCTGGCAAACATCGGCTTGCCCGCACACAACATTCCCGGCGCACTGCTGCTGTTCAATCTGGGTGTGGAGATTGGCCAGTTGTTGTTCGTCACCGCAGTGCTCGCAGTTGTGCACGCAGCGCGCCGCCTGCACTGGCCTTTCGCTGCCGGTTCACGCTGGGCGACGGCCTACGCCATTGGCGCACTGGCTTCGTATTGGATGATCGAGCGCGTCCATGTGCTAGTTCCAGGTCCTGTCTGAATGCACCGGTATTCAGCTTCATAACAAACATGTTTCAGAACACGTCAGGAGTCCTCATGAGGTTAAATCGATGGATTGCGGTCGCTGTCGCGGGAGCCATGCTGACTGCCGCCGCCGATGCCGCAGACGTACCGTCGGATCCGCAGCGCAACGCGTACTTCGGCGACCTGCATCTGCACACGAGTTACTCCTTCGATGCCTACATCCTGTTCGGCGCGAAGATCGATCCCGAAGGCGCTTATCGCTTCGGCCGCGGCGACACCGTGAGCTACCTGGGCGACGATATCCACCGATCGTCCCCGCCCCTGGACTTCATGGCCGTGACCGATCATTCCGAGAACATCGGTGTGTTCAACACGCTGGAGGATCCGAACAGCCCGTTGTCGCGCAGTGAGATCGGCAAGGAGGTCAAAGCACAGGGTTCGGCCGTTTTCGGCAAACTCGCGAAAATCCAGACCGGCAGCGGCGGCAAAGGATTGCCCGGCGTAGATGTGAGCGAGAGCGCGCAGTCCGGCTGGCAGCGCGAGATCAAAGCGGCCAATCAGTACTACCAACCGGGCAAGTTCACTACCTTCATCGCTTATGAATGGACAGCGATGACCGATGGCGCCAATCTGCATCGCAACGTCATCTTCCGCGGCGACAAAGCGCCGAATCCGTTTACTTCCATCCACTCGACCAAGCCCGAGGATCTCTGGAACTTTCTCGAGATCATTCGCAAACAGGGTTACGAAGCGCTGGCGATTCCGCACAACTCGAATGCGAGCAACGGCCTGATGTTCGACTGGGTGGACAGTCGCGGGCGCCCCATCGATCAAGCGTATGCAGAGTTGCGCGCTGCGAACGAACCGCTGGTGGAAATCTCGCAGAACAAAGGCTCTTCAGATACCGCCCCGGCACTATCGCCCAACGACGAATTCGCGAACTTCGAGCGCTACGAGCACTTGCTGATAGACGCGCGTGCACCCAGCAAGCTGGAGGGCAGCTATGTGCGCGATGCCTTCGGCCGCGGATTGGCGCTCAAGGAACGCACGGGCGCAAACCCTTTCAAGTACGGCGTCATCGGCAGCAGCGACTTTCACAACGGTCTGTCCGACGCAGCGGAGAATGCGTTCGTCGGCACGTTCGGCGCGATTGATCCCACGAAGAAGCTGCCCGACGTGGATCAGTTCATAAAGAGCTCCGGTAGCTGGCGTAAGGATCAGGGTCTGACTGATGCACAACTCGACTACTCGTTCTACGAGAACGGGTCCGGCAATCTCACCGGCGTGTGGGCAGAGCAGAACACACGCGAATCGATCTACGACGCGCTACGCCGCAAGGAGACCTTCGCCACCTCCGGCACGCGTCTGAAATTCCGCTTCTTCGGCAGCTGGGATCTGCCAGCCGACTTGCTCAAGCGCAAGGACTGGGTGACCGCCGCGTATCGCAGCGCCGTGCCGATGGGTGGCGATCTGCCTGCAAAGCCGGAGCCAGCGAGCGCACCAACGTTTGCTATCTGGGCCGTGAAAGACCCGAACGGCGCAAATCTGGATCGGCTGCAGGTCGTGAAGGTCTGGTTGGAGAATGGTAAGCACACGGAGAAGGTGTTCGATGTCGCGCTCTCGAGCGGTCGCAAGGTCGATGCGAAGACGGGCAAAGCACCCGCCGTCGGCAACACGGTCGATCTCAAGACGGCGACCTACAAGAACTCGGTCGGGGCCACGTCGCTCGCCACGGTATGGCGCGATCCGCAGTTCGATGCCAATCGGCCCGCGGTGTATTACCTGCGCGTGCTCGAGATTCCGACGCCGCGCTGGTCGACAATTCTAGCGTTGAAACGTCATCAGCCTATACGAACGGACGTACCTGCAACACTGCAGGAGCGCGGCTGGTCCTCGCCGATCTGGTATACGCCCAGCGCGGAGAGAACGGCGAGCAAGGATGCTCATCCGACACTGCGGCAAGCTGGTCTCGAGGCGAGCGGTGGGTCAGGATTGCGCTGAGCCGCAGTGGTTGTCAGACGAAAGCGCGTTCTTAATCGTAGCGGCGATCGGCGTCGCTGACGCAACGATGTGTGGACAAAAGCCATCCGGCAGCTATTTAGCTGCCGCTACCACCTGAACGTGTCGTCCCGCGCACCTGCGTTAATCGCAAGCTGCTTGCCATGCAGGCTCGCTCTCCCTTGCACGGTCGCGAGCAAGGTTTCGCTGTGTCAGCGAGTCCAAATGTGCCGGAACTCTCGCGTCGAGGTGCAGTCCCGCGCACGCCCGGCGTCGACATCTTCAAGTCCCACGTGTGCGGCGTCTCGCAATGCTTGAGGCGCGCTCTTTCAGGCCAGATACGATCTGGCCCAGCCGAGCCCGGCAGCGGTTTCCTGCGCCGGCTTGTATTCACACCCCACCCAACCGTCGTACCCGAGCGCGTCCAGGTGCTTGAGCAGCCACCCGTAGTTGATCTCACCTGTCCCCGGCTCGTTGCGTCCAGGATTGTCGGCCAGCTGTATGTGGCCGATACGCGGCAACAGGCGTTCGATGGTTCGGGCCAGGTCGCCCTCCATGATCTGCATGTGGTAGATGTCGTAGAGCAACTTCACGTTCGGCCGGTTCGCCGCATCCATCACTGCTAAGACGGCAGCGGTGGTGTCATAGAAATAGCCGGGGATGTCGACACGGGTATTGATGGGTTCGAGGACGATCGTGAGACCGCGTCCGGCGACCGCGTCAGCCGCCAGTCGCACATTCTCGATCAACGTAGCGGTCCATGCGGCCCGGTTCGCGCCAGCCGCAATCTTCCCGGCCATGAGGTGCAAGGTGCGGCAGCCAGTCGCGTCCGCATACTCCAGTGCGCGATCGATACTCTCGCGGAACTCCGCTTTGCGGGCGGGATCCGCACCGAAGCCACGTTCACCGGCGGCCCAGTCACCCGGCGGCAAGTTGAACAGGGCCATGGTCAGCCCCAGAGAACGCAGTCGTTCCTGCACCACCGTGGCTGGCGCGACGTACGGCGCCACGCACTCGACCGCCTTGAAGCCCGCGCGCGCGGCTGCGTCGAAGCGCTCGATGAACGGCAACTCGGTGAACATCATCGTGAGGTTGGCGGCAAGTTGAGTCATGTGGGTTTCCTAAGCGAGATCGACTGCGACGACTTCATGGATGACGACCTTGGGCACGTCGACCACCAATCGCCCGCCCTCCTGTCGACTCTGCGGCGTTTGCCCCGACTCAAGCAGCCTCACACCAGTGACGCGCGCATGGGCGGGCAGGGCCATGCTCACGGTGAAGGCGCCGGTGGGGAGATTCTCTCGGTTGAAGCCAGTCATCATCATCGGATTCTGCAGGTTGACGAGATGCGCGGTCATCGAGCCTGCTTGCCGCCAGCAGGCGAGATCGATCATGCCCGGCCCATCCACGATCAGCGGCTGCGCTTCGTCGGCTGCCCATTCGATCGCATTGCGGAGCACTTTCAAATGATCTTCCGCAAGGATGTCCCAGAAGGTCCGGTCGATGTTCGAGGGAAAATAGACAACGCGCCCCTTGCCCACCTGCCGCGCATAGACCGCCGGAATGTTCGTCGTCCTTTTGTCCGTGAACACGCGCTCCATCGGCAGATCCGGATAGCTCGGCACCAGTGTCAGTGGCTGGGGTGCAGTGTCTCTCGGAGTGACCAGCACCTGCGAAATGGCAGCGATGATTCGCGGCGTATCGTCCAGCCCGCGGGTGAACGGGCCGGGCGTCGCCATGGTGATGTACGAATTCTGCACTCGCGGCAGCACTTTGCCACCGTAGTCGCAACCGAACAGGTCTGCCAGGCCGAAGTTGCTGCGTGGCGCACCCCATTCATCGTAGAGCGATGTCTCGTGCGTCGCGACGATCCGACCGCCCCGACTCACGTACCCTGCGATGCTGGCGCACTGCGCATCGGACATCGCCGCGACGTTTGGCAGGATGAGCACGCGAAAACGATCGATGGATGCGGGGTCCAGTTCGCGATCGTCGACCATCTCGAATGGAATCTTCGATTCCAGCAGTGCCTGGTAGAACCCGTTGAGCGCGTCCGTGACGATGGCGCCGCCGCCGTTGTGCTCAGGCCCGGCGTTTGCGGCTGCTCGCGCGTAGTAAGTGATCGACTGCGCCGAGCTGACGATGGCTACACGGGCCAGATTGCCCGTGTGTCGGAAGTACTTCTCATGGCGCTGATGCCATTGATAGAGCTCTTCGACGGGCTTGACCCAGCGCTTGTCGAAGGTCTCCGCCTTGAACTTGGCGTGCCAGGGTCGGAAGCCTTGGGCAATACCATCATGCACGTAGGCGACGATCTCGGCCGGTGACTGCACCGAATCCTTCCAGCGATGCTCGTCCTCGAAGCCGATGGTGAAAATGCCGGCCACCGGCTTGTCCTGCATCAGCATCCGCGCCTCTTTGGCGCTCTTGCCATTGCTCCAGCTCGGAGTCCCCGAGCGTCCCTGGCGGTCCGAGTAGATTGCCTTGATGGTGGTGCGCAGTCGGGCGGGATCCAATCGTCCCGTGGTTCCCGGCGTGAAGAAGGCGTTCGGACTGTATTTGCGAACGGTGTCGTCCCAGAGCTTGATCTGGGCAAAGCGCATTTCCTCGTCCCAGAGGAGGTAGGCCTTGCGCGCGGGACTCGTGGGACTTTCCGACGCCGCCGGCACGTCGAAACCGGCGGCGGCGCGAAATTTCTCCTTGCAGTGCTGGCAATAGCAAACTCCCGCCGAGCCCGCCCAGCGGTTGCCGAAGATGGCATCGGGTTGATAGCCCAGCATGATTTCCGCAATGATCCGTGGCATCCAGTCGAAGGTCATGGGACCGTTGCCGCAGGACAGATACAGATCCGGCGCCGTGGGGTGGCGACGGGGAGAACCGTCGGCAGCTCGCGCTACCCAATCCGGATGGGCGGCGAAGCACTCTGCGGAGATGGCATGCGGATCGACGCGCGCCAGCACCTTCATGTTCAGCCTGCGTGCCCCGTTGATCATGTCGCCGAGTGGGTCGGTATTGCCCAGATACGGACTGCGCGTATGGAAAGGCACTTTCGTCGGATAGTAAGCCGTGACACCGCCCGCGCTCAGGCACGTCCCGTCGATCCGTGCGCGCTTCCAGTGATCGAACCAGAACTGCGGATCGAAATGCTGCGGATCGTCATCGGTGAACGCGACCTGCGACCAGCGCATCGGTTCCCGCTCCCAGCCGGGGCGAGTCGCAGGTGATGCGGCGAGCGCGGACCGCACGAATTTGTTAGACGCGCCGGCGGCGAGCAAGCTCGTCATCGCGATCGTCTTGAGCGCGGCGCGCCGGCTGAACAGGGTGTCGTTTACCATTTGAATCGGGCTCCCAGACCGAAGCTACGACCGATGGGATCGTAGAAGCCGGACGCGTTAGCGGCGCCCGCACGAGTGATCGTGCCCTCCGCCAACAGCGGTGGGTCCTTGTCGAGCAGGTTTTCGATCTTGGCGTACACCTGAAAATGGTCGGTGACGTCGTATCGAGCGGAGGCGTCGAGGTAAAGATAGCCACCGTACTCATTCTTGGAAATGTCGAGGGGGCCGTAGGTGTTGTCGTATTTCCCCTTGCCGATGTAATTGGCCAGCAGCCTCAACAGCAGCGCGCCATTCTCGTAGCTCGCGGTCGTCGCCGAGCGCCACTTGGGTGTCGCATTCGTGCCAGTGAGCTGCCCTGCCGTGTCCACGGACACGCCGTTCGACACCGTCACGAGTTCATCGACATAGGTCGCAACCGTGGCGAGCGTCAGGTTCCCGGACCAGGAAGAGGCAATGATGTCGAGCGGCATGCGGTAGGACAATTCGAAGTCCAGCCCACGCGTCTCGAGCGACTGCGCGTTGAATGAGAACGCCGAGACCTGGGTGATTGTGCCAAGCGAGTTGCGCACGATTGCCGCGCAGAACTGCGCGTTGCCCGCAGCGCAGCGATCAACCACTTCTTGCGCCTGGATCGTGCTGATCGCGTCGTCTAGCTGTATGTCGAAGGCGTCGATCGAGAACTGCAGACCTTCCAGGAAAGCCGGGCGGAACACAAAACCGCCGGTCAGGGTGTGAGCGCTCTCCGGCTTCAGATCCTTGTTGCCGCCCTGCAGGATATTGGTTACCACCGGCACGTTCGACGGCCTGTCGATGACATTCGTTCCGCCTCGCACGGTAGCCGCGGCAAACAGCTCATTGACCGTCGGTGAGCGGAAGTCCTTGGAATAGGTGGCGCGGAAGCGCAGCTGGTCGTTGAAGGCCCAGTTCAAGCCTGCCTTCCACACACTGGTGCTACCGCTCGTGCTGTAGCTGACGTAACGGCCGGCGAGGTCCAGCGCGATGCTCTGTGCCAGCGTGGCGTTCTTGACCAGCGGCAGCGAGGACTCCACATAGTATTCGTTGACACTCTGCGAGCCCCGATACGCCGCGGAGCTCGCCTGGCGCCAGCCGTTGACCTGCGAGATAGGATCGGACTGGAAGTCGATGCTTTCATCGCGGTACTCGCCGCCGAACGCGAGGCCGATGGGACCGGCCCAGGTCGAACCGAGTTCACCGCTCGCGCCGATGTTGACATCGGTGCTGCGCGAGTACGCGTTGATCCACGAGGTGCCAGTGACATAGTTGACGGCCGCGGGCGATACGGAGTTCAGACCGAACGGATTGGCAGCGACGCATCCATTGTTCGGTGCGCTCAGCGTCGAACGACAGATCGGCGTGCCGGCCGGCCCGATCACGGAGTCGAGAGCCGCTGTCCAGTTGGCATTGATACGGTTGTGCAGGCTTTCGTTATCGTACAGGGCGTAGGTGTAGTTGAGCCCCGCGGTCCATGACCAGTCCGCCGGCAAAGCGCCCTTCAGGCTCGCCGCCCCGCGCAAATAAGTATTCTCGGACGTGTTGTAGTTGATGCCCAGCTCGGGATTGAGCCGACCCAGGGTGATGGTCTGCAAATTGTTAGCGACCATCGCATCTCGAATGTTGATTGGCAGGAACGCATTGTCGCGGCGGATGGTGATGTCCGCGTTGTTGTAGTTGTAATTGTTGGTCTGCGACTGCGTGGCGCGTGCTGCCAGCAGATCGAGCCGGCCTTCCAGGCTCGGCGTGATGTCGTACGTCAGCCGCGAAAGCAGGTTGATGCGTTCGCCCGAAGACAGCAGTACCCCGAGATCCGGCTGGGTCATGAGGCCGTCACCGCCCTGCATCCAGATCGTGCTGACGTTCGTGCCTTGCCGGAACGCGCTCTGCGCGCCGCCGGTACCGAACTGGATGTTCTTCAGCATCCCTGCGGTCGTGATCACACCACCCATTGTCATCTGTGAGAGCCGCACGTCAGGCACGATGAGCTGACGAAACTGGCCGTTGGTGGCGGTGTATGCGGAATTGGGGATCAGAGTGGTTCCGTGGTTACCCCAGTCACGCGCGCCCTGATAGAGAATGTCCGGTCGATCGTAGTACGAGGCGGCCACCACGAGCTTGGCGCGGTCGTCCGCGAAGTGCGTGCCATAGACCAGGCTGGCTGAATAGTTGTCCGCGTCGCCTTCACCGGAGACGTTGTATTGGACGTCGGCCCGCACCCCGGTGAAATCGCTGAGCAGGAAAACGTTGACGACGCCGGTGACCGCGTCGGACCCATAGACCGAAGACGCGCCTGCCGTGACGATC
>Ga0065707_10000527_pt1 | contig 24225 bp, 29 predicted proteins | sample SwiRhicommuniRL3_FD_59094 | JGI IMG/M metagenome (GOLD analysis project Ga0065707, IMG submission 59094) | Switchgrass rhizosphere bacterial communities from Rose Lake, Michigan, USA - RL3 v2 (version 2) | ecosystem: Host-associated > Plants > Roots > Rhizosphere > Soil | place: East Lansing...
GCCAAATTAACATCCGTCTGCTTCCAGACCTTACTCTTAAAATTATAATTTATCGTTGAAAGTAATCTTCTTATTCGATCACGCATCGTATTGATCCTCTGATTGTCAATGCTTGCGATCCTAACGTCCTTATAAAGAATAAGAATTGATGCGGCAAGTTCCAATGGGATTTTTTCACTCTCTTTATAATCAGAAAGCGTACATGCAGTATAATTGCAATTATGAAAATTACACCACCTACGAATGCAGTTCCCAAGGGACCAATTGTAACTAAATCCAATTCAAATTGATGAATTGCTGCCTTGGTGACCAAAAGGACTGCTACAAATCCAAATACCTTTANCANTATCGAATGTTTTAGTAGCATCAATCTATCGACTTGCCNTTCCTTTGATTAGCAGACGAGTTATAAATTTTTTTATTCGAGCTTCATTGCATANAATACTTTTGTGTTTGTAAATTTATTAATATTTAATATCACCATTTAGCGATTTACTTGATTTACTTGTCTACTTGTCGTAAAAACCATTGAGTGAGGCGAGTAGAATTATAACGATGCAGTTCAAAGAATATATTCAGTACAAGAAATGAATCCAAGATGCGAGTGGGCAAAAGAAAAGGTCGAGATTAATTATCATGATAAAGAATGGGGAGTACCGTTGCACAATGATAGGAAGCTATTTGAATTTCTGGTACTTGAGGGAATGCAAGCAGGTCTTAGTTGGCGTATTATTCTCCGTAAGCGCGAAGAATTTCGAAAGGCATTTGATAATTTCAGAGTTCAGAAAATAGCAAACTACGACAAGATGAAAGTTGAGCAACTTTGTTCCAATCCATCCATAATTAGAAATAAGAAAAAGATTGAGGCAACAATTATCAACGCTAATGCATTCCTTGAGATCCAAAAAGAGTTTGGCAGTTTTGATACCTATATATGGAATTTTGTATGCTACAAACCTATACAAAATTCCTGGAAAAGCTATAAGGAAGTTCCTTCCATGTCACAAGAATCTGATCTCATTTGTAAAGACCTTAGAAAACGAGGATTCAAGTTTGTAGGTTCCAAGATATGTTATTCAATGATGCAAGCTGTCGGTATGGTTAATGATCACACTTTAGATTGTTTTAGATACAGGGAATTGAGTAACTAAGGTAGATATAATGAGGGTTTTTAAATACCATATAGTTGAAAAACGTTATCCTTTCTATCCAAAATACAGAGATTGAGACCTTAGGCAATTTGAGGGAATTATTTGAATTTGACGGATTTCAGATTGAAACTAAACATGTAAAAAGAGACAGTATTCCTCAAGAAGTTGATAAATACGCAGCAATTGTCATTTTGGGAGGATACATGTCAGTTTACCAAAATCTGCCCTATCTGGAGGAGCAACAAAAATTGATAAGAAATGCAAATCATCATCAAGTACCGTTACTAGGTATTTGTCTAGGCTCACAATTAATTGCTCAAGCGTTAGGAGGTAGGGTGTATAAGGGACAGCGAAAAGAGATTGGATGGTTTGAAGTAAAAGTAAATAATGAAGGAATGAATGATATCTTTAAAGGAATAGCTAATGAGAGAATAAAAGTATTCCAGTGGCATGGAGATACTTATGAACTCCCGAAATCAGCATTAGTTTTAGCCTCCTCCAATTTGTATCCACAAGCATTTAAAGTTGGTAACTCTATCGGAATTTTGTTCCATTTAGAAGTAACTCCCGAAATGATCAGCAGTTGGACACGGAATTATGGACCTGAGATGACTGAAGTTGGTGTAAGTACAAATTCTATTTTAAATAATAAAAAAGATGAATTCGATAATCTGGCAAATAATTGTAAAGTGGTATATTCAAATTTCTTCAAGATGATTTCAAAAGGGAACCGAAAAATTAGTTGATTAATTCAACTTATGTAAGTATTGATCTAAAAACTACAATAATTTCTGATATTGGATTGAGTTGAAAGTATTAGCTTTTAAGCATTTTATGAAACTCAGATTGTAAGACTCAAGTAACATAAACAAAAAATGCAATATAGATGGCAATTAATTGTAATTTTTTTAAATAATATTCTAATTTTTGTATTTCAGTGCTTGAATGTAATCGAGTAACAAGTTTTTTATATTTAATCGTATTTTTATTTGGCGGGTGTCGTTAGTTGCTATTTGATAAAAGTAATATCACAAAAATTGACGCACAACATCATTTAACCCCAGCTAAACGATTACCCTGGTGGTATGAACATTACAAGAGAATAAGACTATTTCCATGGTGGACTCGGTATAATATCGGTCTTACCGAAGAAGCATCTCATAAGGACAAAATACTGGAATTAGCCGCAAAAATGGATTTTGATATGAAGGCTACATCCAGAATTATAAGACATGCAGTTTCTGAATTTTCTAAAAATGGTTTAGGATCAGATTATCCCGGTTATCACACCATCAACCATAATCTTGAAGTTGCATATATTTCATTGATGTCTGCAATAAATCAAAAGTCCGAAAATAAAATCCTTCTAAAGGATATTAAAAATCTTTTTGTGGCGGCATTATTTCACGATTTCGATCCAAGAAAAGAATTTGAGAAACCCAATGAGGATAATATCGAGCTCTTTATTAGAAATGATCAAAAATTAGCTAAACTTATTCAGTCTTTCGAAATAGATCTGAATATAGTGATTGCCCTGATACACAGAACGACGTATCCATTTTCTGGGGCACAAAAAGAACATGCACTAAAAAGAATGAATGAATTATTTAACTTGGCGGACATAGAACAGGATGATACCGATTCCAGGGAACATTATGAGAAGCTTGGATTATTCTTGTCTATTTGTGACCGCATTGCCGGATATTGTTTGGGTGATTTTAATTATGCCAAGGAACTGGCAAGACGAAACGCCCGTGGTATTGGATGGCATTCTCAGGTGATCAATGAAAAGTCTGTAGAGTACTTTGCTGCGCTTAAACAAATGGATGACATAGATACCTTTGAAAGGGTAATACAGAGCTTACCCGTTGGATACAGGAAGAATTTTTTTGATAATGTTGAAGGTTTTAGGGAGGCATGGAAAAGAGAACTCGAGATTAAAGCATCGTTGCGTAAGAATGAAATTAGTTTAGTAACAGTTGTTGAAAATACTATCAGTGAAGGGGATAAGATAAGTACGGATTCATGTGACACAATTATGAAGATACGTCATGAATATTGTTCTCCTATGAATTTTCATGATAGAGAATTTCGTAAGGCAATTTGCGAGCCAAGTACGATTCTCATAACTCTAAGAATCAATAGTGATGCTGGACAGATTGTTGGGTATGTAAAAGGAGGTCCTTTGGAAAAACACAAGCCTAGGCATGCCGGGTATGATGAAAATTTAGGTAAAATGAATACAATCCATATGGAATCTCTCAGATACGGTACCTTGGATCAAAATTTAGGTAAAAAGAATTCAGTTTTTATGGAATGGATGGCAATTAAAACTGGATATCTTGGAGAGAAAGGAGGCCACATGCTCAGATCTGAATTTCTTAAAGAGGCAAGAAGACGTGGTTACAAATACGTCACAAGCTACTATCAAAGAGAACGTATTATGAATAGAAAGAATAAAGGAGAACCAATTGAGATAGTTCAACAGTATGATGCTGCTATGATTGATTATTATAGAGTAGATCTATCTCAATTTGTCGAATCAATTTCAATATAATAAATCGACAAAATAATTTGGTGATAATAAAAGTTTCCAGAGCTAAATATCTTCTTTTAACATAATTCTTAATTGTCGTTTGATATTTTATGAGAGAAAATGATCTGCGGGCTCGTGTATAGCTTACTTGCCAAATGTCGGAATCAGGAGGTAATTCCAAGAGGTAATAAGATTCCATTGTTGTCAATGCTCGAGTATACATTATTATGTTCTCTTTTGAAATATCAATTGAACTCAAAGTAATTTGATTTCATATTTCACAGGGCCTTACAAAATTTTCTGTAAATACACGATATTGAATAGTCTCAATCACATCCTGAAGGTAGGAAAATTTGTAGATGGTTTTTAATGAATTGGTTGAGGTCTGGTTTCTTGGCTCGTTCTTAACCATTTTTGACCGTTTAATGGTAAAAAATGGTGCTTTATAAACATTTAATATTACTCCTTAGATACGAACGATTGGGGTTAATTGATTAAGCACTGATCCAGTTTAATAACCTTCATGTCATTGGATGTACGTGTCTTTTCCAAGCGATATTTTTTCAAGAATGTTTACCGACAAGAATACACAGTTATTATACCCCAAAGAGGATGTTCCGGCCCATGATACAGAGGACATCATACAGACGAACATTTTCAATGTTATGTTGAATAGAAGATCACAAAGAAAATTTGAGAATAAAGATGTGGAAGAATGGAAGCTGGAAATGATTTTTGCAGCGGCTGATACTGCACCTACTGCAGGAGGTTTCCAGGGTTTCGAAATATATCACATAAAAAATGAGGAAATTAAGACAAAGCTGGTCGAGGCGGCTAACAATCAACCATACGTGCATGCGCCAGTTGTACTTGTATTTTGTATGGATCCCAAGAGAATAAAATTAAATTTTCCACCAGACACGATCAGAAAATTCTCTCAACAAGACGCCACTCTTGCCGCGGCATATTCCCAACTTGCTGCGCATGCTTTGGGATTGAGTTCAATATGGATAGGCATGTTTGATGAGATTAAAATAAAGGAAATATTGGGTACAGATCTCTCGCCATCCTCTATTCTTTGCCTAGGATACCCAGTAAAGATGCTAGTGCCAAAGCCAAAGAGGAATCTCAAGGACCTGATTCATGAAATTTAATTTTATCGGGAATCACAAGAATTACAAGTCTATTTTATTGAGCGCATAAATAGTAAGACTGCTGAGGACTCCACACATAGCGTTTCGCTGTTTCCATTGTGCCCCATTAGATAATTTAACGTAAGAAGATTTTAAAAAATATGTGTTGAAGAAAACTACGTACCATTATTGTTAATTTGTTGTATCTCTTTATTGAATCTGGTGAGGAACTCTTGTATTCTTTTTAATTGAAGGTTAATGGACATTATAAAACTTTCAAGATCGTTATCATTTTGCGGTTTACCATCTACGAGAACCAGCTCACTCAGGTTCAAGAAAGCCTCAATGTACGACAAAAAGTTCAATCTGAGGGTATTATCGGTTAATTTGTCTCCTACCTGTCTAATAGCATCTTCTATCTCACGAATTCTGAATTTGGCGATAGGCATAAAATTCTGCTTAATAAAATAGTACAGCTGTTCGCTTGTCGTATCTCCCGAGATATAATCGGTCAAATAATCCTTCAACTCTTGTTCTTTTTTCTGTATATATTCCAGGTGCACAATGATTCTTTTACATTCAAACTCCTTCTTTGCTATTTCATCTAATCTTCTTTGTTCTAATAATGAATCCATCCGGGATGTCATTGAAGAAATTTTTGATAGTAGTTCCTCGGCCAATTTCGCAGTTTGTGCTTGAACTCTAAATACTACAATTGCAATTCCAATACCAATGATTAGTTCAATAATTGTAGCCACCCAGTTGGGTATATCAAAAGCCAATCAGGTAAAAGAACACTACTTTAGAATTTATATTTTATAATATTTACTTTATTTTCCCTGCGAATTTACTATTTTTGAGCAATAGAATACCTCTTTCGGAGGTCTTGTTCCATGAATCATCTATATAGAAACGATACTAATTTTTATAAATTTTTATGATATTTTCGATTATTGTAAGTTATTAAATGACATACCCATAGAAATTATGATGAGAAAAATTTATCTTTACTATATTTTGTTTGGAGTAATATTGGCAGGAGTATTAATTTTCTTCATAAAACAAGAATCCAAGGTTCCATACGCATTAGAAGTTGATGCTACGAAGGACACTACTGATATCGCTGGAACTTACTACAGAATTAGAGTCAATAATGTTGGAATCAATTCACTCTCGAATATTAGTGTGTATTTAGGGAAAAATGACATTCAGAATCTAGAGACACTTGCACCAGGTCAATCATTTTTCTTTTATCCAAAACCTGAAACAAACTTGGAAAAGATAAGCATAACCGCCAAAGAGGGCATTAACGTGACTACGGACTATCGTACTCCGCTAAAAGGAATTGGTTTGCCAGGGAGCGGTAGGTAATATCAATGATTGGTTTAATAATTCATGTGCGATGTCCTTAGAAAATAGTACAATATAAAGTGCAATAATCAAAACCATGTGGTTTTCGACTCTATCCTGGGGTTGCATACCAGAATTATATCCAAATTGTATGGATATGACAAATTCTTCGGGTACATATTTGGGAATTGTTGTCGGGGCATTAATTGGTGCAATTGTTAGTTGGTAGATTTTCAATAGGCAAAAGAAGACTTCAGATAAGCACGATTATACACTGAATCGCATCGAACAATTACAAAATTATAATGAAAAACTACTAGAAAAAAAGCAATAATAAAATGCGAAATCTAGAAAAATAATGTATTACCCATGTATATGTCTCTTGGTAAATGTAATTTGTTGTGGTTATTCGTTGTGGTATCAGTATTGTCTGTAATACTTGTGAAGAGTTGCCAGTTAAAAATCTGATCCGAAATGAGATTAGACTAAGGGCGAACCGCCCATCAACAGCATGCCGTTATATGATCCTAATTTAATTATTGATACTTATGAAATCTTTATATGCTTTAAATTACATCAAATCTGTGACCGTGGCAGAGCAACCCGCAGAGAAAAAATCATTCAAAGAACAGTATATTGCATTCCTTATAGCCTTTGGAATAATTGGATTGGCTATTGCCTTCGTTATAGGTCAGGCAGTCTCGAAAGTGGTATCGTCATTTGTTAAGGATATTATTGATCCTACTATTGGTCTATTCTTACCAGGAAGTCTTAGTAACATGTCTGCAACTGTTACAGGTATATACGGTACGCCCTCCGAATTCAAGTACGGTGATCTAATTTCAAACATTATAGAATTTATCATTATAGCATTACTTGTATTCCTCGCATACAAGGTGCTAGTAAAATACAAGTTAGTTGAGGACAAGACTAAACCAGAAGAGAAGAAGTAACCAACCAGAGCTTAAGCATATGCCGTATCGATTTGCAATTGAGCTATCCAGATTATTTAATATCAGTTTGATGTGCCAAGGTGTTTTTAGTATTCGGGAATATGTGACGACATTTCAATCAATCATTAATTTTTAACCTCGTCAATATTCTAATCATGGTATCAATAATTTCAGGGTTAGGTAGGTTCCAGACATTGTATAAAGTACGATCCTATTACTTGTATAGGAAGCTAGGAACAGTAGAGAATATTGTGCACGACAGAAGTTGACTTGAACTAAAAATAAAGTTAGGAAAAATTAATAAAAAAATATTTTGATTTATTAAAAAAAATTTAGGAAATTCCCAAATTTGGGAATGACGATAAGGCGATGTTTAATTCACCCTGAATTTTCCTAATCTTATTTGCATATTCATTCATTTTGGTATCATCGTTTTGTACTTTTGCTATTCGATACCCTTTCCAAGCTTTTCTCAAAGCTCCCCAACTTTGTCCTACAGTAAAACTCTGTCCACTCACGTTTGTATGAACCTGTCCTACTGGTTGGCTTGTTGTCATGTCGTTTTGTTGAATTGAGGCTAATGCCATGCAATAATGAGAATAGAAATATACTTACAACAAATAGTCAGTTTTTTGAAATCATCTAGTAAAAAAAAGTAGAACATTAGTTACTCTCAGGTATACCCCAAAAACAATAGAATTATCAACCAGGATAATAATTATATTGAATATTTGATAATTAATGGTCGTAAATTAATGTTTTTTATATAAATTACATATTTTCACTAAATTTTTTTAGGATTTCTTGAATATTTCATTAAACCCTTAAATGACCTCGTAGGGATTATTTACTGTGCATGAGAATAGCAATAAAATCCCAGATAACAATAATTTTAGTAACAAACGTGCATGTTCGTTATGTGGTAGGATAATTGAAAATAAAAAAGCGATAGAGGAAATAATAGACGGAGATAGATACCGGTTTGATTCCCACAATTGCATCACTATATTCAAGAAATTAGCAAAACTATATGGACATGAGTTTAAGTCAATTAGTATCGAAGAACAATATATTTACAATCCTAATTGGGAGATCATTGTTCCGAAGGAACATGAATTTGGTATAAAAAATGGCATAGAGACCGATGAAAATGAAACATTTCAAGTTATTAGAGATCCTTTTCAAGTGCAAGATCTGGTATTCAAGTTAGCAGGGTCATCAAAAAACGAAATTCAAGGAATTTTTTCTACATCTAATGCATTCCATAGACAAGAAATTATGGGCATGGTTCCTATATTGGAGCAACTAAAAGAAAAAAATGATAAATTAAGAATAAGAATTCTTTCTCCATTTGATGACGACATAGCCTTAGTTTCACAAAAATTAAGAAATGAATTCGGAATTGAAATTACAAATCTCGAAGAATCTTCAAGAATCAGGGCTTCAATTTTGTTAGTTGATAGAAAATTTGTAATTTACACCGAATTAAAAGACGATACGAAAAAAACTTCATATGAAGCAATTGGCGTGTCTTTTTTTTCCTCTATCAAATCAACTGTTAAATCTTATGTTACTATATTCGAAATCATGTGGGGACAGCAAGAACTATATCAACAAATATCTAAATTTGAACAGCAAATAGAAACATATGAGCAAGTCAATAGAGAATTAAACGAAACAATCGGCAATTTAAAACGGCAATTAAAATTTTAGCTGGGAATAATGCTGCGTATTTTGTGTCAGTAAAGCCTGTTAGAAGAATTCAGGCCGATTGAGATCCTTCAAGATATTTCCAAAATTCAATCTTCTCGCCACAACCATCGCATACGTATATTTCACATAGAGTTGGCTTAGTTGAGTTGGGTGTAACTTGAATTGTATCTTCCAGATAAAAAGAATCCGAAGAGCATTTTCTACACCAGTGACTGGAGGGTAATCCAGATGATTTTGTCTTCCTTTCTTCATAAAGACTGATAGAATTTGAAATAATCATTCCATTTGATTCAAGATCGATAAAACCAAAGACAAATACCGTATTGATAGTTACTATAATGGGAAGTAAAAACACGATATTTTGCTCGTCACGCATAATTGTCATTGCAAGATATAGAACTAATATCATTAATAAGAATATCCGTAGAAATACATCACATTTACGCCGAAAATCAGAAATAATATATAATTGATGAACAATTCCGGATCCGAGTATGGCAGTTACCAAATTACAATATTAGGGATAATTCAATTCCCATTTTTTCCAATAGATGGCAATGTCTTAGAATATATCCTATGAGCGCTTCTTAATCAGTCTTAAACCTAACTAGTGAAAATACCTAAGTACTTGGGTGACGTATAACATATTGGTGTGCCTTGTTAGTAAAGGTAGACAAGATAATAGAAGGAAACAAAATCAAAGTTATTGAACTTGATATCGATAATTATGGCTCAGTCATACCTCTTAGAAAATTAGAATTAAAGCTGCCTAAAGATGATTCGATAATCAAAGCTCTTTCATCCACTGAATATGCTGCAATTTTTACTCAAGCGGATATTGACGGAGTCGGTGAAACTATTATTTTAGCCAATAGCGTTTCACTTGATGAATTAAATGAAGAAAAAAAGAAGGCAATTGACACAATGAATAAAAAATAATATGATTTTTATATTTAATACAGCGATTTTCTCATTTATTTCACCGTAAAATGCCAGCCACAGGATGTTAATTCTTCTAGTTAGTTCAATTTACGCTAGAAGAAACGCTTTTGTTGTGCAGTTGTTAACTATAATTTTGTGAAGACTCTGGATTTCCTCAGAAGGGATGAGCTGGAAAAATTTCTAGATCAAAGTGGAATAAGGATTGATGATTATATCAATATTGCAATGGATATGTCCACTGAAGTCCATAGTGGAATAAAAAGGGAAGACAATCAATCTCCATTTCTTGAAACACACATCTGGCCCGTTACGAGAGACGTAGTTAAGCACTATCTCACGGTTAATCGTAACATAACTAGTGTAGAAATAGTTTCGTCGATATTACATGATGTAATGGAAGACAATGATAGAATACTCGATTTGTACAAGACCAAGGAGTACGGTTTTGATGCATATCTCAAATATAGATTTGGCAACAGAGTCTACGAGATTTGTATGGATCTGAAGATAAAACCCCTTGAAAATTTCCCTGGAGATAATGATCAGCAAAGACAAGTAGCCAGATTCCATAATTACTGCAAAGGATTAAGCTCTGCTGACTATGATATGAAAGTCATAAAACTGGTCGATAGAGAGAATAATATGAAATTCATTAGCAATATGTCAAAAGTAGAGGGAAAACTAGTAAACAATAAGATTAAAAGATATCTACGTGAGGCTGAGGATTTTTACCTCTCCTTTGCACTACTGGAACCTTCTACGAAGGGTCTTTATCTAAAACTTAGAGAATCGTATGAAAGTCTCAAATCATTGAATATACCTTAGTATGTTTTGTGTGTTATTTGTCTTCAGGACCGGATAGGAGAAGATAAGATGGAAATAGTCAAAATAAAAAGGTAATAGACCTTACACTCCAAAGATTTTCTATGATCTATATTTTTTACTTTACCTATTCTTAGTTTGGAATTGTATTGTTAGATGTTGTCGAAGTGATATTAATTTCCTTTTCTGGTAATCCTGAAACTATTTGACCACGGATTTCTACATTCTGAAATTCTCCTAAATGAACATTTACATATACAACCCCCATCGCTCATAAGACCGACAAGCTCGGAGAGTTCCTTACCTTTCGGAGGATCTTGCAGGTCGTTCTGTGTTATATTTCCATTGAATGATATTGTTGAGTTGTTGCCATTTTTAGCAGATCGTTGTCCAGACAAACTAACTACGATATCACCATTTTGTCCTGCACTGCCGTTATGTATATGGGCTCCAGTTATCTCGTTCAGCCCCGTCAGGTTCATCCAATACGATACTTGTGTTCCACTGTCGTTGGTTTGGAACTTGGTCCATCCGGTTGCATTTGCCCGATAGAGTCGCAGAAAATTTTTCTCCCTCCTGTGCTTGAAGTGAGCCCAAAGACCCGGCGACTGCACTAATTGATATAATTGAAGCTAATATGGTTAAAATTGATAACTTGCGTTGTTGTGACATTAGAATATCATAGCGCTATTCCCATGAATTCAATCCCTAAATCTTACAAAATTACCCCCAGAGGGATTCATCTAATATTTCTGACCACTTATCAATTTCTTGGAAATATTACAATGTCGAGTTAAGCGGGACCCATGGTGTTTCCAAGTATGAATAAAAATAAAATAAAGATTATTTAGTTTGATTTTGCGCATTTGCTAAAGGTAGTTGGAAGAATGGAACTCCACTGCTACTACCGAGTGCATAAGGCATCTGGCCATTCCATTTTGTTATAGCTTGCCATTGTAGATATTCCGGACTTTCTCTTAATTGCAGAGTTATAATTTTTATTGCTTGGGATTCACCGCCAGCCTTGGCAGCGTTCGCTCTCGCCTGTCCTTCAGCCTGTGCAACAGTTTGGTTTGCAACAACTTCAATAGCCCTTAGATTATTTTGTTCAGTAAGGAACTTTTGAAAAGCAACTACTTTTTGTTCTATTTGTGTAGCGAAAGCATCTGAAAATTTAAAATCAGTGATAAATACATTTTGTGTTTGTATATTATTTGAAGCAAGGGTACTTCTTATGGCATTCGCGATAACACTTTTTGCTGTTTCTCTCTTTGTGATCAATTCTTCTGCATTAAATTTGGCTACGCTGGCTTTGACCGATTCTTGAATAGTTGGGGATATTACACGATCTGCATAGTTGACACCCAATACTTGATAGATCTTATTTGTTTCTTGTGGATCGATTCTATAGTTTAATGCAATAACAGTCTGTACTTCTTGCAAATCGTTTGATGCCGCAGTTGCTTCTGCTTGGAATTTTTGTGTTCTTACCTCCATTTGAACGACTTGTTCTACAAAAGGAATAATGAAATGTACACCTTCTCCTAATACCTTATTTTCAACTGCTCCAAGGTATAGCACAACTCCTCGATGACCTGCTTCAACAATCACTATTGATTCAGCCAGTACAACTATAATTATGATTATAGTAATAACTGCCGCAGCGATTTTTATCTTATTAGTACCTGGAAAACGTCCTGGAAAACGTGGTGCTTTATAGTATGACATACTTAATTAAGTTAAAAGTTGTAAAGTATTGTATATATGTTTAGGCTTAAATCTGTTCTTCCTTTCTTTTTTTATCAAACTTACCTCCGAGCAAATATGATAAATTCATTTTTCCATGAGAAAGACAATATTGACGTTCAAAGATATTCGTTGCTCTCCCGTCAATATTGGAGTTGATGGCGCAAATGCATCATTTTTGAGTGATTCGGTAGCATATGGTACTGGTTGGGGAAAGAAGGGTGTCACTTGATCAATACTCACTGTCCTAATTCCTACAATTTTGTATCCCAATGCTGAAGCAGCAATATCTGCCTTTTCTTCTGCATTTTCGATAGCATCCATTATCAATTCATTCTTAACTTCATCAAGTTTTTTATCTGACAGACTAAAATAGATGCTATTTACATTATTGGCACCAGATGAAACTGCAATATCAACCCACTCTGATGTGTCATTTACGTTGCTGCTGTCTATCTGTATAGAATTGCTAACGGTAAATCCAGTCAATTTGCCTTGGTTTGTATCTGCAGAGTAGTTACGATTTGGAGTTATGCTGAATGATGATGTACTTGTTTCGTTTTCCTTTACACCTGCTGATTTTAGAGCATTGATGATTTTATTCATCAATTCAGAATTTGCGGCTAACGCTGCCTTTGCCTTGGTATTGGTTGTTTCCACACCTAATGACACTGTAACTTTGTCAGGTTTTATCTGAGTTGAGGCAGAACCTGTAACAAACAATGTTTTGTTATTATCAGGCGAAGATAATTGAGCGTATGCATTGTGCTGATTGGTGGCAGGTAAGTAGACAAGCAAGCCTGATATAAATAGCGCTACAAATGTTGCTATTGACAAACTTACTGAAGTATTGTGCATAGTCTTACTTGATTTAAAAATTACCATTTAACCACTAAGAGAAACTACATGATAAGTATTTCTTGTCTTGAAGTATCTTAGTATACCTTAGAGTGTCATGAATATTCATTATTGTTACCATAATTAAGCTTGGATGCCGCTTTAAACCCGGAATACAATGGATAGAAATAGTATTATTCTAAATCATATCTATACCTGTCCATATACCAATTAACATTATTTTAATAATTTAGAATAGGATAGCTATCTGGTGAGAAAGTCGGCATAACTTTAATGAAGGGATTGCCTTGTTAATTATTTATGAAATGGTTCGGACACCATGAAACTGATAATAAGCGTAAACTTTTGACCTGTAAATATTGTAACACGAAATTCGAGGACAAGGAAAAGTTAAAGAGACATATAAGAGATGCGCACAATGAAGAAGGTAGTGCAATATTCGAAAATTTTACTGACAATCTGAATTTATTTCATCATACAAAATTTGTCTGCGAAATCGATCACTTGAAATTCATGACATACGAGGAATTAATTCTTCACATGAGACAAATTCACCATCATCATATTATAAAATGTCGAGAATGTGGCAAGGAGTTTATTCATGAGAAGGACAGGCTCCATCATGTTAGGGAAGAGCATGAGAGGAAGGCTGACTATAGAAAGCACAAGGGTTCTTAAATGGGGACTCTTTCCTAATGATAAATATGTAGATTTTCGGTAAAAATTAATTCTTACCTGAAATNGAAGAATAATGACCCTAAAATTAAATTTTGATATATTCTTAACAGANGAGTATAAATTTGAATACTTNCTATGCTAGTTTCAATATTATCAGATGCAACTATATTAAATCTAATTTATTTTGTGAACTATNCCTCTTCCATTAAAAAAGTTTACAATATTATTGGCTGCAACTTCAGCCATCTTCGATCGGGTCTTAAATGTAGCACTTCCAATATGTGGTAACAATACAGTTTGTGAAAATTGAGTTAATGGATTAGAACTGGAAATAGGTTCACTTTCATAGACATCTAAACCAGCACCTGTTATGACCTTATTTCTTAGGGCGTTAATCAAATCTTGTTCGTTTATGACTTGACCCCTTGAGGTATTAATAATAAATGCAGTTTTTTTCATTAATTTAATTTTTGATTCGTCTATCATATGAAAACTATCTTTGTTTAGTGATACGTGAATTGAAACAAAATCACTACGTCGTAACAATTCCTCTAGTGGAACAAAAGTAATATCAAGTTCTGATTCCATTTGACGTTTACGCGTTTTACTATAGTAAATTACTTGCATATCAAATCCTCTTGCACGTTTCGCTACCAGCATTCCAATTTCTCCAAGACCAATGATACCCAAAGTACTTCCATTTACATCATACCCAAGAAAGAGATCAGGCGACCATCCAGATTCCCAATTACCGATTCTTACATGTCTATCAGCATGGACAATATTTCTAGCAGCAGAAAGAATTAAGGAAAAAGTCAGATCTGCCGTGGTATTAGCTAATACATTTGGGGTGTTTGTTACTATTATTTTTCTTTTTGTGGCTTCATAAATATCAACGTGATCATATCCGACACTATAGCAGCTTATTATCTTAAGATTTGGACCTGCTGCATCCATGACATTTGAGTCTACATTATCCCCTAACATGCAAATTAATGCGTCGACATTCTTGACATTTTCTAATAAAGTGTCTCTGTCAAGTATATCTGCTTCAGGATTCATATTAACTTGAAAATACTTTTTTAATATCGATGGGCCTGGTTCTGGTATTTTTCTTGTAACATACACTTTATTTTTGGTAATTGGTTCCATAAAATAAGTGATCACTCTAGTTTGGGTTATTAATACGATATGAAAATTGGATGTACCAATATTCCGTTACTCATTATTTTTAGTCTTTAAAATTTTTAAATATAATATTTTTAAGAAAATAATTCCTATGTAGTATGGCATATTGTAAAAAGCAGCAAGTGCTGCTACCTGGGAACCAAAGAATTGTTGTGCAAAAACAGTTACCAGTATATTATTTACATAACTGATTGCAATAAGACCTGAAATCTTGTATTTCATCGATGTACCTCTATTATTAAGATTCATAATCAGATAACCGGTAATAGCAAATACTGCAAATAATGCAAAAGCAATAAGAGTTGTAGTAGTTACAAAGGTAAATTCCAAATAGAAATAATCTGAAAATTTTGAAAATATTGCCAAGTTAATTAAAGCCATTAAAATAATTGATATAGACAGTGAGCTTTTGTTTATACTGGTAGCTATCGTGGGTAAATATTTTTTTATAATGCCACTCCCTATTAGAGGAACGATTAGGGATATCACGAGTAGTAAAATCATATCAAATATTGGAATTGAAAATTCGGTGTTATATAGAATATATACTAATGCTGGCAATATAAAGGGAACCACAAGTGATGTGACAATCACCATAGCGACTACAATAGAAAGTCTACCTCCTACATAGTTGGTAACAAATGGGGCGCCAAGTCCAGTAGAAATGCCAGATAATAATAGTACAGACAGTGCATATTTAGGGTAGATTTGATTAGTTACGAAATACATTGTTACCGGTATTACTAATACTTTCATTATACATAAAATAAACAGAAATTTTGGTTTCTTAAAGGTTGAGATGAGATCTTGGAAATTAAGCTGAATGAGATTCAAAAATAATAATAGTCCAAGAATTACCAGTATGTATGGGGAAAAAAATTCTCCTAGAGAGGGGAATATAATGCCAGATATTGTAGAGGCAAGAATTGAAAACGAAAGAACCAGTAAGATTTTAGTGTCATAATTGGTCAACTATAACTATCACTTAGTACATTTCCATAAATATTTATCAATAAATAAAGAAAAATTTGATAGAAATAGACACTCCTAATTATTGCTGTATTATCGCATATTTGAATCGCAGTACAATTAAAAGGTGAAACGGAAATGGATAACGGTAGCTTACTGAATAGTAAATATGATGAAATATTAAATATTACAGTATTTTAATAAATAGAGTGAGAAAGAAAGTTATTCTAATAATAAATCTTTTGTTACTAATTATGATTACATTGATCCATATGTCTACATTGAAAGAAACTTTAGGAAGTCAATCTGAAAGTAATACATCGCTTGCCTTGATTAATGGATCGGATATCAAATATGCCCTTGCTTCTGTTCAAAACGATACGATTCCAAAATATGTCGAATTGTCGGCTAGTCAGATAAAAGAAGCATTGACTGAACTGCCGGGTTGGACAATATTTAATGGTAAGTTGCATAAGACCTTTACGTTTAAAGATTTTTCCACTTTATTTGAATTTATGTACGAAATAGCTGATTCTTCTCAAAAATTGAATCATCATCCAAACATGACATCAACATGGAATACATTAACGATTGATTATGATACGTGGAGTTTAGGACATGTAATTTCCAATCTTGATGTCAAGGCAGCTGGAAATGTAGAGAGGTTTTATCGTGAACACAATTATAACGAGTTTAGTAAATAATACTTTAGCTATAGCATTTAGAAATTTATTGTTGTTACTAGGAAATAGGAATATTTATTATATCAAACTAGTTAACGAGTAAATTGAAGATATAACTTAATTTAATTTAAATTAATTTGTTCTCGAACACACTTTAGACCATAATGAGGTAATAATAATAATGAATATCGGTCAATTACTATGATTAGAATTTTAGAAGTGAAGTATAGAATTTGGAGGCGGAAAATTCAGGGTCATTTCTATAATGATAGATTGAACCATAAATCAATAGTAATAATAAACAAATTCATTCTATATAGTCTAGTAGCATCTACAAGATTACCTTCGTCAATTCTAATAAAGCAATCTTCTATCTTCTAAGAACATGTTTAATAAGGAATCTTGCAGAGGATGTGGCTTTTGTTTGATACCTTTTGCTACGTGCAATATTTGTCAAGAATACGTTTCATGGATTTGCTGCAGATGCGAGAGAATAGATGATTGTAATCATACCCACAACTATTGCAGAATAGTATTAAGGAAAAGAATAGAACCTAATTTATTTAAGATATTCTTGTATGAGGCAATAATCAAAAATTGAACTTAACTGAAATGGAGCAATTAAGAGAGATGAAATTAATGTCCAGTGATGTTAAATCAAGACAGTCATCATATTTTATTGAATACTTGAATCAACCCTTTTATAATGACTTGAGGGACATGATAGTAGTACAACTCGGATCATGCGAGCAACTTCTTGCTAAAACAAAGAGTATCGATCAAAGAAACGTTATTGAAAGAGAAGCAATGTATTTGAAATTAGTTCTAGAGCTGCTAGAATATTGATGAAAAAATAGAGCAAGAAATAGAAATTCAGAATATATACAAGGATGACATTATTATTTTATGAGTAGGAACCCTTGAAAAAGCATACCAAATTATTATTGATACTTCGTCACGCCAAATCAAGTTGGGAATTTGCAGAGTTATCTGATCATGATAGGCCTTTAAATAATAGAGGTAAGCGAGATGCACTTAGAATTGGTAAAAAGCTAATGGAAGAAGGGATTATCCCTCAACTCATTATAAGCTCTTCAGCAGTCAGAGCCTCCTCTACTGCAGTAAAAGTTGCCAAGGCATCTGGCTATCAAGGTGAAATTACAATTGAAAACTCTCTGTACGGATCAGGATATTCCGAATATCTCAATGCAGTAAGAAAAAAGGATGACAGTTATGATATAATTATGTTAGTTGGACACAATCCACATTCAGAACAATTATTAGAGATATTGACAGGAACGATGAATACAATGCCTACCTGTACAGTTGCATGCGTAAGGCTTCCAATAGCTTCCTGGAACGAGATAGATTCTCAAGTAAAAGGTAAATTGCTCAACTTATGGAGACCCAAGGAATTAAGTTCTAATGACCAATAACAATAAAAGCATTTACTTTTTGTGAACCCAACTGAAACATTCTATAAATCAGTATTGTTAACTGTAATCCATTATTGACATTAATTCTTATTCTTAAATTCGGTCTGACATGGACAACATAGCATTATGGATAATATCATTTGATATCCTTTTTGCGTATATTTTTTAATATTCTAGGAGTTAACAACCACCTGAGCTCACCTTTAGGTATGTTACTCTTTCTAAGTAGTCTTATTCGCACTACTCCCCCTTTTTTCAAGAGTAAATTACAAGCTTTGGATTTTTCGTTATGAATCATGTCATTGACCATTTGACCAAGCAGAGGTTGATGTCCAACAATTAGTACAGTATATTCCTCTCTTAAGTGTGATATTTTGCGATATACTTCGATTCTTTGTCCTTCAGGAGATAACTCATTCCATACCTGAATTTTATTACCAATGTTGAAGATATCAGAGACTATCATTGCCGTATCGTAGGCCCTTTTAAGTGGACTGGTAACGATCAGATCAAATTTTAATCCAATTATTTTTAGGGCTTTCACAATTTCATGAATCTCAGCTTTTCCAGCTGAAGTTAAGGGACGTATACGATCACTGGTCATTGATGATCTTTGGCCAGCCTCCCCATGTCTCAAAATAAATAATTCCATTGATTCTTATCGATCTACCTCCAAATAAATTACTTTCTAGTGAGCATTGTCCCAATCCGAACCTAAAGTTCAGTAATGCTAGCTTGGCAATGTCTGAGTTCTGAGTACCTGCTTGAACCTTTTCACTATCTCAACAAGAGGTATGGGCAGACTTGATAATATATTTTTGGAGAAGATTCATTATTCATGTTCATTTAGGTGGCAAATTTTTCCTTCTAAATTGGCTGTTATAATTCAAACTTTCAAACTTTGAAGATAATCATCAATCTTTCTTTGAAGATCCTCATTTATCTCGCTTACTGATCTATTACCATCTATAGATACTATGTTATAGCGTTTTTGCATTCGCTTAAATTCTTTACTTAATAACTTTTGATACATCACAAATGATTCCAGCATATTATCGGATAATCTAAGATCGGTGCCTGACTCATAATAGTCCAGATAAGAATTCTTTTTGAATACTCTGTGAACAAGCTCATTTGGATCAACGTCAAGATAAAATACTATATCTGGCCTAAGAGCAAAACCATATAGATTATGGGACCACGAGCTACTTATGCCACGCACTGCTTCTCTCGCCATCAGAGTATAAATGTACCTATCAGATAGAACTATGTAGCCTGATCTTAATCCAGGGATTATCTTGTTCTCTAATTGATCTGCAAAATCTGCTGCATAAAATAGGCTAATGGTCTTTCTTCCAAGCACAAAATTTCTCTTGGCTTCTAATATTCCCTGCCCTATTAATTCCGAGCGTCTTAACCCTGCATTAAGTACGGCATGACCATCTGCTTCAAGTTTTGAGGATAACAGTTCAATTTGTGTACTTCTGCCAGAACCATCAGGACCTTCTATTATAATAAATCTTCCCTTAATTTCAATATCTTCCAGGTAGGGAATAGCATGCCCATAAAAAACTGCTTTCCTCATCTTCTTACCTTTTAGGGACTTTATTGATCTGATATTCATATTCTTGTAACTCTCTTAGTGTTTTTAGTAATATTCAAGGGTAAAAGCTTGCTGACTATTGATCTCAAAAAACTTTGTGATTCCTCAATCTCCATTGTACCATCTACAATAGTGAAGTTTTCTGATATGGATAAAGATTCATATTGATCAATAATTCTACTTTGAAAGATCCTGTAACTCTCGTAAGGATCATTACTTAAATTTAAGTCCATACCAGCTTCATAATACTTTAACCTTGGTCTCCCAGCAAGTATTCTATCCACGGCTATATCTATTGGTACTTTAAAATAGAACACAATTTCTGGTTTTATTGCAAATTCGTAAATTTTCTTGACCCAATTCGGATTGCAACCCCTAACTATGTCTCTTGCATAAGCAGTATAAACATAACGATCAGCCAAAACAATATAGCCAGCATGTAGGAGCGGCAGAATATTCCTTTCATATCTATCAGCAAAATCAGTAGCATGTAATAGTGAGAAGGTGATTGGGGTTAATCTGCCGCTTTTCTTTCCCTTTTTCGTGATTTGTTTGACGGTCTCAGACGAATTCCATTCTGTGAAAAATACCGGTATGTTCCTTGAAATGAGCCATTTCTCCAGTAATCTAAGTTGGGTAGATTTTCCCGATCCATCTATACCCTCAACAACTATAAGCTTACCTTTTAGAGGAATGATTTTTTTGGCATTATTCTTCTTGTAACCCATGAATATCACAGCTGGGATTTTAAGGAGATAATGTTATTCATCGAATTTCTTAATCGGTTAGTTCTATCTGGTATATAATACTGTACAGGAATATCAAAAATCCTACCAGCTTTTTCAATAATTTGTTTTAGTAAAATACTAGGAAATGATTTTTGTGTAGGAATTACAGTAAAAATCACATTCTTGTTTTCCGTTAGTCTTATCTTGATCTGAGATCTGGTCTTAAGTATTATTCTAGTTAGGTTGAGAAGCAGTGCTATTTTTTGTAAAGACTTCAGATTCTGTGGTTTTAGCAGGTGACTGTACTTATAAAACAGTTCCTCTCCAATTCTTATTTTTTTAGAGTAGATTATTGATAACGCCAAAATAACCTGTTCTCTATAGGTAAGCTGAGGATAATCTTCGTCCAACAATCGGTAGAAAAGACTGTAGTACTTGTTTGTTGCAGGTATTGTAGACAATGTGTAAAGCCCGTACGAAAGTATCTCAACTTCTCTCTCCTTTAGTAATCCATAATAAATCATATTATGAACCATTTCATCAAGCCCAAAATTTGAAATATCTTGCTTATGACAATGGTAGGAGAGTAATTTTGCTACCTGTTTTTCTAAGCTCTCAATGTTGTGATTTTCAAGTGTACTAGGGCTATGAATAAATGAGGCCAAAATTCCTTCTCGTATCCCATAGCCGCTAATAATTATTTCATCAAAATCAAATTTTTTCATTATACTATGTATTACATAGATGCCTGCAACAATCGTTTCGACTCTAGTCGAATCAATAGGCCACCTACTAGAAATTTCACTGGGTTTCAAAGTGCTCAGATCCTTTCGAAGAGATTCAATGGTGCTTAGTTTTAACCTGTAATTATGAACTTTTTCAAATGGAAATCCTGCCCGCTTTTGATCAACTCTTCCCAGAGCCCTTAATGTTCCGCCTGCCCCAACCAATGAGGCATCAATCCCAATTCCGTACCCCTTTTTTGTGGGTAATGTATCCAGGATCTTTTGAGTCATGTTATCACAATCTTTCTTTGAGAAAGAACCATCTTGGCTAGCAAATGTTCTAGAAAGTCGTAACGCCCCTAATGGAAGTGCTTGTGCCTTTTTTACCTTAAAATCTTCACTGTAAACCAATTCTAAGCTCCCCCCACCTAGGTCAAAGAACAGGCCGTTTGGAATACAGGTCGCCATTGAAGCGCCCAAATAGGAATAGTAAGCTTCTTCTTCTCCACTAAGTACCCTTACTTTAAAACCAGTTTTCTTTAGAACTTGATCTATGAAGTATTTGCCATTTTTTGATTCTCTAACCGCGCTTGTTCCTACACAAACAACCTTATTTGCAGATTCAAGTCTAATAATATCACGATACAATAGGAGAACGTCTATACTCTTGAGGATCGATTGCTCACTAAGACTATCCGAAAATGCCAAAGATTCTCCAAGTCTAACCTTTGTGCTTTCTTGGTGAATGCCTATAAATGAATTATCCTCCCTGACATCATAGATTACTAACTTGATTGTGTTAGAACCAATGTCAATTATAGAGATTTTCAATGATACTCCTTATACGTACGTTATGAATATGTATATATTTTTACTATGTGAGTATAGATTAAGTAGATCCTATAGATTCTTTAAAAATCACGTTTTCTTGCCCTGAACAAAAAATAAACTAGTATGAACGGTAGCGAAGCAAGGATAAATGATTCTATAGATCCCAATAAGGAGTGGATAGCTAATTCAAGACCAAGGTATAGAGTTACACCGGCAGGTATTAGCCCTAAGATGATAAATCTATGACTTCTAGTCTTGAATTTATTAAAACTTCCATATGGGTATTGTAAATGGTGATAAACTACCGGCATGACAAATAATGAAGCTGCTACGGTAGTGGAATATAGAGCTACAAGAAGAGTTATCTTATCAATTAATACAAAATTTTCGGGCACATTTATGGCCATATTCAATAAAAATCCAAAGAGGATCCCCGAAAAGGTACTGAGCAGTGCACTCTCTTTTAATATCGTATCATATCGTTGGACAAGCTTATCGTCGACTTCGTGTGAATTATCATCACTAGACAAAGTAAATCTATTCTATTTACAGTGGTACAAAGTTCATATAGATTACGATTGTTAGTTTGTCAAATTAGGGTAAGATTCACATTTGATTCTCTAAAAATCAATCACCATAAGTGTAGGCTATTTCTCAATATGATTATTTATGAATCCGCAGGATATTGAAAACACACTTTTAAATGTGACAATCGAGCAGTATATGTAAAACTAGATCAAAGAGTGAATATAGGAAGCTAATGAAATGTGAAATTTGTGATGTGAATGAAAGTATACCTTTTAGATGTAATTATTGTAATAAAGTATTCTGTAGTCTGCACAGAATACCAATAAACCACTCATGCGTTTCTATGAGAGAGTACATTGACAGAAAAAACATGGTGAATAGCTATACAAAGAATTCAAATATTAGAGTATTATTTAAAATAAAATTTTCTAAAATGGAGATACTTCACTTGTCTATTGCGACGATTTTAGTAACTGCTGTTGGTTTGTCATTCAATGGATATAGAAATATATCCTGGCAATTTTTGTTAATTTTTGTTAGTGCCTTTCTGGTGCATGAATTAGCACATAAATTGCTAGCTCAATTTTATGGAAGTTGGGCAGAGTTTCGGGCAAACTTGTATGGACTAATCGTAACAGCCATTTCAGCACTTCCATTTATTCCATTCAAATTTATAGCTCCAGGTGCTGTTATGATAGACTTATCGGATAGAAGTAAATTTGGAAGGGTTGCATTCATTGGACCGCTTACTAATCTTGTCATGGGATTAATGTTTTTAATATTATCTTACAAATTTGCAAGTGTAGGTTACTTCTATATAGGAGCATTATTTAATTCTTGGATCGCGTTGTTTAATTTATTTCCATTTGGAAACCTTGATGGTCAGAAAATTTTTAGTTGGAGTAAGATTGTATGGATTATTATGATTGCGAGTAGTATGGGATTGTTTGTTTTAAGTTATCAAATTAAATAAAAAGTATTGATGATACTGGTAACCAGTATCATCAGCTGTTTTCATTAGTTGTTGTTGTCGTTGCTACTGTCGCTATTCTCGTCAGCGTTGTTGCTGCTGTCGTCAGCGTTGTTGCTGCTGTCGTCAGCGTTGTTGCTGCTGTCGTCAACGTTGTTGTCGTCATTGCTGCCTGTACTAGATATTTCGTTCTTGTAAAAGTTTGGATCCTCAGAACAGTTCCTTATTTCTTGATCACCTAGATTATTTCCTATTTTTCCCGCTAGGTCTATACAGTCCTGGGTTTCTTGATCAGCTCCTTGATAAGCACCTGAATCTTGGAAAGCACTCAACGATATTTCGTCAGTATCTACGTCACCATTCTTTATGTCATTAACTAACACGTCAAGGTCGTCATAGTCATCAGGATTATTGCTGTTATTATTTGAAGATTGATCATTGTTGTCTTCGTTGTTAGTTGAGGAGGTATCATCGGACGCAGAACTAACATCAGCGTTGGTATCTGCATTAGAACTTGATGTGGTATCAGCAGTGTTGGTATCTGCATTAGAACTTGATGTGGTATCAGCAGCATTGGTATCTGCATTAGAACTTGATGTGGTATCAGCAGCGTTGGTATCTGCATTAGAACTTGATGTGGTATCAGCAGCGTTGGTATCTGCATTAGAACTTGATGTGGTAT
>Ga0065707_10000526_pt1 | contig 24166 bp, 19 predicted proteins | sample SwiRhicommuniRL3_FD_59094 | JGI IMG/M metagenome (GOLD analysis project Ga0065707, IMG submission 59094) | Switchgrass rhizosphere bacterial communities from Rose Lake, Michigan, USA - RL3 v2 (version 2) | ecosystem: Host-associated > Plants > Roots > Rhizosphere > Soil | place: East Lansing...
ACTGTACTGTAGGTGATGTCCCACAGGGCGACGATAACAATCAATCTCCTCCAGTAGTTCCTGAACAGGAGATATGTGGAGACAGCCAAGATAATGATGGAAACGGACAGATTGATGAAAATTGTAATGTAGGTGATGCCTCACAGGATAATGCAGTAATCAAGTCCAGTGATGAAAAAAAAAGCTTTGACAAATTTGGAGTACTGAAAATCTTTCAGACAAAAAAAGACGGTCAACAATGGTATCTTAAATCTAATCCCAATAGCGATCCGCAGTTCTCACCTCAAACAATGCTAACAAAAAACTCTGATGGTTCCTTTAAGATTAAATCCATGAAGGTGAGAATGGGAGTATTTACTTCCTCAGGATTTAATCCCGAAAAAATTGATACTTTAGATCACAGCAAGATTGCAATGGCCGAATATATGCAATCTCCAAACGATTGGAGAGACGTAGAAATAACTGGATATGTCAAGCTGAATAGTGGTAATAATGATAATTTTGTTTGGTACGCAAGAGGGGCAAGACATACGGGGTTCGGAGCCCCTGCAGGATGCGAAGGTACCGCATACAAGGGAGACTTGTTTTACGATGGTAATACGAGATGGACTAAAGAACAATGGCATACGGGCGGATATGCTTTTGGTGAATTTGGAAAAAATATTGGACCCATCAGCGGCAAGTGGGTAGGATTAAAAGTAATTATGTATAATGCAGTTGAAAAAGACAAATCTGTAGTAAAATTAGAGCTTTGGGTAGATAAAAACAACAATAATGAATGGATAAAGGCAAATGAAAAAACTGACAAAGGCGGATGGGGAAATGCCGGAAGAGAATGTGGTGGTAAAGCCGATCAAATAATAACGTGGGGTGGACCAATAGCTGCGTTTAGGTGGGATGGAGCTACGGACGTGGATATCAAAAAATTTAGTGTAAGAGAAATTGCACCCCCCATCTAAATTTATCCTACTCCACCAACTCCTCATGTTTATCTCAATAACAAAATTAATAAGAAAAACAAACTCTATATGTAGTGAAGTATGTTAAATGAAATTATTATCTAGATTAAGATTTACTGTGGTTGGTGTCAATGAATGACTTTACAAGAACAAACTTCAAGATATTCAGAGGTTGAAAAAAGTAAATGGCTCGCAAGAGTACTGATGGTCATTGCTGTAGGATGTGTCCTAGCAGCTAAAATTTATTTCACAATTTCACTTGTGGATCCATTAGTAGGTATCTACAGTATTCTCACTAGCTTTGTTTTACTCTGCATTCTAATTCTTTCCTACTTTAAGTACGAAGATCCATACCTAAACGCTAGAAATATTGATGTGTCAAATGGTCCCTTAATGAGTATAGTAGTACCTGCGAAAAATGAAGAAAAAAATATACGAAATTGCGTTCAGTCCTGTCTGAATCAAACATATGAACAAAAGGAAATAATCGTTGTTAATGATGGTAGCACAGACAGAACTGGTGAAATTCTAGATGAAATGCGCAAGGAAAACAGAACAGATAGTTTTCGAATATTGCATTTATCAAAGAGTGTTGGGAAGAAAAAGGCTGTAGAAGCAGCAAGTGAGATCGCCCGCGGAGAAATATATGCCTTTATGGATAGTGATTGTGACATGGCTTCCGACGCAGTCGAAAAGGCTGCGAAAATTTTTATTAACGATAGAAAATTAGGCGCCTTAACTTGTCATGGTAGGGTAAGGGATGCACAACGTGGTAATACTATAGAAAAATTTCAACAGGTCTATATAGATATATCTTGTAGATCAATTAAAGCAGCCGAGAGTTCCTTTAGATCAGTAACATGCTGTTCTGGGTCACTCAGTTTTTACCGAAGAGTTGCAATTCAGGACTTTATTCACGAGTGGGCCAATGATAGATTTTTAGGAATAGATTTTAAGTTTTGTACTGATAGAAGAATGACGGCACATGTATTGGGTACACGTTCAAAACATGATATCTCTTTAGAAAAAAAGCAAAATGAACATATGCCAATCTTGCAAACCGGCGCTGATGACATCGAGACAATGAAAAACTCTTTTGACCCAGATACAGAAATTTCAAATAGCCCAATAAAATGGAATGTGGAATATTCCAACAGCATAGGGGTAAATGTTGGAGTGCCCAAGACGTTCAAATCACTAGCAATACAACAAATACGCTGGAAGAAGAGCTTTATTCGTAGTCTGTTTGCAACCGGTGGAGTATTTTGGAAAAGACCTTCTTTTATTGCACTTTTATACTACATTCAAATAGGAATGAAGCTTATTAGGCCATACGTTCTTTTTTACACAATTGCAATTTTACCAATAAAAGGCGACTTTATTTCAATCTTGTTTTGGATTCTCGGAGTAATGTTTACAGGGATGATTTATTCTGTAGAATACAGACTTAGAAATCCGCATGACGGTCTTTGGTTATACAGACCGCCCTTTACATTCATTACTACGTTTGTATATACCTGGCTCTTGATATATTCGGCAATAACCATAAGAAACAGGAGCTGGAGATAGCCACAAAATATGAGTTTTGCAGAGAGAGAAGTATTGTCTTGAGTGATCCCTAAATGCGATACATTAGCGTGATTTTTGTTACCTTCATGATGATAGTAGGGTTTTCGGTAATTATGATGAAATTCACAGGATATTGGCCGTGCAAAATTGGTGAAGCCTTTGAAATAAAAGATGTTAGTTGTAAAAAAAACATCCAAGAAAATGTGGATATCATACTGAATTCAAGTCATATTTCATTACCTTTCCATATTCCACTACTATCTCTTCAAAATATCTGACTACGGTAATTTCAGATATTAGTGGCGCTTTGAGTTTCTTACCATTCACCATGTCCAAAATCATTGCAGGAAAATTCGCACCAGCCAGGGCAGTAAAAATAGTACCACCACCCAAACGAGGATTAACCTCCACTACGTTGAGAGTACCATCTTTTGTTTCTTTCATCTGAATACAACAAGGTCCTATTATCTTTAGATATTTTGCAATAGACTTGCATGTCTTTGAAATCGACTCATCCATAACAATTTTACCCATTGTGGAAATTCCAGCTCTTGTTTGTAGTCTGATTCGCGGAACAGCAATAATCGGTCCACCATCCAAATCCGACAGTACATCTATAGTGTATTCGGTGCCTGGCAAATATTCTTGAAAAATCAAGTTATCGTTTTTTGATTGGACGTATTTTAGATCATCCTCGTTGTCTATTTTTACTATTCCTTTGCTTCCTTTACCGTATCTTGGTTTTGCAATTAGTGGAAATTCTCTTATTTTATCAGGGTCAGCCGTTGTGAAAGGTAATGCAAACTTTTGAGAAAGAAAAGCAAAAGTCTCCATTTTGTCCCTGCATTTTTCCATGACCCCTTCATCGCTTACAACCGCTAATACTCCGCGCTCCAATAATTTTCCTTTATTTTTACTAAAATGATATATGTCATAGCCTGATGATGGCATCAGAATACCAATATTGTGCTTTGCAATTATTTCAAATAGTCTAGTCGTGTATGATTGGCTATCTATTTCTGGTAACACTTCATACGCATCAGACAAATAAAAACCTGCTGAAATAGGGTTTGTGTCTGAACTTATTATTGTTACAGGATATTTTACCATTTTTAGAGATTTTATTGTATTAATTGCAGCCGGTGCAGAAGCACCTGGAACTAACACAGTAGAATTTGAGGCGCCATTCAAGCAATATTCATATCCGAAATGAATTTTTATTCAACATCATATAAAAATTTTCAGACTATTTCTCTTAGCCGTCCTACCGAACGTTATTATTTCAAAATAAACTAAAATATGCAATCAAATAATTAAAATGCACTTGCTTGATCTAAAAAAGGATTATCATGTCCATAGCAACTACAATGACCATTCACCTCAAGATTTGTCGGTTGAAAGAGTAACAAGATATGCTGAAACAATTGACTTGGATACTTTAGCATTCACGGAACATGTAAGAAAAACCTCTGATTGGATACCTAAATACCTTGATGATATAGACCGAATTATATCATCTGGGACCAATATGACCATAATTGCCGGTTTTGAGGCAAAAATTTTGAAAGATGGCACAGTGGATGTACCTTCTGAATATGAAGGCCATTTTTTGATAGCAAGTTTCCATACAAAATATTACGACAAGCAAGATTGGCTTTTTTCTTTGGAATCGGCAATTTCCTTACCTTATGTAAACGTCATTGGTCATTTGGGTCCAGAAGAATCATTCGATTTGACCGATGAGGAGTTAATCGAAATATCACAATTATTGAAAAGCAATAACAAAACAATTGAAGTAAATGCAAAATATCGCAGACCACCAATGAAATGGTTGCAGATATTTAAAGAAAATAATATCAGACTACATTTGGGCAGTGATGCTCATAGCCTGACTGAAGTGGGTAATTTTAGCTCTATTACCAGTTTAATAGAATACATCAATAATTAATTTCTATTAAAAAATTATAGTGACAGGTTATTTCTCTGATCAGATTATTGCCCAGTGATCAAATACAGTATTACTAATGAGTATCAATATTTTAAAGCGATGACAAAAACAGGTACTAGGTTACCGAATACTGAATTCAAAAGATGAATTATACCTTTTGAAATGCTCGCTTATTTTGACCGCTGAATCATCTTTTCCATTCTCTATATTGGGAATCAATCAATACTAATTAAAATGGATATTGAACAATAATATTTAAATTATCTAAACAGCATATAGAAGAGAGATTTTTCATTTATATGTCTAAGATAGTGATTATTGACTCGCAAATTGCAGGAATTTCAGGCGACATGCTTTTAAGTAGTTTAGTAGACATAGGAGCAAATAAAAAAAAAGTCGTTGATTCGATTTATGCGTGCCAAGACTATTTTGAAGGTTCCAAAATACGTAAGGTTGATTTCATAAAAACCACATCATATGGTATTTCTTGTACAAAGTTATTATTTGAATACAAGGATTCTACAAGATTCCGGTTGGGCAGTGCAGTATATAGATCAATTGCGTCTTGTTGTGACTCCATAAATTTATCCAATGTTGCAAAGTCATTCGTTCTTAATTCAATCAAAACAATAATCACGGCAGAATCAAAAATACACGGGAGCAAACATGACGACGTACGACTACATGAAGTCTCAACAGTGGATACTGCTGCAGATTTGATCGGAACAGCTGTAGCCTTGGATAATCTCGGACTTTTATCGCAAAAATTCTATGCTACTGATGTTGCAATTGGTAACGGCATGTTACAATTTTCTCATGGTATTGTTCCCAATCCAGGTAATGCGATACTGGAAATCTTAAGGAATTCACAAATACAACTGGTTCCAGGTAAAATTGATGGCGAGCTTACAACCCCTACTGGCGCAGCGATGCTAGTTAATTTGGCTTCTGAACATATTTCTCAGTATCCTCCATTCATTCCCGAACAAATAGGAAACGGCGCTGGTCAAAAANNCGGAAAGAATGTCGCAAACATACTCAGATTAGTTGTCGGCCATTCAAATTCTAACGTAGATCATACATCAGAAAGTGTATATGAGATTGAAACAAACGTCGACGACGCTACAGGAGAGACAATAGGTAATATGATTGAAACACTTTATGCAAATGGCGCAAAAGACGTTACCGTTCTTCAGGGCATCTCTAAAAAAAACAGGCCCTCCTTTATTATTAAAGTCCTGAGCGACATGGCATCTCGTGATTCCCTAGTTANGTTACTATTAAATGAAACAGGTTCTCTAGGTTGCAGAGTTCATGAGATAAACAGGATAACAATTCCCAGATCTTTTATAACGGTTCCCATTACAATTGGGAATCAGAGATTTGTAGTAAAGGTAAAGCTTTCAAAGGATAAGGATGGAACAATAAGAATGATAAAGCCAGAATATGACGATATTAAAAAAATTGCAACAAGACTAAAAGTTCCATACAGAAAGGTATTTGACATCGTATACTACGAGGTATTCAAAAAATACAACAGATGATAAATTTGGAAGATATGCTTTATCAAAGGCTGGTTTCATGGTTTCAAGATAAAAACGAAAAGACCATGGTTGCCTTGTCAGGAGGTGTCGACAGTGCTGTTGTTGCTATGGCGGCAAAGAAAGCATTAAATGAAAATGCCATCGCTGTTACTGCAGATTATAATACACTTTCAGCTGACGAATTAACATCTGCGAAAAAAATTGCACAAGAAATAGACATTAATCATAAAATAATAAAATACAATGAATTAGACAATTCAGAGTTTGTCAAGAACGACTTGATGAGATGTTATCATTGCAGAACTGAACTTGCAGCTTACTTGTTAGGAGAGGCAGAACGAATGGACGTGAAATTGATTGTCGATGGTACAAATACCGATGACTTGATGGATTATCGACCTGGAATCGTGGCCCTGAGAGAAAACGGTGTAAAAAGTCCACTTGTAGAGCTTGGAATCAATAAACAGAATGTAAGAATTATCGCAAAGTCAAACAACTTGACAGTTTATGACAAACCTTCAAACTCCTGCTTGGCGTCAAGAATACCACTTGGAACGCCAGTAACATTTGAAAAACTTAGAAGAATAGAAAAGGCTGAATTATTAGTCAAGTCTATTTTCAATGTAAGACAGGTAAGAGTTCGGGATCATCAAAACATGGCAAGAATTGAAGTTGGCAAGGCAGAAATAAAAGAGATGTTTGATACCGACAAACTGTCAGTAATTGATTCAAAACTAAAGGAGCTCGGATTCAAGCACATTGTGTTAGATCTATCAGGCTACAAAAGTAATGAGAATATTAATGTCCATAATATCAACAAAAAGATAATCTAACCAAGGATTGATACTACATACATAGACATGCCTTGACCTGATAGAAAGATTAACATTGAACAGATTAGGATCAATTGTATGGCAAATCTAAAAGAAGGAGACGTTGCTCCAGATTTTGAGTTACCCGATATTGATATGAATTTGCGTAAACTTGGTGAGTTTAAAGGCAGGAATACATTATTGGCTTTTTTTCCGGCTGCAGAATCTCCTGTATGCACTACAGAGATGTGCGTCTTTAGAGATTCGCTGAATGAATTCGAAAACAGCAATACAGTAGTAGTAGGAATATCGGTAGATGGTCCATTCGCAAACAAGATATTCAAAATAAATAGACATCTGAATTTTCCTCTCTTAAGTGATTATAAAAGGGAAACAATTAGCGACTATGGAATAGTAATGAAGGATCTTGGTCCTTTGAAGGACTACAATGCAGCTAAAAGATCGATTTTTTTGTTGGATAAAAATGGCGTAATTAAGTACGTATGGATTTCAGATAATCCACTTGTTGAACCAAAATACGACGAAATTAGAGATAAACTAAAAGATATCAATAACTGATTTGCAACGTCTGCAAATTTAGTGTCAAATAATACTATCTGGTACTGTCTATTCTTTGTTCCGATATTATTATATTATGATGTTACTCAATTAAGGCAACTACATCGTTTCTTGAAACAGTATCTCCAATTTTTACCTTTAAATCTCTAATCTGACCGTCTTTATGGGCCTTTACAGCAACTTGCATTTTCATAGATTCCAATACAATTACTGAATCTCCTTTTTTTAATTGGTCTCCTGACTTTAACATAATGGACACCACTCGACCAGGAATTTGACTGAGGAGTTTTTTATCACCTGTTGACGATGTGTCCAGTGCCAATGATTTTTCCAGAATTTCAGTCAATTTTGAATGTTTCTTGAGAACAATATGCTCTCCGTTCATCAACATTTTAATGTACGAACTTCCAAATTCCAATATCTTGGCGGTTTCATAAGAGTTGTCTATAATAAACTCCAAAATACCGTTTTTGAGACCCAATATCTGGATATTATGTTTCTTACCATTTATAGTAGCGATAATTTTACCATCGCCGCTAGATTCAGATATTGAACCTGACAGAACGTTATCTAAATTATCTATCTTAAATTCCATTTTTCTGACTACCTGTTCTTACCCAATTAGATAATGAAAGATTATTCGATGAATTGATGGCACTTTGTCCTTTCAAGTATTCTGAGTAAAGTAAAGCGGCTGCTATGGAAGAATCAGCTGACTTTAGTTGTTTTTCCTTTAACTGATCCTGCATTTGATTCAGCATATCATATTTTTCCAAGTAATCTGTAGAAATATTTCCTTGAATAAAGTTCTTCTCATTCATTATGGTCCGATATAGAGGAATAGTGGTGTTTATGCCTTCTATCATAAATTCATCCAAGGCATTGGACATCCTTACCCTTGCCTCATTAAAATCTTGTCCCCATGTTATCAACTTTGCGACCAGAGAATCATAATACCCCGATACACTACATCCTGGATATAGGTATGTATCTACTCTGACACCAGGCCCATAAGGAAGATTGCAGTCTGGTACCAGTCCAACTGAAGGAACAAAGTCATGAAATGGATCTTCAGCATTTATCCTACATTCGATTGCAGAACCATTAAGTTCAAGATCTGACTGCTTAAAGGGAATTTCTTCACCGCGTGCAATTTTTATCTGTAACTTGACAAGATCAATTCCAGTGACTAATTCTGTTACAGGATGCTCTACCTGGAGTCGAGAGTTAACTTCAATAAAATAAAAGTTGCCCTTTCCATCCCTTAAGAACTCGGCTGTGCCCGCATTGAGATAGTCGACCGATTCTGCTGCCCTGACAGCGATTTCGCCTATATTTGCTCTTGTTTTTTTGTCTAGTACTGAAGAGGGTGAAAATTCAATTAGCTTTTGATGACGTCTCTGTATCGAACATTCGCGTTCAAAAAGATGTCTGCCGTTTCCACTGGAATCTCTGGCAAGCTGAAATTCTATATGTCTTATCCCCTGAAGGAATTTTTCTACATATAACCCAGATTTGCCGAATGCTGCTCTGGATTCTGCAGCTGCCATTTCAAATTCTTCCCTAAGCTTCTTTTCATTGTCTGCGAACCGGATACCTCTTCCACCTCCACCGTATGCAGATTTAAGCAGTACAGGATACCCGGCCTCCTCAGCGATTTCTACTGCCTTGTCAACCTCTTCTAGAATATCGTCGCTTCCGGGTATCGTTGGCACTTGTGCCTTTTTCATTATTTCTTTGCATTTCATTTTGTCACCTGTCAGTGCCATGGCCTCGCTGGAGGGTCCAATAAATATAATATCCTTTTCTTCACATTTTGCAGCAAAGGTTTCGTTTTCAGACAAAAATCCGTAACCAGGATGAATTGCTTCAGCTCCCGCGGTCTCTGCAATTTCAATTATCTTTTCAATGTTAAGGTAACTTTTGGTCGGCGCTGGAGGACCAAGGTAATATGCCTCATCAGCGCTCTTTACATGCTTTGATCTTAAATCCTCATCAGAGTAAAGTGCAATAGATTTTATCCTCAATTCCTTGCATGCTCTAATTACTCTGAGTGCTATTTCCCCTCTATTTGCAATTAAAATGCTAGAAATTAATTTTCCCATTTCACATCTCCCCTAAAGATTAATGTTACCATGTTTCCTAGCTGGTCTTGACTCTCTTTTATTCTGCAATACACTTAGAGCCTTTACTATCATTATCCTTGTTTCAATAGGGTCTATAACAAGATCAATTATTCCCTTTTCTGCTGCAATGTATGGGTTTGCAAATTTCTCACGGTATTCTTTTGCCAGTTTCTTTTTAATTTCAATTGGGTTTTTCGAGCTCTTGAGATCTTTTCTGTGTACTATTGTTATGGCAGCTTCAGGACCCAGAACAGCAATTTCTGCTGTGGGCCAGGCATAATTTATGTCAGCTCTAAGATTTTTACTCCCCATTGCAATGTAGGCCCCACCATACGCCTTGCCTATAATACAAGTTACCTTTGGAACTGTTGCATCACAGTAGGCATAGAGCAACTTACTGCCGTGTCGAATTATACCATTGTGTTCCTGATCTGCTCCTGGTAGATAACCAGGTGTATCAACTAGAGTAATAATTGGAATATTAAAACAATCACAAAAGCGAATAAACCGCGCTGCTTTGGTTGAAGAGTTGATGTCTAATGCACCGGCAAGGTACATTGGTTGATTAGCAACTATTCCTACGGCTTTCCCATCAATTCTAGCAAAGCCAACAATAATGTTCTCCGCAAAACGTTCATGTACTTCTAGAAAATCAGCTTTATCAACCAGTAATTTTATAATTTGCTTCATGTCGTACTGTTCGTAAGGATTTTCTGGCAGTATTTTTGAGAATTCTGGTTCAAGCCTATTCGGATCATCTTGTGATTCGACAGGTGTTGATATTTCCAGATTATTCTGTGGTATAAAAGAAATCAATTTCTTTATTTTATCCATACATTCGTATTCATTTTCAGCAACAAAATGAGCGACACCGGATTTTGTTGAATGAGTCCTTGCGCCACCCAAGTCTTCAAAGGATACTTCTTGGCTGAGGACTTCTTTTACCACTTCTGGACCTGTAACAAACATTTGACCAATATTTTCAACCATGATAACAAAGTCAGTCATTGCTGGTGAATATACTGCTCCACCTGCGCATGGACCGATGCTTGCTGTTATTTGCGGAATAACTCCAGAAGCCATTGTATTTCTAAAGAATATGTCACCATAGCCATCCAGGCTCATTACACCTTCCTGAATTCTTGCTCCTCCAGAATCCAACATACCTATAAGGGGAGCGCCAACCTTAATTGCATGATCCATTAACTTTACGATTTTTCTCCCGGCCATTTCGCCCAGAGATCCACCTAATATTGTAAAATCATAGGCATAGACGAAAACCTGTCTGCCATTAATAGTCCCAAAGCCTGTAATGACGCCATCTCCATAGTATTTTGCCGTTTCGGGGTCTATTGACCTATGTACGACGTACTTGTCGATTTCGATAAAAGAATTACTATCTAGCAGTAAATCTAGTCTTTCCCGCGCAGTTAATTTTCCCTTTGTATGCTGAGCTTCAATTCTTTCTTGGCCTCCTCCAATCTCTGCTTTTTTTTTCATTTCATGCAGTCGGTTTATCTTTTCATCATGCATAACAATTTTAAACAGCATATATTCGCATATAAATTCATTATAGCTAAAACTAGAAACTTCCTAACCAAATACAAGTGCTATAACTTTTTATTGGCTTGTTCTTTGGCTAAATGCCCATGAAAGGAGATTCTATTCCCTTAAACCTGACCTTCCGCCCTTTGCTCGTCGGAAGTAGTTCATGCCCATATTATAATTGTCGTACAATGATTCAAGGGTTTCTATTTCAGATCGGAGCGTTTCGAGCTCAATGTTTGAAACGTTGGCATCATTTCTCATGGATTCGTATTTTTCCATCTTTTCCGAGAGAAGTTTGCCGACGTTCTGTTCATATTCACTGGACATACAAAAATACTACAATTTCCGAGAGTTTAATATTTTTCTATTTTCCATTTTTTATTTTCTATTTTTTCACCTGACAAATAAGCCGTCGATAAGATCAATTTAGGCAGAGAAATTGGACTTTCGACAAAAATCGACTTTCAAAGTATTTTTACTCTTTCCCAAAGCTAACTACGTCGTACATTCTCAACTCTGGATACTTCCCTAACCAGAACATCAGCTTCTTTTTCTGAAGTAATGGTACTTCGAATCAAATCTTCATATCTATCCGTTCGAGCCAAGACCTGCATTAGCGGTTCAAAGTATTGAGAGCCAAGATTACTCCTTGATGTGTGAAAATATTGTGCAAGGATTCTAAGTGTTTTTTTCAAGCCTTGTGCCCTCGAAAAAATGCCCATGTTTTCAAACCCTATGCTATATCTATTGTATCGGATATACCTGTTACGTGATTCATGAAATAATGACTTGGCTAATATTGATGAGAAATATCTCATGATCTTCCAGTTTCTCACGACCAAGGATCTGCTGAGAATGACATCTAATTCTGATAACCGGTCTAACAGAAGGGCAATAGTAGAAATATCAATCTTTGACATGACTATGCTGGAGAAAAATGCTCCAAGAATGTCTTTGCGTCGATCTTCAGAAGATTGCCCAAATCTGGGATCTGAATAAGATATATCACCTCTGTTAATAATGGCAAGTGCCTCCTCAAGAGTATCCGTTGAGAAGTATTGGTTAATCATGTCTTCAACATCAATTTCCATTGAGGGATTTTTAGCTGTAGAATATCCTGCAATCATTATCTGTGCAGAATTTAAAAGCGATCTTATATCTCCCAAAGAGTTTCGAACTACTGTAATTCTATCTTTGGTATCCATTGAAGAATTTCGATCTCTAAGAGCTTTGTCCAAGTAGAGCATCGAGAGCCTAGGAGGGATCGGTGAGAAATTGATTGTTTTTGAAACTTTTGAAATTTTCTTGATTGCTTCAGTTGATTTGTTAGCGGCCATTATTACTCTTATCGATGGTTCGGCGAAAAGGTCTATTAAAAAATCTAATCCGCCAGAATCTTCCCTGTTTGAAATCCCGTCCATCTCATCGAGAAAGAGAAGAAAGTCTTTTCCGGTAAGGCTGGTATTGGAAAATATTGGATGCAGGATCTGGGCAAGCATGTTCTTATTACGAGTATCACTCGCATTCAGTTCAATAAGATCAATATCAAATTCTCGACAGAATGCATGAACAAATGATGTTTTACCAACACCTGGAGGTCCTAGTAGTAGCAGAGGTTTTGATCCATTTGACCATTTTGAGAGCCATTCTATTACTTTCTTCCGGGAACTTTCATTTCCGATAAAATCTGATAACTTGGGATGTATCAAAATCAAGCACTTGCTTAATTGATTCTCATTTAGAATTTTTAATAGTTATTGACAGATTTTTCTGAAAGTACGGAAACAAGTCTCTGCGTTTCATTTCATTAAACCAGTACTGATTATAATGACTTACTGTCAAAAACAAAAATTTCAAAAAGGGTTTTATACTCAGCTCATCCGGTAACATATCTAGCGCAATTTTAGCTTCTTCCAGATAAATTTCACTTTTGTCCAGTGTTAATTCAAATGCTTTCTCGACGTTTTTTGTGACTATTGCATAGTATAATGGCCATGATGGAATCTTTATCCCTCCATTTACTACTGCGTCTTCCATTTCGTTACCGCAGCCAACACACTCTGCTGCTTTTGCCATACCTAAATGAAAGATATCATTTAGAGGAGGAAGATTTAGGGCCATATTTCTGCCTGCCGTTCCCATGACAGCCCTATATTTCTTGTAGCAGCCAATCATGTTCTCGTCGCTTATGGACTCTGGTTTTAGTTTTAATCTAGCATCAATATATTGGCCTATTCTCGCATCTTTAAATCCATCTTCAAATGCCTTCAGTACGGCATCTCCTCCAACAGAGATTTTTTGTCTTGCTATTTCCAAAATATAAGGATTAATTAGCTTATAATCATCAAGAAATTCGATATCTTCGTCTGCGTCCATTATTCTGTCCATGGGTTCACTCAGATCTATAGCGATAACATGACCATCAACTATCGAGTTTCTTACCTCTTTTGAAATTGTTTCCTTGTTGAAATCAGTGGCACTGTCAATAAGAGCTGTTAGAACCGGATAAGTCATTTTAACAAAGTTAGAATTCAATATCCGCTGAACTCTATCTGCCAACACGTCAGGCTTAGATAGCCTTTCACGAACCGTTTCAATTTTTGAATCGTCTAAAGACAATTCCTTTGCTTCTATCTCATCAACAAATTTTTTCATCGTTGCTTTTGGATTTTTATCGGAAATCAGTTTTTCATGTAGAGACAGCAAAAATCGCTTGGTGAATTCCGAAAATTCTTTTTCAGACTCGACTTTGTATTTATGGTATTGTTTATACCCCTTTTCCTGTAAAAGGACTTGCTTTAATATTCGCTTACCTGAGCGAGTACTCAATAATGAAACCTTTGAAAAAATTTTACTTTCTTTGGCACTCATTTACAATTCTTTCAGAATATTCCGTCGTTATTTAACTTTCAGATTAAAATTTCTCATAGAAATTTAGAGGTCAAAAAGAGTTAGAAAAGTGTTAGCAACTACGCTACCTTGAAGACATGGCAATTCTTTCTTGTTCATTCTTTTTCTTTACAGAATGACTCTCCATCGAGTTATTTGACGCCAAAATTATCTCCTTTGCAAGGGCCTCTTCAATAGTCTTTGGATTGGAGTATGTTGATTCTCTCACTCCTTCTGCTATAAATCTGAGTGCCAAGTCAATGCGTCTTAACGGCGCCACATCAACAGACACATGATATACAACACCACCGTAAACTATTCTTGTGGTGTCCTCATTGGGCGCTGCATTCTCAATTGCCCTTATTAGCAGCTCAACTGGGTTCTTGCCTGTTTCATGATAGATTAAATCAAGTGCCGTTTTCACGGTTTTTATCATTCTACCCTTTTTGCCACCCATTCTTCCGGTATTTTTTGCGTACTTTTTACCAAAGTGCATTAATTTGTTAACCAACCTCTCAATGATATGAACTTCAGCCTTCTTTAGTCTCTGATGTTCATGTCTTCCAAAGCTAATTGGAATAATTGCAGCGTCTAGTGCTATTACATTTTTTAAACCCGAATCCTGAATTTCGATATCGTCCGTGTTCCATTTGTTAAACAACAACATTACGTTTTCTTTTATAACCATTCATATCATCTCCTAGGTTTTTCCTTTCGCCCATAAACCAATTCTATTAGCGATACACCGTTAACCTTGAACACCTGCCATCTAACACCGGGAATATCACCCATTGCACCTCCCATTGAACCTCCAATTCCTTCCAGCATAACTTCATCGTGTTCATCGATGTAATTAAGAGCGCCGTCCCTTGGAAGGAATGCAGTAATAGATTTGCCATTTTTGATTAACTGGACTCGCACACATTTCCTAACAGCAGAGTTCGGCTGCTTTGATTCAATACCGACTTTTTCAAGCACTATAGCTCTTGCCTGTGGAGCTCCCTCCAACGGGTTTGCCTTTTTGTCAAGCATCAACATGCGCCTCTTGTAGTACTTGTTTGACCATCTCATTCTTTTTCTCTTTGATTTTAAAACTCGTCCTGAAAATAATCCTAAAGGTGACTTTGCCATTTACAATACAACCTCAATTATTCTGGGCATGATCTTCACTCACTATCATGACATTTGATATCTGAAAGTATCTTTTCGCCAAAATTCTTGCCTTCTCCGCATTACGTCCTTCTTTTCCCACTACTATGCCTTTCTTTTTTGAATCCACTACCACAACAGCTTGTCTTGAACCATCGAATCTATTATTAATCTTTATCTCATTTATCATATCTGAATTGAGGACATTGCCCAAAAATACGGAAGGATCTTCAGAATATTCAACTAATTCAACTTTCTTTGTTACGATACCTTGAAGTTGTCTTATTGTAGCACCTCCTTTTCCAATAGCTAAACCCATCTGTCCTTTATTTACAACAAAGATTACCCTATCCATTTTCTCATCCACAACACAATCACGTGCTACTGCTCCTGTTATATTTTGAAACAGAGACATCAATCGTAGCTCGTCTGATGTTAGTTTGATTTTTTCTGTCACTCTACTTCTGAACCTCTGATATCAGATTTTTTTTCACTAGTTTTAAAAATTGATCAGCCATTTTACAGTCATTATTATTATTATTTAAATCGAAAAAATCCCAAAAATTTTTTCACGGTAACAAAATGCATTCACCTGTATCACTTACTTTTTTCCAAATTCGTTTAGTATTTCTTGAATTTCATTTTCTTTACCGATTTTGAGAGAGAGCGCACTAATTCTAAATGGCTTGTTACACAATCTGCCCAACTGGACTGAATTACCATCAAAGTGTAACGTTGGTACCTCCGCGGATTTTGCCTCTTCCAGGATTTTTGACTTATTTTTTGGCATCAATGAGTTTGAAAGAACTATAAGTTTTGAACCCTTGATTGAACCCATTACTTGTCTGGTTCCTATTTTACATTTATTAGAATTGATTGCTTCTTTAATTGTTTTTTCGAGATTTTTCATTTTCATCTTTCACACTCATGTAAAGTTCGACCATACCGGTACCAATAGGTACGGTGGCGCCTACTATAACGTTTTCTGTTACACCTTTAAGGGACTCTATCTGTCCTTCCAAAGAAGCTCTTGCAATAGTAGGTACAGTAATTTCAAATGCGGCCCGGGCCAGTACAGATGTTTTGGTACCAGCGATTCCATGTCTTCCTATTTGCTGCAAATGTCCTTTTGATGTCATAAGATCGGCTACCAACATAATATGCCTCATATCAACTTCCAGACCCTGTTCTTCCAATGTGTTGGTGACTTCTTTAATCAGTGCATTTCTTGCAGCCTCTATTCCAAGTGTCTGCCAAACTTCATAGACATTGTTTGTTGTAATCCTTGAAGTATCAATACCGTCAATTGCTATTATCTTCGAAAGATTTGAGCCTGAAGTTTGAATTACCCATTCCTCATTTTGCTTTACAATTGTTACTCTTTCAATGTCTTGGACACCTTTCACTCTTGCGTTTAATAGCTTGTTCTTCATTGTGAGTAACGTCTGCGCGTCAGGTTCTCCTGCAATTGATATTTTTATAATTTTCTTTGCTTCTTGCAAAGTAACGTCGTATTTCTTCTTTGGACCCTTTAGCACCTCCATAATGTCTTCGATAGAGCATCCCCGTTCAGATAATTTTGAATCTGAAATATGGAATGTTAGTACTCCTGAATAATCAGTCTCACTTCTTTCAATTAAATCTGCTACCTTTGTAAATATTATTTCTCTTGCAACATTGAGAGCCTTTTCTCTTGATACTCTATGTTCTTCATCCAGATATACATCCATGGTTGGTGTGACCGGCTTTTTCCGCGCATCCACAAGTTCTATTAGCCTAGGCAATCCGAGGGTAACGTTTCTTTCTTTTACTCCGGCAAAATGGAATGTTCTTAGCGTCATCTGAGTTCCCGGCTCGCCAATAGATTGAGCTGTTACGACACCTACAGCCTCTCCGGGTTCTACCATTGCCCTGTTGATTAGATCCAGCGTCTTCTTTATCACTTTGTTAGCGCCATCCCTACTTATTTTGTTTTGACTAAGAGCTAGTAACAACTTTTCTCTAAGTCTCTGGTTAAGATTCTTGGCATGTTTATTTACTATTTCTGAGATCTCTTTTTCTGTTGTTTTTTTGCCTTCGTCAACTAATAATTCTCCTTCGATTAAACGAGAAATATTAACGGCTTCACCATGGTCGCTTTTTGCAGGATCTATCCCGTCTTCTCCATAAACAAACTGTATGATATTACCGTGTGGATCTCGTACAGTCTGGTCGTATTCAATCTTCATGTGCTCTAGTGCGTTAATCAACCTTCTTTGCATGTATCCAGATTGTTGGGTTCTTACCGCTGTGTCTACTAACCCTTCTCTACCGCCCATTGCGTGAAAGAAAAACTCTAGAGGACTGAGCCCGTCTCTATAATTTGATTTGACAAAACCCTTGGAGTCAGGATTTGCATCATTTCGTTTGAAATGAGGGAGCGATCTATCTCTATAACCTTTTGTAATCCTTCTGCCTCTAATAGACTGTTGCCCAAGTGCCGCTGTCATTTGACCAATGTTTAGAGTGGAACCTCTTGCGCCAGTTGATGCCATAATGACACCAGAGTTATCATCTGGGAATGCACGGTCTGCAGTTTTGCCTGCTCTATCGCGCGCCCTTGAAAGTTCATTTACCACATAGAGTTCTAAGGCTTCAGCAGGTGATAGTCCTCTTGTTAATGGTAACGTTTCATCATCGTGTTGTTTTTTTAATTCATATACTTTTTCATATGCCTTGAGAATAACACTACTTATCTCATTTCTGGTATCATCCGACAACCACAAGTCAGAGTAACCGTAGGAAAAACCATTGTGAGTAATATATGTTTTTAAGACTATCAGAATTGAATCCAAGAATCGTTTTGCTGCCTCATTTCCATAATCTTTTACTATTCTGTGTAAAACGCTGTCAGGTTCCTCTGCTCCAATTGATGCTTTGTCAATGACACCACTTATCAATTCACCATTCTTTATCACAACATCTTTTCCCTCACCTTTGGATGCCTTATTCCACTTTGACGTTATTACGAAATTAAAGTCCTTGGGCAAGAAGAGTGAAAAAAGCTGCTTTCCAGTGAAAATTTTTCTGCCATTATCATGATGTTTTGGTTCAGGCAGTGGCCCAGAATATCCCCCCAGTAAGGCCAGATTTGTGAATTCCTCTTCTTTCAAAAATGTCTTGTCCTGTGTAAGGATAAAGGCGCCTGTTATGAAATCTCTAATAGCTCCAATTATTGGTCCTCCATATCTGGGAGAGATTAGCTGATCCTGCACTCTCATTAGTAGGGCGGCCTCTGCACGAGCTTCCTCACTTTGCGGAACATGAAGATTCATCTCGTCTCCATCAAAATCTGCGTTATAAGGCGGACAGACAGCAGGATGCAACCTAAATGTTCTATATGGAAGTACTTTTACATAATGAGCCATGATGGACATCCTGTGCAAGGAAGGTTGTCTGTTAAAGATTACTGCATCTCCATCACGCAAGTGCCTCTCTACAATATAGCCAGGACTTATTGAATCAGCAAGGATATTTCTATCGGTAACGTAATCAAGTCGTATTTTTACGCCATCTGTTCTTATGATGTAATTTGCGCCAGGGTATTCATTAGGACCGTTAATTATCATTTTCTTCAAGTCCTCAATGTTCCACTCACTAACCGTTTCAGGTATGGTCAATTTCCTAGCCACATCCACTGGAACCCCAACATCAGAAATGGTTAGATTGGGATCAGGTGATATTACAGTCCTGCTGGAAAAATCAACTCTCTTGCCAGATAACGACCCTCTGAAGCGTCCTTCTTTTCCCTTTAACCTCTGTGTCAAAGTCTTCAAGGGCCTACCAGATCGATGATGAGCCTGAGGAATACCAGAAACTTCATTGTCAAAGTATGTCGTTACATGGTATTGGAGAAGGTCAACAAGATCCTGGACGATAAGGGGCGGCGTTCCAGCCTCTTTACTTTCCTTTAATCGTTGATTAACTCTAATGATATCAACCAATTTGTGGGTCAGGTCATCCTCCGATCTAATTCCAGTTTCCAAAATAATGGACGGTCTAACAGTAACAGGAGGAACCGGTAAGACTTGCAATACAAACCATTCTGGTCTAGCCGTTTCTGGATCATAGCCTAACAAAACCAAGTCATCATTTGGAATATTCATGAGTCGTTCGCGGATGGTTATTGGAAGAAGTCTGTTTTCACCAATTTCAGTTTTTTCTACAAATATGGTAGGTTTTGTAAACACAAGATCGTATTGTTCCTTTTGACAATGAGGACATATCTTTACTTTTTTAGCCTTTTCAATTATTTCCTCTTTGATATTCTCCAGAGTAATTACTGCGTATGCGGCTTTGGTATCTCGAAGTTCCTTGAATTTTGCCAGATCTTCATTTGACAGTTTTATCCTGCTACAAGACCTACAAGAAACAAGCAACAACTTGTGTATATCATCAACGAAAGCAATGTGAAGTACTGCTTCAGCCAATTCAATATGGCCAAAATGTCCAGGGCAATTGGCAGAAGTATTTCCACAAGTTCCACATTTCTGTCCGGGCTCAAGTGTACCCAATCTGTTATCCATGAGTCCACCTTGAACTGCCATACCATCTTCATCGTACGTTTCTGGAGCTGTGATTTCAACTACACTGAATTTTCGAGTCTCTACAGGAGATAAGACACTAAATTTAATTCCGCCTAAAATTTTTAGAGTATCTTCAACTTCCATAATTATTACACCTTCTCCTTTGGAATCAGTCGTGGAGCTACGTTAAGGCTAATCATTTCCTGCAATAATAGTTTAAATGCGTAGGCAATTGCCACTGATGAAATTTTAGCTCTATCGCCGCAGACCCGGCACACATACCTCCTTTGTTTGATATCATAATACGCAAGCAAACCGCAGCGCTCGCAAATGTTGACTTCTGCTTTATCAGATTCTTCTAATAGTCTGTCTTTTAGCATCATTGAAGCACCATAGGCTATCAAACAGTCACGTTCCATTTCACCAAACCTAAGACCACCACCTCTGGCACGACCTTCCGTTGGTTGCTTTGTAAGCATTTGAACCTGTCCCCTAGCTCTACTGTGAATCTTGTCGGCAACCATATGGTGAAGCTTTTGGTAGTATACTACACCGACGTAAACTTCTGCATTGAATTTCCTGCCAGTACGTCCGTCATACATGACTTCCTTTCCGGTTGACTTGAAGCCATATTTTTCCAATATTTCTTGAAGATCATTAACCTTTTCTCCGACAAAAGCCGAACCATCTACTACTTTGCCACGAAGGGCAGAAGATTTACCTGCAAGTGATTCCATGAACTGACCTACAGTCATTCTTGATGGAAAAGCGTGTGGGTTAATCATAACGTCTGGAACGACACCATCTTCTGTGTATGGAAGGTCTTCCTGTGGAACCAGCATACCTATAACTCCTTTTTGTCCATGTCTTGAAGCAAATTTGTCGCCTATTTCGGGTATTCGCATGTCTCTAACTCTAATCTTGTACATTTTTCCTCCATCTACAGATTGAGTCATTACAACTGAATCTACAACTCCGTTCTCAGAAGGTCTGACACCAATTGAAGTGTCCCTTCTGTAAGGACCTTTTACCTCAAACTCTTTGTACTCCTCCATGAACCTTGGCGGAGAAGTACGGCCGATGAGTATATCTCCTCCATTTACTATTGATTCATGCATAATAGCACCGTCATCTTCAAGTAATCGATAAGATTTTTCACCTCGGTATCCCCTGATATTTGCATCAGATGAGGGAATTTCAAACTTGTCTTTCATCCCTCCAGGATATTGTTTTGCTTCTGCCTCATATACTCTGTAAAAGAAAGTTCTGCCAAGTCCCCTGTCAACGGATGACTTGTTGAAGACCACGGCATCTTCGATGTTATATCCTTCAAATGGTAATACTGCGACTATACAATTTTGTCCAGTTGGACGGTCTTCTAGTCCGAGCAGATTTATTGCTTTAGTTGTGACTACGGGTATTTGTGGATATAACATAAAGTGTTGTCTCACATACGTACTTGCATTCATCAAGGGAGTGGAAAATCCCAGACTCTGTTTTGCCATTGCACTTTCATAAGTATTTCTAGGAGATTGATTGTGCTCTGGATATGGAATTATCGATGCTCCAACACCAAGTATTGAGGGAGGATATATTTCAAGATGAGTATGACTTTGCTCAAGACTTGCATAGTCCATTGCCACATAGCAGTTTTCCTCTTCATTTGCATCTAATAGTTCTATCATGCCCATCCATAACAGGTCTGACCACGATTTCATATTCCTCTTTATTAAGTCAAGAACATCAAGTGTTATGACCGGCGTGCCTTCTTTTACTATTGCAAGCGGCCTAAGTATTCTGCCTGAATTGCAGCTTACATAGAGGCGTTTGGTTGCATTTTCGTTATCGTTTGAATAGTAGTAAATTCCAACGTGCGCATGTATTTTTCCGGACCTCCTTAAACTTCTTAATGTATCTGTAAGGTGTTGGCCATTATCATAGTAACCAATCAGGCGCCCGTCAACAAATATTCTGGTTCCACTTTTTCGTAAAGCGTCAGAAGCCTCTTCTACCGGATGGGCTCCCAATTCATATAGTTTTTCAATAATCTCTGAAACAGATACACTTACTGATATTATAGAAGATAACGCAATATTTTTTACAAGACCACAATTTGAGCCTTCAGGAGTTTCCGCTGGACATATCCTACCAAAGTGAGTAGAGTGAAGGTCTCTGGCTTCAAAATTGGGTTGACTCCTGCTCAAAGGTGATTGGATTCTGCGAAGATGACTAATAGTTGAAATGTAATTTGTTCTNTCTANTAGCTGGGTAACACCAACTCTGCCCCTTCCCCAATTTCCGGTTGCAATNGCATTATTTAGCTTNTCTGATATTATNCCCGGTCTTACTGCTGCTGCAACTGCATTNATTCCTCTCTTTTGACCGGATCTTTCCAGCTGATATTTCATATCTCTCACNAGATTTCTAAATGCAGTTCGGAAAAGATCTGCCAACATTTGACCTGCGAATTTTATGACCTTATTGCCATAATGGTCTTTATCATCAGATGCTACAAGGGAAAGACGAAGCTCAACTAGTTTGCATGTTGCTTCTCCCAAAAAGAGTGCCTTTTCGTTCCTATTTTCAGGATTCTTTCCAAGGTGTGGTAGCAATCCCCAATCAAGTAATGTTTCGGCTCTTTTTATCTGAAATTCTTCCAGCATACCGGGAGCGATTCTTTTGCTAATGTATACTATAGCATCTCTACTTGTTATAATTTCTCCTGCTTTTTCAAAAGATGGTTCTAATTCATCCTGTATGATTGAATTCAGCGAAACACCATCAGCGATATCTTTGTCTGATTCAAGTCCGAGAGCCCGAATTAATGTGATAAGTGGAATATCAACAGGCGATCCAGGTATTTTAGCAACAATAGAACCATCTGGCCTCATAATTAATTCTAATTTTGCACGATAGCCGACTATTGAAGAATAGACCTTGGCCTTGTAAACCAGACTACCGGTCGTTTCCTCCGTATCGACAATTATCTTGTTGTAAGACAAGTCTTCCAGCCCAATGATAACTCGCTCCGAACCATTAATCACGAAGTACCCACCAGGATCTTTTGGATCTTCGCCAAGCTCAATAAGCTTCGTCTCAGGCAGGTTGTGTAGAATACAGGCGTTTTGACTTTACCATAACTGGAATATCTCCAATATGGATAAATCTTGACTCTAAGATTTTTTTCATCCTCAACAATACTGCATTCAAGCATAATGGGGGATCCATAAGTTAAATTGCGCAGTCTAGCTTCGACGGGAGCAACGTGTGTCACTGATCCATCCAATTCCATGATTCTTGGTTGTTGTAACTTTATCTTGCCCAATCTGATCCTGTACGGATATTCAGCCGTTTCAATTTCTATTTCACCGACTTCATCGATAATACTTTGTAAACCCCGTTCAATAAATTCGCCATAGGAATTCAGATGTTGTCTTGCGACACCTTCCTTTTGTAAAATATTGTGGATAATTGCCCACATATCAAGTGTATTTTGCGACAAGCTCAATCCTCTACTACGTATCTATAATAAACACTTTCGCCGGCGGTAAATGACGTTCTTGTTATTTTNATAATATCTCCGGGTCTCACATCTAGATCCTCTAATCCCTTGTCGTTAATTAATATGTATGGGAGCTGACTTGGTTTNGTATTNNANTTCTTTNAACACTTCTTCGGCATCTTTCTTGGACATAATTTCGTGTTTAGGCTGATATACATGATTCGTAATTTTAATATCCTTTTTCTCAGAAGACAAAATTCGAGATTCTTAATTCCAAATCTAATCTCCGTAATAAATACATTCAGATATTCACAGGTTTCAAAGTGGCCAGAATCAATTCGTTGTTAATTAATAGAGATCATAGAGCACTATAGGATAAAATGTCAGCACAGGTGAGGATTTGAGTTTCATAATGACAAAACGCTCTTCGTAGAGTCCGGCCAGGTATGGCCGCTATAACTTTTCGGCATCTCAATGCTTTCTGCAATTTATAAGCTTATGTCACTCAGCCAAGATTCAGGTGATTTTTGACAGAAAAATACCCGTACTATCATATCGCCAGAGCTCAAAGAATTACCAGTGTGTTATTTTTACTCTAGGAAATTTTCAACTAATAATGTCTTATTATCCTGATCGACCTGTTGAATACTAGTTGCATTTTTAATTAATTGTATTTTAATATCAGTCACGTTAATCGTCTGAAAAGTAATTATTCTTTGCCATATTGCTAAGTATGTTCTGATAATAATTACTGTCAAGTGGAACGTAGCTAACGTCTATTGTTTGTGTCTCTGCCGTATCGTAATCTGATTTTGTATGATCTTCATCGCCTCTTTTCCCAAATGCAAATCCAATAATATCATTTTTTTCGGGATCCCATGAGGTTATTTTCACAGAATCTATTATCAGGGATCCGCGAACATGAATTCCATTTGGATTGTTTCCATTATTTTTGCTTACAAATATCGGTTGTTGA
>Ga0065707_10082027_pt1 | contig 24161 bp, 23 predicted proteins | sample SwiRhicommuniRL3_FD_59094 | JGI IMG/M metagenome (GOLD analysis project Ga0065707, IMG submission 59094) | Switchgrass rhizosphere bacterial communities from Rose Lake, Michigan, USA - RL3 v2 (version 2) | ecosystem: Host-associated > Plants > Roots > Rhizosphere > Soil | place: East Lansing...
TAACAATCCGAACCCGAAGATCAACCGAACTGCTCTTGCCCATGATCCACCTCCAATAAAGGAGAATCACAAAACTCAGATCAAGGGAATCCCGCGATTCAGATTTTCAGTTCAACGCTCTAGCGGGGAGGCGTGCCCGCCAGCAGCGCGACCATGGCTTCGTAGAGTCGCTTGGCCTGCTGCGCGGCAGTGGTGTCAGGCGGGCGCCGTTCAGGCGCTTCGACGGCGAGTGTTGCATGCATCGGGAGGTAGGGGATGAGCGCGGGGAGATCGAACTCGCCCGCGCCCGGCAGCAGACGTCCGAACACCGCCTCCTCCATCCGGCTCTCCGGTTCGGCGAGCAGGCCGTCGTTGAGCTGGATATGGCCGATTCGCTCGGGTGGCAGAGCGGCGACATCGGCCCAGCTTCCGCCGCTGCGGATCACATGCAGGCTGTCGACGGTGAGGCGCACGTCGGGGCCGAGCGATTCGGCGAGCGCGAGGGCGGCGCCCTGCGTCCTGATGGCGGAGGCGGGATAGGCTTCGATGACCACCGGCGCGCCCTCGATCCGGCACAGGCGGACAACCTCAGCGACACCGTCGGCCAGCTTTGCCGCATCCGGCTCCAGTCCGAGGATATTGACCATCCCGCCCAGCTCGGCGGCGAGGGCGGCGCGGCGCTGCATCCTCGCAACGTCCGGCTCGCGGTCGATCATGAAGGGTTCGACGATGCCGACCCCCAGGCCGCGATCGCGCAAGGCGCTGGCGACCGCAAGTCGCGCCGCCGCGTTCTTCACCAGATCGGGCGTGTCGCAGATCGGCAGCGGTTCGACGAACAGGCTGACCGCGCCGAAACCCGCGTCGGCGGCAACCGCGATCAGCCCGAGCGCGTCGAGTTCGGTCAGCGAAAGGTGATCAAGGCAGAATGCGCGCACGTGGAATCCCCAACTGCCCCACGCTCAAGGAAACAGGGTGCCGTACAGCCTGTTCTGTACGACACCCCGGCCTGATACCAGATTATTCGGGAGCTTATTCCGCAGCTTCCGCCATTGCCGAATCGACCGGCGCGTCGGCGGGATATTCGGCGGGGCCGCCGAAGTCATAGGCCGCGTTCAGGGCACGGATGAAAACCGGATCATGCAGCGGATCGGTCGGCGTCTCGATCTCGACACCGCGCGCACGCACGTCCTTGATCAGCGTCTCGAATACCCGGTCGTACGTCAGGTTGTCGCTACCATCCATGTTCTTCTTGAGCTCCGCGAAGTCTTCGAACACCTCGGCCGACCAGTGCACGAGGAAGCGGAGATCGTCGGTGCGCAACCGCTCGATAACCTTGCCGTCGGTCTTGATCACCCAGCCATCGGGGTCGCCCGCCTCGCCGGTGAACAGCGAGTTGAAGGCAAGGCTCTCCGGGTACTGGCGTTCAGGCGCACCGCTGCGTTCGCCGCGGTGGACGAGCATCTCGTTCTGGACGACGACGCCCCGGTTATAGACCGGCGGCTGCAGGCGCGCGGGCTTCGCCAGCGGGCCCTTGGGCCAGTAGGTGAAGCCGCTGCCCGGATCCTTGCTGAACCAGGTGATGACCTGCGCCATCTTGATCAGATAGTCCTGGAACAGGCCGGAACGGCCCATGATCGAGCACAGCCAGGTCGGCGAGTTTTCATAGCGGATGCCACGGAAGCTGGGCGAATCAAGGTGACCCGGATCCTTGTTAGCGCAGGGCCCGTTGATGTTGAACAGCATCATCTGCGGCTTGGCATATTGCGCGCCCCAGTAGGATTTGGCGTGATCGATGAAGGTCTGGTTGTAGAAGATGTCGTGGATTTCCGGATACAGGCAGGTCGAATAATTGCCGTAAAAGCCCCGGAAAGTGGGGGTCAGGAACATGTCGAGCGTCGGCGTGAAGCCTTCGGGGAAGCCGCCGGCGAAAGTGGCGATCAGTTCCTCGGTGTTCGCAAAATGCTGCGCAAGTATGAGCTTCCACTCGCCCTTGTCGTGGACAACGTCGAGCAGACGGCGGCGCTGGTCCTCCGTGAAGATATTGTCCAGTTCGCGTGGCGGCGAAACGGGCTGGAGAATGTCCGACAGGTGACGGCGCTGATTGTCGTTGAGCATGTCATGGCTCCTTTCATGGCCGGAACGGGTGCCGGCCCCTGGCTATCCTAAGGCGTGCGCGGAGGCAGCTTGTGCTGCCTTTCGGTCTGCGCGCCGATGAGAAAGTTATCACTCTATAACTTAATAGCCAATTGCTTTTCGCGGGGCTAACGTCGGAGGATGCAAGGACCCACTGGATTTGCGGCCGATCGGCCCGCCGCACGCACGTTCAACAAGGGACAGCGCACAGCCGCCCGTATTCTGGACGCCGCCGAGACGCTTTTTGCCCAGCGCGGCTATGACGCGACCTCGCTGCGCGACATCGCGACTGCGGCCGAAATTCAGCAGCCAGGTCTCTACAAGCATTTCGAGAGCAAGGAGGCGCTTTACCGCGAAGTCTATCGTCGGGCCCTGCAACCGCTGGCAGATGTGATGGAGGAGCGCGTGCGGTCGGTCAGCGAGCATGGCCATCGTGCGCTGACCGACCGCCTTGTCGACATGCTGGCGGAGCGGCCCAACGCGGCAATGCTGCTGATCCGCTCGATTATCGTCCCGGGTGCTGACCAGGACGCGGTGGGCAGGGAGTGGATCGAACGATTGCTCGACTACGGGCGGCGGATCAGTAACGCCGCCGGGGTGAAGCCGGATACGGATGCGGTGGCGCTCGACACTGTGGCGATGCTGAACATCCTGTTCGGCTATTTCTGGGCAGCGCCTCTCATCAGCGGCCTATCTGGCACGGATCCGTTCTGCGATGCGATGATTGCGCGGCAGAAGGATCTGCTGGCTGATTTCATCCTGGCGATGGGTGCGGGTGTCGAAACGTCCGCCCCGCGTTCGTCGCAACAGGAGGAGATGTAACGCTGGCGAATTCCTACCGTTCACGCCTCACGGGTTGAACGGACGTTCACCGCGTCGAGCGTAGCGGGATTATCCTTCCAGTATGCGGTTATGGCATCAAGCAGTTCACCCTCAGCGTGAGCGTTGTAATCTTCGTGGGCGGGATCGAGTATCAAATCCGTCATCACCACCAAGGTGCGTTTCCAAGCCGCTTCACGGCCTCTGATTTCGAACTTCGTTCCGGCGATGTGCTTGTGACGCAGCATGTTTCCTCCATTTGACGAACTGATTTGCCAAAATCTCATTCCACTTACCGAGACGGGTCTCACATGCGAGCGTGGCTGCGTGCCTAACCGCACCGCGCGCATTTCGGACACCCGAAAATCAGCCGTGCAATCGCCGCCCGCAATGACAAGCTGACAGACAAATCAGGCGGCTTTGTCCGTCTCGTGCACGTCCTACAGCGCTCGACTTTCCCCAGCCACCTCGACCCGTCCTCGCCTCAGGCGTGAACCCCGCCGTCGGCGCGCACGATGAAGCCGTTGATATGGCGACCGTCGTCGCTCGCCAGCATCGCAATGATGCCAGCGATCGCGTCGGGTTCGGCGAAGCCGTTGATCGGGCTGAGATGCGTGTAGAGATCCCAGTCGGCGCCCTCCACCATGCCGTCCTGCACGCTGCGCGCCAGCGGCGTCGCGATGCCGCCGGGGGCCACCCCGTTCACGCGGACGCCGCGCTTGGTGTATTCCCACGCGAGGCTTTGCGTAAATGCGGCCACCGCGCCCTTGCTCGCCGCATAGCCCGCCAAGAAGGGATGTCCGAAATAGGAGGATGTGGACGCGGCATTGACGATGTTGCCGCGTCGCGCTTCGAGATGCGGCAGCGCTTCGCGGCACATCAGATAGGTGCTGCCCATGTTCACCGTCATGCAGAACATGAAGTCGTCATAGGTCGATTGTGCGACATGCTGCGAACGGATGACCCCGGCCATGTTGACGAGCACGTCCAGCCCGCCCTGCTCGCCCGTCCAGTCGGCGACGATCGCGCGCGCTGTCTCCTCGTCCGCGACCGAGCCGGTGCGGATGGCGATCGCCGGGTGCGTTTTTCGCAATTCCTCAAGGCCGCCGCTGTCGAGATCGACGGCAAGCACCCGACCTCCCTCCGCCGCCATGCGGATGGCAGCTGCGCGTCCGATCCCCGACGCGCCGCCGGTGACGATGATGCTCCTGCCCTCAAAGCGGCGTCCGAGGGACGCGCCGGTCATGCCACGATCGCCGGATGCGGGATACGCGGATCGCCCAGCATCGCGCGATAGGAGGGCGGCTTTCGCCCGCCGGCTTCGGTGATGCCATAGCGTTCCGCCATTTCCGCTGTGATCAGCGTCTGGCCGTTGAGCTCGTCGCGCTTCGGATCGTCATGGATCGCGGCGATGACGCGTCCGTTGAACTCCGGCGTCTCCGCCTCGGCCATGAACTTCTCGTATTGTTCAGGATGTTCGCCAAGCGTCCGCTGGCTGCGTTCGGTCAAGAGCGGCCCCATCCAGATCGAGACCGCCGCAACGCCCGTGCCCCGGAAATCGACGCCCATATCGGCCGCGAACTTGTCGACGCCGGCCTTCTGCGCGCCATAGGCCGGGCCGTGCATGTAGCAGACCGAACCGAAGGACGATGTGAAGACGATGAGGCCGCTCCCGGCGGGCACCATCAGCTTCGCCGCGTGGAAGCTGGCGAGATATTGCGAGCGCAGGCCGACGTCGAGAATGTCGAGCAGACCCAGCGACTTTTCCCAGAACGGGCCGGGTTTCACCAGGTCGTCGTCAATGGCTGCGACATTGTTGACGAGGATATCGAGCCGTCCGCTCTCGCTGCGCACGCGGTCGAACAGCGCCGCGATCGCGTCCGCATCGCCATGATCGACCTGGACCGCGATTCCCTCGCCGCCCGCGTCGGTCACCTGTTGCGCGGCTGCGCCGATCGTCCCCGGCAGCGGCGCGGCACCTTCGACGACCGTGCGCCCGGTGACGTAGACCCGATAACCTTTCTCGCCCAGCGCCACCGCGATGCCACGGCCCGCACCGCGGCTCGCGCCGGTGACGATCGCCACCCGCCTTTCGCTTCTCTCCATGGTCTTGCCCCTTATGCTGTCAGGCGGCCTGCTCGGACTTGCGCTTGTCGATGGTCACCGCGATGCCGTTGGTCCGCTTGTGCGACTCGGGGGCCGAGGCGCGGGGATTGTAGAACTGCCGGTACCAGGTGCGGACCTTGCCATAGGGTCCGTCATTGGGAACGACCATCGGGTTGAAGCAGGCCTTCTTGTTGGCCCAAATCTCGACGTCCTGCGCAAAGGCGAGGCGACTTCCCTCCTGATACTGGAGGGCCGCCGCGCGGAGCTCGTCGGTGATCGGGGCGGAGCCGTCATTCACCTCCACCATCAGCCCGTGCCAGACGCGGATCGTGCCGTCCTCGATCGGGGTGTGAGTGATGAGGATGAAGCTGTTGAATGTCCCCTCCATCTCGGACTGAAGGATCGAAGGCCCGGTATACCAGGTGTCGAGCGACAGCGTGTCCTCCGGATTGGCCGTCAGCGTGCGGTGTCCCGACTGGTAGTATTGATGGACGATGTGGTCCTTGAACTCGTTCGCGAAATAGATGAACTCGGTCGCCCCGTGAATCGGGCCGAAATGGCCGACATCGGCCATGTTGTCCACGACCTCGATCGGGTGGATGTCGAGATCGCCCATATAGTCGATCTTCCAGCGGACCCAGCCCGGCTGATCCCAGTGGCCGCCGAAATCGGGAAGATCATATTCGGGCTCCAGCCCCTCGGGGTCGTTCCATACCCATACGGTTCCGGCGCGTTCAACCACCGGCCAGGTCTTGAGCTTCGCCGCTTTGGGCTTGAATTCCGAATAGGGGATATCGTCGCACTGGCCGCTGCTGTTGAAGCGCCAACCATGGAAGGGGCAGCGGATCGAATCGCCTTGCACCTGCTCCTTGTCCTGCACGATGTAGGAGGTGCAGTTCTTGGCGAGGTGCGCGCCCATGTGCGGGCAGTAGGCCTCCACGACGTGGGCGGTGCCCGTTTCGCCGCGATAGATGACCATGTCCTCGCCGAAAAAGCGGATCGCTTTGGGCGAGGTGGTGGCCTCGTCGCTCACGCCCACCATGAACCATCCGCGCGGGAACGCGAACTCGCCGAGTTTGTAGTCCGCTGACGTTGCCATGACCGATCCTCTTATTGGGGCCGCGCGATGACATGGAACGCAATTCCAGGGCACGCGTGGCGCCAGATGCACCCAGTTGTGCGCCATACTACGCAAATCACTACGTTCGAGGCAAGTTTTCCGTTGATTGTTGCGCAAGTATCCCCAGCATCGCTGCGCAGTACCATGGCAGGAGAGACCAAATGGCCGATCATGACGACACGACGACGGGGCCGTCGCACGCGCTGATGCGCCGGACGCTCGAGGCCTATGTGGACCGCATCAACGCCGGCGATCTGCCTGGCATATTGGCGCTGTTCGCTCCCGATGCAGTGATCGAGGACCCGATTGGCACCCCGGTCAAGCGTGGAGAGGACATCGCCGCGTGGTTTGCCGATACGGTCGCGTTTGCGACGCATATCGATCCGGTTGCGCCCATTCGCGGTTCGCACGGCAACGAATCGCTTCTCGTGTTCGACGTGACGTTCACTCCCCCCGCCGGTCCACGGCTCCGCATCCGCTCGGCCGACGCCTGCACCTTCGATGCGGACGGGCGGATCACGTCGCTGCGCGCCTTCTGGGGCCAGGACGACGTGATCGCCGCCGACTGAGGGGCGGGTGGGACGGTCATCGTCCCCCGCCCTCCCTCATCATGCCTGGAGCAGTTCCACGACCTCGATGAGGTGGCCTTCGGGATCGGCGACGAACGCCACCTTGACGCCGTTCTCCGCCTTGGTTTCCACATCGGTGACAACGGTGCCGCCGTTACTTTTCACACGATCGACGAACGCGACGACGTCCGGCGTCTGGAAACCGAGAATGACCTCCTCCTGCGCCGGTGCCTCGCGGTCGAGGAACTTAAACAACACGAACGTCGCGCCGCCCTGTCCCGTCGCATTGAAGAGGATTTCGTCGATCTTGCGGTCGCCGACCGCGTCCTGAACGCGTGCCATTTCGACCAGCCCTGCGACGTTCCGGTAGAAATTGGCCATGGCGCCGAGATCCTGAACGACAAGTTTGGTGAAGCCGAAGTGCGCTGGTTCAGACATGATTCTCTCTCTATATTGGAAGTTTGAAGCGGCATATTGCCTTGATTTGCGTCGCATCTCAAGGGTCTGCGCAGCGCGTTCGCGCAGGAACGGGGCTATTGCCGCGCGCGGGATCGGCTTGCCACTTCGCGCATGGGCTTTATGGAAGGGACGATGTCCCGCCTCCGTCTTTCCAGCGCCAATCGTCGCGCCTCGATTGTCGCCGCCGCTCGCACGGTGTTTGCATGCTATGGCCTGGAAGGCGCGCGCACGCAGCAGATCGCCAAGGCCGCAGGGATCTCCGAAGCGCTGCTGTTCCAGCATTTCGCCAGCAAGACGCACCTCTACCGCGCCGTGTTGCGTGACGTCATCGTCGACCAGAATCGGACCTTCAGGGCTTTCGGAGCGGTCGAGCCCAGCACCGACGGCCTTCTGGAAATGGTGCTGCGTACGGTTCGCCATGCGATGCTCGGCCCCCGCGCCAGCAATTCGGAGAGCATGCGCATCGTCGTCGGCAGCCTGGCTGCGGACGGCCATTATGCGCGGCTTGTCTATCGCCGCTCACTCCGGCTGGCGGCACCGTCGCTCAGCCGCGCGCTCGACGCGGCCGCGGCCGAGGGCGGGCTGGTGGGCAGGCCGATCGCCGTCGCCAACGCCGTCGCCTTCCTCGAACATGTCGGCACGATGCTGATGATTGCCCGATCCCACGCCCGTCCTGTCGTCACCTATGGCGGCGACGACATCGTGCTGATGCGCGATGCGATTGCCTTTTGCGCGCGTGGCATCGGCATCGACCCCGACCGGGTAGACCGGTTTGTCGAGTCGCTGAATGCGTAGCCAGTCTGGCAGGACATACGCAAGTCGTTACCGCTGAGCCTTGTTAGGCGCCGATAAGCGTATTGCCATGTCGATTGGCGCAGCCTAACAGGGGGCAAAGCCGCTCGGCGGCGTTGACGGAGAGGAAACATGCTGCTCAAGGACAAGACCGTCATTGTCAGCGGCGTCGGGCCGGGCATGGGCCAGGCGCTGGCCCGCATTGCGGCCGCCGAAGGTGCGAATGTCGTCCTCGCCGCCCGCAACCAGAGCTTCCTCGACGAAGTGTGCGCCGACATCATCGCCAAGGGGGGCAAGGCCATTGCCGTACCCTGCGACGTGTCCGACGCCGGCCAGTGCGCCGCGCTCGCCGACAAGGCAGCATCGACCTTCGGCGGGCGTATCGACGGGCTCGTCAACAGCGCTTACTTTCATGGCGACTGGAGCTTCGTCGAGAATAGCGACCCGGTCGACATGGCAAAGGCGTTCGACGTCAACTGCCTCGGCGCGCTGAGGCTGACGCAGGCCTGCGTCCCCTATCTCAAGAACGGCGGCGCGGTGGTGAATGTGTCGACCATGGCAACCGTCAAGCCCTTTGGCGGGGAATATGGCATGGAACTCGGCTATGCCGTGTCCAAGGGCGCGCTCAACACGCTCGGCAAATATATGGCAGCCGACCTCGGCAAGCACGGCATCCGCGTCAATACGTGCCGCATGGGCTGGATCCACGGCGCGCCGGTCGAACAGCATATCGAGAGCCAGGTCGCACTGGGTCACAGCCGCGAGGCGGTGATCGGGGCCGTGACCAAGGACATCCCGCTCGGCATCCTCCCACCGGAGGACGACTGCGCGCGCGGCGTGCTGATGATGATTTCGGATTATGCGCGCGTCGTGACCGGGGCCATCGTCGACGTGAACGGCGGGCATTGGATGGCACCGTAAGGGGAGCGCTTTCCGCTGCCAGAGGGGGAGAAGCGCCCATGTTCAAGTGCATCGCCCTGTTGAAGCGCAGGGACGGCATGTCGCACGAGGCGTTCGTCGCCTATTACGAGACGTGTCACGCCCCGCTGATCCGGCATCTGCTGCCGGGCATCGTCGATTATCGGCGCAACTATGTGGATCGTGACGGCACGTTCCTCTATCCTGCGGCAGGGCCGATCGATTTCGACGTGGTGACCGAAATCTGGCTTGCCGACCGCGCAGCCTACGACCGCTTCCTCGCCCGTGCTGCCGAACCGGAGGTTGCGACGGCGATCGCAAAGGACGAAGAGAATCTGTTCGACCGCGACGCGACCCGGATGTTCGTTGTCGAGGAACATGGCGCTCCGCCTGCCGGGCGCGACCCTCTGCTCGACGAGCGGGCCATATCGCGCGGTCTGTCGCTGTTCGCGCGAATTCTCGACGGCAAGCACTGGGACCGGCTGGGCGACGTGTTCGCGGACGACATCGTCTTCGATTATGGATCGGGCCGCGACGAGAGCGGGATGGCGGCGCTCCGCCACAACATGACCCGCTTCCTCGATCGCTGCGGCGGGACGCAGCATCTGATCGGCAGCCTGCTGATCGACATCGACGGGGACCGGGCGACGAGCCGATCCTATGTTCAGGCCCGGCATCAGCGGATGGACGACCCCGCCGGCCCCGTATTCGACAGCAACGGGGAGTATGTCGATCAGTGGCAGCGCCGCCCGGAGGGGTGGCGAATCGTCAGACGCGACGCGCTGTGGGCGGCGCATAGCGGCGACCCAGCCATCCTTGCGGCGGGCCCCGACGATCTGGGCTAAGCGCCAGAAGTAGCTTGATGGCCCATAGCGGCCGTATGCAGCTCAATCGCTAGACCATTTGGGCGCTGACCGGGAGGGATTCCCGGCCGTCTGAACGTCATCGCGCGCGTTCGCAGGCGCTGCGGCATCGCGAAACCCTTTGCTTTCATCCTCCCCACCTGGAAAGGCCCGGTTTGCGGCCTCGACGATGGAGCCCGGACTGCGCGTCCGGCAAAAATAAACGGTATTGTCTCTTTTTCTCCGCACACTAAAGACCGAAGACGCTCAAATCTAGAATTTGAACGGAGTCGTTCCTTTTGCGGACACGCATGATGCGTCCGAAAGCTGCCCTTGTTGCGGCGTTGATGCTTGGCGGTTGCGCACCGGATGTTGCGCTCAACCGCCCTCAGCTCGCCTTGCCGGCGCAGTATGAAGCGCAGCCACCACAGCATGGCCCGGATCGCCCGACGGATCGTTGGTGGGAGCTGTTCGATGATGCCCAGTTGGCGGCTCTTGTCGAGCAGGCCCTGGCGGACAGCACCGACATCCGCAGCGCCTATTTCCGCTTGATCGAAGCGCGCGCGATTCGCGATCAAGCAAGGACACAAAGACTCCCCACCGGCGCATTCGGTGGCAATGCGGCGCGTCAGGACGGTGAGCCTCTCTCGGGTACCGACCTGCCCGGCAGCACGACGCGAACCGACAGCCTCGGCGCAACCTTCAGCGCCAGTTGGGAAATCGATCTGTTCGGGCGGCTCGCAGCGGTGGGACGTGCCGCGGATGCGGACTATGCCGCGGCGGCGTTCGATTATCATGCCGTTCGCCAGAGCATGGCCGCCGACGTCGCGACCGCCTTGTTTCAAGCGCGAGGCTTCGCCGTTCAGCTCAACGACGCGCGCGAGAGTCTGCGGATTGCAACAACCCTCGCGGCGACGGCAAGGCTCGCGCTCGAGCGAGGTCTCGTCGCGACCGGAAACGCGGCCAGGCTGGAAGGCAATGAGGCCAGCGCGCGCGCGGAGGTCAGGCGGCTGGAAGCGGCTCTCCGCAACGCCAAACGATCCTTGCTCATACTTGCCGGGCGTATGGACGCGCCGACAGACAGCCTGATCATCGATGCGCGGCAGGATGTCCCTCCGCCCGTCCCGCCGGCGATGCCGGCGATGCTGCTCGCGCGGCGTCCGGACGTTCGTGCGGCGGAGGCACGTCTGCTTGCGGCAACCGCGCAGCTCGATGTCGGCCGGCTTGCGCTGTTCCCGCGCTTCACGCTCAGCGGTTCGGGGAGCATCAGCCGGACTGAAACGCTCGGTGTCGACGGCACCGCCGGGCTGTGGTCGCTTGCGGCGGGATTGGCGCTGCCCGTTCTTGACCGCGCCCGGTTGATCGCCCAGCTGCGCGCGAGCGAGGCGCGCGGGCAGCGGGCGGTGGTCGCGTATGAAGCGGCGGTGCAGTCGGCCTTTCGCGACGCTGATATCGCCCTTGCAACGGTGGCCAGTGACGGTCCCCGTCTCGATGACCTTGTACAGGCGGAGGCCCGTGCCGCCTATGCCTTCGCCGCCGCGCGCCGCGCTTATGGAGCGGGACTGACCGATCTCACCGGCCTTCTGCAGCAGGAACAGACCTGGCGTGATGCCCGCTCCGCCATGACCGGTGCGCGCACGCTCGCGCTCATCAATCAGGTGACGGCCTTCCGCGCTCTTGGCGGGGGATGGGACGGAGCCGCTCCGGGCACAGCGGAGGGCCAGCCGGACCTGCCCCGCCCGTCTCCATTGTCGACACCCGAGGATCGCAAGTGACCACCACTCGATATTCCGCGTTGATCCTGCTGGCGGCGGGGCTGGCTACTTTGCTGGCCGGCTGTCGGGACAGCGCGCCGCGCGAACAGACGCCACCTCCGACCGTGAGCGTGGCGCGGCTGACGACGCGCAGCCTGGAGGGAGATTTCAGCGCGTCGGGCCGGCTCATCCCGCGCGAGGAGGTGGCGGTTTCTCCCGAAGTGTCAGGCTATCGTGTTGCCCGCGTGCTGGTAGAGGAGGACGCGCGGGTGCGACAGGCTGAGCCGCTCGTTCTACTCGACCAGGCCTTGCTCGCCGCGCAGGTGGCGCAGGCACGCGCGCAGCTGGATCAGCAGCAGGCGCAGCTTGACGGGGCGCGGATGGATGCGGCGCGGGTCCAGGGCCTCGACAACGAAGGCGTGCTTTCGCAGGAAGCAATCGACCAGCGCCGCATAGCGGCGCGCAACGCCCAGGCTGCCGTCGCTGTTGCAAAGGCCCAGCTCGACGATCTGCTTGTTCGACAGCAGCGCATGATGGTGCGCGCGCCTGTCGGCGGTCGCGTGCTGCAACGCTCGGTACGACCCGGCGACACAAGTGCGACAGGCACGCCGATGTTCACGATCGCGCGCGGCAATCTCGTCGAACTCGAGGCGGAGGTACCCGAGGCAGCTCTGGCGCGGCTGACGATCGGCGATCCGGCGAAAGTGACCATTGCTGCTGGCCAGGTAATCGATGGGCAGGTCCGGCTTCTGGGCGCGCGCGTGAACCAGCAGACTGGCCTGTCCAGCGTGCGCATCGCACTGCCCGTCAACGACGCGCTGCGTCCTGGCGGTTTCGCGGAGGCGCGTTTCGTCAAGGCGAGCGCGCCCGTGCTGGCCGCGCCCGACCGTGCCGTCCACTATGATGCGGATGGCGCCTACATGCTGTTGCTCGACAAGGCGGATCGCGTCCGGCGCGCGAGCGTGCGCACGGGACGTCGCGCGAACGGCATGGTGGAGATATTGTCGGGTGCGCGAGCGGGGGATCGCGCGGTGCTTGGCGGTGCGGCCTTCGTTCTGCAAGGCGACAAGGTGCGGATCGCGGAGGATGTCCGATGAGCTTCCGTGTTTCCGCATGGTCGATCCGGAATCCCATTCCGGTCGTTTCGCTGTTCATCCTGCTCACGGTTGCCGGTCTTGTTGCTTATGCCGGCCTGCCCATCAAACTATTCCCCAACGTCACCTTCCCGGTCGTCTCCGTCACCGTCACGCAAAACGGCGCCGCCCCGAGCGAGATCGAAAACCAGATAACCCGTCCGGTCGAAAATGCGATCAGCGGCATTGCGGGCGTCAAGCATATCAGTTCGACCGTCGTGCTCGGCTCGTCGGTCACGGTCGTGGAGTTCGAGCTGCACAGCGACATGCAGAAGGCGACCGACGACATACGCACGGCGATCGAGCGGGCGCGCGTCCAGCTCCCGCCCGGCATCGACCCGCCGCTTGTGCAGCGCCTCGACATCGATAATGCGCCGATCGTCACTTATGCCGTGAGCGCGCCGACGATGGGCGCCACCGAACTGTCGCGTTTCGTGGACAAGGTCGTGATACGGGCGCTGCAGGCGCAGGCCGGCGTCGCCCAGGTGCAGCGGATCGGCGGCGCAACGCGCGAGATCAACGTCATTCTTGACGCCGAACGCATGGCGGCCCTGGGGGTTACAGCGCCGCAGGTCAACAATGCGCTCGCCGGCTTCAACACCGATGAGTCGGGCGGGCGGGCCAATATCGGTGCCGTGGAACAGACGATCCGCGTGCTGGGTGCGCAGGACAGCGTTGATCGGCTGCGTGAAGTGGTCATCCCCGTGCAGGGGCGCTATGTGCGCTTGTCGGATATCGCGGAGGTCGGCGACGGGGTCAGCGAGGAGCGCAGCTTTGCGCGACTGGACGGACGGCCCGTGCTTGCAATTCAGGTCGCCAAGACGCGCGATTCGAGCGATATCGCGGTCGAGGATCGCGTTACGGCCACTCTCGACCAACTCGCCTCAAAGCATCCGCAGGTCCGGTTCACCAGGCTCGTGTCCACCGTCGACGCGACGCGGCGGACCTTCTCTTCGACCCAGCACGTGCTGATCGAGGGCATATTCCTGGCCGTGCTGGTGGTTTATCTTTTTCTCCGGAACTGGCGCGCGACGATCATCGCGGCGGTGGCGATGCCGCTGTCGCTGATTCCCACCTTCGTCTTCATGTCTGCCATGGGTTTCAGCCTGAACAGCATAACCTTGCTGGCGCTGACGCTCGTCATCGGAATCCTCGTTGATGACGCCATCGTCGAGGTGGAGAATATCGAGAAGCGGATCGAGGCAGGAGAAAGCCCCTATCGGGCCGCGCTGATCGGCGCTGATTCCATCGGCCTGGCCGTCATCGCGACGACATTCACGATCGTAGCGGTTTTCGCGCCGGTGTCGCTGATCCCCGGACAAGCAGGTCAGTTTTTCCGTGAGTTCGGCCTTACCGTCGCGGTGGCGGTGCTGTTCTCGCTCGTCGTCGCCCGGCTGCTTACGCCCCTGATGGCGGCCTATTTCCTCGTGCCGCTCCACGAACGCGGTCATCAGCCGGCTGTCACCGAAAGCCGCCTTTATCAGCGTTATGCGGTCGTGCTCGACTGGGCGCTGGCGCATCGATGGGCGACCATTGCATTCGGCTGGGGTATTCTGGGCGCGTCGATGCTTCTCGCATGGAGCACACCCGTCGGCTTTCAGCCCGTGGGCGACCCCGGCTATCTCTACATCGCCGTGCAGGGCGCACCCGGCGCGACGCGCAGCGATATGGAGCGCTCGGTACAGGGCGTCACGAAGTTGCTGCTCGGCGAGCCCCAGGTCGAACGGGTGTTCGCACAGATCGGATCCTCGGCGGGTTCCAGTGACGGCAACGATCTGAGAAGCGGGACGATCACGGTGCTGCTGAGAGATGATCGCGATCTCACCACTGACGAGTTTCGCGGGCATATTCGCCCGCTTTTGCGGGACATTCCGGACGTCCGCTTCTCCAATCAGGGCGAGTTCGGGTCGGCGTCCGTCAACATCATCCTGGCCGGCGAGGATGGCGAGCAACTGGAAAGAACGCAGACCGAGCTTTTGCGCCAGATGCGGTCTGTCCGTTCGATTTCCGATCCGCGCCCATCACCCCCCCCGGCCGGCCCGGAACTGATCGTCACACCCCGCCCTGCCGAGGCCGCACGCCTCAATGTCGACAGTCGTGCGCTTGCGCAGATGTTGCGCGTGGCGACCATTGGCGAGATCGACGCAGGTGTCGCGAAATATTCCGATGGCGACGAACGCGTGCCGATCCGGGTGAGGCTGCCTGAGAGTGCGCGGCTCGATCTCGCGGTCATTGCAAATCTGCGCGTGCCGACGCGCGATGGCGCCACCACCCCGCTGGCAGCGGTTGCCGACATCAGCTTCCGGGCCGGGCCGGGCAGGATCGTGCGATATGACCGCGAACGGCGGGTCAGCGTGGATGCCGACCTCATCTCCGGTCGGACACTTGGCGAGGCGATAGCGGAAGTCGAGGAATTGCCGGTGATGAAGGCGCTGCCCGAGGGCGTGCAGCAGGCCCGCGAAGGCGATTCGGAGGCGATGCAGGAGCTGTTCGGCGGCTTCATTCTGGCGATCATCGGCGGTGTCGGCCTGACCTACTCGGTGCTGGTCCTGCTGTTTCACGGCTACTTCAAACCGGTCGTCATTCTCGGCGCTCTGCCGTTGTCGCTGCTCGGTGCCTTCGCCGCACTCAAATTGTTCGGCAAAACCCTGGACCTGCCTGCGATGATAGGCCTCTTGATGCTGCTGGGCCTGTGCGCCAAAAATTCGATCCTCTTGGTCGAGTTCGCCATGGAGGAAGAGCAACGCGGGAAAAGCATGGCGCAGGCGCTGCGCAACGCCTGCCGCGAGCGGGCCCGACCGATCGTGATGACCACGGTTGCCATGGCCGCAGGCATGTTGCCGACGGCGCTTGGGGTCGGCGAAGGTGCAGAGTTCCGTCAGCCGATGGCGCTGGCCGTGATCGGTGGCCTCATAACCTCGACGGCGCTGTCGCTCGTGTTCGTGCCGGTCATCTATGAAATAGTGGAAAGCATCGAACGCTGGATCGTGCCGCGGGCGGGCCGGCTTGTCACCCCGCGTGAGCCGGGCGACACCGATCCAATTCCCGAAGGTAGTTGATCGGGTCCGCTTTTGCGGGACGCGGCCAGCCGGGACTTGGGCTTACCGTGCGGTCTCCAGGCCACGGAGGTAGGACAGGCTTTGCTTGAGCGAGGCTATGCGCGGCTGCGTGAACGGCGGCTCCTGCTCGATGAAGAAGTTGCGGACCCCCGCGCTCCGCGCCGCGTTGAGGATCGCCTGCCAGTTCATTCTCCCGGAACCGACTTCGGTAGGTTTCTGCCGCATGCGATAGTTCACCTGCGTCTCGGCGGCGATGTCCTTGACGTGCATCTGGGTGAAGCGTCCGGGGTAGCGCTTGAGCCAGGCTGCAGGATCCTCGCCACCGGCAGCCAGCCATCCTGCGTCCAGCTCGAAATCGACGAGGGCAGGGTCGGTGGCGTCGAGCATGATCTGTAGCCCGGTCTGGCCATCGAGCGGCGCCAGCTCGTAATTGTGGTTGTGATAGCCGATCCGGACGCCATGCCGTTTCAGCTGCGCGCCGGTGCGATTGAGGAAGTCGGCCATGCGCCGATAGCTGTCGGCGGGAATGGGTTCGGCATCCACCCGGAACAGCGCCGCGAAGGGCACCGGCGGCCCCCACTTGGGATCGGGCGGGAACTGGAGCACGGGCAACACCGCGTTGCGTGCGCCGAGGATCGCGAGATCGCCCGCCAGACCGGCAGGATCGTCGAATGTCAGACCCTGCGCGCCCGGCAACGCCGACGATGCCGCGACATGCGCGCTGCGGCAGAGCAGCCCCGCCGCGTCCAGCGCCGCCCTGAATTCGGCAACCGGGCGACCATGGAGCGAGGCGATCTCCACCGACCGGATGCCCGCCTCCGCGATGGCGGCGAGCGTGCCGGCAAAATCCCGCTTGAGGTCCGGCTCGAACATATAGAGCTGCACGCCCGGTCCGTCCTTGCCCAGCAGGGGTGCAGCCTGTCGCCGGGCGGCAGCGGGCATGGCCGACGCCAGCATCAGCAAGGCGGAGGATCGGAGCAGGTCGCGGCGGTTCATCATCTTGGTCTCCGTAGGAAATGGGCGGCAGGGGCGCGCGCCTGGCTAGAGGCGGCCTTCGCGCAGCATCTCGACCGCGTTGTGCGCTGCGCGGCCGGACATCGCCATATAGGTCAGCGAGGGATTCTGGCAGCCCGAGGAGGCCATCACCGCACCATCCGTGCAGAACAGGTTCGCCGCTTCGTGCGCCTGGTTGAAGCCGTTGAAAACCGAGGTCGCCGGATCGCGCCCCATGCGCGCGGTGCCCATTTCGTGGATGCCAAGGCCCGGCGTTCCCGGCTCGGTTGTCTGATAGACCACGAAGCCGCCCGCCGCCTTCACCATCGCCGCACCGTCAGCGACGATCTGCTTCGCCATGCGGCGCTCGTTCTCGCGCAGCTGGACATCGATGTGCAGCAGCGGAATGCCCCATTTGTCCTTGCGGGTCTCGTGCAGCGTCAGCCTGTTGTCGGGGTGGGGAAGCATCTCGCCGAAGCCTGCCATATAGGCGACCCATGGCCCGAACCTGCGGCCGCGATCCTTGATCGTCTGGCCGATCCCCACCACTGCCGGATCAGGCAGACCGGCCTGGCGCATGACGCCCGCCTGATAGCCGAACCCACGCACGAACCCGTCCGCGTCCTCCGTTACATTCCGGTATCGCGGGATGTAGATCCCCGTGGGGCGCCTGCCGTGATAGTAGCTGTCCTTCGGGTATTTGGGCATGATCCCGGCAGTGACCAGCGAATAGATGTGATCCATGATGTTGCGGCCCACCTGGTCCGACCGGTTGCACAGGCCACGGGGGTTCGCCTCGTTGCGCGAGTTGAGCAATATTTGGGCCGATCCGAACGCCGAAGCGTTGAGGAAGAAGACCTTTGCCTCGTAGGTCCGCCCCTCCTTAGTCCCGGCGTCAATCACCCGCACCGACCTGATCCGTCCAGTCACAGGGTCCTGCACCAAGCTGTGCACGATGGCGTCGGTGACGATGGTCAGGTTGCCGGTGCGCTCGGCCGCGGGCAGCGATGAGGACAGGCTGGAATGGTTGGCGCCGAAGCTGCATCCGCGTGCGCAGATCGAACGGTTCTGGCAGCTCATGCGCCCCAGTTCTTCATGGTGCGGCTGCGCAACCGAGAGATTGGCGTTGCGCCCCATGATAACCTTGCGACCCGCGAACGCCTCCTCAACGGCGGCCTTGAACAGCTTTTCGCCGTCGGTCATTTCCCAGGCCGGGAGAAATTCGCCGTCCGGCAATTGGGGAAGTCCGTCCTTCGAACCTGCCACGCCGATGAACTTCTCGATATGGCTGTACCAGGGCGCAAGGTCCTCGTAGCGGATCGGCCAGTCGACGCCGTGGCCGTCGCGTGCATTCGCCTCGAAATCCATGGGCGAGAGCCGGTAGGATTGACGTCCCCACATGATCGAGCGGCCGCCAAGATGATAGCCGCGTATCCAGTTGAACGGACGGCCTTCGGGCGTCGTGTAGGGATGTTCGCTGTCCTTGACCCAGAACTGCTTGGTCGCGGCGTTCACCGCGTAGCAGTGGCGCTGGACCGGGTAATCGCGCGCCAGTTCCTCCTCGGGAATCTCGTTGTTGTTGGGCAGTTCCCAGGGCATCTGGCTGTCCATATAGTCGGTGCCGTGCTCGATCTTGCGACCGCGCTCGATGACCAGGACCTTCAGGCCGCGCTCGGTCAGCTCCTTGGCGGAAATTCCGCCGCTGATACCCGAACCTATTACGATGGCGTCAAACATGGGGGACTCCTCGCTCAGGATCGGGCGATGTCGAGGTATGGCCGCGACTCAGGCGTAAGCTTGATCGAGGGTTCGAACGGCCCTGGCACATGCTCGTAGCGCAACTCGTGCTCGCTGCCGGTGGAGCTGTAATAGTACAGGTTGACCACAAGGGCTTTCAGCCGCTTGTATCCGGGGTCAATGGGGACACTGTCGGGATCGAACAGCTTCGGCTTGCTGCCGTCCGCGCGGGGCGCGGCCCTTAGCGCGGCGGCATCATGCGCGCGTAGGACTTCGGCTCGTTCCTCCGGGGAGAGCGCCACGAAAGAGCGCCCTTTAGCCGTCCGCGCGGCCGTGTCGATGCGGTCGAGCGCCGCAATGATCTCGTCGCGGGTGGCAGGTGCCGCCCAGTCTCGCAGCATGGCGTCGAGACGGGCAGGAACCTCCGCCACCAAAGCGCCTGGCGTGTCGGTCGTCGGGAGGATCGTGTCGGCCACGCCCGACAGGAGCGCGAAGCGGGCAGGCGGGAGGAAGCGGGCAGCATTGGCCGGGGCCGCCAGCGCCGCCGGGGGGAGCGCCGCCACGCCAAGCAGAGCGCCCAGGCCGGCGAGCATGCTCCGGCGATCAAGTGCAGGAAGATCGATCATCGGCATTCTCCAGAGTCTTCCGTGAGGCCATGCCCGGTCCCAAGCGGCAGGCTCGATCTGACTTGCATGTGTCAACCGGGGCGACGGCGGCGTTCGACAAGGCGTACCGCGCCGAAGATGAAGAACAGGATCACGGGAATGATCGCGATGGTCTGGAAGCTCCGCTCCGCCGCGAACGCGAGCACCTCCTGCAGCGCCGGGCTGCCCGGCTCGAGCGCGGCGAAAGCCTCTTCCCCCCCTGCCCGTTCCAGTTTCGCCGTGTCATAGATGGCACCGAGCCTTGGCAGGACGAAGTAGATCGCCAGCGCCCCCGCAAATCCGACGAGGCCGATGCCCCATGGCCCCGACCGCGGGAAACGCCGCGAGACGGCGGCGAGCATGGTCGGCCACATGAAACAGACGCCAAAGGCCCAGACGGTCGCCGCGATGACGGTCGTGACGGGCGATCGCGCTTCGGCCAGCAGGTACAAGCCGATCGCGGCGGGCACCGTGCACATCAGCAACAGGCCCATATCGGAAAAGCGATGCGCCAGAGCGCCGGCGAAGTGGCGCATTACGAACATGATCGCGGAAACATAGACCAGCACCAGAATACCCGGCATGCCGACGGTCTGGGTCAACGCCACATCGACCCAGGCCCCGGGTGCAAGCTCGCACGATGCGGTCAGAAACATGAGCGCGAAGAACACCCAGAACCCCGGCCGCCTGAACGGCTCGGCCATCATCTCGCTGAAGGAGACGCCAGCGACCGCGCTCTCCGTCCGCGGAAAATCTTGGCGAACAGCCCACAGGGCGAGCAAGACGCCCGGCACGACGCACAGCGTCACCAACGCCTGCCAGGGAAGAGCCAGCGTCGTGAAGAACAGCACCGAAAGAAGCCCGCCCACGATCAGCCCGGCGGGCCACCAGGCATGGAGCGCGTTCAGCTTGCCGGTTTTCTCGTCGGGAAACAGCGCCGCTACCACCGGATTGATCGATGCCTCGGCAGCCCCCCAGCCACATCCCCACAACACCATGGCGGCGTTAAGGACGAGCAGGACCGAGCCTGTCGGGGCAGCACCGGCGATCAGCACCAGCAGCGGGCCGACTATGAAGCAGAAGGCCGCAAACAGGATCGCCCGCTTCGCCCCGATGCGATCCAGCAGCGGCGACACGACCAGCAGGCTCAGGGCGAAACCCAGGAAGGAATTGCCCAGCACGGTGCCGATCAGTTCGCCGGAATGCTGTGCGTCGATCGGATCGAGCAGCGCCGCCTTCATCGCGCCAGCCGAACCGGCCCGCACGGCATTGGCGAGTGCCGCGCAAAACAGCGCCAGTACGCAGATCCAGAACAGCGAGCGCTTGTTGTCGGTTGTGCCCGGCATCGTCGCCTCTCCTGCCGCCTCGCGCGCGGGCGACGTCACGGGCGTGCCGCCGGCGTGGTGGCCGATGCCGCATTCGGGCCACATCCCTCGCCTGCGCGCCTGATCGCCCAGACGACCGCGCCGTTCAGGAACCGGCGGTAGGCGGGATCGCCGAAGGTTTCCGCTGTGTGGCCGCCCGCCGCGTAGAACACGCGCCCCCTGCCCGCGCACCGCCACCATGCAATGGGATGATCCTTGCCCATCGCCAGGCTCGTGCCGAAGAACGTGCCGGGCTTGTAGGTGCTTTCGTCGAGGGTCGCGAGCACGGTCAGCCCCGGCACGCCCCGCGGCGACTTGTCAAAGGAGTACCATTCGTCGGTCCGTTCCAGCGTGGCGGGAAGCCCCTTGGTTGACGGATGCGCATGATCCTCGATCCGCATGATAGCCTTCTGGAACTGGGGGTCCATCGGGTGGCCGATAAAGCGTGTGCCGATGATGGACTGCATGTACCAGTCCCACGCCTTGTGCGAGATGTCGCCCGCCGCATGGATGCCGACAAAACCGCCTCCATTCTCTACGAAGGCCCGGAACGCGGCGCGCTGCTCGGGGGTGAACACATCGCCCGAGACGTTCGAGAAGACCACGGCGTCGAAGCGCGCGAGAATGTCCGGCCGGAACGTCGCGCCGTTCTCGGTCTGATAGATGCCCCAGCCATTTTCCTTGGCCAGTTCGTCGAACATCGTGGCAGCGGCCGGAATAGCCTCCTCGTGGCGGAACGCGTTGGTCTTGGAGAACACGAGAATGGCCGGTCGAGGAATGTCGGCGGGGACGTTCGGCGGAGTGGTTTCATAAACCTTCACGCCGCCAAGGAAGACGCGCTGGATCATGTCCCAGTTGCGCCAGACCCCGAACGCCGCGATGACGCTGGCTACCAGCACCAGCAGGCCGACGACCTTCATCACCTTGCGCAACATCAACCTCTCCCCGCGACGCATGGCGGCGTCGTCTGGCCGTTTCAGCCGATCATATTCGTCGGAAGAACGATTCTTACGCCACTGTGCTATCCCTCCCTATAAAAGAACGCAATAGTTCGATTATGAGGGAGATAAAATCCCGTCGAGGGTGGCTTCGTCCTGGCTCACCACGCAGTTTCGTTGATCGCCGACTCAGCCATCGCCCGTCCGTCGAGGGGCCGCGCCGACGATCAAGGCCGCCCGTGCTCCCGACAGTCCATCGGCATCGACGCTGATTGCCGCGACGCCCGATCCACCCGTAGGCCGGAGCACAGCGAGGGCGCGACCTTGCCAGGTCTTGGCGACGGGTTGGCGGAAACTGGCAACCCCACGGGGAATCGACCTCCACCACGAACCAGCCATCGAATCCGCTGGGCAGAGCGGCAAACACCGCATCGAAATCCACCATGCCCCGCCCCGGCTCAGTCCAGATGCGCCGGGTGCCGATCGCCGCGATATAGTCGTCCTCATAGCGAAGCGCGCGCCGGAGGCCTGCGGGATCGACATCCTTCAGATGCACCGCCACCAGGCGGTCGGCATAGTCGGCGATGATCCGCTCCGGCATCATCCCGGCCCACAGCAAATGCCCGGTATCGGGTCCGAAACCCAGGCGGGACCCTGCCGTCATGTCCAGCACGGCACGGGTCTCCTCCTCGGTCTCGATGATCATTGCGATATGTGGGTGGAGGGCGAAACGCACGCCTTCCGCAAAGCCGGCATCCGCGACGCGGGCCAGCGTGTCCGCCATCCGCTTCGTCCGTTCAGGCGAGGCATTCTCACCCGCTGCGGGGTTGGCGAAGCGCGCCATGTCGATGTTGCCCGCCATGAACGTGCTGTCCACACCCAGCGCGGCGAGCGTTCCGGCGTGCGCCTTCGCCTGTTCGACGATCGTTGCCTGCTTTTCCGGGACATGGAAATCACCGGCGAAGTACCCGGGCGCGGGTGCGAAGCCGAACTCGTCCAGAATTGCCTGATAGCGCGGCACGTCCATGCCGGCGGGCACATCGGTATGCAGGGCGCGGAAGCCGGTATGGGTCAGATCGGCCAGCGCTTCGCGCAGGTTCCGTTCGGTAACGCATGGCCCCATCGGCCCCATCACCCAAGGCAGCGGATTGATCGCGAGCCGTCTCACCAGCCACCCTCCCTCGCGGCTCTCGCCACAACTTCCCAACTTATAGCGACACTAAAATTAAAGGGAAACTGTATTTTCGGGGGCGGCGCTGCTAAGCAAGGCGGATGAGCCGGCGAGGACCCTATTCGAAAGGACAGGAACGGCGGGGCGAGATCCTGCGCGCCGCGGTCGAGGTCATCAGCCGCGACGGCTATCGCGGAGCCTCGCTAGGCCAGATCGGGCGCAGCATCGGCATCGATAGCGCGCACATCATCTACTATTTTTCGTCGCGCGAGGTGCTGCTGCAGGAAGTGTTGCGCATCTGGGACGAGGGCAATGCCGCCCAACCCACAGCCGACGCGGACATCTTTACCTGGATGGTGGAAGCGGCCCGGCGCAACACGGAAACCCCAGGCCTCATCCAGCTTTATACCGCCTTCGCAGCCGAGGCCGCCGATCCGTCACATCCGGCGCACGATTTTTTCCGTGCCCGTTTCACCGCTCTGCAAGGCTATATCGCCGATGAAATCCGCAAGCGGCAGGCCGAAGGCAAGGTCGCGTCAGCGCTTGACGCCGATCATGCCGCGATGATGCTGATTGCGCAATCCGATGGCCTGCAGGTGCGCTGGCTGGTGGACCGGTCGATCGATATGGCAGCCGCGCTCGCTACCGAGATCGGTCTTCTCCTCGGCAAAGGTGACGGACGTCCATGACCAGCCAGTTCCGATCCCTTTTCGACGACAGCACGCTGAGCGGTTGGCGGACGATACCCCGTGTTTATGGCGACTGGAGTCCGGGAGGCCCGGCGATCGCCGATCTGCTCGCGCAATATGGGATGGAGACGCCGTCCGACCCGGAGGCCCATCCGGCGCTCTGGACGGTTGACGACGGCGCGATCGTGGGACGGCAGGCAAAGCTGGGCTATGGCGGCTATCTTCTTTCCGACGAGACGTTCGGCGACTTCGAACTGGTGCTGGAGATGCGGCCTGACTGGCCCGCCGATACCGGCGTGATGGTCCGCCGCCAGCGCGACAGCTGGGCAGGTTTCCAGATCCTGGTCGATCACCGGCCTTCCGGCAGCATCGGCGGCTTCTACGGCAACGGCCTCGCCGGCTTTTCGGCCGTACCCTTCGCGGTGGACGCGGTGCTGGACGAGGAGGGAACGGCGGTCGGCCTCCGTCCCGATGATCCAGCCACCAGCGTGGAGCCGGTGACGCCCGACAAGATCGCACGCCTCGGCCATGCCGCGAAGGTTGAGGATTTCCTTGCGATATGGCGTTGGGGGGACTGGAACGAACTGCGTATCCGCTGTGCGGGCGGAGCGCTGCCTGTCATCTCGACCTGGGTAAACGGGCTCCCCGTCGCGCGAATTGATTCAGCCACGCTGCAATCGCCCGGCTACGACCCTGCCGCCGTCGCTGCGTTGCTGGGAGAGCGCGGCCATATCGCCTTCGAGGTGCATGATCACGACTCGCATTTCGGCGAGGGACGCTGGGGACGCGATGCGGCCTGCCGCTGGCGGAACATCAGGATCAGGGAGATTTAAGCGTTGAGGAACGACAGACATGACAGGCGCCTGCGATTCGCACTGATAGGCGGCGGCCCCGGTTCGTTCATCGGTGCCTTGCACAGGATCGCCGCCGAACTGGACCGGG
>Ga0065707_10082028_pt1 | contig 24128 bp, 13 predicted proteins | sample SwiRhicommuniRL3_FD_59094 | JGI IMG/M metagenome (GOLD analysis project Ga0065707, IMG submission 59094) | Switchgrass rhizosphere bacterial communities from Rose Lake, Michigan, USA - RL3 v2 (version 2) | ecosystem: Host-associated > Plants > Roots > Rhizosphere > Soil | place: East Lansing...
TTTTTGAGCTCGGCTGCCGCGGCTTCCTCGCGTTCGGCCTTTTCCTCCGCCAGCCGTTTCGCGCGCGCTTCCTCCTGTTGGCGCACTGTTTCGGCGCGCCATTTGGTCAGCTGAGTTTGAAATGCCGTCCCACGCGCATCGGCAGGCACAGCGCTTTTGAATTGCGCCAGCGCGATGGCCGCTTCGTCGTAATGGTTGGCGGCCACGGCCTCCTCAAAGCGTGCGGCCAGCACGGAGCCGACGCGGGTCAAGCCATCCAATGCTTCGCCGCTGCCGGAGTCGGCCGCCATGGCGGAACGGTAATAAAGGAGTGCGTTATCGCCTGCGGGTTCCGTGTAGCGGCGCTCACGCATAGCCTGGCGAGCTTTTTCCAGCAGCTCGTCGACCTTGCCTTTGACCAGAGAGGTTTCGATGGCAGGCTGAGCTTCGACGGGAGCAGCGGGCTTGGCTATTTCAGCCGTAGCTGCCGGTGGCGAGCTGCCATCTCGCGTAAAGAACCATAAGGCCGCGGCAGCCAGTATTGCGAGCGCGAGGCCGCCGCCGATCGCGAGCAACGGCGATTTGGGTTTTTCTTCGCGCGGCTGCGGCCGTATCGGCTCGTTCGCTAAGGATGGAGCCGATATCGCGGGAACACTTTCCAACTCCATGAGTGCGCTTTGTGGCGGTGTCCGTTTGGCTTTCGATTCGGCCAACGCGCCGCCGAATATCGCCAGTGTCTTGCGGGCATCGACGGGCAGCGGCAGCACCGCGAATACCTCCGAGCCTTTGACGGCGCCGGCAATCTGTGCTTCCGCATGCTCTTCCGCGAAGATCAGCACGGTGAGCTCAGAGATCCGGGCTTGAATGGCGTCGACTTCGGCGCGAATGTCATCGAGCCCCCGGCTGTCGATCGCCAGAATTTTCAGTCGCTTGGATTGGCTCAACTGTTCGATGGCCTGTGCCGTGGACTCAACGGGGGTAATAGAGGCTTGCCCGCCGAGCGCTGAGCCCAGCTCCAAAAGGAAATCGTCCAGAACGGTAAGGGTAATGATGTCGACCGCCGCGCGTGCAGGCGAGACAGGTGACCCCTCCGTGGGCGGGATCGAATGGTGTGCTGGCATGGCCAAGGGTCGTCTCCGCAGGGTTGCGACGCAGGATAAAGATGCGCTGCAGCATCGCTTTGCGGCAGTTCACATATTCGGCAGAATGGCCGCTTATTCCGTCGCCAGGGGATTTGGCTTATGCGCACACTCAAAATTGCAGGCTGGATTGTTGGCGCGCTGGCGGCGCTCATAGTCCTTGGCATCGCTGCCGTGTTCTTTCTCGTGGATCCGAACGACTATCGCGATGACATCGCCCAGCGGGTGGAGCAGGCCACCGGCCGGCCGCTCAAAATTGCAGGCTCATTGCATCTCAAATTCTTTCCCTGGCTCGCGTTGCAGGTGAGCGATGTCTCATTGGGCAACCCGGCAGGTTACGGCGCCGCGCCTTTTCTCACGGTGCAACATGCCGATGTGGGCGTGAAGCTGCTGCCTTTACTGCGCAAACAATTCGAAGTGCGGCGGATAACGCTGGGTGGGCTTGCCGTGAATCTGGTGAGCCGCAGCAAGGATGACAACAACTGGAAGGATTTGACGGATTCCGACAAACCCAAACAACCCACTGGAGGCGCAGCTCCACAAGCCCGCATTGCAGGTGTCGACGTGCGCAAGGCGACGCTGCTTTATCGCGATGAAGAAAAGAAAAGTCTTATTCGCCTGTCCAATATTGAATTACAGAGCGGAGCGGCCGAGAGCGATATGCCGGTGCCGGTTCGCGTAGAGTTCGATTACAACGACGAGACGCCGTCCCCACCCACCCATCTCACAACGGCTGTGCAGGTGCGGATGCCGAAGGATAGCTCACGCGTCGAGCTCAAAAATCTGACGGTCCAGGGCGCAAAATTCTCGGTGAGCTCGCCTGCGCTTCTCATCGACACCGCGGCGGAAACGCTTGCTCCGGCCACGCTGCAGGTGAAAGTCGGCGAGCTGCCGCTGCAAGTAACCGCCACAGGTGAAAAACTTTTCAGCGATAGAGCGGTGACGGGCAAAATTTCCATGAGCCGTCTTTCGCCGCGCCAATTGCTGCCTTCCATGGGTGTGAAGCTGCCGGTGATGCGCGATCCGACTGTGCTTGGCGCGCTTACATTCGCCAGCAATTACCGGCTCACTGAAAAAGCCTTGCAGCTCACCGACCTCGATCTAAAACTCGACGATACGCACGTTCGTGGCAGCCTGGGCGTAACCGACCTCCACACCAAGGCGCTGGCGTTCAATCTCGAGGTGGATTCCGTCAATGTAGATCGCTATCGCGAGCCGGAGGTGAAGTCTCAAGCTGCCAAGCAGAAAAAGCCCCCGACGCCGTTGCCCATCGAGGCGCTGCGTAAGCTCAATGCAAAAGGCGCCCTGCGTATTGGCCGCGCCACCTTTGCAGACATGAAATTCACTGACGTGCACCTGCCTGTCGAGGCGACTGGCGGTCGAATTCTGTTGAGCCCCCAGGCTGGGCTTTTCGGCGGCAGTTATAAAGGCGAGATCGTTCTGGACGCACGGTCGGCTAAAGCAAAGCTTTCTTTGAATGAGCACGCACGCGGTCTGGACATCGGACAGCTGGTGAAGGCCGCCTTCGATTCCACGCGCATTACCGGTCGGGGCGATGCAAACGCCGTGCTCAATGGCGTAGGTAATACCGATGCCGCCATACTGGGCTCGCTGTCTGGCAAGATCGATGCCAATGTCAAAGAAGGAGCCTTCAACGGCGTAGATCTCTGGTACGAGCTACGGCGCGCGCTTGCACTCGTCAAACGCACGCCAGCTCCTGTACGCACTCAGCCGGTGCGCACGCAGTTCAAAGCCTTTGCGGGCAGCGCTACGCTGGCCGAGGGCATGGTGCACAATGACGATCTGCGCGTCGATATGGACTATCTGAAGGCAAACGGCAAAGGGACTCTGAATATTGCTACTCAGGCCATCGATTACCGCGTTGTCGCGGAAATTTACAAGTTGCCGGCAGAAAGCGCGGGTAGCGAGATGGCCGATCTCAAAGCACTTGAGATTCCCATTGCCATCACGGGCACGCTGGCGGATATTAAAGTACGTCCCGATCTCGCAGGGCTCGCCAAGGCGCGCCTGAACAAGGAGGTCGACAAGCAGAAGGACGAGCTCAAAAAGAAGCTGGGCGACAAACTGAAGGATCTATTAGGCCATTGAATGCGGAGCATCACAGGAATTTTTATGGAGAGCGGAACACGATCACGTTCCCGCGCTCTTATTAGTTCTATGTTGTAATCCAAACTATATGGGAGGGAAGTGATCATGGCACCGCTCTCTTCTGACGATACACGCCGTTCCGGTTTTATCGAATCCCTGAGCTCTTTCAGCCGTTTGCATCGCGCGCAGCGCTGGGAAGGCACGTTTGGGGACTTCCTGAGCCAGGTTGTCGCCGACAATCCGGCCTCGGCGGCTCGCTCGAGCCATGAATACATATGGGATATGTTGCGGTGGCATGGTCGCGATGCCCCCGCCGATATGCCCGACAGCGTTCGCGCGCTCGAGCTCTTCAAGCGGGAATTGTTCGGCATCGAAGAGCCTCTGAGCCGCGTCGTAGATTATTTCAAGGCCGCGGCGGCGGGCTCGGATGTGGGCCGTCGCTTGCTGCTGCTGCTGGGTCCGCCGTCCGGCGGTAAATCCACCCTGGCCATTCTGTTGAAGCGGGGCCTCGAGGAATACAGCCGGACCGATGCCGGCGCGCTTTATGGCATCAAGGGCTCGCCGTTGCGCGAGAACCCGTTGAATCTTGTTCCGGCCAGCCTGCGAGCTGAATTCCGTGAGACCTACGGAGTGGACATCACAGGCGAGCTTTCTCCCTGGGCCAGGGACTACGTCGAGCGCGATTTCGAAGGGGACTTCCTGCGGGTGCCCGTAGAGAGAATCTTTTTATCTGAAGCATCGCGCTCCGGCATCGGCACTTATGCGCCGCACGATCCTACCACTGCGGACATCGCGGATCTGGTGGGGTCGGTGGATCTCGCGAAGGTGGCCCAGATTGGCGATGAAGGGGACCCGCGCGCCTGGTCGTGGTCCGGTGCAGTGTACTCGGCGAGCCGCGGCTTGCTCGAGATGATCGAAATCTTGAAAGTGAAGCGCGAGTTTCTTTACCTGCTGCTCACCATGACGCAGGAAAAGAATGTGAAGGTGTCGCGCTTTCCCTTGATCCATCTGGATGAAACCATACTGGCGCACACCAACCTCGCGGAGTTCCACAAGTTCCTGCAGGAAAAGGAGAATGAGGCGCTGCTCGACCGCATGGTCATTATCAAGGTGCCTTATGCGCTCTCTTATAAGGACGAGGCGCGCATCTATCAGAAGCTGGTTTCAGGCGCCCCGGCGTTTCGCCACGTGCATCTGGATCCGCATGTATTGAACCTGGCGTCGGTGTTTTCGATTCTGACGCGGCTTGCCAAGCCGGAGCGCGAAGGGCTCGATCTGCCTAAGAAATTGCGCCTCTATGCGAGCGAAGCGGTAGAAGGAATTCCGGAAACGGAAACCTCGCGCCTGCATGGCGAGGTGCCGGATGAGGGCATGACGGGGGTCAGCCCGCGCTTCGTCATCAACGCGCTGTCCAACGCCATCACGCGCGGTAACACTCATAGTTTGACCAGCATGGAACTGCTGCTTGCGCTCAAGGATTCCATCGAGAGCGACGCGCGCATGGACGCGAAGCTCAAGAAGAACTGGATCGACCACCTGGTCACGGCGCGCAAGGAATTCTATAACCGCTGGGTGAAGGAAGACGTACATCGCGCCATGTTCGCCTCCTTCGAGGCCGAGGCCCAGCAGTTGCTGGAAAAATATCTGGATGAGGTCGAGGCCTCACTGGATCACCGCCACGTGCAGGATCCCATCACCGGCGAGGAGCGCCCGGCAGACGAACGCTTCATGCGCTCTGTGGAAGAAAAGATCAAGGTATCGGACTCCGGCAAGCTGTCCTTCCGTCAGGAAGTGGTGCGCAAGGCCATGGTGGCCTTCAAGACCGGCGAGAAATTCAAACTGGTGAGCCACGCCCGCATGAGGGAGGCCATCGAACAATATCTGTTCGAAGAGCGTCGCGATGTGCTGCGCCTGGTCACTTCCACCGCGCGGCCGGACGACGAAGCACGGCAGAAGATCTCCGTGGTGCAGCAGCGGTTGATCGGTGAGTACGGCTACGACGAGCACAGCGCCAAAGAGGCATTGAGTTATGTCACGACTTTGCTTGCACAGGAATGACGTGAACGTAGATTGGGCTGAGTCTGCGAAGCCCAACTCTGTCGACGCGCATAACGTTGGACTTCGCAGACTCAGCCCAACCTACGCTGGCTATCGAGGTGTCCGTTGAGCGATGGCGACAGCAAATGGTATGAGCTGTTCTCTCGCGGTGCGCGCGACTGGCTGCGGCACGATGACAAGGTGCGGGATGCCGTACGCGAAAACCTGCCCGAGATTATCGCCGGCGCAGATGTCATCAATGAAACGGCGCGCACGGTGCGCGTTCCCGTGCGCATGCTGGAGCACTACCACTTCCGCCTGCGTCGTCCACAGGAAGCGCAAGGTGCAGGGCAGGGCGACGCCAAGCCTGGCGATGTGCTCGCCAAGCCTAATCGCGAAGGCAAAGGCGAGAAAGGGCAGGGTGGGCGCGACGAAGGCGAAGTCCAGCTGCTGCTGGAATTCAAGATCGACGACATTGTGGACTGGCTTTGGGAGGAAATGCAGCTTCCCAATTTGAAAGCGCGCGTCGGCCCTTCGGAGGAAACGGACTGGGTGCGCGAAGGTCTGGATCGGCATGGGGCTAGGTCACGGCTGGATCGGCGCCGCTCCTTCAAGGAAATGGTCAAGCGCCGCGGCAATCCAAATGCTGCGCCCAATTTTATCGATGAAGATCTGCGCTATCGCCAGTTGGCGCGCCGCAAGCAGCCGGCTGTGCATGCCGTGGTGTTCTTCATGCTGGATGTGTCGGGCAGCATGTCGGATCGGGATCGCAAGCTGGCGAAGAGTTTTTTCTTCTGGGTGGTGCAGGGTTTGCGGCGGGAGTATCGATCGCTCGAAACGGTATTCGTGGCGCATACCACGGAAGCCTGGGAGTTCAGCGAGCCGGAGTTTTTCCAGGTCAGCGGCACCGGCGGCACGGTGGCTTCCACGGGGCTTGCCAAGGTGCGTGAGATCGTCGACGAGCGCTATAACCCTGCGCGCAGCAACATTTATCTTTTCTATGCCTCGGATGGCGACAATGCCTCGAGCGACAGCGATGAAGCGCGCGAAGCGCTGAAGGCTGTGGCGGATGTCACCTGCTATACGGGCTATGTCGAGGTTTCGAGCGGTCTGTCACGCCAGCTTGCCACTGAAACGGGCCGTTTATATGCCGAGCTGGCCGCCGGCGGCTTCGCAGCCGGAAGCTACGCTCTGAATGACTACGATGATATTTGGGGAGCGGTGAGGAATTTCTTTTCGACGGAAGTCAAAGTCAATGAGTGACGACTGGCAATCCTACGTGCGTCGCATCGAGGACCTCGCCGCGCGCACAGGCTTGAAATTTCACCCCGTGGATTTCGAGGCCGTGCCGGACAGCTTCATGATGGAGATCGCCGTGTATGGCCTGCCGGTCCGCATGCCCCACTGGTCTTTCGGCGTGCGCTATATCTATCAATTGATCCAGCGTCACATGGGGCATTCGCGGCTGTTCGAGGTGGTTTTCCCCGGCAATCCAGGGCACGCCTACCTTGCCGCGAGCAATGGCCTTGCCGAGAACATCCTGGTCACCGCGCATGTGCTGGGCCATGCGGATTTCTCCCGCAATAATCTGCTGTTCCGCCGCTGCCAGGAGCAGGTCAGCGAGCGCATCGTCGAGCATGCGGCGAGCCATGCACGACAGATTCAGCAGGCTATCGAAACCTATGGCGCCGAGCGCGTCGAGGCAGTGCTGGATGCGGCGCTGGCATTGGAACAGCACATCGATGTCGACAGATCGTTGCGCCGCGAGCGCTATCCAGAATACGCGGTCGACGCCAAGCCACTGGCGGACGACGATTTCCGCAAGCGCTTCGCCTCGCTCGACCCTTCGGCTGCCAACGTGGCCCAGGAGATTCGCAAGCGCGCGCCCGTTCCGCCGCATCCGGAGCGCGATCTACTCTGGTTCATTGCGAACTATGCGCCGGAGCTCGAGAGCTGGGAACGGGACATTTTTCTTGCAGTGCGAGAGGAATCATTCTATTTCTACCCGGTATTTGCCACCCAGATCATGAATGAGGGCTGGGCTTCCTATTGGCATGCGCGCCTGCTGCGCGAGGCGGACTTCATTCCGCAGCAGGCTTATCTGGACGCCATCAAATGTCATTCGGATGTCGTGCGTCCCACGGCTGCCGACCAGCATGTGGCGCTCAGCGTGAATCCCTATCATCTCGGGTTTTCCATGTGGGAGAAGATCATTGAAGCCCAAGGCCTGGAAGCTGCGCGACGGATCATGGAGCAGGACGATGACTTCGGCTTCGTGCGCAATCATTTGACTCGCGAGCTGGCGGACGAGCTCAAGATGTTCCGCTACAACGCGCGCGCCGATGGGCAGGTCAAGGTCATGGACATGGATCTCAATGCGCTGCATGAAAGCCTGCTGGCGCCCAAATACAGCTTTGGCGCCCCCACGGTGGCCGCCAAACATATACAGATGGATGGCACCCTCGAGCTGGTGCACGACCACGAAACGGACGGTCGCGGCCTCGATCTGGAGCGCAGTCGCAAGGTGCTGGACTACGTCCAACGGGTATGGCGCCGGCCGGTTGAGCTGCACACGGTGGATCAGAATGGGGGGGCTCTGCATCTGACCTCGTCCTGAGCTGCATTTGAAAAAAGTAGCGGTCGATTCCCCCCGGATTCACTCTATATATAGGTAGGCCGGTTGCGGAGCCTGCGCCATCCCGACGTGTAACCGTCCTGGCGGAGCTGCAAGATAGAGAAAGCCATCGGCCCTTGAAAGGCTACAGGGAGAAATGACGATGAAGGCTCCGCAATGCCCCCGCTGCTAACCTTGAAGGTCCACGAAGCGCTTCGCGCTGCCGCGCGAGCCGGCGCTACCGCGCTCGAGTGCACGCTGGATCTCAATCGCTCCACCGTTACTGTGCAGGTGAATAAAGCGGCCTGGATCTGGCAAGGCCAGTCATTTCCCTATCTCGATACCTGCAAGGACCGAACCATCTACTATTGGACCGGCGACGCCTTTCAACCCGCCGCGCGCTACGCCACATCGCTGATCAAGCTCGTCCCAACGGAATGGGGGCCGCCCACATTTGAAATAGATGGCGTCAAGATGCTGCCTACCGCGAAAGTCTCGCCTTATGCAGACGCCGAACGTAAAGTGGCCTTGATTCAACCGCGCGGTAAAGTGATTCTGGATACTTGCGGTGGGCTTGGCTATTTCGCTGACTGGTGCTTGCGCGAGCAGGCCGCCCAAGTGATTTCTTATGAGAAGAATCCGGACGTCTTGTGGCTGCGTAGCCTGAATTCGTGGTCGCCGGCGCCGGACGTCCGCCTAAAGTTGACTCAGGCGGACGTCACCGAGCAGATCGTCACGCTTCCCGACAACTCCATGGACGCCGTCCTGCACGATCCTCCACGCTTCGGCATTGCCGGCGAGCTGTACTCACAAGTTTTCTACGATCAACTCGCGAGAGTGCTCAAATACAAAGGCAAACTGTTTCACTACACCGGCACACCCAACAAGCTCACTAGCGGACGCGATGTCCCCAACGAAGTCCTAACTCGTTTGCGGCGCGCTGGCCTTACAGCGGAGTTGAAAGGCGACGGCGTGTTGGCTGCGAAGAGATAGCGTGGAACACGAACTCAATATCAAAGCCGCGATGCGCGACCCGCGCCTGCTCGAGGCAGCGGCCGCGCTCAACGAAAACCGCATCCCTGAAGCGGAAGCGCGCCTGCGCGCGCATTTGAAACAATATCCCACTGATGTCGCGGCAATCCGCATGTTTGCGGAAGTGGCCGCTCGTATCGGGCGCTATGCCGATGCGGAAAATTTGTTGGCTCGCTGCCTCGAGCTGGCGCCTGATTTCAACGCCGCGCGGCACAACTACGCCGTTGTGCTGCATCGCCAGATGAAGACCATAGATGCCTTGCGGGAAGTCGACGAGCTCTTGAGCCTGGAGCCCCACAACCCCGGCTATCGCAATCTCAAAGCCGCGATCCTGGGGCGAGTAGGGGAGTACGCCACCTCAATCGATCTATACGCCGGCGTGCTGGCCGAATTTCCGAAGCAACCCAAAGTATGGATGAGCTATGGCCATGCTCTGAAAACTGCGGGCCGCGAGGCGGAGAGCATCGCGGCATACCGGCGAACTATCGAGCTGGCGCCGGGTCTGGGTGAGGCGTACTGGAGTCTGGCCAATCTCAAAACTTTTCGGTTCACGGCGCCGCAGGTCGAAGCCATGTGCGCGCAACTCGCCCGCGCCGAGCTTACGCCCGAGGATAGGTTCCACTTTCATTTCACGCTGGGCAAGGCATTCGAGGACGCTGGCGAGTATGCAAAATCCTTCGAACACTATGCCGAAGGAAACCGCCTGCGGCGTGAGCTCATAGGCTACCGCCCGGAAGATTTCAGTCATCACGTAGAGCGCTCCAAAACGCTGTTTTCCAAGTCCTTCTTTGCCGAGCGCACAAGATTCGGCGCCGCAGCGGCCGATCCTATCTTCATCGTCGGGCTGCCACGCTCCGGCTCAACTCTGCTGGAGCAGATACTTTCGAGCCATTCCGCCGTAGAAGGCACGATGGAGTTGCCGGACGTCATTTCACTGGCCAAAGAGTTGAGCGGCCAGGCGAAATATCCTGAAGTCCTGGCCGGTTTGAGCGCGCAGCAATGTCGTGCACTGGGCGAGCGCTATCTGGAGCAAACGCGGGTGCAGCGCAAAACCGGCGCGCCATTCTTCATCGATAAGATGCCGAACAACTTCGCGCACATCGGCCTGATCCATCTGATGCTGCCTAATGCAAAGATCATAGATGCGCGCCGCCATCCCATGGCCTGCTGTTTGTCGGGATTTAAGCAACACTTTGCCCGCGGACAGGCGTTTACGTATAGCCTTGACGACATCGGGCGTTATTACCGCGACTATGTGGATTTGATGGCGCATTTCGACGAAGTGCTGCCGGGGCGGGTGCATCGCGTGTATTACGAAGAGTTGATCGATCGTACCGAAGCCGAAATCCGCCGGCTGCTTGACTACTGCGGCCTGCCTTTTGAAGCGCAGTGCCTGCGCTTCCATGAAAACGAGCGCGCCGTGCGCACGGCCAGCTCTCAGCAAGTGCGCAAACCTATTTATCGCGACGGCGTCGATCATTGGCGCCGCTTTGAAGATTGGCTCGATCCTTTGAAGGAGGCTTTGGGGCCTGTGCTCGAAGCCTATGAACAACGAACGGGGAGGATGCTGACATGACGCGAAGCAGACGGAGAAAGTTGATGCGTTTGGCGGCAGCGCAGCTGGCCGGAGTTTCTGTGGCGGCTTTTGCGCAGGAGCAGGCGGACACGGCCTTGCCGGAAGTAACGGTCACTGCGCAGAAGCGCGCGGAAGACCTGCAGTCGGTACCCTTGAGCATTCAGGCGCTGAATACGAAGGCGTTGGAGGACAATCACGTCAGCAATTTTCTGGACTACGCTAAGCTGTTGCCCAGCGTGACGTTCCAGGATGGCGTCTCCGGAGGAGGCAACGGCGGCCCGGGCTTTGCGCGCGTTTACATGCGCGGCGTCGCGAGCGGTGGCGATGGCAATCACTCGGCTTCGCAGCCGAGTGTAGGCATGTATCTCGACGAGCAGCCCATCACCACCATTCAGGGCTCGCTGGACGTTCATATCTATGACATTGCGCGCGTCGAAGCGCTTGCCGGGCCGCAGGGCACTCTTTACGGCGCAAGCTCTCAGGCCGGCACGATTCGCATCATCACCAACAAGCCTGATCCCAGCGGCTTCGATGCAGCCTATAACGTTGAAGGCAGTCTGGTCAGTGGGGGAACGCAGGGCGGCATGGCGGAAGGTTTCGTCAACCTGCCACTTGCCAGCTTCGCTGCGCTGCGCATAGTGGGGTGGGTAGAGCACGATCCGGGTTTCATCGACAACGTGCGTGCGGCGCCGTTTACTTATAGCAATGGCGTCTCTATCGATAACGCTGATCGTGTCGAAGACAACTACAACGATTCGGATATCTACGGCGCGCGCGCAGCGCTTAAGGTAGATCTGAACGACAGCTGGACGATTACGCCATCCGTGATCGCGCAGCATCAAAAGGTCAACGGCGTGCCGGGGTTTAACCCTGCGATCGGCGATCTGAAAGTGGCGCACTATCTCCCGGAGCACACCGTCGACAGCTGGTATCAGGCGGCGATGACGGTGGAAGGCAAGATCAGCAATCTGGACCTGGTGTATTCGGCTGGTTTGCTGAAGCGCTTCGATGAGACTCAGCTCGATTACACGGATTACTCGATCGCGTATGATAGCGCTGCAAGTTATTTTGTAGACGATAGCGGCGCATTCATCGACCCTTCGCAGTATATCGTCGGCAAGGACGGTTACCAGAAGTGGAGCCACGAGCTGCGTGTGTCTACGCCGCAGGACTATCGATTTCGCGGAGTGCTGGGGCTTTTCCTGCAAAGGCAGATGCACAACATCGAGCAGAATTATCTCATTGGCGGACTGGCGGAGTCGCTGGAGGTGTCGGGCTGGCCGGATACGTGGTGGCTGACCAAGCAGCAGCGCGTCGACCGGGACCGCGCGGTCTTTACCGAGTTGAGTTACGACATCACGCCCAAGCTCACCACAACCGGCGGCATCCGATTCTTTAAGTCGGAGAACTCTTTGCAGGGATTCTTTGGCTTTGGCCCGGGCAACCCGTTCGCCGGTTCCTTCGGCGAGGCCTTATGCGAAGACGCCATTCCGTTTAAGGGCGCGCCGTGCTCCCGTCTCAACAAGACGGTGGAGGACTCAGGCTCCACGGGGAAAGTTAATGTCACGTACCGCTTCGACGACAACCGGCTGGCGTATGTAACTTGGTCGCGCGGCTTTCGTCCAGGCGGTGTGAATCGCAATGGGGCGGCATCGCCTTTGGTGCCTCCCGACGAGCAGGTCTACAGCCCCGATTTTTTGACCAACTATGAGGTGGGCTGGAAGACGAGCTGGCTGGAGGATCGTTTGCGCTTCAATGGGGCGCTGTTTGTCGATTACTGGAAGGACTTTCAGTTTTCGTTCCTCGCGGCCAACAGCGTCACCGTTATAGACAACGTTGGCCAAGCTCGGATCAAGGGCGTGGAATCTTCGCTCGACTGGGCGGCGACGCCCAATTTGAGAATAAGTGGCTCCATGGCGCTGTATGACGCAGAGCTCACCGTTAATTACTGCGCAGATCCGGCGCAACCTTGCGAAGGCGCCAATATTCAGTCGCCGTCCGGCACGCAGTTACCGGTGACGCCGAAGATCAAGGGGAATGTGAGCGGGCGCTACCGGTTTAACTTGCGGGGCTACGATGCGTTTACGCAGGCGAGCGTCGTATATCAAGGCGATAGCTGGGGAGATCTGCGGCTGCTGCAGCGCGGGTTATTGGGCGAGCAAAAAGGGTTTGCCACATTCGATGTTTCGGCGGGCGTGCAGAAGAACCGGTCTTCATTTGAATTGTTCGTCAACAACGCCTTCGACGAGCGCGGCACGCTGCAGATCAGCAGGGAATGCGATCCCACGCTGTGCGGCGCGAACTATGTGCATGCCAGTCGGCCGCGGACGATTGGGGTTAAGTTTGGGCAGACGTTTTAGTATGGCCTTCTTTGTCAAGCGAAGGCACGGTGTTTTCTCGCGCGAGCACGAAGTGATTTGAGATCGTGAGGAAGAGCGTGACACCGAAGAGGCAACGCGACGTGCGGGGATGGCTGCGACGTTGGATCGTTCTAGGGAAAGTCTGATTTATCCACGCCACTGACATATTTATGAGCGGGGAGGGGAGCATCAGATCAGGATCCGTACTCTGAACTCCGGATTTGAAGACGCCCCACCTTATACCCTCCCCGCGCTTCGCAGGAGGAAGGAAAGCTTCACGCCGCGTCTTCGGCGGGCGGTGTGTGCTGGGGTTTCGTCGATGACGCAGGTGATGATCGACACCGAAGGTGTCAAGGGCGCCGCATCAATCACGGCGTTGACACGAAGTGGCGTGATGCGCGCATCACGGCTGTCTGGAAGTCCTAACGGCACGTGAAGGCAACATCTGCACTTCACGACGTCGATAGTCGATGACTAGCTGATTGAGAGTGCCGAGAACATCCATTCCCACGATGATTGCGGGCTCGCGATCGAGACCCCATAGTTTGAAAACGTAGATCTCGCCAAATGTCACGATGACATTGGTGAGTACGCTATTCCCAAACGCAATGTCGGGAGCCGCAGCCATTTCTGCCGGCTGCTGCAAGGATGTGACGCCTTCGACCGTGGTGGGGACCGTGGAGACGCGCGAACCTGCTCCGATGCCCAATACCTCTTGCAGCCGTGTGTTCCCCAGTGTCGCCTGTGCACCTGTGTCGATTACCGCCTTGACCTTCACTTTTCCGACGCGGGCGCGTGTGACCAGCAATTGTCCAAAGCGAAGCTTAGCCGGGACCACCAGGAACTCAGGGGGAGCGCGTTTCCCGCTCGACTCCGTAATCTCTACATAATGGGTTGCGAAATCGATGACGATTCGTTTGCCCTTGAGTCCATCGACGCCAAGGACTCCATCCACATCCGTCATCATGCCACCGAGGACCGGCAATCGCCGATCCATCAATCTCATTGCGCCAGCTTCGAGAGAGTGAATCAGCACGGCCGGCGCGACTGCGGATCCGGTGACTCCATTCACATTGATTGGCCGTTCCACCGATAGCGGTAGTGCGAGTTTTTCGATGAGCGCAGGGCTCAACAGGGATTTGTTAGCGCCGGTATCCACGACGAAACGAAACGGCCCTTGGCCATTTACCCACACGGGGACGATGATCCTGCCGATGCGATCCCGGGTGGCCGGCGATGCATAGAGCGATTGGTCGGACAGCCATGGATCGGCATCGAATGCGACATACGTATTCGCAATCGTCAAGCCGCTGGCAGATGTACACCAGCCCAGCAAGCCGGTCAAAATCACGTGTATGCATCGCGCCATGGGTCTAATTGCATTTGTTTGCAAACAGCCTGGCTGGCTTCCGCTATTGTGCGGAAACCGATGGCGCAATGGTCGGTTCAGAACTTGTATCGAGCTCCTACAGTCAGGAAACGGCCGATGGCGCCTTCCTGGGTAAATGCAGAATTGTAGTTGAGCGCGCCGTAAGTATAAGGGTTAAACGGCGCCGTCTTGTTGAACACGTTGTCTATGGACGCCCGGATATCCAGATGACTGCTCAACGAATACTTGCCGAACAAGTCAAACGTGGTGAATGACTTACTTCTGCAATGGTTAAACGGCGTCCCATCGGGGTTGTACACCCCGCAGACCTGGCCGCTCGGATCAGCAACGACATAGGCGCCTTCACCCGTCGTGGTCGAAAAGGTCCCATCTCCATTGTCGACCAGTGATTCGCCTTGATGATCGATGAGATCCATCGCGGCCACGTAGTTCAGCCGACCGGTAAGCTCCAGTCCGGCGAGCGACCAAGTCGCTTGCAGTGCGGCGCGATTGCGGGGGGTGCCCGTGGCGGAGCTCAGACTGTATGGCCCTTGGGTGCCCACATATTCGAGGATCGAGCCGTCCGTGAGTTCCTTTTCGAACTTGCTTACATAAGTCCAGGTCAGCGCGGCCTCCAACTTTCCAGATGCGCCAAGCTCAAATCGCTGGCGAATGTCAAAATCGATTCCCGCGGTTGTCGTTTGGTTGGCGTTGACATAGGGACCCGAAGCCGTCGCGAGGTTACCGTCCTCGTCATAGATGACAAACGATCCCGGCTGCGCGCCCGGCACGATCGAGCCTGGCACACCTGTAAGCGGCAGGCCGCCCAGAATCGTTGCCTGGTCCGCTTGTTGAATTTCGTTCGCGCGCTTGATCCGATAGTAGTCGACCGAGGCGCTAGTGCCTTTGAACGGCTCAACGACGATACCCAAGGTATAACTCTTCGACTCTTCCGGCTTCAAATTTGGGTTGCCGACGCTGATAAGAGCAATGTTGGTGAAGCCAAGCGCTATGCTGTCGCCGGCCTCGGCAGGACCGGGGGCGCGAAAGCCTTCCGAATAAGTGCCGCGCAGCGAGATTTGTTTTATTGGGGTGAGTTTCACGCCGAGTTTCGGCGTAGTGGAGTGGCCAAAATCGGAATAGTGGTCGTATCGGAACGCCCCATCGACCTCCAGCATGTCGGTAATAGGCGCATTGAGCTCGACGTAGCTGGCATAGATATCCCGGTCGGATTTGAACGTCGAATATCCAAGGCCGATGATATCGCCGATATCCGTGAAGGGTTCCGGCGGATTGTTCGTCTTCTCCTTACGCCACTCGGCGCCCACGGCAAGTCCCATTGGACCGCCGGGAAGCTCGAAGAGCGAGCCTGAAATTGATGCATCCGCCATGGCAATCGAATTCGTGGAGGTCTTTCTTGCAGTCGGCGAGATTGCTGCAAAAGTTGCCGCACTGACCAGCGACGGGTTGTTGATGCGGTATGCGCCGCTGTCCAAGGCGGCCTGCAACTGCGAGAATCGTATGTAGCCGGTGTTAGTGCTATCCAGTTTGCTCTCAACATATCCCGCGCCAAGATTGTAGTCCCACTCTGAGAAAACCGTTCCCTCCAATCCGACGATGACGCGTGTTACATCGCTATCCTCTATACCGTTTCGTCCTCCGAAATCCGATGCCAGATACCTCAACGCCAAGTCTTCGCCGAACGGATTGTCAGGATGGGCTGCGGGCAATATTGCAATATGTGCCGCGCCTACTAGTGTCGTGCTCGTCGCATCATAGACTCCGGTGTCATCGAAAGCCGACGGCGTATTGACGTAAGCTGTCTTGGAGTGAAACCACCCGAGCTCAGTATAGCCCTGTAAATTGTCTGTGAAGTTATAGGTTCCGCGAGCGAATAAGTTCGCGCGATCGACTTTGGGTTGGATTTCATAGTAGCTCGCCCGGTCGAACAAGCAGATATTTGAAACGATCGGGTTATCGTTCTCATCGCGCCCAGGCAGCTGCGAAAGTTCCGGACAAGGCGTCAGATTGGTTCGCTGGAACAGGTTGCCGCCAGGCGTTCGGACCGTGCCATACGGAGTTCGACTTTGATAATTCGCGCCACTGTTTGGGCCGCTCACGGCCTCAAAGACACCGCGACCGGCAAGCGCGCTTCCGGCACGGCCGTCAAAGAACCCAATGCTTGTAAGATCCTCCGTGCCGAGGAATCCGGAGCGATCGGTGTTGTTGATCGCATCCTGCCGCGATCCTTCGGCCGTGATGTACACGTTGTATCGATTTGAACCGAGATCTCCGAATCCATACGAACCGCTGAGCCGCACGACGGTACCATCGTCGTTATATGAAGTGCCGGTATCGCCACTGAGCGTTGCTCCCTGAAATTCCTTCCGCAAGATGATATTCACAACACCCGCGATCGCATCAGATCCATACACGGCAGACGCGCTGTCCTTCAGCACTTCGACCCGTTCCACCGCCTCCAATGGCAGGCTATTTAAGTCGACAAAGACCCGCGTGCCGTCGTCCGCGAGACCATAGGGCGCCATGCGACGACCATTGACTAGCACCAGAGTTGCATTGACGCCCAAGCCGCGCAGCGAGACCGCCGACGCTCCAGCAGCAAACCCCTGAGTGAAGGCTGTCGGAATCGAACCCTGACCATCTGAGGAAACACTTCGAATAATATCCGCAATGTTTTGTTGACCGCTTTTTTCGAGATCGTCCCGCGATATGATTTGAATAGGACTCGGGGTTTCGGCAGTTTGACGAGTGATGCGCGATCCGGTTACCACGACAGTCTGTTCAGGTTCATCTTTATCCTGCGCGTACGCAGGCAGAAGCATACCCGTGGTTACGATTGCGCAAACGAACGTGCGCCGTACGGTCGGCGCTACGGAATATTGGGATTTCATCGATGTTCTCCGGCGGACGTCTTGGGCCGCGGTCAGCTCTATCGGTTAGGCGACTGACCGCGACTCCGTGCGGGAGATGGGACATTCGGCTCGGAGTCGAGACCAAACGCTATGTGGTCTAAGACTAACAGCCACGCAACACAAAAAGAAGCTTTATTTATTGAGTTATTCTTGTTGAGTTGCGAACGAGCAACAAGCTACGGGAGCTTGGCTATGCCCTTTATGGAAACGGCGCGCCAAGACACAGCATCACCCACTTTGATTCCGCGTTGTGCCGATTCGCCACTCTTTAGCTCCAGCACCGCAGCAACCGGCGAGCCTGAACCAATCGTTTTGAGCGATTGCGGTTCCGTTCGCTCGGCAATCTTAACGATACGTCCCTTAGCATCGATGAATAGCATATCGAGCGGAATGAGAGTGTTCTTCATCCACATACTCATATTCCTTGGCGCGCTCTGTACAAACAGCATGCCGCGATCCGCCGGAAGATCGTTGACGAACATCAATCCCTGCATCTGCTGCAGCGGCGTATCCGCAATCCATATATTGAACTTGTGCCGCTGAGCGCCGCCGGCAATCTCAAGCGTGGCGCGCGGAAATGTGTCGAGCGCAGCAATGCCGTCTTCATATGTGACGCTGCCTGCGATATCGAAACGACTCACGAGGATCCGCTCTTTCCCGGTAAGTGTGTTCGCAGGATCGGTGCAAAAGCCACGCGCGATCACACGATAGGTTCGCGCGTCACCGCCCAGAGCGCCAATCCGCTCCTGATTGAGCTCGTCCACCGTGCAGTGACTGTCCCCGCGGGTGGCGAAAAGACGCGTCTCGCCTTCGAACATCACCGTAAGATTGGTCGGCAGGCCGCGCGCGGTGGCCCCTTCTTTGACATTGGCGATGCCAAACACCATGCGCATCCGCCTTCCGTCGGAGCGAGCCGGTCCGGCAAAGCTCAACCGCACGCCGCTGCCATCGGGGCGCATGCTCCCTTCACACTGAAGCTCCGAGTCGGGCCAGTTGATGTCGAGATTCAGCGCCCCGCCGACGCGGGCGCGCACGTAGCCATTGTTCGTGGGAAGGCAGCCGCTCGATGCAGCGACGGGGCCGGCAAGGGCGAGCAAAGCAAGAGCAAGCATCGGTTTGCGGTTCATGCCACAAGTGTGCCCACTCCTTCCCCTGACGTCCAAATTGTGACCTTAAGCCTCACACGGAGGGTGAAGAGGCGCAGCGAGCTGCTAGACTCTGCCCCCTCCCGCAGCTGACATTGTCCCGGCATGAAAAACCCGTTACTGGAAGTGACCCCGGTAGTGCCAGAGGCGTTGTCCCGCCTCCCAGAACTCGCCTCAAACCTCTTTTTTAGCTGGCATCGGCCCACCCGGGCCCTCTTCGAAGACCTCGACCGTGAGCTTTGGAAGCAAAGCGGCGGCAATCCGCGTCTCGTGCTCCGCTGCGTCAGCCAGGAAACGCTGTCGCATGCCGCGCTCGATTCGGTCTATCTCGCCCGCTACGGCCAGGCTCTGCAGGCTTTCGATGCTTATCTTTCCGCCCCCGCGCCCGCCGCCAATGCGCCGCTGATTGGGTACTTTTGCGCGGAATACGGGTTCCACGAGAGCTTTCCCATCTACTCCGGCGGTCTGGGAATCCTCGCAGGCGATCACTGCAAGGCGGCAAGCGACGAGCGCATGAATTTCGTCGCCGTCGGGCTGCTCTACGGCCAGGGCTACTTTATTCAATCGGTCGACAACGATGGGGTGCAACATGCGGAATATTGCGATCACGATCCGCGCGACCTGCCCGTCGAACCCGTGCGCAATGCGGCGGGCGAATGGCTAAAGGTGTCCGTGCGCATCGCGACACGCGATGTCTTCGCACGAGTCTGGAAGGCGCAGGTCGGGCGCGTGGCGGTATACCTGTTGGATACGAATTGCGCGGAGAACGCGCCGCCGGATCGCGACATCACACATCGCCTCTACGGCGGCGACGAAACCATGCGCATCCGCCAGGAGATCGTGCTCGGCATCGGCGGCGCGCGGGCGCTGCGCAAATTGAATCTGCAGCCAGCCACCTGGCATTTGAATGAAGGCCATGCGGCGTTTTTGATCCTCGAGCTGCTGCGCGAGCATCTGGCGAAAGGATTGCCGTTCAATGCCGCGCTCGAAGCCGTTGCGGCGCAGTGCGTGTTCACCACACACACGCCCGTCGCGGCGGGGCATGACGCATTTCGCCACGAATTGATCGCCGACCACCTGGGAGATTTCATACGCGACCTCGGCGTGCCGATAGAGCGCATGTTCGATCTGGCGAGCGCGCCTTCCGCACCGGGTCTTTTCAACATGACCCGGCTGGCGCTGAATGGCACGCGGCATGTGAACGCGGTGAGCCGCATCCACGGCGCAGTCTCGGCCCGGCTGTGCTCGGATCAATGGCCTGAGATTCGCCCCGGAGAAAATCCCGTCGGCTACATCACCAACGGCACGCATGTACCCACTTTTCTGCATCAGACCTGGGCGGATTTCTTCGATCGAACATTGGCGTCGGATTGGCGCGAGCGCCTGCGGGAGCCTGCCTTCTGGCGGGCCGTGGAGCAGTTGCCGGACGAAAAATATTGGGCGGCTGCGCAATCCGTAAAGGCGCAGATGCTGGGTAGCGTGCGCGACCGCTTGCAGCGCCAGTTCCAGCGTAAGGGTCTGAGCAATGTGCATTGGCGCCATGTCACGCGCTCTCTCGATCCAGAGCGTCCCAACACGCTCACTATAGGTTTCGCCCGCCGCTTCGCCACTTACAAGCGCGCGGCGCTGTTATTGAAAGACCGCGCGCGTCTCGCGCGGCTGGTCAACGATCCAGAGCGGCCATTGCTCTTCCTGTTTGCAGGCAAGGCGCATCCTGCGGATCATCCCGGGCAGCAGGTGCTGCGCGAAATCAAACAATTGATGCTGACGCCCGAATTCATGGGGCGCATCGTCTTCCTCGAAGACTACGACATGCAGCTCGCGCGCTGGCTGGTGTCCGGCGTCGATATCTGGCTCAACAATCCTATCGCGCCGCTCGAAGCCAGCGGCACTTCCGGCATGAAAGCCGCGGCCAACGGGCGCTTGAATCTGAGTGTGCTTGACGGCTGGTGGGCGGAGGGCTGGACTCAGGACAACGGCTGGGGCATTCCGCCCGTCAGCGTGCAAGATGGCGAGAGGCGCGACGTGCTCGAGGCGGAGCTCATCTTCGACACTCTCGAAGAAGAAGTGCTGCCGCTTTATTACGCGCGCAATGGCGCGGACCATTCGCCGGAATGGGTCAGACGCAGCAAGCGTGCGATGTCTACGGTAATTCCCCGATTCAACACGCGGCGTCAGGTATTCGATTACGCACAAGGGGTGTACAACCCCGCCGCGCGCCATTACGCGAAGCTTGCAGCGCAGGAATATTCCGGCGCGCGTGTCCTCGCCGAGTGGAAGCAACGTGTGCGCCAGGCGTGGCCCAAAGTCAGCATGCGCATACTGACGGAGCCGCCCGCAGATATGCCGCGCGGCGAGCGTTTACGCTTGCGTGTCGCTGTCGGGCTGAACGGCTTGCAGCCGTCCGATGTTTATATTGAGTTTGCCGCGCGCCGCGTCCTGCCTGAGAGCAACTACGAGCCGCCGCCGCTTTCGTCTTATGACGAGCCGCCCCGCGAAGGTCACTGGACCGCCATGCTCAAGTCGACTGGCGAGCTGGAAGCGGATGGCGCCACTGTTTTTGCGCTCGATGCGCAGCCGCTGGAATGCGGCCAGTTTGCAACGGAAGTGCGTATCTTTCCCTGGCATGAACTACTCTCGCATCCTTACGAGCTTGGTCTCATGAAACGCCTCTAAATCTTCAATAGAGAAGTTTTTATGCCCCGACAACCGGCCCGCGCGTCCTCCGGTCGATATGTCAGCCGCCTCACGGGCGGCGCGCTCGCCGTCATCATGGCAGGGGGGCGCGGCGAACGTTTGAAAGCGCTGACCGAGCATCGCGCCAAGCCGGCCACGCCCTTCGGAGGCAAATTCCGCATCATCGATTTCGTGCTGTCCAACTGCGTGAACTCCGGCATCCGCCAGATCTCAATTCTCACGCAATACAAAGCGCAGTCCCTGATTCAGCACGTGGAGCGCGGCTGGAGCTTCCTGCGCGGCGAGTTCGGCGAATTCGTCGAAGTGATTCCGGCGCAGCAGCAGATCGGCGAGCACTGGTATCGCGGCACGGCCGACGCCGTGTATCAAAATCTGGAATTGCTGCTCTCGCATCGTCCCAAGCACGTGCTGGTGCTGGCGGGCGACCATATCTACAAGATGGACTACGGTCCCATGATCGCTTACCACGTGGAGAAGGGCGCCGACATCACCGTGGGCGTGGTTGAAGTGCCCGCTACCGAGTCGCGACATTACGGCGTGCTGACCGCCACGGAATGGAACCGCGTGACCAAATTCACCGAGAAGCCGGCCGTGCCGGACACTTTGCCCGGCAAGCCCGACTCCATCCTCGCTTCCATGGGCATCTATATCTTCAACACGCGGCTGCTCGAGAAGCTGTTGATTGAAGACGCAGCGGACTCCGCGTCGTCGCATGACTTCGGCAAGAATGTTATCCCGAAGGCCATCGACGGCCTGCAGGTGTTTGCCTACCCGTTCCAGGATGTCAAAACCCGGGCGCAGAGCTACTGGCGGGACGTCGGCACGCTGGACGCTTACTACGATGCGAATCTTGAGCTGGTGCACGTGCGCCCCGAGCTCAATATCTACGATGAGGACTGGCCCATCTGGACGTACCAGGTGCACCAGCCGCCGGCGAAATTCATATTGGATGAAGACGGCCGGCGCGGCATGGCGATCAATTCAATGGTATCCGGCGGCTGCATCGTCTCGGGCGCAGTGGTGCGGCAGTCGCTGGTGTTCTCCAACGTGCACATCGACGAGGGTTCGAGCGTGGAGCGCTCGGTGCTGCTGCCCAATGTATTCATCGGCAAGAATTGTAAGATCTCCGGCGCCATCCTCGATGAGGGCTGTGAGATTCCCGATGGCACGTGCATCGGGCTCGACTGCGCCGACGATGGGCGGCGTTTCCACGTCACCGAGAAAAACGTAGTGCTCGTTACCGCCGACATGATCCGCCGCTTATCCCCTGCAAATCCCCTCCCCCGGTCCCCGGGGGAGGGTTAGGGTGGGGGCGTCTTAAGATGCAATCGCGCCTGCCCGTAGTGCTCCTCTGGCACATGCATCAACCCCAATACCGTGATGCTCTCACGGGCCAATACGCGCTGCCCTGGACCTATCTGCACGCCATCAAGGACTACACCGACATGGCGGCGCATCTCGAGGCGAACCCCGCGGCGCGCGCCGTAGTCAATTTCACGCCGGTGCTCATCGAGCAATTGCAGGAGCTTTCCGGCCGCATCGAAGGGCATTTGCGTTACGGCAATCCACTGCCCGATCCCGTAATGGGTCTGCTGGGCCCTGGCCCCGTCGCTCAGGAGCCCGGCGAACGCCTGGATCTTTTGAAAGCCTGCTTGCGCGCGCAGCGCAAGCAAATGATCGAGCGCTTCGGCCCCTATCTCGAGCTCGCGACACTTGCGGAAACACTCGCAACGCGCGAGCGTATCGCCTACGCCTCGGACCAGCTCATTCAAGATCTTGCAATGTGGTATCACATCGCCTGGCTCGGGGAGGCGGTGCGCCGCTCCGATACTCGCGTCACCTTATTAACCGAACAGGGCCGCAGCTTCACGCCGGAACAACGTCGGCAGATGCTGCTGCTCATTGCCGAGCTCGTGCAAAGCGTGGTGCCACGTTTCAAACAGTTGAGCGAGCGTGGCCAATGCGAATTGTCCATGACGCCTTACGGCCATCCCCTTGTCCCCTTGCTGCTCGATTTCGCCACCGCGCGTGAAGCAATGTCTGCCGTAAGCTTGCCGCGGCACCCGCGCTATCCGGGCGGTGCGGAGCGCGCGGCCTGGCATATCGAGCATGGTCTCAAGGTTTTCAAGTCGGCTTTTGGCGTACACCCCGCAGGATGCTGGCCTTCGGAGGGAGCGATCAGCCGCGGAACACTCGAGCTGCTGGATCGTTTCAAGTTTCGCTGGGCGGCCTCGAGCAACAATGTGTTGCGCGCCAGCTTGCCGAACAGCATTCCCGATGCGCCCTATTGTTTGCCTGGCTCTTCCATGCAGTGCTACTTCCGCAACGACGTCTTGTCCGACCGTATTGGCTTCAGCTATGCCACCTGGCATGGCGACGATGCGGCCCGCAATTTCGTCGACGAGCTCAGCCAGCTGGCGCGAAACTATGCAAGCGAGCCTGGCCATGCAGTGCTGGTTGCGCTCGATGGCGAAAACGCCTGGGAACATTATCCGTTCAATGGCTACTACTTTCTGCGCTCGCTATATGCTGAGCTCGCGGCGAATCCATTGCTCGAGCTGATTACATTGTCGGAGTGCGTGGCGCGTGGGCTCGAAGCCAGGCAGCTCCCGAGTGTCGTGGCAGGAAGCTGGGTGCATGGCACGTTTGCCACCTGGATAGGAGATGCGGACAAGAACGCCGCCTGGGATTTGCTGTGCGACGCCAAGGAAGTTTTCGATGGCGCTCTGGGTCAACTCAATGAGAAGCAGCGCGCCGCCGCCGAATGCCAGCTCGCCTTGTGCGAAAGCTCGGACTGGTTCTGGTGGTTCGGGGACTACAATCCGCCGGAGGCGGTGCGCCAGTTCGACCATCTCTATCGTCATCAGCTCACAGTGCTTTACCGCCTGCTGAATGTGCCGGCGCCGCAAGCGCTTGCGCATCCCATTTCAATCGGGCGCGGCGCGCCGGAGCAGGGCGGCGTCATGCGGCGCGCGAACGTGTGAGATTGCCGGTATTGGATCGGCGGCGCGCGGGCGTGCTGCTGCATTTGAGCTCGCTGGATGCTGCGCTCGGGCGCGGCGGCCGCGCTTTCATCGATTGGCTGGCGGAGGCAGGCTTCAGCGTGTGGCAGTTCCTGCCGCTCGGGCCCGTGGGCCC
>Ga0065707_10082030_pt1 | contig 24115 bp, 22 predicted proteins | sample SwiRhicommuniRL3_FD_59094 | JGI IMG/M metagenome (GOLD analysis project Ga0065707, IMG submission 59094) | Switchgrass rhizosphere bacterial communities from Rose Lake, Michigan, USA - RL3 v2 (version 2) | ecosystem: Host-associated > Plants > Roots > Rhizosphere > Soil | place: East Lansing...
CAGCAGCGGCTCCACTATCGCCCATAAATCATCATCCACCAGTTGTCGCGCCATCTCGCTCCGCCAGAACAACAAGATGCGCGCCATTTAAACGTGTTACATGCATTTTGTTAGATGCTCTAAGTTGAAACGAATCAATCCCGGCTGTTCCGAAGGAACTATTGACTTCGTGTATAAGCGCTCGTATGTCAGCCTCGACTGGCAAAAATCTTCGAAATGCCAACACCGGCGCGAAGTGATTTTGGTCTGTGTGCGTATCGAGCAGTAACGTGAAGACTCGATTGATGCCGACAGCCTTTGCCAGGGCGCCGGCTTCGAAATTAATCCATGGAGCTGAGACGTTGGCGGAGGTCACAAGAAAGATACCGCAACTACAGCCCTGCAGAGCTGACGCGATCTCATGAGTACCTCGGCGACCTTTCTCGATATGCTCCGACATGAGCGACCCGCTTTATCATTTCGCTCCCAATGCGTTTGCACCCCCATCTTGAGTCATTTCGCCCACTCCGGGAAGGCAGGGAGTTTTGCGAGATCCGCCGGCTCGTGCTGGATGATGACAATCCCCCTGAGCTTCCGCGCGATTTTTTTGAAACGGTCGTATGACGCGAGCTGATCGGCTCGATTGGTGTAATTATTTGGAACGGCGTCGGTCTCAAAGTTCTGTTGCCACTCATACAGGTCACCTGTCAGAAAAATTGGTCCCCGATCCTTAAGGCGTACCAAAAGAGAGTGGTGGCCTGGCGTATGTCCCGGGGTGTTGAGCATAACCACTGAACCATCCCCGAAAATGTCCCTGTCATCGACAATTGGTATGACGTTTTCCTCGTTGTCTAGCCATGGCTGCACCGCCGTGCGTTCTGGAAGATAAGCATGCAGTGCTTTAGATCCCGGGAGATTCTTTATGTTTATCCAATCCTCGGCCCCGATAATCAGTTTCGCGTGAGGGAAATCGGCAGCCTGTCCGAGATGATCAAAGTGATTATGGCTGACACCAATGATCTTAATCTGCCCTGGCTTGATATCATGCTCCGCCAGCACATCTTTCATGCTTCGTTTTGGGCCGATCAGTGCGCCGCCCCACAGGCTAACACCGACGGACAAGCCAGTATCCCAAAGCATGAACTCACTACCATGGCGAATAACATAGCAGGGATTCACGGCGTCGCGATGTGCTCCGCTCACGGCGTCGCGATGCGTTCCATACATCGCGACATCGTCGTAAACAGCCATAGGGAGTTGTTCGAACCGTCCGCAATCGATACGCGAGAGTGCCACTTCAGGCGTCGGGGCCGCTGCCAACACCTGAGCACTCGACACGATTGTCAAGATGAGCGGAAAGATTTTTCGCATAAAACAACGCCTTTTTCTTACGGATAGGAAAATGAAATCCCTCGAGAAACCCCGACATCCACGACACCGGCGCCGTCAAACTCGAGTCATCTCGCCCAATCCGGGAAAGCAGGGAGCTTCGCGATATCCGCCGGCTCGTGCTGGATGATCACAGTCGCCCGGAGGTTCCGCGCGATTTTCTTGAAGCGATCGTATGACGCAAGTTGGTCGGCTCGACTGAAGCTAAAGCTGGGAACGGCATTGCTCTCGTACGTTTCTTGCCACTCATATAAGTCGCCTGTCAGCAAAATGGCTCCTTTCTCCTTAAGACGGACCAGGAGAGAGTGGTGACCGGGCGTATGGCCCGGGGTGTGGAGCATGATCACTGAGCCATCACCGAAAACGTCTTTGTCGCCGATGATTGGCGCGACGTTTTCCTCGTTATCCAGCCAAGGTTGTACCGCGGTGCTCGGCGCAAGCCAAAGATGGCGCGCGTTGGATTCCGGGAGGTTTTTCATGGCCATCCAATCCTCGACTCCGACAATCAGTTTCGCGTGCGGGAAATCAGCGGCCTGTCCAAGATGATCGAATTGGTTATGACTGATGCCGATGACCTTAATTTGTTCCGGCTTGATACCATGCCCAGCCAGTACATCTTTCACGCTTTGTTGGGGGTCGTTCACTATGCCGCCGTACAGACTAACACCGGCGGATATACCGGCATCCCAAAGCATAAACTCGCTACCATGGCGAATAAGATAGCAGGGGTTCACGGAGTCGCGATGCGCTCCATCGAACATGGTGTCGTCGTACATCGCCATGGGGAGCTGTTTGGTCCAGCCGCAATCTATCCGCGAAAGTGCCACTTCAAGCATCGGGTCCGCTGCGAACACCTGAGCGCTCGACATGCTTGTTAAAAAAAGCAGAAGCATTTTTCGCATAAAAGAAAACGCCTTTGTAGAGTGAATTGGAGTTCGGCGGGCGAACACGAAGGCCCCGCGCACTAATGGGGATATCGGCTTGCATTGTCATGACGAGACTTAGCTCTTCGTCCTCTTGGCATCGACGCGCATTTGCCAGCAGCCACCGAACCATGCGCTCAACATCCAGAGAAATGTGAAGAAAAGTTGTTGCGCGAGAACCGGAACACCCCGCGAATCATCAACTGCTGCGATGAAGTGTCCGTATATCGAGGGCAGGTTATACAAGAGAATCGTTAAGGCGAAAATGTTGACGATGAGTCTGGGGTGAGGACGATAGATTCGGACGACGAGCCTGCCGACAACGAAATCGATGCACGACCCGAATATCACCCAGGCTACGCTGAATAAAACGCTCAGGGTTTGCAGCCACTGTGCCGGCAAGTTGGCGCCGAACGCGCTCAGCTCAGACTGAACGATAGTCCAGATCGGTCCCCAGCAGCGAATGGCGAGTAGAAAGACGCCCCAGCCTGCTGCCACGGCGCCTAGAAAGCGTAAACCGTATACCCTGAACACTCTCAGGTAGCTTCTTGCGACAGCGGACAGGACCTGCCGCCAAAACCATCCCTCGCTGCGCCCTTGGGTGTACTCCTCCGTCAGATCGCCAGCAAGGGATTCGGCCTGATAGCCGCTAACTTGATGACACAGCAGCCAGGAGGCTAATTTGGGCGGTGCAGCAGATTTCATGCGGACTTTTCTTTTAACCCCGGCGCGCCTTGCCAAAGATTGATAAAAGCCTGCTTGGCCGCGCTGGCTTCCCGCAAACCCTTTGCAGTCAGACGAAAGTAAGTCTTGGCCCGTCCACCCCGTTGCGGCGTGGCCTCACCCAGCTCCGCGGTGACCAACCCTTTGCGCTCCAGCCTCTCCAGCGCGGCGTAAATGCCGCTGACGGCCACACTACGGCCCGTTTGGGCCTCGATCTCCCGAGAAATAGGCACGCCATAAGCTTCTTTGCCCAAACGCAGGATCGCAAACATCGCCATCAGCTCATACACACCGAGAAGATTGGGCTTTTCCATTTATTCCACAATACTGAATTAATAGTAATGTTTCAAGCCTCATGCCTCTCACCCGATCCGTGCGCTCGAACACTATGCCGTAGCCCAATGTTTTTAGGACAGCTTCATAAAATTCTCGACTGTGCTAAAGATCGTTTACCTTGATCTGTACATGATCAAACAACATATCTTCATTTCTTCTCATGGTATTCGCGGAAATGTAAAAGCGCGTAATCTTGGTGACAACTGCAGGCTCGGCAATCGAGCGGCGTCGCGCTAAGTACACGCTGGACGTAAATTCAGGACTGAGCCATAGCGAACCAGGCTTGCTAGTCAGAGATACGTTTGGACTTCCCAGGTGCCGGCCGCAGCGTCGAGGCATATTTCTCGATTAGGTCTTCAATCGCCTCCCGGAAATAAGCTGCTTGGGCGACACGGGTTTTATCCGAAAGTTGCTTGAGCTTTTCGGCAAGCTCAGGCGGCAGGTAAAGGCTTACTTGCACTTGACGACCCTTGGAAGGCACTTGTTACCCCTTATTAGGTGTATTTACACGTAAACAATCGGGGTGTATTTTACCCCTCGCGGCACCATGCCGTCAGCGGAGCCCGGCCGGGATTACAGCCCGACCGAGCCCCTGATTCTCGTCAGGCGTCCGGGTGAATCGGTAGTCATTGGGAACGATGTCACCGTCACCGTGCTGAACGTTCGAGGCAATCGAGCTTGCTTGGGAATCAACGCCGCGCAACGTCGAGGTGGATCGAGCAGAAATCCGCCAGCGTAAACTCGCCGAAGATCATGGACGGAAAACACGTAAATAAGACGCCTCACAAAGGCGGTGAGGTTGTAGCGGTCGCCTTCGGTCATGCACTTCGTCAGGCACGCATCGTGGCGGGTTTATCGCAAGAAAAACTTGCGGAACTCGCCGCGATGGACCGCATTATCCGAGCATGTTGGAAAGGGGCCTGCGCGTGCCCACGATTCGAGCCTTGCTCAATCTGGCAAGCGCCCTTGGCGTCTCACCGGAGGCGCTGGTAACGGCAACGCGAAGTTGTCTAAGCGCCAGCCTGGGATCACGCGGTGCGTCTCAGCGGGACCACGTTTGAGTTGGTGCGCAATTTGTCGAGATAGTCCGCCCACGCCTGCATCATCTTGCAGCGCTCGGCGAGTCGCTGTGCCCGGTTGTAGGCGCTACGCACCTCGTTACGTTCCGCGTGCGCAAGTTGCAGCTCGATCAAGTCAGGATGCCAACCTTGCTCATTCAGGCAGGTGGAAGCCATGGACCGAAAGCCGTGTGACACCATTTCATCACCCGTGAAACCCAGCCGGCGCAAGGCCGCATTGAGCGTGTTGTTGCTAATAGGGCGATTGCTCGTAAGCATCGAGGGGAAGACGTAACGGCCCGAGCCTGTCTGAAAGTGGAGCTCGCGAAGCAACTCGACCGCTTGCCGCGACAGCGGAACAATGTGCTGCTCGCGCATTTTCATGCGGCCTGCGGGGATGCGCCACTCGGCCGCATCCAAGTCGAATTCCGACCATTCCGCAGCCCTCAGCTCGCCAGGGCGCACGAAAGTCAGCGGTAGCAGTTTGAGCGCGAATTCCGTCGCAACGCCACGACCACGAAAACCGTGAATCGCGCGCATCAATTCGCCAATCTTTGCCGGCTCAGTGATTGCCGGATGATTGCGTGTGACCACCGGGGCGAGGGCGCCTCGCAGGTCTGGCGAAGGGTCACGCTCGGCGCGGCCTGTCACGATGGCGAAACGGAGGACAGCGCCGCATTCGGATCGCACACGATGCGCTGTCTCGTGTTTGCCCCGAGCTTCGATGCGGCGTAATGCCGCAAGCAAGTCGGAGGCTTTTATTTCGACGATAGGTCGATTGCCGACGTAGGGGAAAACGAACATCTCGAAACGTTCCTGCTTTTTCTTGAAGGTTCGAGCATCGAGGCTTGAGGATTTGAGATTCAGCCATTCGCGAGCGACTGCCTCAAACGTTGCAGCGCTCGCGACCCTCTCGGCTTCACGCTTCGCACCGGGATCGGCACCGGCGCGTAAAAGCCGGCGCGCGTCGTCGCGCTGATCGCGAGCGCTTTTGAGAGAGACTTCAGGATAAGGGCCGAACGCCAGCAACTTTTCCTTGCCGGCAAAGCGGTATTTCATGCGCCATAGGCGCGAGCCGTTTGGCTTCACGAGTAGAAAGAGACCGCCACCGTCAAAGAGCTTGCAGAGTTTCTCGGTGGCCTTTGCGCGTCGGACCGTTGTATCGCTGAGCGGTGGCATGTTGGGGGTACCAGCTTGGCATCGGGAGCCGATACCCCGACATATACCTCCAACTCGGCTATGATGTCAAAGAATGCCTTGGGATACTCTAGGCACTAAAAATCTATAAAAACAGGTAGTTACCTGAGACGAGAGAGCGGGAGGGGATGTAGTGATACCTGGCGATACAGGTAAATGGCTCCCGGGGTTGGAATCGAACCAACGACCAACGGATTAACAGTCCGACGCTCTACCGCTGAGCTACCCGGGAACAGGGAGCCTTGAATCGAAGGCGGCGGATTGTCCGGGAAGCGTCCGGAGGCGTCAAGGAATGGCGAGCTTTAGCCAACCGCTTTCGCCGCCGGCACCAGCACCTTCACCTGCTCGGCCAGCAGCCCCGGCCCGAAGTTACGCATGCGCTCCAGGAACAGCGAGCTGATTTCCAGCCCGCGCTGCGCGAGCAGCGTGCCTTCTTCAGTGCGCACTTCTTGCATCATCACCATGCCAGGCTCCACCGATCCCAGGGCGATATTGCGCATTTCGCTGCCGCCCGAGCCGCTGCCCACATGAGCCGCAAATTTTTCAAGCAAGTCCGCGCCGTAACGAGACACATGGCCTCGAAGCGTTTGCACCGCTGCGGCGATATTCGTGCCCTGCGCGACCAGCCCGTCGTATTCCAGCACCAGCGCCAGGATGCGGGTGCCAAGCCCAATGGTGCCATCGCCCAATCGCATAATGGCCTCATCCCGCCATTGCAATGCCATCAGAATCTGAATCACGGGCTCGAGGCGCGGAATGTGCTCGAGCAGATTGATCGCAATCTTCGGCACGCCTTCGGCGAGCGTCGCTTCTTCAGGCGTGAGCTTCTGTCCGTAATAAAGCTTCTCGCACAACTCAACAGGCAACGATACATATCCGATCTGCGACAGCATTGCCGCTGCTTCGAGCTGCCAGAACTCCGGGCATTCGAGCTTCTTCGCGAAATCCATGGCGAGCCGTTTCACCCGGTTTGCACGGCCGAAAGCCACAGGATTCGTGATGGCGAGCACGTCGACCAGCGCCTGGATACAGCCGAGCACGGTCTCCTGAAGAATCTGCCGTTCTGCATTGACCAGCTTGTATTGCAGCACGCCCGCATCGATGGCGGCTTTGAGTTGATCCGGCGGACAAGGCTTGGTGAGGAAGCGGAAGATTTGCGCGTGGTTGACCGCGGCAATGGCTGCATCACGCCCAGGCTCGCCGGTGAGCAGGATGCGGCAGGTTTCAGGATACAGCCTCAATATTTGCTTGAGCAGCTCCGCGCCGTCCATGCCCGGCATGCGCATGTCGGAGACCACCACAGCCGCGCCACGGATCTCTTTCAGCTTCTGCAGCGCTTTCTCGCCGCTCAATGCCGTGTAGACGTCGAAATCCTTGCGGAGATGCAGCACCAGGCCTTCGAGCACGCGCGCTTCATCGTCGACACACAGCACGCGCGGCAGATTCTGACGGGTCATGACTCATCGGCTCCTGCGTCGAGGCTTTCTTCGACTCGGCGCGTGACTTCAGCCCAGTCGAACGGGGCCTTCAGGGTTTCAAGATAGCTTGCGTCGATTTTCTCATCGCCGGCAAGCTTTGTGTCAAACGAATGCGATTCGTCGGGCTCGGTCAGCGAATGTGCGATGGCGACCGCCGACAGCACGTCGAAGTCCGTCTGCGTCACCCGTCGGGGATTGTGGTGGAAGGCCACGGCTTCGATAACGGAGTAGGGCATTCCCCAGAGGCCGAGCAGATACGCGCCGATTTCAGCATGCGATGAGCCGATGATGCGCGTTTCCGCCTCATGCAGGGGAATGCCTTCGGCCTTGGCGAGACCCAATGCCTCCGTGAGGTCCTCGGGGCATTCCTGCATCAAAATCCAATAGCCGATGTCGTGCACCAGCGCGGCAAGCAACGCGTCATCCGCAATAGGCGTTTTTGCCGTCAGCGCCTGAGTGGCATTCGCCACTCGCAGGACATGAGTCTGCAACCGCTCGAGGTCGAGGCAGGCGCCGCGACCCCCGGCCTTCCACTCGGTAAAGATTTCCGCGGACATCACCAGATTGCGCACCGCCGCGAACCCGAGATAGGTGACCGCTTGCTCGACATTGGTGATGCGCCGCGCGAGCCTGAAGAACGCCGAGTTCACGATCTGCAGCACGCGCGCCGCGATCACCGTGTCTGCGGCGACAATTTTGGCTACATCCTGCACGGTGACATTGTCCGTGGCGAGCAGCTCCTGCAGCTTCGCGTAAGTGCGCGGCATCGCAGGCAGCTTCTTGATGCGCCCGACGCTCGCGCGCAATTGCGGCTGGCGCAGCAGCTCATCGAGATGCAACGTTCGCTCGATCGTGTTCTCAAGCTTCGGGGACTCGCACGGCTTGCTCAAGTACTGATGAGCAACCGGCACGAGGCGAATGGTTTGCTGCAGCTCCGCATAACCCGAAAGCACGATGCGGATAATCTCGGGCCAGCGCGCGCTGACGGCGTGCAGCACCTGCGCGCCGTCCATGCCGGGCATGCGCATGTCCGTGACGATGGCGTCGTAATGATTGGCTTCGAGCTCGGCCAGCGCGCGTGGGCCGCTGTCGACAAATGTCATTTCCCATTTGTGATGCATGCGGTGCAAACGGGTGCGCAGACCATCGAGCACCGGTTGTTCGTCGTCTACAAACAGGATGCGCTTCATGTGGGTTGCACCTTGCTGCGGCCCGCCACCACGAGCCGGATGATGAAGCGAGTGCCGCGGCCGACCTCGCTTTGCACGTCGAGGCTGCCATTGTGCTTCTCGGCCACGATGGAACGCGCAATAGCGAGACCCTGGCCGGTGCCCTTGCCGACTTCCTTCGTGGTGAAGAATGGGTCGAAGATCTTGTCCATATTGTCCGGCGGAATGCCGCAACCATTGTCGCCGATGGTCACCGTCACGTACTCCCCCTGCGCCACTGTGCTGATGTCGATGCGGCCCTCGGCAACGCTCTTGCCGGATTCCTGTATGGCGTGCGCCGCATTCACGATGAGATTCAAAAACACCTGATTGAGCTCGCTGATGTTGCAGACCACTTCCGGCAAATGGCCGAGCTGAGTGATAACTTCAGCAGCGTATTTGTATTCGTTACGGGCCACAATGAGCGTGGTCTCGATGGCATGATTGATGTCTGCGGGGCTATGCTCGTTGGCGTCGGGATGCGCGAACTCCTTCATCGCCTTCACGATATCCGCCACCCGCTGTACGCCTTCGAGCGTGCGCTCGAAGGCCTTGGGCACCTCGACGCTCAAGAATTCGAGGTCCGCGGCTTCTTCGATCCCCTGCAGGCGGGCGAGCACGTCGGCCGGCGATGCATTGTCCTCCAGCGTTTGAAATGCGCCGCGGTAGGCGCTGACCAATCCTTCGAGATCCCGCACGGCCGATTGCAGGAAATGCACGCTGTCGCCTACATATTGAATTGGCGTATTGATCTCATGCGCGACCCCGGCGGCGAGCCGCCCAACCGCTTCGAGCTTCTGGGCGAGGCGCAGCTCGATGCCCATGCGCTCGCGTTCCTGCATTTCGCTGTAGAGGCGGTCCTGCAGTTTGCGTTTGTTCTGCTCGTCCTCGAGGCGCTGCGTGATGTCTGCGCCCACGAGAACGTAGTGCGTGACGTTGCCGGAGTTATCGAGCACCGGCCCTGCGAAAATGCCCGACCAGAAGAGGGAGCCATCCCTGCGCCGGGCGCGCAACTCAGTACGGGCCTCGCGCCCGGTTCTCATGGCTGCGTCAATCTGCTCGAGCTGTATATGGCTGCTCGCGGCATCGATGAAGGAGACCGCGCTTTTCCCGAGAACTTCCTCGGACGAATAGCCGTAGTCTCTCAAGACGGCGCGGTTCGCAAAGACGACAGGCCAGCCAGCCTGTTGCATGTCGATCACCATAAAATGGCTGGCCGCGGCATTCAGCGCACAATTGCGCAATTTGAGATCGCTCTGCAGGCGCAGCCGCACAGCCACCTCGGCTTCCAGCAATATCTCTAGCTGCAGCCTTGCCGCTTCATGACCGTGCGCGTCCGCACCGGCTGTGAGTACAGCCTCTGTGTCGGAAGGATTCAAAATCCCCACCGCTTTCCGCTCCATGCAAGCTCTCGACAAAATCCGTGGAGCGCGAATTAGACGCGCCGCGCGGCCGAAATCCTCAGGCCGACGTCACATAATCAGCCTTTCAATACTCGCCCCATGCGTGCGATGGCCTGCTCCAGCATCTGCATGCTGCAGGCAAAGGACAGCCGAATGTGACCCGGCGCACCAAAACCCGAGCCAGGAACCACGGCCACGCCGCATTCGTTGAGCAGCCGATCGGCAAGCTCGGTGTCATCCCGGCACTCGAGCGCGGCCAGCGCCTGTGACACATCGGCAAACGCGTAAAAAGTACCCGCGCCCGGCAGGCAACTGACGCCCGGCAGGGAATTAAGGCCGGCGACGATGAAATCGTGCCGGGCTTTAAAGGCTTGGGTCATCTCGGCGACGCACGTTTGATCTCCGGCCAGCGCGACAGTGGCGGCTTTCTGGGAGATGCTGCAAGCGTTTGAGGTGGACTGGCCCTGCACGGTGGCCATTGCCGTAATGATTTCCTTGGGGCCGCCGCAATAGCCAATGCGCCAGCCGGTCATCGCGTAAGCCTTGGAGCAGCCATTGATCGTAACAGTGCGAGAGTAGAGCTCAGGCACTGCGGTGACGAGACTGCAGAAAGGCTCAGCGCCCCAATAGATCATCTCGTACATATCGTCCGTGCCGATGAAGATGCGGGGGTGTTCGAGCAGCACCTCGCCCAAAGCCCGCAACTCGGCGCGCGTGTAGGTGGCGCCTGTGGGATTACAGGGACTATTGAGCAGCAGCAGGCGCGTCTTGGGCGTAATGGCGGCGGCAAGCTGGCGCGGCGTGATTTTGTAGCCCTGGTTTGCCCCGGCGAAAGGCATGACGGGGGAGGCATCCGCCAGCAGCACCATGTCGGGGTAGGACACCCAATACGGTGCGGGGATGATGGCCTCATCGCCCGGATCGAGCACGGCCATGCAAAGATTGTAGATGGTTTGCTTTGCGCCTGAAGAGACGAGTATCTGGGCGCGCTCATAAGTGAGGTCGTTATCGCGCTTGAATTTCGCGATGACTGCGTCTTTGAGCTCGGTAATGCCGTCCACGCTGGTATAGCGGGTGAAGCCGTTTTTGATGGCGTCCATGCCGGCCTGCGCGATGTGCGGCGGCGTGTCGAAATCGGGCTCGCCGACCCCGAGGCTGATGATGTCCTTGCCTTCCGCTTTGAGTTTGGCGGCGCGCGCCGCGGCGACAATCGTTGGCGAAGGCTTTACGCGCTGGATGCGGCGGGAAACGGGATGACTCACGAGAGACCTTGAAGTGGTGCGGAGCCAGCTATATTACGGGATGTTGTCAAGGAGTTTCATGGAACCCACTCATTTCACGTTGACGGCAGATTACGAGCCGGCGGGCGATCAACCGCAGGCCATCGAACGACTGGTGGAAGGCCTTACGAGCGGGCTTGCACACCAAACACTGCTGGGCGTGACGGGAAGCGGCAAGACTTTCACCGTGGCGTCCGCCATCGAGCGTGTGCAACGGCCTGCGCTTGTGCTGGCGCACAACAAGACGCTTGCCGCCCAGTTGTACGGGGAGTTCCGCGAGTTTTTTCCGAACAATGCGGTCGAATATTTCGTGTCGTATTACGACTACTACCAGCCGGAAGCCTATGTTCCTTCCAGCGACACATATATAGAGAAAGACGCTTCGATCAACGAGCACATCGAGCAGATGCGGCTGTCGGCCACGAAGGCCTTGCTCGAGCGGCCCGACGCCATCATCGTTGCGACCGTATCGGCAATTTACGGCCTGGGCGATCCCAAGGCCTATCTGTCGATGGTGCTGCATCTCTCGCGAGGGGATCACATCGATCAGCGCAAGTTGCTGCGCCGGCTGGCGGACATGCAGTACACACGCAATGAAATGGATTTGACGCAGGGCACATATCGCGTGCGCGGCGATGTCATCGATATTTTCCCGGCGGAATCCGAGCGGGAAGCCATCCGCGTGGAGCTGTTCGACGACACCATCGACGCGCTCGCCTTGTTCGATCCGCTCACCGGCGCGATTTCGCGCAAAGTGCCGCGCTATACGGTGTATCCAGGCACGCACTACGTAACGCCGCGCGAGCGCATTATCGAATCGATCGACCGCATTCGGGAAGATTTACGCATTCGACTGAAGGAACTGCGCGATGGCGGCAAGTTGATCGAAGCGCAGCGGCTCGAGCAACGCACTATGTTCGACATGGAGATGATGCGCGAAGTGGGCTATTGCGCGGGCATCGAAAACTACTCGCGCTATCTGTCGGGGCGCGCTCCGGGCGAGCCGCCACCCACGTTGTTCGACTATCTGCCGGCCAATGCGCTGCTGGTGATCGATGAAAGCCATCAGACCATTCCGCAACTCGGAGCCATGTACAAAGGCGACCGCTCGCGCAAAGAGACGCTAGTGGAATATGGATTCCGTTTGCCTTCGGCGCTCGATAATCGTCCGCTCAAATTCGAGGAGTGGGAGAACCTTGCGCCGCAGATGATCTTCGTTTCCGCCACGCCCGGGAAATATGAGAGCGCGCACGCGGCGCAGGTGGTGGAGCAGCTGGTGCGGCCTACCGGCCTTATCGATCCTGAAGTGGAGATTCGTCCCGTGCGTAGCCAGGTGGACGATGTGCTCTCGGAAATCAACAAATGCGTGGCGGGCAACGAGCGCGTGTTGATCACCACGCTGACCAAGCGGATGTCGGAAGATCTGACGGAGTATCTAAATGAGCACGGCGTGCGCGTGCGCTATCTGCATTCGGATATTGAGACGGTGGAGCGCACGGAGATCATCCGCGATCTGCGGCTGGGCAAGTTCGATGTGCTGGTCGGCATCAACTTGTTGCGCGAGGGGCTCGATATGCCGGAGGTGGCTCTCGTCGCCATCCTGGATGCCGATAAAGAAGGGTTTTTACGCTCGGACAACTCGCTCATTCAAACCATTGGCCGCGCGGCCCGCAATATCCACGGCCGCGCGATTCTGTATGCCGACAAGGTCACAGGCTCCATGCAGCGGGCGCTGGATGAAACCGCGCGGCGCCGCAGCAAGCAGCTGCAATTCAATGAGACGCACGGCATCACGCCGCGCGGCATTCAAAAGGGGGTCACGGATGTCATGGAAGGCGCACGGGCCGATGTGGACGAAGCGCCTACCGGCAAACGGGGCAAGAAGGACCGCGGTACCACGCAGCCTGTGGACATGCGCCCGGAGTCCATTGTCCGCCAGATCAAGAAACTCGAGGCGGACATGTTCAAGCGGGCGCGCAATCTGGAATTCGAAGAGGCGGCTAAGATTCGCGATCAGATCGAGCGGCTGAAGCAGATTGAACTGGGCCTGCCTAACACTCTCACCGGCTAACCGCCAAGGTCAGGCACGATTCCTGCGGCCCTACGGGTATGAACAGCCCCGTTCAAGTCAATAACAGCCTGCGTATTTTTATCACCGTCATTCTGGTCGTCGCGGTATTGCGCTATGCGGAAGATGTGTTCATCCCATTGGCGCTCGCCATCCTGATGACTTTCCTGCTGGCGCCCATCGTGGATTTCCTGCACCGCCTGCGCATCAACCGCGCACTGGCTGTAATTGTTTCCGTTGCAGTGGCGGTCGCGCTGATGGCCGTTCTTATCTATGTAATCTTCAACCAATTCACCGACGTCGTTGAAAAACTCCCGGGCTACCGTCGCCAGCTGCGCGCCAATCTGGCCGATCTGACGGGCTTTGTGCGCGGTGGCATGTCCGGAACGACTGAGGCCATGGAGCAACTCACGCGCGAGATCAATCGAGCGGCGCCCACTGTCGCGGGCCATCGCGTACCCGTGGTGCAGGTTGTCGAGACGCCGCCGACCGGGATGCAAAGTCTGCACAATCTGATCGCGCCTCTCGTGAAGCCGTTGGGGACTGCGGCGGTGGTTATTGTATTTGCCATCTTCATGTTGCTGCGCTTGCCGGACCTGCGGGACCGGCTCGTGCGGTTGCTGGGACCGGAAAATCTGCGCACCACCACCGAAGCGCTGGAAGACACCGCGCAACGCGTGAGCCGCTATTTGCTGATGCAGACACTGATCAACACCTGGCAGGGGCTGTGGGTGACGCTGGGTCTGTGGCACCTCGGAGTGCCGAACGCAATGTTGTGGGGCGCGCTCACAGTGGTGTTGCGATTCATTCCATATATCGGTCCGTGGGTTGCGGCCGCGATGCCGGTCACCGTCTCCATTGCAGTGTTCGATAGCTGGAGCAAGCCTCTGCTGGTCGCCGGTTTGTTCGTGGTCCTCGAGCTGATCAGCAATATGGTGCTCGAGCCATGGTTGTATGGCAAACGCACGGGCGTTTCGCCGCTCGCTTTGCTTGTCGCCGCCGCTTTTTGGACCTGGCTGTGGGGCGCGGTCGGCCTGTTTCTCGCAATTCCGTTGACGGTATGTGTGATGGTGATGGGCAAGCACATTCCACAATTGGAGTTTCTCTATGTCTTGCTCGGCGATGAGCCGATGCTGGATCCGCATGAGCAGCTCTATCATCGATTGCTGGCCGGCAAGCGTGACGAAGCGGATGCTTTACTGGCGCAGACTCTGCGCTCGAAGTCGCCGCGCAGAGTCTGTGACGAAGTGATCGTGCCTGCTGTGCGTCTGGCGGAAAGAGACCACGCCCGTGGCGGCCTCGATGAAACGCAGCGCAAGAATTTCCGCGACCTCATCGATGCGTGGAGCCAAAAACTCGCCGCGGCGAAAACTCCGGCCGGGCCGCTGAAACGCCTGGCCGAATGCGCAGTGCGGGTGAATGCCTGGGGCGCTTGAGGCTGTCCGCTTTTCTCCTTATGCAGAGCGTTCCACCATCAGCCTGAGCCACGGCCAACCGCGCAGGCGCAAGAACCATGACCAATACGCGCCTCAAGTGCTTGGAAATCCTGAGGTTAGCTTGCTTCACTGCAACCGCTCTTATATCTTACGCCGCCCCCGTTGACGCGTAGCTCAGTGGTAGAGCACCTCCTTGACATGGAGGTGGTCGGTGGTTCGATCCCACTCGCGTCAACCAATTCAAGCCAGAGAGTATCCATGCCCGTCGTGACCCTGCCCGATGGCACTCAACGCCAATTCGACCAGCCCGTCACGGTAGATGAGCTGGCGGGCAGCATTGGGGCAGGCCTTCGCAAAGCCGCTCTTGGTGCCCGCGTGAATGGCAAGCTGGTCGATACATCCCATGTCATCGCAAGCGACGCCCATGTCGCCATCGTCACCGAGAAAGATCCGGCAGGGCTCGAAATCATTCGTCACTCCACCGCGCACCTGCTGGCGCAAGCGGTGAAGGAGCTGTTCCCGGAAGCGCAAGTCACCATCGGCCCCGTCATCGAGGACGGCTTCTATTACGACTTCGCCTTCAAGCGTCCCTTCACGCCGGAAGATCTCGCGGCGATCGAAGCAAAGATGTATGAGCTTGCGAAAGCGGATCAAAAAGTAGACCGCCGTCTTATGCCGCGCGATGAAGCCGTGCAGTTCTTTAAAAATCTCGGCGAGCATTACAAGGCAGAGATCATCGCAGGCATCCCCGCGAACGAGGACATCAGCCTCTATGGCCAGGGCAACTGGCTCGACCTCTGCCGCGGCCCGCACGTGCCGTCCACCGGCAAGCTCAAAGCTTTCAAGCTCACCAAGCTCGCCGGCGCCTACTGGCGCGGCGATTCGCGCAACGAAATGCTGCAGCGAATCTATGGCACCGCCTGGCCGGATAAAAAACAGCTGGACGATTATCTGCATCGGCTGGAAGAGGCCGAGAAGCGCGACCACCGCCGCATCGGCCGTGAGCTCGATCTTTTCCACTTGCAGGAAGAAGCGCCCGGCGCAGTCTTCTGGCATCCCAAAGGCTGGGAGATCTTCCAGCAGCTGATCCAATACATGCGCGAGCGCCAGAACGCCGCCGGCTTCCAGGAAGTGAACTCGCCCGAGATCATGGATGCCGAGCTGTGGAAGCAATCCGGCCATCTCGAAAAATTCGGCGAAAACATGTTCATGACGCAAACGCCCGACGAGCGCGTCTACGCCATCAAGCCGATGAACTGTCCCGGCCACGTGCAGATTTTCAAGCAGGGCATTCGCAGCCATCACGACCTGCCGCTCCGCTTCGCGGAGTTCGGGAAAGTGCACCGCTACGAGCCTTCAGGCGCACTACACGGCCTCATGCGCGTGCGCGCCTTCACCCAGGACGATGCGCACATCTTCATCACGGAAGATCAAATCACCCAGGAGTGCGTGTCGGTCACCCAGCTGATTCTCGAGATCTACCGGGAGTTTGGCTTCGAAGACGTGCGCATCAAATTCTCCGACCGCCCCCCCAAGCGAGTGGGCAGCGACGAGGTGTGGGACCGCTCCGAGCACGCCTTGAAGGAAGCCGCCAAGGCCGCCGGCATCGAATACACCCTGAACCCAGGGGAGGGCGCCTTCTACGGCCCCAAGCTCGAATTCGTGCTGCGCGACGCCATCGGCCGGGACTGGCAATGCGGCACTTTGCAGGTCGACTTGAACCTGCCGGCGCGGCTGGGCGCGCACTTCATCGACGATCATAGCCAGAAGCGCGCCCCCGTCATGCTTCACCGCGCCATCTTCGGCTCCCTCGAGCGTTTCTTCGCTATTTTGCTCGAACATCACGCCGGCAAGCTGCCTACCTGGCTCTCCCCTGTGCATGCCGCCGTGCTCACCATTACCGACCGGCAGGCCGAATACGCCCGCTCGGTCACGGAAACCCTTAAAAAACAGGGGTTTCGAGTTGAAGCCGACTTGCGGAACGAAAAGGTGGGCTTTAAGATCCGCGCCCACACGCTAGCGCGTGTTCCGTATTTATTGGTCGCGGGGGACAAGGAAGTGGCCGCGAATCTGCTTTCAGTGCGCACAAGAAGCGGCAAGGATCTGGGCACGATGTCAGTTGAGGCTTTCGCCGCCCAATTGCACACCGAGCTTACGAGCCGCGGGCGCGGGATCGGGGAGGATTAACGTATCGCTATTGCATCGAAGCGCATCAAGCGCAATGAGGAAATCACCGCACCGCAACTGCGCGTGATCGGAGCTGACGGAGGCCAGGCTGGCGTGATGAGCCGCTACGACGCGCTGCAACTGGCGCTCGCTGCAGAGCTCGATCTGGTTGAAGTGTCGCCCACGGCGGAACCGCCTGTAGTGCGCATCATGGACTTCGGCAAATTCCTCTTTGAAGCGAACAAGAAAGCTCATTCCGCCAAGCGCAAGCAAAAGCAGATACAGGTTAAGGAAGTGAAATTTCGTCCCGGTACGGGCGAGTCGGATTACCAGATCAAGCTGCGTAACCTGATCCGCTTTTTGACCGAGGGCGACAAGGCCAAGGTCACTTTGCGTTTCCGCGGCCGTGAAATGGTGCACCAGGATATCGGGCGCAAGCTTCTGGATAGGGTAGTCACTGATCTTGGCCCGCATAGCGTGGTCGAGCAGAACCCCATCATGGAAGGCCGCCAGATGGTCATGGTGTTTGCACCGAAGAAGAAGTGACGGAACTCATCTCATCGTGAGCTGAGGCCGTCCGCCCGCAAGCGCGTCGCAAGGCGTTGTGAGCGGGGCTATAACAGGAGATCGATCGATGCCCAAGTTGAAAACCAACCGGGGCGCGGCGAAGCGTTTTCGCAAAACGGCGAAAGGCTTCAAGCGCTATACCACCCGGCGTCGCCATAACACCGGCGACAAAGCTCCCAAACGCATGCGCCAGCTGCGCTCCGGCGGCACGAGTCTCGTTCATGAGACGGATGTCGGCCGTGTCGTACAGCTGCTCCCGAACCATCGGGTAAGCCCTCGCAAGAGAGCCACGCCGTATAAAGCAAAAGTCACCGCGGCTGCGAAGAAGTAGGAGAGAGCACACATGGCACGAGTCAAACGTGGCGTGACGGCCGGGCGCCGTCACAAGAAAGTTCTGGCGAAGGCGAAGGGCTATTACAACGCCCGGCGCAAGATCTATCGCGCAGCGAAGCAGGCCGTTATCAAGGCCGGTCAATATGCCTACCGGGATCGGCGGCAGAAGAAGCGCGAATTTCGCGCTCTATGGATCGCGCGTATCAATGCGGCGGCGCGAATTTACGGATTGTCGTATAGCAAGCTGATCAACGGCTTGAACAAGGCGGGCCTGGAAGTCGATCGCAAGATTCTCGCCGACATTGCTGTGCATGACACGGAAGCCTTTGGGGCAATTGCAAAGCAGGCGCAAGCGGCGCTGGATAAAGCGGCCTAAAGGAACTCGGGGTAGGCGTAGGTTGGGCTGAGTCTTCGAAGCCCAACCTTCGGCGCGCGAAAAATGTTGGGCTTCGAAGACTCAGCCCAACCTACGGCTCTGAGGTTTTGACTTGCAGAATCTTGCCCAACAGGCGCTCGCTGACATCGGGGCGGCAACGGATCTCGCCGCGCTCGATGAAGCGCGCGTGCGCTGGCTCGGCAAGAAAGGGCTGCTCACCGAACAGCTGAAGTCACTGAAGGATGTAGCCGCAGCCGAACGCCCTGCTGCTGGCCAACGCATCAACGAAGCCAAACAGCAGGTGCAGGCGGCGCTCGATGAGCGTCGTGTCGCATTAGAAAGCGCGGCGGTCGAACACAAACTGGCCGCCGGCCGTATCGACGTCACTTCGCCGGGGCGAGGCGAACAGCGCGGCGGGCTGCATCCCGTCACGCAGGCGCGGCTGCGCATCGAAACCTTGTTCCGCGCAGCGGGCTTCGACGTTGCCGAAGGCCCCGAAATCGAAGACGACTTCCATAATTTCGGCGCGCTCAATATTCCGCCGAATCATCCTGCGCGCGCGATGCAGGATACTTTCTATTTTCCGGATGGCCGCGTGCTGCGCACGCACACTTCACCCGTGCAAATCCGGGCCATGCTCGCGCGCGGCGCGCCGCTTGCAGTGATTGCACCCGGTCGCGTGTACCGCTGCGATTCCGATGTCACGCACTCGCCCATGTTCCATCAGGTCGAAGGCTTGATGGTCGATGAGAACATCAGCTTCGCCAACATGAAGGCGATCCTGCATGGCTTCGTGCAGGCCTTCTTCGAGCGTGACCTCGACATGCGCTTGCGCCCCTCATACTTCCCATTCACGGAGCCCTCGGCGGAAGTCGACATGTCCTGCGTCTTTTGCAGCGGCAAGGGCTGCCGCATTTGCAAGGAGACGGGCTGGCTGGAGATTGCCGGCTGCGGCATGGTGCACCCCAACGTCTTGAGCGCGGCCAAAGTGGATGCAGAGCGCTATACGGGTTACGCGTTCGGCATGGGTATCGATCGTCTCGCCATGCTGCGCTACGGCGTCAGCGATCTGCGCCTGTTCTTCGAGAGCGATCTGCGCTTCCTGCGCCAATTCCAAGCGTATTGAGTCATGAAGATATCCATTGAATGGCTCCGGGAGTGGATCGATTCGCCTTGGGATGCGCGCGAGCTTGGCTCCCGCCTCACCATGTGCGGCTTCGAGCTCGAAGCCATGGATGAAGCCTCGCTCGAACTGAATGTCACGCCCAATCGCGGCGATGCCATGTCCGTGCTGGGCATCGCTCGCGAAGTCGCGGCGTTGAGCGGCAAACCGCTGACCGGCCCCTCTATGGATGCGGTGAGCGCGCAGTCGAAGGATGTCCTTCCTGTGTGGCTGGATGCTCCTTCTGCCTGCCCAAAATTTGTCGGCCGCATGGTACGCGGCGTCAACAATCGCGCGGCCACGCCGGCGTGGATGCGGGACCGTTTGAAAAGCGCCGGCGTACGTTCCATCAGCCCGCTCGTCGATGTCACCAACTACGTGTTGCTCGAGCTTGGGCAGCCGATGCATGTGTACGACCTGAGCAAGCTACAAGGCGGCATCACGGTGCGAACTGCGCGCGCGCAAGAGCCTGTGAAGCTGCTGGATGGCCGTACGGTCGAGTCCGCGCCGGACATGCTTTTGATTACGGATGAAGCAGGCGCTGTCGGAGTGGCCGGCATCATGGGCGGCGAGCGTACAGCGGTGGCTGAGAGCACTACCGATATCTTTCTGGAAGTCGCCTATTTCTCGCCGGAGGCCATCCTCGGCCGCGCGCGCAAGCTCGGCTTGCAAACGGATGCCAGTCAAAGATTCGAGCGCGGCGTCGATCCGGCCTTGCAGGAACGGGCGATGGAACGCGCCACAGCCCTCATTCTCGAGATTGCAGGGGGCAAAGCGGGGCCGGTGCAAGTGACGCAGTCCGAAGAGCGCCTGCCCAAACGCCCGCAAGTTTCACTGCGGCGCACGCAATTGAAGCGATTGCTGGGCGTTGCCATCGATCCTGCACGCGTCACGAAAACGTTGACGTCCCTCGGAATGCGGGTCACCGAAAATTCCACTGGCTGGGACGCTACGCCGCCGTCGCATCGTTTCGATATTTCCATCGAGGCCGATTTGGTCGAAGAAGTGGCGCGCATCGTCGGCTATGAGGCCATTCCTGAAGCTCATGCTTTGATCCCCCAGCGTTTTCGCGAGCTGTCATCCAGCAAGCCGAACGAGCGCAGCGTGCTCGAAGCATTGGCCGCGCGCGGCTATCAGGAAGCCATTACGCTCGCCTTCGTCGATCCTGCTTTGCAGGCGCGTTTGTTTCCGCAACACAACGGTCTCGCGCTCGCCAATCCCATCGCAAGCGATCTCGCGGTCATGCGCGTTTCGCTGTGGCCGGGCCTGTTGCGCGCTGCGCTCGAGAATCAGCGCCGCCAACAGGACCGCCTTCGGTTGTTCGAGCATGGCCGCCGCTTTGTGCCGGAAGAAATCGACACGCTGGCGGGTGTCGTCTGGGGCGCACGCTGGCCGGAGCAGTGGGGCGCTTCCAAGGAAATGCGCACGCCTGCGGATTTCTTCGACGTGCAGGCCGATCTCGAAGCGCTCGCAGATTTTACTTTCGAGCCCGCGGGCCTCTCATGCCTGCACCCCGGCCGTGCCGCGCGGGTGAAGCGGGCGGGCGATGAAGTCGGGTGGCTCGGGGAGTTGCATCCCGGTCTGGTCGACGAGCTGGGCTTTACATATGCGCCCGTTCTGTTCGAGCTGGACTATGAGCGCGCGCTGCGTATCGTGCGGCCCGCATATGAAGCCTTTTCCCGTTTTCCCCAAGTGCGCCGCGACCTCGCACTGGTGATCGACGAGGCGGTATCTTTCAGCGCCCTGCGTGAGCGTGTACTCTTGGCGTCGCCCATCCGTCCTCAAGATTGCCTCCTCTTCGACGTCTATCGCGGCCCCGGTGTAGAAACCGGTAGAAAAAGTGTTGCTTTAGGCTTGATTTTTCAGGACATTTCTCGCACCCTTATGGACGAAGAGATCGACGGGGCGGTGGCGGCGATAGTGGCGGAGCTGCGTGCCGGCCTGAACGCGAAGATACGAGAATAAAGACATGGCGGCTCTTACCAAAGCAGAAATGGCCGAAGCGCTGTTCAACCAGCTCGGGCTCAACAAGCGCGAGGCGCGTGAGCTCGTCGATCTCTTTTTCGAAGAGGTGCGCGCCGCGTTATCGAATGGTGAGCAGGTGAAATTGTCGGGCTTCGGCAATTTCGATCTGCGTGACAAGAACCAGCGCCCCGGACGCAATCCGAAGACGGGCGAGGAAATTCCAATCAGCGCCCGCCGCGTGGTGACGTTCCGGCCGGGGCAAAAACTGAAGGCACGGGTCGAAGCTTATGTTGGAGCCAAAGAATAACAATCAGCTGCCGCCGATTCCCGGCAAGCGCTATTTCACGATCGGCGAGGTCAGCGATCTCTGCGGCGTGAAGCCGCATGTGCTGCGTTATTGGGAGCAGGAGTTTCCGTCGCTGAAGCCGGTGAAGCGTCGCGGCAATCGGCGCTATTACCAGCGGCAGGATGTCATCGTCATTCGCCAGATCAGAAGCCTGCTCTACGATCAGGGTTTCACGATTGGCGGTGCGCGCAATAAATTGGGCGGGGAGGAGGCGCGCAGCGATGTGAGCCAGAGCCAGCAAATCGTGAAGCAGGTGCGGCTCGAGCTGGAAGAGCTGATGAAGGTATTGAGGCGCTGACGGGCGCCCGGTATCGGCGGTGTGATACACCGCTCAGATTGAAAGGCAGGCATTGCGGTCAAATCCCGCAATCGATGGAACACTGCCTCGGCGCGCTTACGGAGTGAGTATGAACAGCCAAACCCTTTCCCAGGATCAAACCATTTCGCGGGTGGGGGAGCTTGCGCCGGCGAACCTGATCGAGTGGAAGACCTCGAATTCGGGTACGCAATGGGAGAAGTTCCGGGATTCCGGCTCTCTCGATTCGCGGGTGTATTTCGCCGCCAGCCCTTTCCAGCGCTGGCGCTCAATGCTCACGATAGTGCTGGCGCTAATTGCCGTTGCGGCCGTCACGGCGCTCATCGGGTCATTACATCATCCCTCCCGGATCGTGACGGTTCTGGGCGAGCAACGCAGCCTGACACTGGCCGATGGCTCGGTCATTAGTCTGAATGCCAGCTCGGATGCGCGGGTTGCGTTCACCGCTCAAGCGCGGCGAGTGATCCTGGCGCGCGGCGAGGCGCTCCTGACGGTAGCCAATGAGCCCGAGAGGCCGTTTCTCGTTTCGACTCCCGAGGTTACCGTGCAAGCCATCGGGACCGTCTTCGACGTGCGTGCCTCATCGGGCGAGACAGCGGTGACGGTGTTGGAGGGTCGCGTAAGCATTCTTCCGCCGCTGCTCGAAGAAACTCCCGGTATGAAATCGCCCCCGCCGAAATCATTGTTCGCAGGAGAGCGCGCGTTGGTGACGCGCGAAGGGAAAGTTTCCATCCGGCGCGTTGCGGGAGCAGGCGCTTAATCTATTGGTCGGGACGCCGAGATTTGAACTCGGGACCCCTTGCACCCCATGCAAGTGCGCTACCAGACTGCGCCACGTCCCGACCGGGCGCGGATCATAGCAGGCGGGCCTCCCCGATGTCGCCAGATCACACCATTACGCAATTTACAAGCCGCTAATTTCCCCAAACGCACCAGATATGCGCCTTGCTTCTCCATCCGACTTGCTGCTACTTAGGAGATGTCCGTTTCCTAACGTCCGATCCATCTCTCGCCAGGAATTTATTTTCCTCTGGCATGGAGCTGGATATGGGAGTTCACTGGGACGCCGCTTTTACCCGCTGGTGGCCACACAAGGAAGGTGAAAAAATTTTTTCACTTGCGCACTTGCATCCTTTCACCTTCACGGTGGAGGTGCCACCCAAACCACCCCACCCGCGGCGCGTGGCCCATATCCAAGCGGGATTCAGCATGCGTCGGCAGATGAAGAACAAATCCACGGAGCTACTACTCGTGGTGCGGAGCGCACATTCGAAACTCTCACATGTTTGGGCCGAGACCCAGCTGAGAACACCCGTCAGTTTCAATGTGCTGCTGGCGCATGCCCTCAAAGGAACAACGCCGAAAGCTCCACCGTGAAAACATAGAGCCCCGTCATATCGCTATGACGGGGGCTCCGTAAGCGGTTCCTCTTGGATATTCCACGCAGGGTGCGAACCTCTTACGAGGCGGGCGAAGGCTGATTACCGCCGGTAGGCCTTCTACGAGCGAAAAGCTAGCACACGGGCCGGGTAAAGGTCTAGACGTGACGATGCCCCTTAACAGCACCTGTTCGGGCTATCCCATTTTTCTTCCGCATCGCCTTTGGGGAACACTCGTCTCGACACTGCTGCCAACTGGCTCGCAATATAAGGCGATTCGCTACTCGCGCCCGCATTGCCACCGCGCAAATGCTTTATACAGACCCGCAGCATGTCGGCTATGACGAGCCACAACACCGCTGTGAAAAACATCGTGAGCCAGGCATCCAGCTGTTGATTGAAGATCAGCTGCGGGGCGACTGCTGCGCGCTCGGGCGGCAGCGCACCGGCCGCAAGCCTTTGGCTGAGATCGCGCGCCGCCGCAAAAAAGCCTATGCGGACATCGTCGCTGAATATCTTCTGCCAGGCGGCGGTCGTTGTGACGATGGCCAACCAGGCAAGCGGCAGCAGTGTGACGAACACATATCGGACCTTGCCGCTCCTCACCAGGATGCCTGTGGCAATGGAAAGTGCGATGGCAGCAAGCATCTGATTCGCAATGCCAAACAACGGCCAGAGAATATTCACTCCGCCGTTGGGATCAATGACGCCGATGTAAAGAAAGTATCCCCAACCGGCGACGACGAGCGTGCTGGCAATCAGTACTGAGGGATACCACGACGTCCGCGCCATCGGCTTCCACACGTGGCCCAACATATCTTGCAGCATGAAGCGGCCCACCCGCGTGCCGGCATCGAGCGTGGTCAAAATAAACACCGCCTCAAACATGATGGCGAAGTGGTACCACATGCTCGTAAGACCCTGTCCGAAACTCGTCCCGAAAATACTCGCCATGCCCACAGCGAGCGAAGGTGCGCCGCCCGTACGCGCGAAGAGGGTGGTCTCCCCCATCTCGCGCGCCAGCGTT
>Ga0065707_10082031_pt1 | contig 24084 bp, 15 predicted proteins | sample SwiRhicommuniRL3_FD_59094 | JGI IMG/M metagenome (GOLD analysis project Ga0065707, IMG submission 59094) | Switchgrass rhizosphere bacterial communities from Rose Lake, Michigan, USA - RL3 v2 (version 2) | ecosystem: Host-associated > Plants > Roots > Rhizosphere > Soil | place: East Lansing...
GACCGCGGCAGCCGCTGTCGCGGCATCCGGCTTAGCCGAAGGTGTGGCTGCGGCCGGGCCGGCGAGCGGCAATCGCAAACCGCGGTTCCCTACGGGCTTCATGTGGGGCGCCGCGACATCCGGCTATCAGATCGAAGGCAATGTGGTCGGAGCTGATCTGTGGGTGCTCGAGAATGTGAAACCGACACTCTTCGCCGAGCGCTCAGGGGACGCCTGCGATTCCTATCATCGATACGAGGAGGACATCGCGCTGCTGAAATCACTCGGGCTCGATACGTATCGCTTCTCTCTGGAATGGGCCCGGATCGAGCCGGAAGCTGGCGAGTTCTCCAACGCCGAACTCGACCATTACCAACGCGTGATCGACGCTTGCCGCCGGAATGGCATAAAGCCCGCCGTCACCTTCAACCATTGGACCTGCCCGCGCTGGTTCGCCTCCGCTGGAGGTTGGAGCAACGCCGACTCGCCCAAGCTCTTTGCGCGCTTCTGCGCTCGGGCGGCGAAGCGCCTTGCCGCCGGAATGGAAATCGCCATGACGCTCAACGAGCCCAACGGACTTCAAATCGTCGACTGGATGCCGGGCATGGCCGCAATAATGGGCCAGATCAAGCCGATCGCCGAGCAAATGACCGCGGCTGCGGCGAAGGCCACCGGTTCCGATCGCTTCGTCCCATCGATGGGAGGTGGCTCGCGCGAGGCGCGCCCGACCTTGATCGCAGCGCATGAGGCGGCTTATGGCGCGATCAAGGCCGAACGGAGTGGTCTTCCCGTCGGGGTCACCCTTTCAATGGTCGATTTTCAAGGGGAGGGACCGAACAGTCGCGTCGAGGAAGCCCGCAAAGATGCTTATGCGCCCTGGCTCGAGGCGATTCGGAGGACGGGCGATTTCACTGGAGTGCAGAACTACGGTCGTACGCTCATCGACGCCAAAGGACCGATACCGGTGCCCAAGGAAACCGAGAGGAACGGAGGCGGCGACGAATTCTATCCGGCGGGTCTGGGGAACGTGGTGCGCTACGCGCATGGGATGACCGGCAAGCCGGTCTGCGTGACCGAGAATGGTATCAACACGAAGGATGACAAGCAGCGCATCCGCTATATCGATGGCGCATTGGCTGGGTTGCTGAGCGTCATCGGGGACGGCGTGCCCGTCCTCGGTTATCTCCACTGGTCGCTGCTCGACAATTTCGAATGGACTTCCGGATATGGGCCGACATTCGGCCTGGTCGCCGTCGATCGAGCGACGTTCAAGCGAACCCCAAAACCGAGCGCCTATCATCTAGGTGCCATAGCGCGGTCCCACCGAGCATGAGCGCTTGCGGCGCTCCTGCCGAGAGCCGGCAAGGCGGCGCCGCAGGCGGCCATGGACTTGGCGCGCCGCGGCAACTCGTCCGGGATTGCGACCGAAAGGCCGCCGATTTGAAGGTCGCTGTCGCGACCGCAGGTACTGGATCAGGCCGCCGGTCTCTACAGAAATCTTTCCCAAACGAACGGCGCTGAACTTCACCCGCAGGATGGCAATTCGCTCGCCGTCTGGTTCCGGCTCATCGACACACCCGCGATGGGGCAAACCATCAGCGTCGAGAACGGCGAGCAGCAGCCGAGAGATTTGGCAGTGGATTTGGCAGTCATACCAGGCCCTGGTGTCACTCGGGCCTGGCAAACAAGGCATGACTCTGCGTGGCGCTTTTGGTGATTCCTTGGGAGGCGACACCTGACGCACTGTCTGCGCCTATTCACGCGAGTATGACACCCTGATCTTGCCCCGGACCGACGGCAGCGGCACCGCGTCAGAATGAGTGAGATCGATCTCACGCCGTGGTCTGCATCGACAGTCCGAGCTCGCGCGTCATCGCCTCGCGCATCGCGAACTTCTGCACCTTACCGGTGGCGGTAGTGGGGAAGGATTCAACGAACTTTATGTAGTGCGGAATCTTGTAATGCGCGATCTGGCCTCGGCAGAAGTCGCGCACGGTCTCAGCATCGAGTCGTTCTCCAGGCTTCACGATGATGCAGGCGCACAGCGCTTCGCCCAGCTTCGCGTCTGGCACGCCGATCACCTGGACATCGCGAATCGACGGATGTCGATGCAGGAACTCCTCGATCTCGCGCGGAAAGATGTTCTCGCCGCCGCGTATCACCATATCCTTGATGCGGCCAACGATGTTGCAGTAGCCAGCCTCGTCGAGGACGCCGAGATCTCCAGTATGCATCCAACCGTTCCCGTCCAACGACTCGGCCGTTCTGTCCGGATCGTTCCAGTACCCCCGCATCACCGAATAACCCCGCGTGCAGATCTCGCCAGTCTGACCACGCGGTACGATGTGGCCCGCAGCGTTGACGATCTTCACCTCGACATGCGGGTGGATGCGACCCACCGTCGTGACCCGTCGCTCGAGCGGAGCGTCGGTGCTCGATTGAAAACTCACCGGTGACGTTTCAGTCATACCGTATGCGATCGTAACTTCCGGCATGTGCATCCGCTCCACGACTTCACGCATGACTTCGATGGGGCAGGGAGACCCCGCCATGATGCCCGTGCGCAGGGAGGTCAGATCGAAGCGCGCAAACTCCGAATGATTGAGCAGGGCGATGAACATCGTGGGCACGCCATACAACACCGCGCAGCGCTCGTCTTCCAGAGTGTGCAGCACTGCAGGCACATCGAACGCCTCCGACGGATACACCACACAGGCGGCATGTGTCAGGCATCCCAGATTGGCCATGACCATGCCGAAGCAGTGATAAAGAGGCACGGGTGCGCAGAGTTTCTCCGTGGCTCGCAGCTTGATAGCTTCACCGACGAAGAAGCCGTTGTTCAGGATGTTGCGATGGCTGAGCGTTGCCCCTTTGGGACGGCCGGTGGTGCCGCTCGTGAACTGGATATTGACCGGTTCGTTCGAATCCAGGCGCTGTCCGATTTCTTGCAGCCTCAGGCGATCGTCTGCGGTGGCGCTCGTGACTACGTCGTCGAAGGGCAAGCAGCCCGCATGGATCGCCTCGCCAAGAGTAATGACCGTGCGCAAATGCGGAAGGCGCTGCGCCGCCAGCTTTCCTGGCGTGGCATGCGATAGCTCCGGCGCGAGATCACGGAGCATCGCGACGTAGTCGCTCGTCTTGTGCTGCGACGCCATGATCAGTGTCTTGCATGCGACCGTGTTCAGGGCGTACTCGACTTCTGCGCGCCGATAGGCGGGATTGATGTTGACGAGAATCAAACCTGCTTTGGCTGTTGCGTACTGCGTAACCAGCCACTCCCAGCAATTCGGCGCCCAGATACCGATTCGATCGCCCGGCTCAAGCCCGAGCGCCAAGAGTCCCGCAGCCAACGCGTCGACACGGCACTTCAGCGCAGAGAACGTCCAGCGTACATTTTGGCGACGAGAGATGAGAGCCAAGCGCTCGCCATTGGCCGCGCAAACACCGTCGAAGTACCTGCCGATCGTTTCGTCGATCAGCGCAGCGCTGGTGTCGCCTCTTACATGGGATAGCGCAATCATGCTTGCGATACTGGCTCACTTGCCGTCATCTATGTGTCTGCTCAGACGAAGACCATACCGCCATCCACGACCAGGGATTGCCCCGTCATGAAGTCGGAATCGGATGAGGCGAGGAAGCGCGCTACACCCAGGATGTCATCGGTTCGAGACGAGCGGCCCAGCACCGCGCCGGCAGCGAAGGTATCGAAGGCCTCGTTCTCCTGATGCGAGAGGCCGCTTTCGCGAAAGCCTTTTTCGATGGTTTTCCACATGTCCGTGGCGACCACGCCCGGGCAGAAGGCGTTGACCGTGATCTGCTCTTTGCCGAAGGCTCGGGCGGCTACCTGAGTCAGGGCGATGACACTGAACTTGCTGGCGCAGTAGTGAGCGAACGGCTCGAAGCCCTGCTTGCCGGCGATCGACGCCGTGTTGACGATTTTTCCGCCTCCGCCCTGAGCATGGAATGTTCTGATCGCTTCCTGCATTCCGATCAGCACGCCCAGGGCATTCACATCGGTAACAACGCGCCAGTCCTCCTCCGTGATATCCAGGAAGGGTCGAGCTTGACACACACCGGCATTGTTGAAGAACACGTCGAGCTTTCCGTGCGCCTTCACCGCAGCGTCGATGATGGCGCGCACCTGCGCGCGCTTGCGCACATCCGCCTCGACCGCTATGGCAGTCCCGCCGGCTGCTATGATTTCAGCCGCCACCTTGTTCGCGTCCTGCTGCGATAGATCGGCGACGGTGACGCGGGCGCCGTCTGCGGCGAGCGAGCGGGCAATGGCAGCTCCGATGCCATTACCGGCTCCCGTGATGACGATGCTCTTGCCCTTCACAATTGACATTTCTCCCCCTTTCCCCGCCGGCTTTCATCATCTGCAGAGCAAGGATGCTCTGCTTCTCGAGCGCAAGACGGCAGATATATACGACACGCCGCTATCCATCTCATCACGCGAGTCGAGGATCAGGAACTCGGTGGTCCCGGGATCCATTCTTCCGGTGGAGGAAAATTGAAACCAGGTGGGATCTCGAAGATTTCCACAGTCGTGCCGATCAGACTTTCCGTTGCGAAATAGGCGTACGGGACACGACCGACCCAAAGACCGGACTGTATCTTCCGGCATCCGCGCTTCTCGAATTCCTCGATGCGTCGATCGAACGACAAGCTCTCGCATCCAATGGCGACGTGATGTACGCCTTCGCCATGCGCCGCGAGAAAGTCCTTGTAGATGCTGGGTCCATCGAGCGGCTGAATGACCTCCCAAAGCATGTTCCCCGCAGTCGCCAGCGCCAGCCTCATGCTATGGACCACACGCTGGCCCATGTAGGTTTGCTCGGTCACCGTCCCGGGCCCGAACGTGTAGGCGGCCCAAGGTCCGATGCCCAGCTCGACAAAGCCATTGATCGTCCTCTTGAAGTCGCTGGTTACGACGCATACCTGGATCGTGTTTCCCACGAAACTGTTCGACAAAGTAGCAGCGCCGGTGGCAATGATCTTTTGGCTCATGTTGTCCTTCCATTACTGATCGTTCTGCAATCAATTGGGCATGCTCATGACTTGCATCTGGGTGAACTCGCGCAAACCTTCCTCGCCGAGTTCGACTCCGATTCCCGAGTCCTTGGCGCCGCCGAAGGGAATGCGGGGATCCAGATCCGGGTGTTTGTTGATCCAGACGGTGCCGCTTTCCAAACGTGCCGCCAGTCGCCAGGCACGCTCGGTGTCGGACGACCAGATCGAGGCACCCAATCCATAGGGAGATCGATTGGCGCGCTCAATGGCATCGTCCACGTCGGAATAGCGGATGACGGGAAGGATCGGCCCGAACTGCTCGTCATCGACGATCTTGCAGCCATCGGCGACGTCCCTGACGATGGTGGGCCGGACGAAGTAGCCTGAGCGATCCAGAATCGTTCCGCCCGCGATGACTTTCCCACTCTGGCGCGCATCTGCGAGAAAGCCCTTGACCTTCTCGAACTGCGCCTTGTTCTGCAGCGGACCTATCTGCGTGCCCGGACTCAATCCGTCACCGAGAACGGCCGCGTCCGCCAGCTGCGCCAGCTGCGCGCAGACCGCGTCGTAGATTGAGTCATGCACGTAGGCGCGTTTGATTGCGATGCAGACCTGCCCCGCATTCCAGAACGCCCCGGCATACAGACCGGCGGCTGTCTTGTCGACATCGGCGTCGTCTAGAACGATGGCGGCGTCGTTCCCGCCTAGCTCGAGCGTTATGCGCTTGAGCGCGTTCGCGGCGCTCGCCATGATGCGCCGGCCGGTCGCCACCGATCCCGTGAACGAAACCTTCGCGACATCCGCGTGCTGAGTGAGCAGCGGACCGAGATCGTCGGCATCGCTGATGATGTTCACGACGCCCGGCGGGAAAATCTCCGCGCACAGCTCGCCGATGCGCAAGCTCGTGAGTGGAGTCGTCGAGGCCGGCTTGACGACGACGCAGTTTCCAGCGAGCAGTGCTGCCGGGAGTTTGAAGGCCAGGAGCAACACCGGGAAATTCCAAGTCATGATCGCGGCCACGACGCCCAGTGGTCGTTGGATGACCTGGACGCGCCGGTGGCTGCCGCTCTTGATCTGCCGCGGCTCCAGATCGAGTTCGGCGAGCTGTCGTATGAACGATTCAGCAGCGCCGATTTCATACGAGGCTTCCGCAAGCGGTTTACCCTGCTCCTGTGTGAGAAGACGCGCCAATTGCTCGGCATTTCGGCCGATGGCGTCCGCCAGTACGATCAACGTTCTGCGGCGTTCGGCGATCGGTGTCGCGGCCCACGACGGAAAGGCCGAGCGCGCGGCTGCAATCGCAGCATTGGCCTGCGCGGCGGACGCTCTCGGGCACATAGCCAACGTATCACCAGTGGCCGGGTTGATCACCGGCATCATCATGTCACCGGTCACGAGCCGGCCGTCGATCAACAGGTTGTAGGTTTCCAACTTCACATCCCCCGGGGGAATTGCGCGTTCAACAAAAGCAGAGGCCTAGAAACGCACTCCGAACTCGACCTGCCATCTCCGCGGCGGCAGAAAATTGAACTGGCCGACATTGCCCGCCCCGGTCACTTCAAAGATGTTCACGGGACCGTCGGAATCATTGATGTTGATCAGCGACGCTCTGCCGTACCACGCGCCTACCGTGGGTGTATAGGTCAAGCTGGCGTTGAGCTGCCCGTACGCATCGAGCAAGCCTTGCGTGTTGTTGACTACGTCCACGTAACGCTCATCGGTCCAGCTGAAATCCAACTGCGGCGCCACCGTGCCTGAGAACATGTCGAGTTCGTAGCGCACGATTGCGCTCAACTGGAATTCAGGCGCGCGCCCGAGCTTGCGGTCTTTGACGACGCCACGGTTCGATACGTCTTCCACCTTGGTGTGCAGGTACGACCCCGCGAGTCTCAGGTCCAGTCGGTCGATAGGATTGACGGTCAACTCGACCTCGCTGCCGTACACCGTGGCGTCGTTGTTCGTGATCAGCGTCGACAGACTGGTCCCCGAACCGACGAATGCGGTCGCCTGGTAGCCTTTGTAGTCGTAAAAAAAGAACGACTGATTCAAGGTGCCGAGCCCGTTACCGAAGCGCCATTTGTAGCCGCCCTCGTAGTCGTTGTTGACTTCCTTGCCCACCGGGATCAGTGCGAAGGTCGAAGGCGTAATGTCGAACAGGCCGTTGTTGAAGCCGCCGCCCTTCACGCCTCGTCGATAGCCCACATACAAGAGCAGGTCGTCGCTCGCGCTATAGTCGAGCTGCAGTTCACCCGTGTAGTAGGTCTCTCGATATTTCGCCAGATCTCCGGCGGTTTCCGGACTGAAGCGTGTCAGCGGATCGATCGCGCCGACGATGTGGTTGTTGCGCAAATCATCCCACTGATCTGCGCCCCGCACTTGCCAGGACGGATTGACGAAGCCGAACGTCTGACCGACCGCCGTCTTCAGACCTGTATTCGGGAAGCTGTGAATGAGCAGCCCTTCGGTCTCATCTATTTCCTTCTTGTCCTTCGTGCCGCGGATTCCTCCCGTCAACGCGATCTGGTCGGTGAAGTGATACTTGAGATTTACATACGCGGCCGTGGACTGCAGATCCTGTTCGGTGGATGCAGTCTGTATCAGGCCATTCGCCGGGGCCGGCAGGCCGATCGCGGAAGCGACGTTCGAACCCGAAAAAAGCAGCACCTCGAAAATATTGTTGAGTTTCTGATCCAGGTAGTACGCGCCTGTTGTCCAGTCGAGCGGACCCGATGAGCCCGCGAGCTTCAACTCTTGGGTCACATAGTGCTGTCGCGTCTGGTTGTGGGCATCGCACAACGTGCGCGGGCTGCCGTCGCAGTCCTCCGTGTTCTCGCGCAGTTGATCGAAGTAGCCCGTCAGTGAGGTCAGCGTGATGGAGTCCGCCAGCTTGACGTCCACGCGTCCGAGGTGAATTTGCACCTTGTTGTAGAGCCGGCCCAAAGTATCGATGTCGACCTCGCGTGGCCCATGCAGCCCGTCGCCCGCGCGGCTATAACCGAACACGTCCGTCGGGGCGCTGATGACATCGCCGGGCACCGCTTGGGCAGGGTTGGCGATATCACCCAGCATCGAATCGGAATCGACGAGGCCCGTCTGATACTTGTAAAGAATCGAAACCGACGAGACAGGGTCGAACAGCAGCTGCGCGCGATACGAGCTGAAGTCTGAACCGAGTACCCGCCGCGGTGCTGCACCGACCTCGAAGAAGTTCTTCGTGGAGCCTTGCGCGTCATCCGTATTTCCCGACAAGCGCAGCGCCAACCGATCTGCAACGATCGGCACGTTCACGTAACCGTCCAACTCTCGTTTCGAGAATCGCCCGAAGCTACCCGAGAGCTTGCCTTCGAAATCGTAGGTCGGCCGATTGCTGAGGACACTCACGGCGCCTGCGGTCGTGTTCCGGCCGAACAGCGAACCTTGCGGCCCCCGCAGAATCTCCACACGCTGCGTATCGTGCATGAGAAAGTCGGCCGCACCCGACGTGATGATGTAGAACTCATCGCTGTAGAGCGCCGCGGGCGCTTCGGTGGCCTCATTGAAGTCGGCTTGGCCGAGGCCGCGGACGAAGAAGACGCTGTTAGCGCCCTTGCCCGACCAGAAGCGTACGAACTCCACCGAGGGCGTGTAACTCGCGATGTCTCCCTGTGATTCCAGCGGCAGCGCCTCGAGCTGCTTTTCACTGAACGCGCTCATCGAGATGCCGACTTTCTGCGCCTGCTCCTCGCGCCGCGTGGCCGTCACGATGACTTCGCTGAGGAAGAGCGACGAGGAGGCTTTTTCGCTGGAGGGCGCCGCACTCTCATCCCGATCGACTCTCTGCGACTCGGTCGCGGCTGCCGCAGTTCCGGTCTCCTGGGCCAGCGCTCCGGCGCTGCATGCAACAGCCACTGCCATTGTCAACGTCGTGCTCAAAGTAGATTTCATCGCGAGCCCCCTGATAACGCAGTCATGTTGTCGTACGCGAATGATGATCGAAGCAGCGGTGTGAAGTGTCATGACGTGAAACACTCAAGGTGCGGCACATTCAGGGTCGAGGTATCGACCCACTCCCGACGGTCGTTACTGCGCCGTAAAGCCTCCGTCCACCACCAACTCAGCCCCCGTCATGAATTTGGATCGTCGGATGCGAGGTAAAGCGCCGCATAGGCAATATCGTCGGGCTCGCCTAAGTAACGACATTTTGGCAACGCGATATGACCCTCTAGCTCCGCAGCAATGCGCGGATCCGGCGCACCACTGTGTCTGCAGCTTCAACGTGCGGCATGTGCCCGACACCCTCGATTCTTTCGACCACGACTCCAGCAGGCATGGCGTCGGCGTGGCTTGCGGGGATGATCCGATCATCGAGCCCCCAGAGGATCACGATGGGGACATCGATCTGCGGCAATCCCGATCGGAAATTCTCGGCTTGCCCAGCACCGCGAACGAAGCCCTCCAGCAGCCGATCGAGCGCGGCGCGCACACCGTCCTGGCGCTTGTATTTCGTGACATTCTCAGCAAGCGCGCGGCTCACGAAATGACGCTGCGCGAAAAGTCGCTCGAGCGCCGCCTCTACGTCCTTCCGCCGTTCGGCCGCGACGAAGTCTTTGAGATAATCGACGTTGATCTCTGGACCGAGTCCCGCAGGTGCAAGCAACGTGAGCGAGGCAACTTTCGCGGCGCACATGAGCGTGAGCGCGAGCGCAATGCCACCACCCATCGAATGGCCGACGACGTGAGCACGATCGATGCCGATTGTTTCCAGGAACCGGGCAACGAACCGCGCCTGATCGCTCAGGCTTGGCCCCGCCAGGCGCTTGTCCGATGCTCCGTGTCCGGGAAGATCCACCGCGATCACGTCATGCGCGCTCGACAAGCTCGCTTGCAGCAGTCCCCATCCGCCCGAATCACCGCCGAAGCCATGGAGCAAGAGAACCGGCATGCCGGACTCGCCCTTGCGCACGTAGCTGATGTTGATTCCATCGACCACAACAGTCAGCGGCGCAGCGTCTTCGGCTGCTTGCACGTCTCGTTCGATCGGCTTGAATGAAGCGATGAATGCGTCGATCGCGTCGTCCGCCACCGACTCGTCAGCGATCACGCCGAGCAACGTGCCCACCGGAAAGTCGAGCTCCAGCGGGACGAGTTGGCGCCGCAGAATTCCGGAAGCCGTTGCCTCGACCGGGCCGACGAGCTTGCTCGATTCCACTTCGAGCACCTCCATGCCTGCGGTCACGCTGTCGCCGACTCCCACGAGCCATGCGGCGATCTTTCCCTCCTGCATCGTAAGACCCCAACGCGGCATCGTGATCGAAGCAATCGGCACGAGATTCTCCTAGCGCTGCTGGGCCATGACGGCCCGAACGGCGGCCTCGACGCGTCCGGCATCGGGGAGATAGGCGTCTTCCAGTGCAGGCGCAAAGGGCACTGGAGTATGCGGCGGAGTTACGCGCTTGATCGGTGCTTTCAAATGATCGAAACCTAGATCCGCAACGAGCGCAGCGACATCCGTTGCTAAGCTGCAGCGCGGATTGCCCTCGTCTACGACGACGAGGCGACCGGTTTCCTTGACGGCCTCCAGGATCGAGTCCTCATCGAGGGGCGACGTCGTTCTAGGATCGATCACCGTGATCCCGATTCCATCCCGGGCAAGCCGATCGGCAACCTCCGTCGCGACATGAACCATCTTGCCGAGCGCAACGATCGTTACATCCTTGCCCTCGCGGACGAAGCGCGCCTCGGCGAACGGGATCGTATATGCGCCGTCTGGAACTTCTTCCTCGCGATCGTAGAGAACCTTGTCCTCGAGGAATATCACGGGGTCGTCATCGCGTATGGCCTGGATCAGCAAGCCTTTGGCGTCGTAGGCATTGCTAGGCACAACCACTTTCAGCCCGGGAATATGCGTGAAGATCGCGTGCAACGCTTGCGAGTGTTGCGCGCCGGCGCGAAACCCCGCACCCGTCATGGCCCGAATCACGAGCGGCGCTCGCGCCTTGCCGCCGAACATGTAGCGAAACTTCGCCGCCTGGTTGAAGATCTGATCCAGGCACACGCCGAGGAAGTCGACGAACATCAACTCGGCGATGGGTCGCAATCCGGTGATCGCCGCGCCCGCGGCGGCGCCCATGATCGCGCTTTCGGTGATCGGCGTGTCGATGACGCGGTCGGGCCCGAACTCGGACAACAGTCCTTTCGTGACGCCGAGCACGCCACCGGGCGGATCGCTGGCCTCGGCCGTTCCACCGCGCCCGCCGGCGACATCCTCGCCGATCAGTATCACCGTCGAATCGCGCCGCATTTCGAGGCGCATTGCTTCGTTTATCGCCGCCCGCATCGATTTTCTTGGCACAGGATCAATCCTAGTAAGAAACGTAGACGTCGGTGGTAAGACTGGAGAGATCCGGGCTCGGCGCCTCGCGTGCGGCGACGGCAGCCTGCTCTATCAGCAGAGCGACTTCACGGTCGATCCGATCCAGAGACTCGCGTTTGATCAATCCGGCTTCGATGACACGGCCGCGAAACTGTGTAATCGGATCTTCCAGCCTGATCGCGGCCAACTCTTCGGCCGAGCGATATGGCTGCGGGTCGCCCGTGTAGTGGCCATAGAAGCGCGGCACGACGGTCTCGATGACACTCGGCAATTGCTCACGTCGCGCTCGCTCGATGGCCACCCGAGCTGCCTCGTACACTGCGAAGAAGTCTGTGCCGTCGACCTTGGTCGCCGGCAGCCCGAAGGCGGCGGCACGCGCCGAGAGATCCGAAGCGCCGCAGTGATACCTGACCCCTGTAAACTCGCCGTAGCCGTTGTTCTCGATGACGAAGATAGCTGGAACCTTGAGCACGACAGCCATATTGAGCGCCTCGGCTGTCGTCCCCTGATTCGAAGCGCCATCGCCCAGAAACGCCACGGCGACACTTCCGGTGCGCAGAGTCTTGGCTGATAGCGCGGCACCGACTGCGAGCGGCGGCGTGCCACCGACGATGCCGTTCGCGCCGAGCATGCCGACATCCAAATCCGCGATGTGCATCGAACCGCCCTTGCCGCGGCAGACGCCACCCGCCTTGCCGTAGATTTCGAGCATCATGGCCGGCACTGCGACGCCCTTGGCGATGCAATGGCCGTGCCCTCGATGAGTCGAGCCGATCCAGTCGCGGTTGCTGAGCAGCATGCACACGCCGACGGCAGAAGCTTCCGCGCCGGCGTACAGGTGCACGAAGCCTGGTATCAGGCCGGCGACTGAATCCGCGCCCACGCGCTCCTCAAAGGCGCGCACAGTGGCCATCCGCCGGTATGCCTCGATCAAAGTGTCACTATCCAATTGCACGTAGCGCTCCGCGAAATGACTCGAGTACACGATGTCGACCTCGCCGGCCGCCGCGGCGTGATCGTTGGATTGAAGGCTACTGTCGCCCCCGGCTTTACGAATGACGGGAAACACTCAATCTCGGCGGGTGAGCGCTATTCAATCTACGACGAGCCGACGCAGCAGCCGCTAGTGCTCGCTCTTGCGTTGCCTCCGCAACGGCGTATAAGCTTGCTATCGTGTGCGGAAAAAGAAGGGCGAACGCGCGCCGACTGCAGCCGGATAGCGGAACGGGTGGCGCCGGCCGCACGCGAAGTTTGCAGGGGGTGCTGTGATATCTTCCGTTGACTCCGAGGTGTTGCGCGGCGCCATGTCGTTGGCAGAAAGGGTTTGCTCCTGCGAGACCCTGGATGATGTGTTTCAGGGCATGCTGCACGAACTCACTCGGTACTTCGAGGCCGACACTTCGTGTGCCTTCGAGCTCTCGATGCGCAGCGGGCGTCCCTGGCTCGGCCGATCCTCGACGGTGAGCATGCCGAAGAACGTGCTCTGCGCATACAACGACCACTACGTCGGCTTCGATCCAATCTGTGGCTCAGCTTTCTCGACCGTGCGCAACTACACGATCAGAGCCAATCATGCCGAGGTGACGCGCCTATCCGACGCAATGGACCTCAACAATCCGGGTCATGCTCGGTACTACGAAGAGTTCTTGCACCAGGAGCGACTGGACCACGTTCTAGGCATCATGCTCAGGCCGTCGCTCCCCGATACGCCGCTGCTCGTGCTCGGATTCCAAAGAAATGGCGCGCATCATGATTTTTCGGCGGACGATGTCGAGCGAGCGCGGCTGATCCTTCCCGCCCTGCTGTCGCGCGTCGACATCTTCTCGTTGCGGCAACTGCTGGGTGAGCTTCGTGCTGCAGATCAATCGGAACGGCCGCTCGCCTTCGAACTCGAAATCGACCAGCACAGTGCGCTCAGCATCTCGGCCCGAGCCGGGAACTCTCGCATGACGAACCCTTCGCCGAGACTCTTCTACCCGGGTATGCGACAGGCGCTGCAGGAACTCTCCGGCAGCGACACACCTGCCGAGAGCGTCGCGAATGTGCTTGCTGCGCTCGGCATTCCAGTGGGTCGTGACGCCGATCGCGTGCAAGTGAGCCAACTTGCCGCTGCCGCAGGGACGAGCAGGTTTGTGCTGACCCTCCGGTCACCGGATCGAGTCGATGCTCTCCACGATTGGGCACGCCACTATGGAATGACTGCGCGCGAAGTCGACGTCGTGGCGTGCGTCAGCCAAGGTCTGAGGAATGCGGAGATTGCGAAGTCGCTCGGCTTGAGTATCCGCACCATCGAGAACCACCTGAGGTCGATCTTTGGGAAAGCGGGCGTGGGGTGCCGTACACAGCTGGTTCACGATCTGCTCGTGAAGGACCGCCGTCCCGCCGAAGACAATCGGCAGTTGTCGAAGGCTGCAGCGCCAGCCGCTGCCTGGCGCCGCATGAAAACGTCTCCTCGACACTGATACGCGACGACCTTTTTTAGCCGCCGCGGTGGCATCGATCTCTTTTGTGATTAAAAAAGATCGGGACGCGATGTGCAGCGACCGACGGAAAGCCGCAAGGCTGTAGAACTGTCGCTCGCGCCGCTTCGAGCATCTGCGCCACCTCATCTACAGACGATCAATCGGCGTGCTGTACTTGGCGGTGAACGATAACGATCATAAGCGGACCAAGGCGCAGTCGACACAGACCAACGGCATCTGTGAGCGTTTCCACAAGGCGATTGTGAATGAGCTTTGTTAGGTCAGTCGGCGCGCTTATCGTCGTCGGTGCGGCGCCGGTTGCCGAGGCAACACAGATGCCGGTGCACGCCATCGCCTTTTCTGAGCGCGCGATTCACACGTTGCGGGTCGCCGATCCTAAGAACGCCAATCAAGTGTTGCGCAATTACTAGCACTTCAACTGCGTCAGATCGCCAAACGAACAATCTCGCATTGATGTTCGCGAACCCCTTTCCCTTGACGCGTCTTGATAAATCATGAATGATCGATCAACAAAGATCATTATCAATCCGAATACGTCGCGGTCCAATTGGAGCCGAACGGATGACGCGCCTGCGTACAGAGATCGTTACCAAAGTTGCAAGCTCGTTGATGCTGGCTCCAATTGGTTTGCGTGCGCGCTCGGAGACGAGCGTTGCGCATCACAACTTCTCGCTATTCGCGTTGATCGCCTGCGCTGTGCTTTCGTTGATCAACATGCAAGACGCGACGGCAAGCGTTTATGCCCTCAAAGTTGAAGGTATGGACGAACCGCTCGGAATAGATGTCGAGCAACCGCGTTTCAGTTGGAAGATGGCGCCCAGTAGCGAGCGGTCGCTCGTGCAAACCGCGTATCAAATCATTGTCACGGATCAAAGCGGCGTCGTGTGGGACTCCGGCAAGGTCGCAAGCGATCATTCCATCAATATCGCCTATGCTGGCTTGGCGCTTAAGCCGACAACTCGATACGGCTGGACTGTCGCCGCGTGGGACAACAACGGGCGCAGTTCAGTGGCCAGTAGTTCGTTCGAGACGGGGCTGCTGAACTCGGATCCGCAACTCTCTGCTTGGAGTGGTGCAACGTGGATCGGCCCGAGCGATGAGGATCTGCCGCTCTACGCGAGTTACTTGTCCGTCTATGACCTGAGTTTCGGGGTCACGATCGAACCCGGCAGCGAACGAGCAGCCATCGCATTTGCGGCTAACGACGCGCGACTGATGGATCGCTACAAGAACCTCTTCGGCTTGGAAAATCGGCGAGGCGAGAGTTATTTCAAAGTGGAACTGGATGTTGGCCCGCTGGCGACTGCGAAGGAGCAGGCACGCCTAAACATCTATCGCGCCGGCTATCAGCGCACGGACGACGCTCGTAAGCCGCTCAGATCGTTCCGGATCAGCCGCAAGCTTCTCCACACGTACAATAGACATCAGCCCCACCGTATCTCGATTCGTGCCGAGTTCGGCGTGCTTACCTTGCGTTTCGATGGAGCGGATGCATTCTTCGATTCGGAGCCGGGTGAAAGCAGACATACGCCAGCCACGGTGATCGCCAATCCCAACGGAGCGGGGGATGTAGTCACGTTCGGCCTGCTCGGCGATATTGGTTTTTCGATGGACGCAGGGCAACGCGCGTCGTTTCGCGATCTCGTTGTGAGCCATTCACGACCACCTGCAACTGCAGTCTTTAGAGAAGATCTGTCGATGCAACCCTATCGAGGGCTCTATCAGCGCTACGCCAACGATGCGCGCTCGGGCCTACGCGTCAAGAACGACGCGTACATCGTGAGCGGGATGGAAAACGGCGTGATGCTGCTGGCGGACCCCAGCCGCAACGCGATGCCCATGTTGCGCACGACGTTCGGCATTCAAGACAAAAAGATCAAAGCCGCACGCTTGTATGCGACGGCTCGCGGTGTGTACGAGTTTCATCTGAACGGTCAACGGGTCGGTAACGACTACTACAACCCTGGCTTCACGCAGTACAACCGCACGCAGTTCTATCAAACGTACGACGTGACCGGTTTGTTGAGCGGCGGGACCAACGCGCTCGGTGTAATGCTCGGTGAGGGATGGTGGAGCGGGCTGTTGGGCTATTTGCCGGTCTGGAACACGTTCGGTGATCGGCCGTCCGTGCTCGCAAAGCTCGTCGTTAGCTACGAAGATGGATCGGCCGATGTCGTCACGACGAATGACGGAAGCTGGAAGTACTTCAACACGGGTCCAATCGTCTATTCCAGTTTCTACATGGGAGAGGTCTACGACGCGACGCGCGAAGCGGCTATTCAAGATTGGAGTACAGCCAGCTACGACGATCGTGAATGGAAGAAAGCCGCGCAAGTAGATTTGCCACACACTGCGTATCGGCCCACTTGGTCGGAGTTCAAGCACGATGCGACGGACAACGCATTCGACCGTTTGTCTATCCGTGGACAAGTCGGAGAGACTGCGAAGGTCTACCGAACTTTGATCGCGAAGAGCGTCAAGGAAGTGCGCAAAGGTGTCTTCGTGTACGACATGGGGCAGAACGTCGTCGGTGTGCCGCGCATCACGTTCGCCGACGGCAAGCAGGGTCAGCGCATATCACTGCGAGTGGCGGAGATGTTGTATCCCGACCTTCCGCAGAGCGCAGAGAACGTCGGGATGATCATGACCGAGAACTATCGCGCCGCACTGAGCCAGGACACATACATCATGAAGTCGGGAGCGCAGGTCTTTCAGCCTCGCTTCACAGTGCACGGATTCCAGTATCTCGAGATCACCGGTGTCGATTCGCCGCCCGCCTTGACGGAAGTGGAAGCACTCGTGATCAGTTCCGTTCATGCACTCACCGCTCATTACGAGACGTCGAACCCAAAAGTCAATCAGCTCTGGTCGAACATTACGTGGTCAAACGTCGACAACTTCCTGACGCTGCCAACGGATTGCCCGCAGCGCAATGAACGCTTGGGATGGTCTGGTGACATCAGCGTGTTCTCGCGTACGGCGACGTACATATCGGATGCGGGCCCTTTTTTGCGGCGGCATTTGCTCGCTCTGCGCGATACGCAGCATCCATCCGGCAGATTTCCGGACGTGGCGCCGATCGGCGGCGGTATAGGTGGCGTCCTATGGGGCAGTGCTGGCATCACGATCCCATGGGAGACGTACATGCAGTACGGCGATGTCGCGATGCTGCGCGAACACTATCCAGCCATGGTCGCGTACATCGACTATTTGCAACGAGATATAGATCCGCGTACCGGCATGAACGTTGACATAGAATTGGGTGATTGGCTCAGCCCGCAGTACAGCCAGATCGGCAGTGCTGTTCTCGCGACGGCTTATCACATCTACGATCTCGACCTCATGACGCGGATAGCGGAGGCGCTCGGCGAGCGTAAGGACGTGGCTCGCTTCCGGAAGCTGTATCGTGAGCGGAAGGATTTCTTCAATGAGACTTTCGTCAATGCCGAGAAGAAGGCGCTGGCCTACGTGCCACGTCATACCAGCGACGATCGTAGCGCCGTCGCCGAGTTCGACTTCCGCGTAACGGACACTCAGTCTGCCTATGCCGTCGGCCTGGCGCTCGGTGCGTTCAGCGACGAAAACATTCCATACATGCAGCGCAATCTCGCAGCTGCAGTAGAGCGAGAGAACACCGATGACCGCGGCGTCCGACGGCCGAAATATTCGCTGATGACGGGATTCATCGGGACGGCATGGATCAACGATGCGCTATCGCAATCTGCTCGTCCGGACCTTGCATATCGCCTACTCCAGAACACCCAATACCCCTCGTGGCTGTATCCGGTGGAACAGGGCGCCACGACGATATGGGAGCGACTCAATAGCTACACCGTCGATGGGGGATTCGGCGGCAACAACGGCATGAACTCGTTCAACCATTACGCCTTCGGCGCAGTCGGTCAATGGCTCATGACGCACTCGCTCGGCATTCAGCGCGGCGAGCCGGGATTCAAGTCCTTCGTGCTGCGTCCCGAGCCCGATTTCACTGGTGAGATGACGTCGGCCAGCGGCCACTACGAATCGCCGTACGGCCGCATCGAAAGCGCCTGGCGTCGCGAGGGAGACACCCTTATATATACGGCAATCGTACCGCCGAACACGCGTGCAACCTTGTATTTGCCGACCGTGTCGCCGAAGACGATACGAGAGGGCGATCTATCCGCAAGACGAGCGCCCGGCGTCAACTTCAAGCGATACCGCGACGGCAAAGCTGTATATGCGCTCGCCTCGGGAAGCTATCGCTTCACGACGAAGATCAGTCGCGTTTCCAACAGCGAAGATCGAGTACGTCCATAACAGTGGAACGCAACCTCGTGCAAGGGTCCGGCAGCGCGCTCGTGCGCAGCCAACAACCCGCCTCGAATCGCTTCGCCGGCAAAAGCTAAAATCGCGTCGCCCTTACCGCATGGGAAAAAGGCAAGTGCGGGACGCCGGTGTGCGGATCACTGAGTACTTTCGCCGAGCGGCACGCGGTCCACGGTGGCGGCCATCATTTCATTCTGGTGGGTGAGTGATTCGCGCGACCTTCGATTCCGGGCGCGACCCGCTGCTGTACGTTCGCGGGAAGTATCCGCGCCTGCACTTCGCCTGAAGCAGCGAGCTACCAGGCCCGAAGCTGCGCTAGCTTAGCTTAGCTAGTACTCTGACAAACCACATTGAGACGAGCGAGACAGTGAAATCCCTCCAAATTTCTCATGCGCTGACCAATTGGCGCGGCACGCGTATGCGCTGCTGGCTGGGTTGGGTTCGAATCATGTAGCCTACTGTGATGGAAGAGCCTCTCGATAGTTGGTTCAAGCGCGAAATCCTGAGCCACGAGGCAATCCTGATGAGTTCGATTTCGCGTGTGTGGCCGCGTCAGCACGAGGTCGCTGACATTCGGCAGGAAGCCTATGCGCGTGTTTACGAAGCAGCTTGCCAGGTTCGGCCGCAGGCACCGAAGGCCTTTCTTTTGGTAACTGCCCAGCACTTGATGGCCGATCGCATCCGCCGCGAGCGCATCGTGTCGATTCGAGCCGGTGGGGATAACGAATTCCTGAACGTCTTAGTGGACGAGCTTTCGCCGGAGCAGCGTGTCGGTGCGCATCAGGAGTTGGCGCGGCTTGCGCGGGCATTCGATCGGCTATCGGAGAAGTGCCGGGAGGTGATATGGCTGAGGCGCGTGAAGGGCATGTCTCAGAGAGAAGTCGCTGAACGGCTGGGACTGACGGAGAAGACCATCGAGAAGCACCTGCGAACCGGAACGCGACGGCTTGCGCACTATATGCGAGAGAATGCGCTCACGCCGGGCGTGCTCCCCAAGCGTCATGAGGAAGAGAGTGACGAGGCTGGCTCACCGTGAGCACCGACCAGACGAACGAGATCGAAGAGATCGCCAGCCACTGGCTCATCCGCCGCCAATCGGGGCACTGGGCGGAGAGTGACCAAGTGCGCTTCGAGCAGTGGCTCGACGCCTCAACGCTGAACCGTGTTGCCTATCTGCGGCTGGAACTTGCCTGGGAAGAAAGCGCGCGCCTGAAGGCCCTCGCCGCGGGGATTCCCGGGGACCAGCTACCCCCTCCGGGGCGATGGAATCTCACGCCTTTCTTTGACGCGCATCGAGCTCTTTCTCAGAGCCGCGCGACCCTCGGCACAAACGACCTTCCGGGCACGCTCGCCAGCGACAGCGAGCCATGTGATCCACATTTGGAATCTGGCGATGCACCCGCACCCGATAATGTCTACCGCGCCTTTGCGCGTCGAACGAATCGCCTCGTGCTCGCGGCCAGTGTCGTGCTTGCCATTGTGGCAGGTTTCGCCGCGTACAAGTTTTCGGGCGGTGGCGGTGATCGTTACGCGACGCCAGTGGGCGGCCTTAGCTCCGTACCGATGCGTGATGGATCGAAGATCACTTTGAACACGAACAGCCACGTTCGTGTCGCACTGACCAATACCGAGCGACGCGTGGATCTGAACCAAGGTGAGGCGTTCTTCGATGTAGCCAAGGACTCGAACCGGCCGTTTGTCGTCGATGCGGGCAAGAAACGAGTCGTGGCCGTCGGCACGAAGTTCTCCGTCCGTCGCGATGGCGATTCCATTGAAGTCGTGGTCACCGAGGGTAAGGTGCGGGTCGAGGATGCAACGCGCCCGCTGCGCCACGCCGCTGTCGAAGGATTCGAGTCAACGATTGCAGAGGGCGCGGAAAGTGCCGTGTTTCTTACTCCCGGCGCAATCGCGCACGTAGACCAGTCGGGTGTGCTGGTGCTGCGCAAGAGCGTGTCCGAGGCCGAAACGCATCTGAGTTGGCGGGCAGGCGTGCTGATGTTTCGCGACGAGAGCCTTGCAGACGCCGTCGTTGAATTCAACCGCTACAACGTCCGCAAGATCGTGATCGGCGACCCGGCAGTCGCCGCACTGCGGGTTGAGGGAAACTTCAGGGCGACCAACGCAGATGCCTTCGTGAGACTCCTCGAGAGCGGCTTCCCCGTTCGCGCATCCGCCGAGGAGGATCGGATCCTTCTGAGATCAAGATAGATTTTCGGACCACACTGTACGGTACCCACGCACAAGTTCCCAAAAAAACCAGGAGGGATTTATCGAGTCCAATCGTCTCCCTATGTGTTGACAGAACAAACAAGTGGCGCTCCAAACTCCACAGGGGGGAGAGTCGGATGCTGAAAACCATAGCCGTCCTCGCGACCTTTGCCGCACTTGGCGGCGGTTTATCGATGTCTGCATATGCGATCGCGGATGCACCTAGAACGGTCGATATTGCTGCAGGCGATCTTCGTCAAGCACTGCTTCAGGTCTCCGAGCAGTTCGGCGCCGACCTCGTTTACAGCCCGGAACAGGTGCAGGGAATCAAGACGCGTGGTGCGCGCGGCGAACTCACGACAGCGCAGGCGATCACGAGGCTCCTCGATGGCACGCCGCTCGAGCTACGCACCGATTGGAGCGGTGCCATTCTGATTGCCCCACCTGTAGCACCGAAGTCATTCCCGTTGCGGACATCGGCAGAACAGGCAGGGGTGCAGGACAAAAAGAAATCCTCATGGTCTCGCCTCCGGCTCGCCCAGGCCGAAACGGCGGCGTCTGTACCTGAAGAGGGGAGGAGCAACGAAGCCAGGAGAGCCACTCCCACGGCTGAGCAAAGCAACGAAGCTGCTGGCATGACCGAGGTCATCGTTACCGGGACCAGTCTCCGCGGCGTCATGCCGGCCGGTTCTGCGACCGTCGCCATCGGACTCGATGAACTGAAGAGCGCCGGTATCGCCAATCCGGCTGAGCTGCAGAAGATCGTTCCGCAGCTCGTTACGTCCAACTACATCGAGACCAGCGCCGCCTCGAACTCCAACTCGCCGAAAGGTACGTCGTTCAACCTCCGAGGACTTGGTGCGCCAGCGACGCTAGTGCTGGTGGATGGTCGGCGCGTTGTCCCGAATGGAACATCGACGCCATATGCCGACGCCAACAACATCCCGCTCGTGGCCGTTTCGCGGGTAGAAGTCGTCACGGACGGCGCGTCCGCCATCTATGGCGCGGACGCAGTCGGCGGCGTGGTCAATTTCATCCTCGAGAAGAACTTTGATGGCCTGCGGCTGAACGGCCGCTACAACACTCGACTCGGCCAGGACAGCACGGAGGTGACCGGAGGCGCCGGTCACACGTGGGAGATTGGCGGGCGTGAAGGACATGCGTTCGGCTCGCTCTCCTGGCAGACACGCGACAATCTTCCGCGCAGTGCGAGTCCGTATCTGTCGCTGGATCTGCGCCGTTTTGGCGGGAACGACAATCGCATCGCGAACGGCACGACCGTTCAAGCTCAAGGTGCGGGCACGCTCGCCGTCGCATCTACGACGCCGGGTCAAATTCTTTACTATGCGCTGCCTGCGAACAAAACCTCTGGCATCACGTTCGCAGACCTGACGCCTGGACTGGGCAACATCGCGGCCGAAGCGGATCGGCTCGACTACCTGGGAGAGGAGCGTCGCGTGCGCGGGAGTCTGGTGCTGACGCAAGATTTGAACAGCTGGCTGACAGGCTCGCTGACCGGGCTCTACAACAAACGCGACGTCGATTCCTACGGCACCAATTTCTCATCGCGGTACGTGTCGATCTCGATTGCGCCGTCCAGCCCGTACTACATCCAAGGCATTCCGAACAGCCGCGGCAATCAGTTCATCAACCGCGAGTTCGATCCATTCACTCAACACGTCACGGAGGAGCTCTATAACGGGACTGCATCCCTCGAGGCCCGGCTGCCGGGCAATTGGAGAGGGGAGTTCTGGGCGACTTATGGAGAGTCCCGTACGTGCGGCAACTGCTTCTCCGATGAAGTGATCAATCAAGCGGCCACTACCTATGTCAATCGCGGGCTGATCAACCCCTACGGTCCCTTGCCCCGCAGCGAGCAGAATCTGGCTCGCGGGCCCAGATTCGACCGTGGCGTCAACCACCTGACCGACTTCGTGCTGAAGTTCGACGGACCGCTGTTCGACGTTCCGGCCGGTGCGATCCGGGCCGCCGTCGGCGGTGAGTTCAACCGGCCGTCGTTCGAGTACGGCGGCAAGAGTTCCAATACGCCGGATGCCTCGTTCGTTCCGCCACGCCCGGCGACGAGTGGCTCGCGCGAAGTGGCCGCGTTTTTCAGCGAAGTCAACATTCCGTTGATCGCGCCCGAGCAGGAGCTGGGGATCGTTCGCGCCCTTAATCTCAATCTCGCGGGCCGCTACGAAGACTACTCGGATGTGGGTACGGCAACCTCCCCGAAAGCCGGTGCCACGATCGAGTTCGGCGGCGGTGTCACGCTGCGCGGCAATTGGGGCAAATCGTTCCGCGCGCCGACTCTTCAGGAAGTGAATCCCGGGACGTTGGGTAACACGTTCTTTCAAAGCTTCCCGAATGCGGCAGGGGATCCGTCGATCCCGGTCACCGATGTGGCGACCGGGCGCTCCACGATCCTGCTTGTCGCGGGCGGCAACCCAGGTCTCGAGCCGGAGAAGGCCACGACGTACTCCTTCGGACTGGATTATCGGCCGGAGTACATTCCGGGTCTTTCGACAGCACTGACCTACTACAGTATCGAGTACACGAGCAAGATCGACATTGTCCCGAGCCTCACATTCCTGGCGAATGCAGCGAACCGAGCGTTGTACGCCCCATATATCATGCCTCTCGCGCCGCAGCCGAGCACCTGCGTCGCCACCGATACCACGACGTTCTCGGACCAGATAAAAGCGCTGATCACACTGGCGCCGTACCGGGATGCGGGGACGCCAGGATGCAATGTCGTGGCCTTTCTCGACGGGCGTTCGCAGAACGTAGGAAAGACGACGCAGACGGGCATCGATCTGCAGGCCGACTACCGGTGGACGACGGGCGTAGGTGATTTCACAACAGGCGCGCGCCTGACGAAGATACTCAAATACGAGATTGCACTTCTAGCCAGCTCGCCATTTGTAGATCGTCTCGACCAGCTCGGCTTTCCTGTGGGCATGAAAGGTTTTGCGTTTGGTTCGTGGACGCGAGGACCCCTCAATACGACTCTGGGGCTGAACTATGTGGGTTCCTACACGAATAACCTTCCCATCACAGTAAACGGCGTATTGCAGCCGGTGCGGCGGGTTCCGTCCTGGACGACTTTCGACATCAACGCCTCGCTACAACTGCCGGAAGTCGGGTGGATGAAGGACTCAGTCGTCGCGCTCTCCGTCCAGAACGTTACCGACAGGGATCCGCCTCTGGTGCTCAACGGGAGCAATGCCTTCGACGTCAACAACGCGAATCCGTATGGAAGGATGTTCCAGATCGAACTGAGCAAATCGTTCTGAGCGCAATTAACAGGACCTGGGTAAGATGGCACAATCCGACAGTCGAGCTCGTGCGGCAATAGGCGCGCGCTCGAAGAGGGCTTCCGGCTCACAGGTGGCCCAGGCGCGCCGCTGGATTTGGATGAACCTATCGAGTGAGCTGCCACCCGATGTCGGACAGTGGCGTGAATTCTGGAAGCGCTCCGCCGCTCAAGGAGTTGTGATCCCAGTGGGGAATGCCCCGTCACCACTCGAACAGTCCGCCGTGGAGTTGATACAGGCCGCACGCGATGCACGCCTGATCGTTCTGGCTCGTCTCGATTCGGGGATGCTGGATGAGGCCGCGGTCAGTGCAAATCCAACATGGGTGGCGCGAGACGCTCAAGGCCGTAGAATGCAACGCAGATGGAACGTTTGAAAGTTGGTCAGCCAAGGATATCATTGCGCACAATGCCTACTGGCGAAA
>Ga0065707_10082032_pt1 | contig 24053 bp, 20 predicted proteins | sample SwiRhicommuniRL3_FD_59094 | JGI IMG/M metagenome (GOLD analysis project Ga0065707, IMG submission 59094) | Switchgrass rhizosphere bacterial communities from Rose Lake, Michigan, USA - RL3 v2 (version 2) | ecosystem: Host-associated > Plants > Roots > Rhizosphere > Soil | place: East Lansing...
ACTCGCCCTGGTGCTGCGACACCATCCGTACCGCACGCTCTCTGACTTCTGCTGAATATCGCTTCGATGTGTTTCCCATGACTCCCATCCTCTCAAAGTTGGGAGCCTCCGGGAAAGCCGGATCGGTTCACGGCGCAGTCTCGGTGCCATTAAGGCAAAACTTTTCCGAGTGGCGAATACCAGTATTGATCTTGACACGGAAGACGGACGAATCCATTCAGATCGGCGATGGCGTTGCCGTCATGTCTACCGAGAGATTCTTTGTTGCAGTTCCATCTCCGCCGTTGGCGACGCATGCTGGCGCAGGTAACTAGCGATCCACTCGCGCTCGGTACGCAGCGCCGGCATGTAGCCAACGAATCGTCTCACGTCGTTGGCCAGATCATGCCACCCCCGATCAGCCAGTTGCCTAGCCACATCCTGCCAGCCGCTAATGACTTCCTTGCGCGTCTGAATAAGGATCTTCTTCCCGGCTTCGACCTGGATGTTGCCCTTGAGCAATTCGTCAGCCACGGCTTCAGCTTGCGCCCGGACGTAGGTGGAGTCTCCGCGCAGACTCGCACGATAGATTCCGTCCTTCTTCGCATTGCGACCCTCACCACGTACTGCACGCTCTGTCGCGTTCGCGGGGACGCCAAGCAAGCGCAAATGGCGAGCGAACTCCGAACGCCAGTGACGCAGCGTCGCCTTGCTGATGTTGAGGCGGATCCCCTGCTCACTCATCGCTTTAAGCACGAGATGCACGTGCGGGTGTTCCTCATCAGTGTGCAGAACGAAGGCGTATCGACGCTGAAACGCAAACTGCTCGCGCGCGAAGTTACGTACTGCACCCAGCACTCTGTCTGGTGGCGTACCGGGTGGCATCGAGAACATGAGCTTGTGAATCAACTTTGGCGACTTGCCTCCTCTCGTGCCAGCAAGGCTCGCTTGGCGTCGGATGTCGTCTACATCGAGGTCCCAGTCGTCGATCAGCGCCTTGCCGACGCGTCCATTCAACTGGTCTCCATCGTCGGTCTCCAACGCCAACGCACCATAGCGTCCGATGTACTCAAGATGCCGGCCTGCCGCCTTCAGATCGTTACTATCACGAGGCAAGACCTTCACGACCGCCTCCGGCACACGCTGCACGGTCCGTCGGATCTGCTCCATCTGCATCGGCGTCCACTCAACTCCTCAGGCTTGGACCGGTTCAAATTTTGTCACCCCGACCACACTCCCCTGCGACTATCATCAACAGCGCAGCGGGATGCAGTTCAAATTTACCCCGCAACTAGCTTGTGGATGAGCTGCAGCGAAGAACGTCTCGATCGGCGGAGATTCCTCTTGGATGCGCGCCTGGAAAGATTGCGCAGGCGTTTGTCGAAAAGGTGATCCTGACATGATGACCGATGAGTTGCAGGCCGCGATCGAGCGCGTCGAAGCGAAGCGTCGGCACCCTAAGGTAGGACTGCATTTCGCCGATCATGTTTCTGACGCGATCCGGCTCCTTACATCTGCGCCGCCTGGATCCACCCCAGAATTGCAGCCTCCAGTTTGTCGCGTCGCACTCGAACACCGTTGGAATGTGCGCGTCTATTGTCATAACCAGAACACATATTCAAATGCATCGCACATGACGTAGTTCGCACCGCATTTGTCGCAGATCAAGAATCCACTGAGGAGGAACTAGACGTTTTCCCGGTCCTCGATCCTTTACCGCTCGCCCGCGCTTCTCTCAAACGAGTGCGGGCCTGCGCGAAGGGCTCATCGGGAACAATCTGGAGTGACTCTCGATGATCCGGGGAAATGTATGAGCGGGAAACTGATTACCTGTTGCCCAGTTCATGAATCAATCGACGCACCGTGCTGAAATCGGTGAACGAGGCATCCGGAGCATTCGCGCCGACCCCAAGCTCTACACCCGCATGCAGCTTCTGCAAAGTCACGGCGCCAATTTTCTCGCGAGCTCCGCGAATGTCGTTCTCGGGGCTGTCGCCGATCATCCATACCCGAGCGCCCTTCGGCCGCATCTTCTCCAGTGCGATTTGGAATGGTGCTGCATGGGGCTTGTCGAAGCCGGCCTCCTCGCTGGTGATAATATAGTCGAAATAATGATCGAGACCGAAGTACACGACTTTCCGGAACTGAATTTGCGCAGTCAGATCTGTGACGATCGCCGTCGGAATACCCAACAGCCGGATGTCATCCAGCAATTCCTTCACCCCATCGAAAAGGACGGCGTTGCTTAGGAAGGTTCGCCAGTACGTCTGCTCGAAGTCCAGAGCCAGCAGCACCTGTGATCCCAGCCCCAGTAGCTCGAGCATGCTTTGCATATAGATCAGCCGGCTGTGTGATGCAGCCGTTCGCTTGAGACGCGTCTTGACCTGCTGCCTTGCATCGCTGAAAGCCCTGTCGAATTCCTCCGGCGCAATGGACAACGTACTGACTACCTTCTTCCGTACCGCCCTGTGAGCTGCAGCGTGGGCAGGCTCGTACGGATAGAGCGTGTTATCCGTATCGAACAGGAAAGCATTGGGCAGGCCGCTGAATCGCTCCTCCTTGTAGATCTTCATCATATGAATCGCCTCGTCAGTGCCTGACTGATATGAGACAACGTGACCAGTTGCATCAACCCCGTTACACCATCCTGCCACTTTGGAGGCAGATCGAGGAATTCGAGCACGCGAGGACAAAGTGTTGCCGCGGCCAGTGCCAAGTCGGCTGCCGACGTCTCGCCTTCGATTGTCATCTGCACTTCCCGGCTGTCATCGCTGACGCGCATGTCGACATGCAGGCCACATACGCCGACAAGCACCCGGCTGAGAGTGAGTTCGTTGAACCCCTGGCGCGTTCTGGCAATCAGCTTCAACCGCAGCTCATGCCCCTCGTCTACTTCGTCCAGCATTCCGGTGTGAACTGGATGCAGGGAGAGAATTAGGTCGGCGTGAACGGCCTGTGGCCTGATGAAGTGCTGCGAATCCGGCTCGCGCTTTTCGAACGAATCGAGCACGCACTCGCGGCTGTGTCCGCGTTGATGAACGTCGCGCTGCATCTTGAAATGTCGTCTCAAGGGCTCATCGATATCCAGGTAGATCTTGAGATTGCAGCACTCTCTGATGATCGGAAGATACAGCGCATGCAAGCCGCTGGCGATGATGAAGTTGTTGCTCCTGGTCGAAGTCGGTTTGCTCATCTTCCCGGTTTGATGATCGTAGTGCTTGAGAGACACCGTCTTGCCGTCGATCAGCGAGACCAAGTCGTTTGAGAATCGCTCTAAGTCGTTGGCCATCGGGTTGAGGTGGGTCATCACCTGCCACATCGGCTTCTGCCGATCCCAGAGGTGATAGTCATCGCCCGACAGCTTGACGACCGAATGATCCCCGAAGAGTCCCGCAACGGCATCCGCGTAAGTGTCTTTGCCGGCGCCGGAATCGCCTGCAATCCCGATGACGAATGGCTTGCGGCTAAGTCGAAAGTAGTCGTTACCATCGACGGCTTCTCGCCAGATCCTCACGGCCACGATCACGCCAGTCGCTGCCATGACGGTATGGAGCGACGATGCAAATCGACTTCCGAACTGCTCGGACAGTTGCAACGCGCTGATCAGGTCGAACTTGACACCGTTTGCGAAGCTCATCGGTGTTACCAGCAGGATGCTCAGTACATACAACCAGGAAAATATGGAGATTAGCGTCATGGCAATGACGCCACTGATCACCTGATATAGACAGAGAAAGGGAATGCACCAGAGAAACCAGCCAGGCGCTGCTGGCGTCATGAGCACCGTCAATAGAAACGCCATGCCCAAAGCCACTTGAAAGATGTCAAAGTTGAGCCGCCTGATATGCCAGGTGAAATACATGAGCAGCATGTAGCTAAATGGCATCAAGTAGACGGAGAAGCCCGCGCCGAAGTCGATTGCTAGGTCGTAGATCTTCGCCATCTCGGGATTACCGAACAACATCCGCGGGCCACTCCCGGAAAGCGCAAAGGGAATTCCCAATAGCAGGCCGCACACGGCGAAGCCAAGCAGAAACTCCCGAAGACGTTGCCTCAAGGCTCCGTTGCGCAGGAGATAGATCAGAAAGAAGGGCAGCGCCAGCATCATGCTCAGCTTCGCTGATAGCGCTGCGGCCAGGAAACTGCCCGCCAGTTTGAGCTTGACGCGGCGAACGAACAGGATCGACAGCATCAGCAACAAGGCTGGGATCAGATCGTTGAAGCCAAGGACGTAGCTGGCGAGAATGACGATTGGAGACAGCCAGTAGACTGCCAATAGCAGCTGGTATCGTTCCCGGATGATCTGGTTCAGAACTAGCAGCAGCGCTAGATCGGCTGCGACAATCGTTGCAGAGTAGGCGTAGTGCACTGACAAGCCAGCTAACTTCGCGACGAGCGTCAGGGGCAAGAATGCCAACCACATTGCATAGCCGTATGGGAATGCCGCAAGGTTTTCTCCGGAATCAATCCACGCAGACCAGGGATCGTAAGTGAAGGACCGAGTGCTGAAGTCGAGAAATGGCGCATACCAGAGTGCGATAGGCGCTGGAAACATCTCGAAGATCAGAACCAGTCGAATGGCTATCCCCGCAAGAAACAGTGGATGAAGGCCGAGACCCTTCATGCGAATCAGCACAGCGGCTCCCATAGGTCCGGACGCTTGGTGCAAACGGCTTCGGCGGTAATCCTGCGGCTTCTCAGCAGTGAAGCGAGCGCTGGTATTTCTGCCTCGGGACTTCTTCCCTGCAATTCCGGTGAGACCAAGCACAACTTGAATCCAGCACCATGGAGTCGCCCGGCTTCCTCGCAAGTCAATGGAAACCGCGTGAAACAGTCGACCCATACCCAGTCGACTTTGCCAGCCAGGGTCAGGGCGGTCTCCACAGACTCGAACTCCGAGACGCGAACGGCACAGCGGCGTTCCCCCGCCCTAAACGACCTCACTAGGAACGGAAAGGTTTGATCGAGAAAAAAGAAGTCCTCGATGCCTTTAGACGCCGCCAGCGCGGTCAGCCGCGCTTCGATGCCCTCTTCCTTGACGTTGAGGACCAACGTTCCATGCCGGTAGCTGTCGAGCCACTCCTCGAAAGACTCTCCCGCGACAAAAGGGTCGTGATGAATGATCAGCCGCTGCCCTTCGCTTCTTATATCCACCTCCACGCCATACACGGGATTGGTAACTTGCAATTCGCGGACAGTGTTGCGGCGGTGAGCGATCAGCTTCATATGTCGACTCGCTTCCTGAGTTCTAGGCTGAAATCGACGGTCCTGCGAATGAACTTCCGCTTCGCGGCCCAGTTCAGATTCCAGCGCGAATTGCCGTGCACCCTCTCGCCGAATCGAACCGGGAATCGATGTACGGCCAAGCCGCACCGCCGAGCTTGATAATAAGCATAGAGATCGAGCAAGAAATCGTGTGGTGCGACGCTACTCCAGGTCTCGTAGAATTTTCTCGAGAACATGGTGGGCTGAGCATTGATGTCCCACAAGGGCCGCGCCAGCACCAATGTTTCGAATATGCTCATGCCGACCGTGAACGTGGCATCCACCAATGGCCTGCCGCAGCGCCGGCCTTTTACGAAAGTGTTCTCACCATGCCTTAGGAACAGTTTCAGACCGCGCAATGCATCTTGCGGATCGGTCTGCATATCCGCGTGAGTCCATCCGAGAATATCGCCGCTCGCCGCCGCGAGACCGGCGAGAATACCGAAGCCGTAGCCTCGATCCTCTACACGGAGACTGCGACAGTTTGGATAGTCCTGCAGAAGATCGATGAAGGCCGCGGCAGTGCCGTCCGTCGAGCCGTTGTCGACCAGCACCAACTCGATACCGGGAGTTCTGGCCAGGTTCTCGCAGCGCTCCAGCAGCAACGGGAGATTTTCCGCCTCGTTGTAGCAAGGGATAATCAGCGAAAACTTCATCGCGACTCCGCGACTTTGCACGCGTTGAACACGAACCATTCCATTCCGAGAAAATTCATCGATACAGCAATTCCGGTGGTAACGTTGAACTACTGCATATGCATCGGCCAAGATGCTTCAGCATGATTGCGCTGCTACGAAATGACGATCAGGAACAAGGCCAACTTCCGCCTGACTATGGCCGCGGCCCCGGCGGTCCAGGCAACCTCGCCTGGTATCTGCTTGCAAGGTCCGCCATCCGGCTCTTCGCGACCCGATGGTCGAGCTCCAACCGGTACGGATGACCGGACCATTTGTGAAAACATGACTGCCAGTATTCGAAAGTGCGAAGGTCATCGGGCGTCCCCCAGCACAGATAGCTGTCCACCTCGAACAGGCGACAGTTCAGCCCGAGCTCGATCGCATCGTTGATGCACGAGTCGATATAGAATTCTCCGTTTATCCTGCCGTCGCGGGCTATCAGGCGGTGAACGGCGCGGCGGAAATCTTCGGCACGGCGGAAGACGAAGGTGCCGAGGACGATGGGGTCTGACTCGGGCTCGTCGAGCGGCGTCTTGACCGATATGGATCGAACCACATCACCCTGCGCCTCGATCCATCCGAACATCTTCGGAAAGCGAATTGCGCTTGGGTAACCGCGGATCCCCCAGACAATCACATCCGCATCCGGACTGCTCGCCAGATTCCGGTAAGCCGTCAGGTCGTAAAGTGCGCCGTTGTCGCACGCGCCTATCGTGATCGGATTCGCTACCTCGCCCGATTCCTGTTCCAGCGCATCCAGACCGATCAGCGCAGTGCATGCCTGTCCTTCAGTGACGCGATCGACTGTCTTGACGACAGACGTCGGGTAAAGGTTCTTGAGTTCGTTGGCAACGTCTTCGTAACCGGGCATGTCGCGCCTCAGCACGAAGACATGCTGCCGAGAAGGCGGTAGATCGTGAGCCGCCTGCGCAACCATGGGCTTGCCTGACACGGGAATCAGCGGCTTGGTCAGCGCATATTCATCCTTTGCAAAGCGCTGACCCAACCCTGACATCGGGACAACGATGGAGCCATCTGCAGGGGATGCGACGACGGCCGGCGCAGTCAAACGGCGGAACGCCTTGGACCAGTACCTGTATTCTGCGACGTCCTCAGGCGTGCCCCATTGCAGGAAATGCTGAAGTGCATAGACAGCCACCGGACGGTTCTGCGCGAGCATGGGTTTGTAAGCCAGACTGACGTAGAACTCGCCGCCAACACTTAGGTCCTGTTCCATTGCCATCCGCAGCGAGTCGCTCATGATCTCTGCTGTCGAAAAATAGTAGGTTCCGCTGGACGCAAACTCCCGCATCCGCTGGTTCGTGTAGGGTTGTTTCTCCTGGATGTCCAGCACCCATCCGTCTACTTCGCGCATATAGGCATAATTGGCGGTGCCCAGCGAATGCGGATGAAATCCCCGATATGCGGGTATCGCTCCATCGCATCGGATATCGCGCACAAATCGTTTGAAATGTTGCCAGTCCCAGTAGCACGTGAAGTCACAGTAATTGACGACCACGGGCTGCCGGGGATCCAGCAGATGTTCGACCTGGCGCACCGCGTCAATCGGACCGAGCTTGCGAGGGGCAATTCCGACGATTTTTCCCGTAGGACAGACCTCCTGGAGAATCTCTTCCATACGATAAGAGTGTTCATCCAGGTGCGGCTGCGCGCAGACGAAGATCAAATCTGTCTCTCCCGGAAACATGTCGACCACATGCGCGATGAGCGGCTTGCCTTCGATCTCTATCAACGGCTTGGGTACGGTGTAGCCGGCTCGCCGAAAGCGTTCGCCAAACCCCGACATCGGAATAACGATCTGCATCAACGCCTCCAAAGGCTCGCATCGAGCTGATCGGAACAAGGGACGGTGACGTCGCTCGAAAACTCGGCGTCAACCTGGTTCCGATCACCAGGAGCCAAGGAAGCGTACGGTGAGAGCCGCCAATTGGCATGCAGTCTGACTAGACAAGATGCCTGCCTTTGCGTACTTCAGCTACGTGTGTTGGTTATTGGCTTTTGAGAAGGAAACAACATCGTTCACGAATGTCCGACGAGGCTATCGACCTGTCATCTGCGGAGTTGCAAAGTCAGTGCGCCATGATGTGCGGAGGTGGAGGATGAGTACTTTTCGGAGAAAACACTCGCATACGGCACGTCGGTTACCACCACTGAACCAGAAGACTCGTCCAGCTGCATGAGACGCGATCGGAGAATGCGATGCTTACATTCTCCTACGGCGAATGATCTGCGCACAGCTCGCGCCATCTTCGATAATACGCCAGTAGCCCGCGGGATCGCATTGGCTCGACCACCGTACCAGGTCCGAGCTTCGGCCGATGTCCTAGCGCGGTATACGCTAGTGCGGCCGCACCGGCTGCGGTTCCTTCCCTGGTGCCGTTCAGGCGGACTTCCTGATCTGCGCGCAAGGCAGCAAGAAGTCCCACATAGGCGGCGTTATAGGACACACCACCATCGATGAGAATGGTATTTTCTTTTGCATGTAGCAAGTCGAGCACAGTCGACGTCATGCAGGCGAGATAGAGCGTGGCAATGGCAGAGCGCTGCTCGTTGGATTCCGCAGCAGGGCCTATGAGGCAACCTGAACGGCCGGCGAACGGACCGCCTGGCGCAAAACTCGGCAGCGCATATTGCTGCCGCTGGATGACATTCTCGAGCGCTTCTTCAGTGACGCTGGTATGAGTGTTTAGCGTCAACACATCGAATTCTCGCCCGCCCATGAACACCGCTGTCGGGACCAACTTCCCGCAAACCGCAGTGTTCGCCAGCATCGCCCGCCCCGGGGTCAATGCGTCATGCGGACAGCGCGGGTTGAACACGACCACCCATGTACCTGTAGAAACCAGTGCGCAGTCACGATGTCCGGCAACCTCGCGGTACAAGTACAACGCTGCATTGCTGTCATGCACCCCGTTGTGCACGCGTAAAACAGCACCGTCCAGTGAAGAGCTGCCAATAACCGCCCCCGCTGGCGCGAATCTCGGGAATTTTCTCCGCCAATCGCGTTGGTAGACGAGCGAGCTGAAATCATTGTGCCGCGGCGACCACAGATGCGTGTGGCATGCAAGAGACGTAAGCTCGGAGACTGGCGGTGCTCCCAGCTTCCAGCACCAGAACTGTGGATACGGGACTATGGCTTCAGTTCTGTCCCAGACCTGCGGCTCAGTCACTTCAATCCAGAAGAACTGCTTTCCTAGGTTCATGCACCCCGGCAGCGGTGGCGAAAATGTCTCCTGAAACTCGGGGACCATGGATGCGAACGCCTGCTCGATGGCTGGCGGAGAAGCGGATTCGTAGTCAAGAATCGGCGTCACCAGCCCATCTCCATCGAGGAGTGCGCCGGTGCAACCGTGCGTCGTGATCATGATGCCACCTGCAGGTGCGACCTGCTGGCTACGCCTCAGGGCCGCTTGCATCCAAACCCACAGAGCTTCCGTGTCGAGCACGCGGCGCTGCCCTTGCTCGCGCCAGATCGTAGCGCAGCGCTCCTCATACAGGATGGACAACTGAGGACCGAAAACAAACATTTTTGCATTTGTCTTACCGAAATCGAATACGACGATCGGCTGCAAATGCTCGGTCTTGCCGCTCATCGCGGCGTCGATGCGATGCTTATCTCCTGCATGCATTAATTGTCGCCCAGGTAAGTTCAGATAGCCCCTACTCAGCGCTCGATCGCCGCGTGGGCAAGGCTCCTGCGAAACTTCTCCGCATCCCAGTCGAGCAATTCGGCCTCCTGCTCGGCAGTTAGGTACCGGACTGTCGCGCTCGGAATACGAGCCAATACCATGGCTAGGCAATCGACCATCGCCAATGCTCCGGCATCCAGATCTTTCCGCAACAACACCCCCACATCGGGAACGAGGAGGACCGGTGGAACACCAAGCCCATCCTGCGAACGTGCTTGAAGGAAAGCACCGATGTCCCGATCGTCCAGGCTCGTCACCGCCGGCCCCAGGAAAACCACATGATCCGGATAAAGAGAGCCACCAACGGCGATGCTACGTCGGGCGGCATCAATGGCCATCGCATGGATTTCAACGGTCGGCGCTGGACGGTATGGCGTATTACTGGATAACGCTTCGAGAACTTGATGATCCACAGGTGGCTGTCTGCGTACGCTCAGGCTCAGCCGTGATTCGACATCATTTAGCAGCGTCTCAACGGCCGCTCGGCTTGCGCCACCGACGACCAATCCATGATTGGCCAGAATCAGCACGTCGACCGAAGCACGTTTCAGTTCTTCCACAATGGCATGGGTCAATTCGATACCTGGACGCCTATACGGTACACACGCCCAACGCAATCCCTTGAGACTGCGTTCGATCTGCGGCAATCGGTCCGCACAAACACTATGAGCGATGACGTTCAGTGAATGCACATGCATGACGTATGAATGCGGCAATAAAGCATGCATGCTGGTTTCGATCGAAGGCCGCAAGCCTGCAGGACTGAGAGGCATCAGCTCCGCAGTCGACGGATCCGCCTCGCCCGCTGCCATGCGCCGGCGCACACCGGAGAGACTTACCGCTGCAAAAACCGGTTCGACATAGGCATTCGACATCCATTTGCCGGATCCCTTGATCCATAGGACATCATCCACTTTCGCAGATACGTTCCCACCTGCCCCTTGAACCCACATTCGATTCGCGCCCACATGCGCAGCTAGTGCGACCAGGTCGGGGGGAGGGCCGACTGTGCATGTCGAATTTTCGGCAATTTCTGTGTTCATGATCTCTGATAGAAGTTACCAGCGTAGTGAAGACAACATACCTGTCGGTTGTCTATCCTTGCCTGCGCCAATCAGTTCAGCAAGCCGCGCTTGCTTCGCGTCGTCGTCCAAGGCAAGCGCGAAATCGTCGCTATGAATGCCCCCGGAGATAAAGACCGTATCGAACCCAGCGGCATTACCACCTGCGATATCGTGCTGCACGGAATCTCCAATGGCTACGACGCGTCGAACGGAATGTTCGTCAAAGAAATTGAGGCAGCATTCGTAAACCTCGGGGTGCGGCTTACCCACATAGTGCACTTCTCCACCGAGTCGTTCATAGGACAATGCAAGTGCACCGCAACCAGGAGCCAGTCCGCCGTCGACCAGTCGAGTGAAGTCGGGATTCGTACATAGCATCGGCAGTCTCAGCGCGAGAGCCGAACCCAGCAGTGCGGCATGATCGAGCTGACTACCCCTCCCTCCCAGCCCTGCCAGCATGATGAAATCGGCATGTTGCCAATCATCGACCAGATCGAACCCGAGTCCTTCCACGACGGAGATGTCGTCTTCGCTACTGAGCAGCAAGCAACGACGGCCGAGATCCCTGTAGAATGCAGCGACCCGCGCTTTTAGACCTTCCCAAGCAACATCACCCGACGTAATGAGCCTGCTATAACTGTCGCGCTCGAAACCCAAGGCTGCCAGTCGCTCTTCATTGGCGCGGGCCCTCTTTCCGGAGTTGCTTAGAATCGCAGTACACTTACCGAGATCTCTCAATCGCAAGAGGCAATCCACTGCTCCGGGATATGCTGCTCGGCCATCATGCAATACACCCCATTGATCGACGATGAATCCGTCGTAGCGATCGGCAATTTGCCGTATGCCGGAGAACAACTCGACTGCCATTCCGTTCGACTCAACTATGAGCAGCACCACGACGCGCGAGCAACGCTGTGCCGTATGCGGCGTCGCTATGCATGGATGATTGCATTGGCACACGCAAATATCGTGCGCGGATCTCGGTCCAAGCAGAATTGCTTGCGCCGCCGCCGACCGTACGCACGCTGGTAGGATAGGGCGCTCCCAGCTCCCCCAGCCGTCGATAAGCAGCCAGCTCGACCGACGCGATTCCTTCGAGCAATCCTTGGAAAAAAATCGCATCGTCATCGGGCCGGGGTGACGTGAGGGAGGGCTTCTTCAGGTCGTTGATGGGAAATCGCTCGCCTGCATATGGCAGCGGATAGAAATTCAGATCCGTGGAACACTGTGGGCGCAAACGAGGAATCAAGGCATTCATTGTTTTGACGTCGAAGAATTTCAACAGCGCGGCGCCACCAGTATTCGACGCACCACCACCCAGCCAGGAGTTTCCAAGTCGATGGCTGTACACTCCGTACTCCGGTGCCGATACCGGGCACGCGCACACGATCTTCACAACCAGCGTCGAGCCCAACGATGTCACCGCGTCACCGATTCGATCCGCACCGGTCGACAAAAAGGCTGCTACGCCGTCAGTAGTTCCGGCGACTACCAACACATCGCGCGGCAATCCCCAGCTATCCGCGATCTGCGCGTCGACGAATCCGATCGGCGTACCTGGCACCAGCACTTTTGGCAGCAAGTCGCTGTCTATCGGAAGTGCTGTCAACCATTCGGGCCAGCGACGTGCCATTGGATCATAACCAAGCTTGAGCGCGTTGTTCTCGTCGCTGAATCCGTAGCTTGCAGTAAGGCGCCCCGCCACCCAATCCGCCTGATGCAAGGCGTGGCGCGCATGGGGGAAACGTTCTTGCAGCAAGAGCAGCTTCGCAAGTGCCGAACCTGGCCCGAGGGCGGCGCTATCCGCCGCTGCTACCATCTCGATTTTCCTCATATGCCCGACGGCACTTGTGTCGTTGTACGCCAGGGCGGGACCGAGCGGCGCTCCCTGCGAATCGGTAAGCAATAAGGTGCTGGATGTGCCATCGACAGCGATACTCCTTACACGCCTTCGATCCACCCGAGCAACTAGATCTTGCAGAGTCAGGAGCACTGCATCCCACCAGAGCTCAGCATGTTGCGTCACTGCCGGACCTTGTCGTTCAGGATAAGGCAACGTGCAACTAGCCTTACCGTGCTCGCACCCCTCATCGTCGATAGCGCAGGCGCGCACTCCCGAGGTGCCGATGTCGATACCGATATATAGCGACATGCTCAGCTGCTCTTGAACTGAAATGAATCAAACACGAGTAGACCTAGTACCGCTGCGGCTTCACTTGCAATCCTGAGAAGATCACGCCTGGAAATCAGTGAAGCAGCGTTGCCCCGGTACGGCCTCCCAGCAATCAGAAATCGAATCTGTTCACATTGCTCTTGGTGAATACGTAGGGCTCACCAAGGAGAATTTCGCTGCCCTTGACTACTTTCAACTCGCCGAGACGGCCAGCTTTCAGCGATACGCTGCCCGGCTTGAGCGTCTCATCTGCTATCGCTCGCAGTGCATACATAGCGGCGTAGCCCAGATCAACGGGATTCCAAAGCACCGCGGACTTCATGCAGCCGTTATTGAGGTATGGCTTGATCGCATTCGGCGTTGCCATGCCAATGACGGCCACTTTTCCGCACTTCTTCGCTTGAGCAATGGCTTCGGCCGCCGCAGGCGTAGCCACCGTGGTCATGCCCACGATGCCAGCGAGCTTGTTCCCGTACTTGTTGATCAGAGTCGTTGTCTGCGTGAAAGACAGCACATTGTCTTCCTGCGCTTCCACCGTCTCGAGCCATTTCATCTGCGGAAAACATTTCGCCTGATAAGCGGACATCTCGGCGATCCAACGTGCCTGATTCGGCGTCACGAAAGTCGAGGTGACGATCGCAAAGCTACCTCCGGCGCCGATCTCCCGAGCCAGGGTGTCTATCAGTACCTTGGCCATGCTGTTGAACTCTGCTTGGTTGACAAACCATTGACGCGCGTTTCGCGCAGCGTCGGCGTCGTAGCCCACGACGTTGATGCCCCTGGCTAGAGCTCTTTTCAGTATCGGTGCAATTGCCACGGGATCGTTCGCGGCGAACAAGATTCCATCGACGCCCCTGGTGATGTAGTTGTCGATGGATGTTATCTGATCGTCTATGTTTGCTTTGGTCGAACCGTCGGTCCTCACCTCGACGTTCCCGAGCTCCTTCGCGGCAGCGGCGATACCCTTGGAGGTTGCGTTGAAATAACCTATGCCCACGATCTTGGGCACATCGACGACATTGAGCCTCTTATCTTTGCGATTGGGCGCTTTGACCGGTGTACCTCCATCGTAAGCCCGCGGGGCGGCGCTCGCAGTTGAGGTGCCGCAACTCAACGGGGCAGTCGGAAGGTCGTCGGCACCGGTCCAGGACCTCGCAGATGCATTGATGTTTACCGTGGTAAGCACCGAGGTGAGGATGATGTTTGCAAGGTAAGTCGAGGTTTTCTCGGCGAATCGTTTTTGAATGGGCAAAGCTAACTCCTGCCTTCGTCATGGCTACACAGGTTGCTGATGATGCTGGTAAAGATGAGTACGAGTCCGATCACGACGATGACTCCGTCGCTCTTGACCCCAGCAAGAGACAGTCCATTCTTCAGCGCTTGTATCAACGCCAACCCGAGTACCGTTCCGACTACCGTGCCGCGCCCGCCGAAAATGCTGGTGCCTCCTAGAACCACGGCTGTGATGGCTTCGAGCTCCATGCCCGTTCCCATATCCGAACGGGTGGTCGATACGCGTGACACGAAAATCACGGCCGCCATTGCGGACAACAATCCAGACGCGGTGTAGATCCACACTTTGGTACAGCGAGTATCGATGCCAGAGAACCACGTCGCGGTCTCATTCGCGCCGATGGCATAGGTCGCACGGCCGAATGTTGTCCATCCTAGGATCAACGTGGCGACCACGGCGCAAGTGGTCAACAACCAGAACTGATGAGGGGCCCAGAAGAGATCGCCTTGTGCCAACTGCAAGAACCACTCCGGGTAGCCGCGCACCGAGCGGCCCTGACTAATGCCCTCGGCAAGCCCGCGATAGAGAATCAAAGTGGCCAACGTGGCGATCAGCGACGGCACGCCGAAGCGAGTGACCACAAAGCCATTGAGCCAACCTGCCATGCCACCGGCAGCGATGGCCAGGAACATCGCCAGCGGCAACGGCAGGCCGCATGACTGCCACAGCACTCCCATCGATATCGCGACCAGACCGAAGATGGAACCAACCGACAGATCGATGCCGCCGCTCACGATAACGAAAGTCATGCCTATCGCAATCAGGCTGACCTCCGTCATCAGTCGCGCCTGGTTCAACAGATTGTCCGCGGTGAGAAAGCGATCCGATTGCCATGCGAGGCTGAGAAGCGCCGCCGCCAGCAACACCAGGAGCAACGCCTCATGACGAAAGCAACGGGGTAGACTTGCAGCTTGCACGTTCATCTAACTTTACGCCGACTGGCGATATCAGCGAGTACGGCTCCCAGGATCAGTACCGCTTGTGTTGCCCGCAACCAATAGGCCGATACATCAAGAAAGATCAGCGAAGAATTGATGGTCGCGAAGAGAATTGCAGCCAAGGTGGCCCCCACGACCAGACCGCGCCCGCCGAGAATACTCACACCGCCGACGACCGCAGAGGCAATGATTGCGAGCTCCAGATTGACCGGCACAGTGGCTTGAATAACCTGCATCTGCGTAGCGAACAACACGGTAGCAACCCCGGCAAATCCGCCATGAATGGCAAAGGCCATCACAACCGTAGGAGCGGTTTGGATACCGACAATCTGCGCCGCCTCGGCGTTCGAACCAACGGCATAGAAGGCCCGGCCGAGAAACGACCAGTGCATCCAAACGGCGGTCGCCAGAGTCAGGGCAACCATGAACCATACCGTGGACGGCACGCCGAAGAGTTGGAACTGAGCGATGAGAAAATCGGGTGGCAGATTCGAGAGCCACGCGCCGCCGGTGACACTTATAAGCCCGCCTTTCAAAATAGACAGCATGCCGAGCGTGACGATGATCGAGGGGATACGTCCGTAGGCCACCAGCGTGCCGATGAATGCATTGACGATCACACCGATCACCACCGGTGCCACCCACGCCAGCCACGTAGGATACTCCTCCACGGCAAGCCAACCTGAAACCATCGCCAGCACGCCGATCAGGGCGCCGACGGAGACGTCGATGTGACCGCAGATAATGATCAATGACATGCCGATGGCCGCGATTGCGATATATGCATTGCTCGCAAAGATGTTCGTTATGTTGGAGCCGCTCAGGAACATCGGGTTGATCGTCCCAACGACGATGAAGAGCGTTGCAATCGTCCCCACTAGAACGAACTGCTGTCGCCAGCGCCCGAACTGTTCTCGTATGCCGGCCCGACGTAGCGTCGTTTCGTTACGACCATGCGCGCCAGGAGTTGCGTCGGACACCGTACACGTGCCGACATCAGGCGCCTGCCGTTCAGTTGATGATGTCATGGAGCGATCATGGCGGCGCCAACGCAGCTCGCGGTGGCGGCCTCACGGTCGAAGGTTGCAACCAAGCGACCGCGGCTCATTACCAGCACGCGATCACTCATACCCAGAACTTCGGGTAACTCACTGGAAATCAGCAGAATGGCAATTCCCTGCTCCGCTAGCTGCGTTATCAATTTATAGATCTCCGCCTTGGCGCCTCCGTCGATGCCGCGCGTCGGCTCATCGAGGATAATGATTCTGGGCTTTATGGCCAGCCACTTCGCCACGACGATCTTCTGTTGATTGCCGCCTGAAAGCTGACGCACGGGCTGTTCGGTACCCCGCGCACGAATGCCGAGATCGACCATGGCGCGTTGGGTTTCCTTGAGCTCGGCGGCATGACGAATGAAACCCAACGTGGCAAATTGCTTGAGATTGGCGAGCGAGAAGTTTCTCCGTATGCTCTGTGAGCGAATCAAGCCCTGCAATCCCCGGTCCTCCGGCACGTAGGCAATGCCAAGATCTCGTGCCTGCGTCGGTGTCTTGATTTTAACGGCCTGGCCGCCAACGAGGAGCGTGCCTGAGGTGGGCGGCGCGATGCCAAAAATAGTGTGGGCAAGCTTTGTTCGGCCGGAACCGACCAGACCTGCGATCCCGAGTATTTCCCCAGCGTGCAAGGTGAAGGAAATGTCCCGCACACGGTTACCGCATGAGGTATTGCGCAATTCCAAAATGGCAGTTCCTCGTGCGACGCTAGCCCTTGGATACAACTGATCTACGGAGCGGCCCACCATCAGCGATACAAGATTTTCCTGGTCCATTTCACCGATAGGCTTCGTGTCGACCAGGCGACCGTCACGGAGCACCGTTACACGGTCCGCTAAAGCGAAGATCTCCGGCATGCGATGGCTCACGTATACGATGCCGACGCCGTTGTTGCGAAGACGTTGAACGAGCCGCAGCAGGCCCTGGACGTCCGCATCGGTGAGAGCGGCCGTCGGTTCGTCCATGATCAGCACTCGCGGGTTCAGCGATAGCGCGCGTGAAATCTCCACGCGCTGGCGATTTGCAACCGAGAGTTCGCCGACTATTGCGTCGACATGAACATCCTGGCTTTGAAGCTCGTTCAGAATCTGGCGCGCCCGAGTGCGCATGTAGCCCCAGTCCACACCACCGATCGGATTTCTCCGCGCATGACCGAGAAAAATGTTCTCGGCGACCGACAGCTCGGAAAACAGCAGCAACTCCTGATGCACGGTCGCAATGCCGCTGCGGAACGCCTCTCGCGGAGACGAAAGGCGTCGATGATATCCATTGATTTGAATACTGCCACTGTCCGGCTGATGTATGCCGGACATGATTTTTATTAACGTCGACTTGCCTGCGCCGTTCTCTCCAACGAGTGCATGGATCTCGCCCGGACGCACATCGAAGTCCACGTCATGAATAGCATTCACGCCTGAGAACGCTTTGGAAATCCCTTTCAATCGCAGCGCGCACACCATTCAAGAGTAGGAATTTAACTAACGCGGCAGCGCGACGATGGAAGCTGGGATTTCGCGCCGGTGCTGACGCCGCTCGTCGGAATGACGACGTGCCGCGACGGAGGTAAGCCACAGGAGGTGGTCGCAGGCGATCTTAAGAAGGAAGTCGGTCATATTGTCGAAAATGGCAGCAGGTCGAATCCACCGCATACTCGTGGTGGCTTGGTCTACGCGCGTACACAAAGTGAAGTATCGGTGAGGTCGAATGACAGTGCCGAGCACGAGACACAGCACCTATCCTGGATAGTCGGGCGGTGACATGAAATGTCGGTAGTGGACTGGCCCGACTAGTTGCGCCGTGCCGGAACTGAGGGCCTCTCTCAGCGATGTTGGCGGGATACGGCACCCATCGAATCCGGTACAGGTGCGCGATCTCGACCGCCGGCTTCGACCTCTCTGATGATCCGAACGATCAGTTCTTCGGAGTGAACGCACGGGGGATGCCTCAAACTTAGTCCAATTCGACTATACCTCACGCGCCGTTGTTGCGACCGAGCGTAGTTCCGATTTGCTAGACTGGCGCCGAGGATTTGCCATTCCAGGAGATGCCTACATGCACGGACGCCACATTGCTCTTTTCCCGTTGCCGGGCCAGTCCCACGTCTTAGCGTTCTTAGGCTTGTGTCCGGAACTGATTCGCCGTGGTTGCCGCGTTACCATGGCCACCACCGAGCCTCTTGTGAAGTTGGCTATTTCGGCTGGCGCCGAACCAGTCATTTTCGAGCCAGACAACTTCATATCGATCGCATTTCCTGCAGTGACCAATGGGCGATCCATAGATGATCCCAAACGACGCGAAGACGTAGCTGGAGTGTTTTGTCGCTGGCATATTGACTGCGCCGCAATTGCGGTGAGGCAGTTGGATGAGTTCTATAGAGAGAATCGACCAGACCTGTTTGTTTACGAGTACGGCGCTTTCGCCGGACGGATACTTGCCAAGCGCCTCCGCTCGCCGGCAATCCAGTACTATCCAGAGTTCATTCAACACGGTGGTCACGTTTGCTGGGAAGGCAGCGTGGGCTACAATCCACCATCGATAGTGGAATTCTCAAGATTGCTCGATTCGTTCTTGTGGTCTTATGGTTTCCAAGAAACCAACAATTTCTGGCATAGCGAAGAGTTAAATTTCTACCAATTTCCGAAGATATTCCAGTTCGATTCGGATTCGCTAGACAGTCGTCGTTTCTGCTTTATTGGTCCCTTCCTCGATAGGCCATTCAACCCCGTGTGGCAGAATCGCAGTGGCGGGAAACGCGTGATACTCGTTTCTGCTGTAGGACAAACGTTCAATGACGAATACTTCAATTTTGTTCTTGATGCGCTGTCCGGATCGGAATACCACGTGATCATATCAGTGGGCAGTCAATTTCCGGTAGGCAACGCGCGGCCGCTCCCCGACAATTTTGAGATCAATAGATATGCGTCTCATCTAGAAATACTTCCACATACCGATTTGCACTTGTACTCAGGAGGTCCGACCGGGACCCTTGAAAGTTTGTATTTCGGAGTGCCGCTCATCGCGACACCTTCGTTCGATCGCAACTGTGTCGCGGCCGATCGTTTAGCTGAGCTAGGCATAGTGCTCAATCTGCCGCTTCACACTCTGACGAGTCAGATGATACGAGAAAACGTAGAATCAGTTTTTCATGACGAAGCGCTTCTGGGTCGCGTGAAGCAGATGCAGAACTTGCTTCGAAGCTCTGGGGGAAGTGTGATGGCTGTTGATAAGATTGACGAGCTTCTTGCCGGTCACGCCTGAGAGCTAGCCTATTTTCCTTCAGGTCGCGGCGACGTACTGACGATAGGATCTATCGCCTGGAGCTTCTTGATGCGACTCTCTGCATCTCGCACCTCGACGATTGAGGTCAAGGCTTCGACGATGATTTTCGAGCGGTAGCTTTGACCGCCTTGCAAGTTTGGCAGACGACCCGCCGCTCGCTCGTTTGATCTCGGGTATGGAAAGTTCGTCGCGGGTTCAAGTCCTGTTACGTACCCTGTATTTGGCGGCGATTCATTTTTCCACAAGGTAAAATACGGCAGTTCGTTGACGTTGAATCGCATGGAAGCTCCCTGCGCGCCCTCTGGTGACTTCAGCAGCACTTCCGTCATGCCCGCGCGATCTGACTGCAATTCCAGGAGATAGACCTGCTCCGTATAACCCAAAGGCTGCGGCCCTCGATACTTTGCCCAAAGATTCATATCACCCTCGGCTGCCCTAAGGTCGCGCGGTGAGACTGTCCTAGCGGGTGCGACAAACTCAGCCCCGGCGCCGATGAGTGGAGTGCCGAAGTTGACGTGATAAAGCAACTCCGCTTCCTGCGGAATGCCAGCAAGATTCGTGATGTTGTCATCGAAGTGGATTTCTCTGGACCCGATGACGGTGGAGATCTCAGTAGCGAGCCGTAAATTTGCTCCGAACATCAACGACTCATCGACGATCCCGCGCAGCACGATGCGTGGAATGGGCGCGGCTTCGTAATGCACTTCGACATGACTCGCAGGCAGGTAATCAATCCGTCCGTGGAGATTCAAGAACTGATTGCCATCGAGTCCGGGCGCCCCATTGGACTCCAGTCCACAGCGCACCATCCAGCCGCCGAAACCGTCAAGCCATCCGAGTCCGCCACGCGCGCTCAAATTTACAAACTGCGGATGCACAATCTCCCTGACCGGAGAATCCCAACCGAAACGCAGGTTGCCTGCACGTAGGCTCCACACGCTAAATCCGCGTGTGGTCACTACCGTAAAATTCATAGCACCATTGTCAACATCGATGACTTCTACGCCCTCCTGACGACCGCCGACGAGCGTGCGTTTCTCTATACTCCATTTGCCGTCTTTTCCCGCGCGCGCGTCAAGGTCAGTGCTGGCGATTTTCCAACTCTTGACGGAAATATTGTTCTTCGAGTCGACCAACACTTTGGAAAAGTCAGCCGCACCCCCTAAGTCACTCCAAGTGCAGAATAGGAGCAGGATCAGAAACTGATGCGACGTAGAGCATTTCATCGCCACATCCGTAATGGTCGTCCATTGTGACCGCGCGCAGCACAGACCGCTTTCATCTCCACAACATTCAGTCGCATACGTTAACCTCCCACTTTTCCCGGACCAATCCATGAAGTTATTCATGGCGGCAACAGCTCATCGGCTCACAAAGCAGGTTTCATCTCCCAGATATCCAATCGTGCACACGTTGCGGTACCGCCCTCACTGAATAGATCCAAGCCGTCGTGAAGCGGGTTCGTGTCATCGATGCCTGTAGTACAGGTTTGCCCGTTCACAAATGCTTCTATCAGGGCCTTGTCCAGAAAGACTATGAACTGCACGGGCTTCCCTTTCGGTATATAACTGAGCCCTCGCCCGAGTTTTTTCTCCGGATCGGGATACACGGATTTTGGAATGTTGCCGTCTACCCCAAATTCGCTTGTCTTTGCATCATAGAAGATTCGAACAAAGGTCCGGCCATCTCTGGACAGCCGGACCTTCATGCCAAAACTATTCGCATCCTGATTCTCGAACTCTGCCCTGATTTCAAGAGCATCACCTCGTAGTTTTATGTAGCCGGAGGTATTCGGCGTTATCTTTATGCTCCTGAAGGAATCGCACCTGCCACGCAAGACCTCAAACTCCGGCAGTGGGTCTTGGCGCAGATGATTGCCATCCAACGTGATCGCTCGAGGCATGGCATGAACGCCATTCCAAGGAAGGCCATGCACGGAACCGCTGAGACGAGACTCCATCGCCATAATGATCCGGCGGGTTGCGCCATTCGGACCTTTTGTATCGACTGTCGAAGGATTGAAACAATGGAAGGGATTGGCGTAATCGACGCGCAGCCCTTCGGGTTCATCCGGAATGAACTTGAACGACTTGCGATCAAACTGGCCTATCCAATAGAAGACACCCGCAGGCAGACAACCCGACATCAGAACGGCTTTTTCCCGCAGGAAGAAAAGGTACGGAAACTCCATCCCTTCCACTGTCTTATCCGAATATTCGCGAGGTCGGAAGAGAACACCGCGTTCCGTCCAGTGATCCAGATCCGTTGATGAGAAGATGACGATCTCCGGGCCTTTGCGCATGGTAATCACGTACCATGTATCGCCTTCCTTCCATCCATGACCGTCATGGAACTCGGGAACGGAGATGAGTTTCTTGTCCGTGTAGGAAACCATCCCATCGTGACTGCGGGCGCGTATGCCGCGCTGTACTCCGTCAGCTCCCCAAGCACAATAAATGATATTCGGCAGCCCGTCGCCATCGACGATGTGATTGGATAACCAGATACCCGCGACATCCGCCTTGGTATCCGCTACCGGCCCCGTCGGCCACATACGCCAATGCACCAGGTTATCGCTGACGTAGTGATCAAGGCTGTTGAAACGAAGCAAGGCGTAAATGTTGCGATAAGAAGATACGTGGTACTTGCCTTGAAATTGAACAGCGCCCGATGGATCGTAAATCCAGCCTATGGGCGCCGTGAGATGATAGATAGGACGAGTCGGGTCCTGCCGCATGAATTCACGCATGGAACGTTCCAAGGTACGGCAGAGCTCGAGATCCTTATTCTCGGAGGCGTCATAGAATCGGTTATATGCCGCGATGGCTCGATCCGCCGCGCTCTCTTTGGCTTGAGGCTGCACATCGATCTGTCCTGAGAGGAACGCCACCTGGCTGTCCGTCATCGAACAATCCCAGATTGCCAGTGCGTCGATCTTCGCGTTACCAAGACAAAAAATACTAAGTTCTGCAGGTTCCACTCCAGACGGTCCGCTCGAAAATGCACCGATCAATAGCCCACTTTCAAATGGGGTACCCAATTTCTTGCCGAGTGGAATCGAGTTCCTAAGAGTTCCGTTGCAGAAGAATTCGAGCCGTCGCCCAGCAATCCGAACGACAAGATCGAGCCATCGTCTTCTTTCAACGATTCCCAGCGGCAATTCGCGTAAGGTGACCCCTTCAGAAGTCTCCTGGCCCAAAAATGCGACTGCTAGCCCAGTCTTATGCAACGCCAAGCCGATCGAGTCTGAGAAGAGCAATGTGCCCCACCCGTCCGGTTCCTGCAGAAATGCGCGAACGTAGAGACTGGCTATCCCACCATTGGGACGCAGTTGCTTTGCCTGCCGAGCGCCTATCGATAACCAGCCTTGATCGTTGTTGATCGATAACCAACCTCGATCGTTTATGTACGACGATATCCCGAGATGACTAACCATGGTGTCGTGCGGCAACACATTGCTGAACACCGCAACCAAACCGTCCCCTCCACGCTTGAGCGACTCCGTGTACTCCACACCCTGCAATCTCTGTCCTATTCTGACTGTCTTAGAGCCACTAACTTGCAATGCCATCGGATCTCCGCCTGCGGCTCCAAGCGTTGCCATATGCCATACCGCCGCTGCGCGGCCGTAGGGATCCTTGGAAAAGCGACCCAGTAAATCATTTCCGTTGACGACATTTTCTCCAGATGTCATCAACGCCGCCAGCGCCGGCTGATGAAGCTGAGCGGAGATAGAGGTCACCACGCTCCCCACTGCGGCACCCTTTAGAAGTCGGCGCCTGGAGATAGGTACCGAGGACTTGCCGCTGGATCGATCATTCATTGCCAATCGCGCCCCTTTTTTTCTAGATTGCACGCGTTGATGACATCTACGAGAAGTTCGTTATTGAGTCGAATTTGTTCTTGAGATACGCCGCCGAGATCTAACGAATTCCAGAGCACCGTTGACCGAATGCACCCAGTGTTGAGGTAGTTTTTGTCGCGTTCGATGTCGCAATGTGATCAACGTCGCCATCTGAGTGAATGACAACATGTGTTCTTCCTGTGCTTGAGCATTGCAGAATTCTCGAGCGAGTTTGGGAGATCTTCAGCGACGGACTTCATGGATGCAGAGCAAAGGGATGCTCGCAGCTCTGAGTGATGGCACGCTGTAGACTTGGGGATAAGCTAAAGAGCGACTCTGTAATTCGTTATCGATTCTTGCATTTCTATAGATGTTGCTTTACTCACTCCAGTATTTATCTTCAATGTGTCTGGTTTACTGAGCACTTCTCGGTAGTCTTCGTGGGCCTTGCGTGACTATCTCTAACAGTTTGTCGAAGCACTACCCATGCAAGCGAACTGTGGCTGCTGGCGCCAGCGCCACGACATCAAATAATTTCTGGTGACGATGTGTGATTAGCGGCTAGATCATCAATCTTGGCGCGGTCTATGTCGCTTCACTGATTAACTTGACGAACGAATGAATGCTGACGAATCCCTTGATTCACTACAGTGAGACCCATCTTCAGGCCGGAGACATGGGTAACACTTTAGCCTCGAAAGGGTTCTGAGCGCACTCTACGCGCCCCTCCTCGTGATCGAAGAATCCCAGATCGTAGTGCATGAAGGTCACGAGCCAG
>Ga0065707_10082034_pt1 | contig 24011 bp, 35 predicted proteins | sample SwiRhicommuniRL3_FD_59094 | JGI IMG/M metagenome (GOLD analysis project Ga0065707, IMG submission 59094) | Switchgrass rhizosphere bacterial communities from Rose Lake, Michigan, USA - RL3 v2 (version 2) | ecosystem: Host-associated > Plants > Roots > Rhizosphere > Soil | place: East Lansing...
TAATCAGTACTACAACACAAGATGGTGGTCTGATTTGGCTTATCCAGATGGATGGAATACTGTACAATTACTAGAGGTAAAAGAATGAGTAAAAAATGTAACCACAATTATAAAGAAGAAAAGATAGTTTATAGTGATTCTGGTTCTTACGTGGTTTATAAGTGTACAAAATGCGGAGATAGGTATACAGAATTACTAGGTCTTAACAAAGGAGATTTAACTAAATGACCAAGACAAAAGAAGAAATAGATAAGATGAGAGAGAATCTTATCTACTATATTGAGAATGCTTTAGCAATAAAAGATAAGGATGGAAATCTAATACCTCTTAAATTAAACGATGTGCAAAGAAGGATCCTTGATGGAATTGTACAGAATGGATTTAAGTACTTCCAGATAGTATCATCTGCTAGGATAAGAAAGGGTTATAGATTATGAGTGAAGAGAAAATAGAACCATACTTATTTATTGGTGGAATAAAAGATGGAGAATGGCATAATGTTCCTGTTGGTAGTAGAAAATGGGCATTCCCTTATATTAAGTTTGAACCAATATATAATGCAACACCGAATTTTGGATATCAAGATACCGGAGAAATTAGATATATTAAGGTTTGTATGGATTCAAATCCCGAAACCAGATTATATTTGTTTGTTGAAGAATCAATATATGTGACTAATAAAAACTGGTATTGGGATATTATGTGCAAGCTAATTAATAACTACAAGGTGATTAAATAATGAAAGAAATTATTAAACTAGTTGATGTAATTAAGAAACATTATAATGTTTCTGAAGCTTACATAGCTAGACAACTAGATATTCCAGAAGGAACATTTAATGCCTGGCTTACAGGTAGGCTTACTTGTAGACACAAAAGAATGCTAGGTCTAGCACTAGCTAGATTAAAAGAAAAGATGGTTGAATTAAAAGAGTTTTAAATAAATTAATATGAGTTACTATAGAGATTTAAATGAGAATGAGAAGATCATTCATTGGCTTGAAACCATAGTAGGTAGATTGGATGTTATGAATAACAATCTAATATCTATTCTAAAATACCAACAACAAGGATTATCTACCATCAAAGGAACTACAACAGTTAAAGGATGTGATGGTACTGAGTTTGAAATTAATGAGTGTATGGAAGATAACGAAGGTTATATACATCACGTACATTGGTGTAAAGGAGAATGCAATCTATGAAGATAAGCTATAAAGAAATGATGGATGATGTATGGTATCGTAAGACAATGCTAGAAATAGCACTTGAATTACATATGTATAATATGGGATCAAATCCTGATTTGTCTGAAGAAGATTATCAGAAAGGTTTAAATAATTTAAAGAAGAGATTGGCAGAATGGAAGCCAACAGATAATTGTTGTGGTAATCCTGATTTTGATTCAGCAATTAAGTTAGTAATTGAAATCACAATTATTGAATGTGAGTTACTGCCATTCAAAAAAGGAGATAAATAATGCCTAGTGAAGAAGAGAGAAATAAACCATATGCAGGAATAATAGAAGCTATGTTAGATGAAAAACTTTATGGAGCAGCATTATCTTCACTATCTGAAAAACTTAAACAAGTCAGACGAGAACTAAATACAAAACTACTTAAAGAGTTTGTAGATTATCTTAATAAACATTACTACCCTATAAACGATGATGACGTAATGGAACAACAGATAGAAACTTTTTTAGATGAAAGGAACAAATAATGAATAACAGAATTGATACAGTTAATGGAAAAGAAGTTACTGAATTTAAAAAGAATACAGATTACTTTGAGATGAGTGATGGTGTATTCTGGACTGTCGAAGCATTGATGAAGAAGTATGATTCAGGAAGATCAACAATATATAACAAAGCTAGAGATAATAACATTCCCACAATGAGAGTTATTGATACAGTATGCTTTAAAGATAGTGATAAGTTTACGAAAGGTAAACCAGGGGGTAATGTTAAATCTATTGAACCTCATAAGCTTACAAGCTATGCTGAATTGCATAGGAAAGTTGAAGAACTTATTAAGACAGTTAGAGCGGCAACAATCCCTGATTTATCAGATAGAGAAAGACAGTCAGAAGACAAACTAGTAGGTATAGAAACAAGATTGTCAGTACTTAAAGACCTTATCCTAGATATGAATGAATGTGTTCATAATATCTTAGATGAAATGACAAAGGAGAAGAAAGATGCCAGTAAGTAATTATGTAAAGCAATGGGTATTCACAGAGAATGGAAATGCATATGACTTAACTAAAATAAGTTCTGTGAATAGATATGAAACAAAGGTAATGACTCCACAAACTGAATACGTTGTAGTATTAGATAATAAAGAAAATTTGTTAGTCTCTGAAAATGAAGCTAGAGAGATATTAAAAGCTTTAGTAGAAAGAGAATCAAATATAGAAAGGATAGTAAACAATAATGACTGAGAAAGAATTTCTAATTAAGTTTCTTGATTTTTGCTATGACAAGTATAATCCTTTGGCTAAAGAATATCATCCAGAATATCAGCAAAGATTAAATGAATCAACATTAGAATTTTTAATGGAACATCATAAAGAATACTTTGAAGTTGAGTTTGTTAAGAAAGAAGATATTGTTGTTGGTGTTGATCCAGCAGAACCAGGAAAGGATGAAACAGTTTACTTTAAAGGTGTTCCAATAGTATGGGACAAGGAAGAATTAGAACTACAATCAGGTTTGCACAGTTCTGAAGATATACTTTTTAAATAAATTAAGGAGAAATATGAAGAAAGATTACACCCATATTAGTATGATTTTGGATAGATCAGGATCAATGAAAGATTTAATTAAAGATGCGATAGGTGGATTTAATTCCTTCCTAACAAATCAGAAAAGTATTAGTGGTCAAGCTACTATGTCAGTAGTGCAGTTTGATGAAGAGTATGAAATACTTCACGATTTTAAATTAATTAAAGATGTACCTGAATTGAATCTTAATACGTATGTTCCTAGAGGAATGACTGCTTTGATAGATGCCATTGGCAGAACAATAGAATCAACAGGCAAACATCTTGAAAGTTTGAAGGAAGAAAATAGGCCAGAGAAAGTTATAGTGGTTATAATTACAGATGGTCTTGAGAATTGTAGTAAGCTGTATGAACCTTGCAAGGTTAAAGAAATGATTGAACATCAGACTAATGTTTATGGTTGGCAGTTTACTTTCATTGGATCAAATCAAGATGCAATCCTTAGTGCTAGCGATTTAGGGATTGCTGCTGCTTCAGCATTAACGTATGATCCTAATCAACAAGGAACTAAAGCATCGTATGATGCACTATCGAGAAGTATTGGATCATTGAGAATGGGCATTACTAAGACATTGAGCTATAGTCTACAAGATAGAGAAGACGCACAGAAACTTAAATAAATTAAAAGCTCCCATTCCTCAGCCTTGTTGTGACCAAAAAAGGAAGCTTATCCTCAGCCATATTATTTTCTACCTAGTCTATCATCCCATATCTTTTCAATTGCTCTTTCTATCTTATCAATAACCTTATCTACAGTTTTAATATGACCATCTAATTTATCAGAAGTATTACCAATCCTGCTTTCAATGCTTGTTATCTTCTTACCTAATCTATAGGCTAAACCAAAGAAGATAGCAGCATATCCTATAAACTGAATAATAGCAAAAACTACTTGCCCAAATGTCAGCTTTAATTCCATTTATCAAAAATACTCCTTATTTAAAATATAGATATGCTAGAAAACTAGCAATAACAAACAAACCAACTATGACTATAAACAGCAAAACATATGATTTACCATTACCGTTACCATTATGTCTTTGACTCATATCTAATACTGGGGGGAATCTTCCTTTCTATAATTTATATCGAGTTTAAATTATTTAAAAGTTTGTTCTCCTTGTGGGATAGGAGAACTAACTTGGTCTTGTGGAATGTTAGGATTTATACCTACTCCCCTAACAGCTAGATTCTTTCTTGCTTGTGAGTTCTCAGAAAGTAATCTAATATAATTGTTTAAATCATTTAAGTGTTTTTCAAATAAAGCTTCAGAGCCTTTGATCTTTGATGAACCTAATCCTGCCTCAGCCTCTTTTATTTCTTTCTCCTTTCTTACCATTGAATACTCGCCAAGTTCTTTTAAATCCACTTGCTTAGTTTTAACTGGTGAAATCTCTTCACCTAATATTCTCATAGCTCCTGCTAATGGTCCCATTACATAACCCTCTAACTCTACATCCTTCAACGGATTAACAACATCCCTCAATGCTGGAATGAATTGCATTGTGTAGTATGAAAGAAATGGATTAACATAGGTTGTAGTTTTACCAGTAACAAGATTTGTCCTATCTTCCCACGACATTAAATCTTTAGCAAACTGTGGTAATATCTTTCCTAAGCTTCCTTCTATATTACCTAATGTGGATGATTGCTCTATAGTCTTTCCTGTAAAGAAATCTCTATCAACTAACTTACTTAATGGCACTTTGATGAAAGGTGTTAATGCTCCAAGTATTGATCTTTCAGCAGTACGCTTATAATCTAGTTGTCCCTGGTCATCATAGGTAAAGAAATTGAGCACATCAAAGGGAGTTAAATTATTTAAAATGTTGATTGTTGCTTTTCCATCTTCACCAAAACCACTAAGCAATCTTGGTTGTTCAAGTAAGTAATTATTTCCTTTCTCATTGAAGATATTAACTTCAGCATCATTTAATTCTTCACCACTAATCAATAACTTCTCAAATGTTTTCATTGTCTTTTCCATTATTGTAAAGTTTCCTGGTCTAGACAATGTCTCTTTTAATACAAATGGAATAGCAAATCTCTGAAATGTATAGAAAGGTACAACTCTCCTTATAATATTCTTCTCAATACTAGACAATCCTCTTTGATAATCAAACAAGGCTTTGTTAACAAGCTTGCTTGCTCCATCAGCACTATAACCCATTCTCATTCCATTGAGAAATAACATCATCCTACCATAGTCTTCCACCATAGCAGCGTGATTCCAAACCTTACCTAATGCACCAACAACATTCTTATAACTATTATCTTCTCTAAGTATCTCTCTTTCTAACTTCTGTGAAAATGCTTCACCAGTTGCATCAAATCCCCTTATTATTCCTTTTTCCCTTGCAAGCTGTATTAACTCGTTGCCGCTATACTCTTCACCTAATGCTGTCTTGAGTTTAAAATCACCAGCATAATTCATTAATTGATTATCGCCAAGTATCTTAGACGCAACCATTCTATTAGCGAGTATAGCATCCACGCCTTGATTGTCTGTAAAGTGCTTAGATATAAAATTAGTAAGAAATGCAGGTATGTTTTCTAGTGGTTTTCCTGCTCTACCAAGAAGTATGGCAGCATCAGCAGCAACTCTAGGATCAAGTGCTTTAAACGCTCTAGCTCCTGATACTAATGCAGCTTGTATTGTATTAGAAAACAACTGCTTAGTTGCAAATGATGGTCTAACTGTAGTAGCGCCACGCTTAAACCAAGACTGCAATCTATCAAAACCTCTTATCCAGCCTTTTAATGTATCGTTAATTCCAGATGGATACACTGATTCTCCTATCATCTTCATATCATCAACAATACGCTTAGGTATGTTGGTTTCAGTTATTGCTGTGGGAAGAATACCAGTATGAGCAATCGTTGATCTTGGTTCATATGCACCAAATAGTTCTGTAACTGAGTCTTTAAATTGTTTAATTGACAACGCTCTCTGACTTGATAACAATCTATGAGAATACAATAAAGCTGCATCAAATTCAGGAACTAATCCAGCAGCTTCTGCTTCTTCCTTAGTTAAAAACTTTCTTTGTTTACTTGAAGCAAGATAAGGTTGTGGTACAGCAGAACCATATTTACCCCTAGTAATTGCTGTCATATCTTCCACATCTTCAATTATATCATAACCTCTAGGCGAATAATTCATAAGATTATTCTTTAAGAGACCAGCACGCATTTCAAGTAATGCAACTTCTTTGTAATCCTGTTGCATCTGACTAACAATAGCCATCTGCTTTTCATCCAATCTAAATCTTTCAAATCCATTCTGTACAACCTTAGCAGCTTCACTATCGTTTAATGGTGCTCCTTTAGATGCTTCGAGTAACCGTGTTTGATCGTCTACCCAATGCATTGTCTCACCAATTGTTTCTCTTCCTTCTTTATCTACATCCTTAAATAATTTACGTGTATTACGAATCATTTGATCTGAAAGATACCCTAGTTGATTTTCTAGTTCATCTCTAAATCCAATGTATTCTTCTGGTAATCCGTAATTACGACTAAATGTTTCTCCTATTAACTTCTGTCCAGCTTTAACTGTGCCAATAGCTTTAGCACCTAGAGCTGAAGATGATTCAATATATGAACTTAAAGCTTTAATACGATTAGCTAATGGCTCAATACCAATAAGACGTAATACATCTTTTTGTTTACCAAAAGGCAAACCAACTTTAAGATAAACTCCTTTTGGTTCAAAGATTTGTTTAGCTAACTCAGGACGTGTATTAGCTAATTCAACAATACGTTGATCAAGTCTCTGTCTAACCTCAGATGTAAATAATTCATCAGGTAATCTTGAATCACCTATACGTTTTAAATCTTGTAGTGTTTCCTTCTTAGCTATAGTAGCAGCAGTAACAGCATTAGCTTTATCTTCACTTAATTTATTTAAAAAGCTTTCTATTTCATCTTGCTTAGCTCTAACCGCATCAAAATATCCTGCATCTTTTAATTCTTTTTCAATTTGTTTCTTAGCACCGATCGTTATTGAAGGATTTTCATACTTAGCAATTCTTGATTCAAGCTTACCTAATTTCTCAACAAGTTCAAGCGTACCGCTACCACTAACCAATACCTTTCTTGATGCTGATTCTAAACCTTGTTCTAATACCTTCTTAGTTGTGTTAGTGATGACTCTTGATCCCACTTGTATTCCACTTTTAATCAAACCAGTACCAAGATATGTTGTTGGATCAAGTGCAATATCACCAATGAATCCAATGATAGTTGTGGCTTTAGGATTTGCCATAGCCCAATCTGAATGTCTACGCCTGATAACATCTGAATAAGAAAGCTTTAGTCGCTTCTCAGGATCAAGTGTAAATGTTTCTGTAATAGCATCGGCTACTGCATCCAATATAGACTTAGATTCATCAGCTAAACTATCTGCAAACCTAGCAGAGCCGTATGAAGGACGCGCTAATACATCAAGTACAGGTGATAGAGTAGATAATACAGCCTGTGCGCCTGGAATTGAACCAATAGCAGAACCTATTTGTTCACCAATTCCTGATGTTTCTGGTGCTTGTGGTGAAAGCCTATCATAGGGATTGACAGGCTTTGCTTTATACAAACTATTGTAAGGATTATCAGGCATTTTAATTTATTTAAAACTGTGTCAAAGCATAATTTAATCTACTTTGAATATCATTTATGATTTTCTGTACTGTATTTTTTTGTTCAGGTGTCTTTGCTCTCTTCATAGATTCCTGTGCAGCTTGCAATCTGGTTCGTAAATAGCCTACAGTTCCAGCTTTATCAAACCTTTCGCCTATAGCAGAAATACCTTTACCTATCCTACTCTCCATAAAAGGAGTACTTGTAACACTCTCTTCAGTAAAAGTTGATGATGCAGTAGGTTTAATACCAAGTATTTCTATAGCTCTATTCTTTTCAGACTGTGGAAGATCACTATTAAGTATTTGTTGCTTAACTTGTTCAGGTGTTTTAGTTTTCAAATCTTCTTTTATCTGATTTGTCAGTTGATCACCTTGTTCTAACTTTTTATTAATAATATCTGTCTGTTGTTTTGTTTGACCAACAGCAGTATTAATCTGTAATATTCTTCTCTGTTGCTCAGCAATATTTTCAGCAGCAGGCAAAGCTATAGTAGTGTATTTCTCATTTATAGGAAGTTTATTAACTTCTTCAAGAGATATGATAGCACCACCAGGAGTTTTATAGAACTGAGTTTCCATAATATCAAGCTTCTGTTTGGTTGCCCAATTCTGCATTGTATTATTGTAAGAAGCATTCTTTGCACTAATCATTGCAGCATTAGCACCTATCAATGCAGCTTGACCTCTTTGTCCAGATTCTTTAATATCTGCTCTTACCTTCGCTTCTGATAAATCTCTTTGTTCCTTAGCTTCATCAAATATAGCTTTATTAACAGCAACAATTAATTCTTGTTCTTTAGTAGTAATAGGAGTAGGATCAATACCTGACTTCTTACTTACAACACTCTGCAATGTTGTAGGATCAGCATTAGGTACTAAAGCTTTAGCATTTGATTCCCACAATGCAGCATCTTTATATTTCTGTGGGAGTAAATCAATAACAGCCGCATTCTGTTTTCTTCTATTTCTTGCAGCCTCATTCGCAGATTCAAAAGCTTCATTCTGTTCAAGTAAAGATTTATTACTAGCAAGTTGAATATCTGCTTCAGTTTGTTTCTGCTGTTTAAATAAATTAATTCCACGCTGTTCTTTAGCAACTTCTTGTTTGAATAATCTTCCTTCTTTTCTAACCTCTGACTGTTCTCTTGCCATACCTTCAGCTCTCTGGAATCCAGCTTGCAGTGTAGCTTGATTGACAAGATTTTGTCTATTCTGTATTGCTTGTGTTGCTGCATTTCTTTCATCAGCTTTAGCTTTTAACTGTCCTTGTAACACAGCACCTGGATCATTAGAAGCTGCAACAGCAGAAGCTTGAGCAATAGCAGTTAATATGCGCTCAAGTGTTCCCATTGGCTTTGCTCCTGTCAATGGTTGATTGTTTATGCCAGCAATCATTTCTTGTAAACGTGCGTATGGATCAGCCTGTTGTGGTTGATTCACATTTGGATTTAGAAAATCTAAATTCATAAAAGGAATTGGCATTTTATCCTCCGAAGCCTATTGTCGGTAAAGAAGAAGTTCCTGCACCACTAACCCCACCAAACAAACTGCCTCCAGCCACACCAGCACCTAAAGATGCAGCAGTTGTAACACCTTTCATTATATTATTAAACAAAGCTTGACGTTCTTGCATTCTCTTCATTTCATCAAACTGACGTATTTGCTCTTGCAATGTTCTATAAAATTGATCGTTTTGATTAGTAACTTGTTCCTTCTGTACTCCAACTTGTGCGCCAGATACATCTCTATTTAATGACTGATTAAGTAAATTAAGAACAAACTCTTGCATACCTTGATCTTGTGTTTGCTGTCCTTGAGTTAAGAATTGTTGAACTCCTAATTGTCTTTGTGCTTGCTGACCTTGTGCTTGACTTCTTACTAATCCTTGTCGTTGTTTCGCTTGTCCTAATATATCACCAGCAATAGAACTTGATCCAACACCTTGTCCAGTAAGTTGTGCAATTACAGTTCCAATCTCATTATCAAATTGTTCTTGCAATGCTTGATCCTCAGCAGCTTTCATCTGTTGCAACAATGCTAGAGTTTGTGGATCAAGTTGTGACAATGCAAGTGGGTTTTTAAATAAATTAACTAGATTAGGTAGTAATGTATTTATTGCTGACTGCTCTCCTTTTGAAGAAGGAAGCACAGCAGGCCGATTAGTGGAAGATTCAGATACTTCACCTAATCTTGGATCAGTTCCACTAAGATTTCTAATAAGATTATGGATATATCCTTCTGGATCAGCATATGATACTTGCCCAGCAGTTCTACCAGTCACCATACTTTCGTTGATTCCTGCTGGTAGTGGTATATTTCCATAAAACTTGCTAACTAAATCTTGATATTGTGGTGTACCATACACACTCTGCTGTGCTGCACCTTTCAATCCCATTGATTTAGCTAACTTCTCTATCTCTAATTGAAATGGATTTAATGCCATTAGAACCTCGTTAAATTAATTAAAGCAACTGATTTTGTTACATCACCTAAGGTTGTTCCTTGTCCTCTAACTCTTATCACACTTGAATTGCTATCCATATTAGCTACTGTTAAACTACCACCCCTGGATATACATCTACCACCAAACCCACCTACAACTGTTGGAGTACTGTCAACCTGGACTAAACCAGCTACTAACGTTATTGTGTATCGAACTGTTGTAGCATCAAATATACCATATCTTATATGGAATTGCCAACCAAGATCATCAACATCAAATAACCCTGTTGTTTCTGCTGACTGTGCTGCAAATTCAGCAGCTAGGTTCTTATCATTATTGTTAGTGTTGAAAAATCCACCGTAATAAACATCAAAGAAATCATTTGGTTTTAATGATCCTGCTGGTACGGTAAAACTATGTAAATCTGTCACTGCACCAGGAGCACCAGCAGCAGATTGAGTTAAACTAAAATTCTTATCAATGTTCTTAGCATATCCTTTTAAGAATACGTCTTGTGGAAAATTACCAGTTAAAGGTGGTGTTCCTCTTTGACCAATTAGACTATTAATATTTGGTAAATCTTTGTATCTTACAAATGATTCAGGAGAAAATAAAGACATTACATTCCTCCTGAAACAACACCATCGTCTAGTGTTATTACTTCAACTTGAATATCTGATATAGTTGCTATTGCAGTTGCAGAATGTCCAACAGTAAAAGCTGAAGCTTGTATGAAATCTCTAACGCGGACTTGTGTTAAATCTTGAGAAACTGAAAGACCTACACTAAAAACAGTTGGTCCTTGTGCGCTTGTCATATTAGTTCTTGATACTGCAACGTTCCAAGCTCCACCACCATTTAAGCTATACTCTAAAGTAAATTGATTAGCACCAGTTGCACCGCTTCTAGTTCCATCGCTTGTATGCGTTATCTTTAAATTTACAGCAGATTTAGGGCCAAATACATTAGCAATACCAGACCAAATACAAGTTTTAGTTTCATCATCTCCAATACCATCACCAGCAGCACTAGAAGTTGTAGATGCGTGTCCTGTGTTAGTAGGTCCAGTTACAGCAACACCACCTTGACCGGGATCAGGTGATGTGTTTGATGTTGTTGGTTTAATAACTAGCATTTAATTAAATTAAGTAGTTAGTTTTTGATAGCCTTCAATACCAATCCAAACGGATTTCTCTGTTTGACTTCCACCGATAGCAGCTTTAAAGAATGTAATAGTGTCACCAGGAGCTAACGTAAAATCAGCTATATCATTATAATAAACAACGTGTTGCGTGTTATTAGTGTTGTCAAGTGTAACGTTTCCTATATCAGCAGAAGCACCACCAGCAGAATTTCTTTTACGAATAGTATAGGTTAAAGTCTGTCCAGCAGTCCTACTGCCACTTGTCCATTTAATCCATAGTCTAGTAATCTTAATTTCTACTGTATTATTAGGCGTAACCCAACCTTGCCTGTCTTCATTACTTAAAGTAGTAGCTGTTGGGTCAGCTTCAAACCCAACAGTAACACTAAACCAAACTCTGTGTGTAGCTAGTTGAGCAAAAGCAGCAGAATCTAAACCATCAAGTAAATCAGCATTTAAATTAGCTACTTTAGTAGTTGATGCTACCACAAATGGAGCGGTACCAGTAGCAAGTAAAGATTCAAATTGTGCAAGATTATTTATCTTAGCTTTATCTACGCTATTCAATTGCCATATTTGCACAGGACCAGCAGCATTTAACTGATTTAAAGTTAATGCTGCAAGAGTAGGACTTGTTAATTTTATAATAGCTTCAACATTATTAGATGTTCCATTAAATAAATTAATAATCTGATTAAAGTTATCCTTTAAATCATCAGCGTCTACTACTTCACCATTAGCTATTTGCGCTCCATTTAATAATGCTAATGCCATTAAATTGTCCTCGCTTTTTTCCTAGTAAGCTTTGTATAATCAACCTGTAAGAATTTAAATATAAATCCTTCATTTGCTTGAGATGATGAGAATTCAAATGCTAATGTTCTAGCTTTCCTACCATTAACATTCTTTTTAAATCTCTCCCAAATTACTTCTTCTCTAAAGAAATCTGATGCTGATCCATAAGTTGAAGTACCATATATTGCAGTACCATACAAAGGTGGAGATATTCCAGTAAAGATAAAACTAAAATCATAATGACCATCTACATTTACATTATTGTTATAGAAATAACTTATAGAAAATGTTAAGATTTCAGATATTAAGTTTAAGGAACAACCAAATCTATTCCATAACTGACGAATCATTGGAGTATCACCAACATATGCTTTTGTCTTAATTAATTTAAGATAGTCTCCGCTATCATCTGCAAAAGTCTTAGTAGGATTAGATGGAGTATATTTATATATCTTAGTGTTTACACTAGCTACAGGATATGCACCTATGAGATATGTTTTGTAATCTCCATCTAATTTCTCACCAAAAGCTGTACCACAAATTAAACCATTAAACCTTACCCACCTTATTAATCCTTCTTTAATTCTTTGATAATCCATAACATAAATTTCATTTACCCCTCTTGGTGAAAGAGTAGAAGGAATTGAAAGCCAGTATTGATTTACATCATCTAATACAAATGCGGTAACTTCTTCCAGTAATGCAGATGTCTTTTTTAAAATATTTAATTCTGCTATATTCTGTGATAAAATAGCAGATTTCAATTCACCATATTCGGATTGAGATAAACTAACAGCGCCACAATCAGATAAAAATACAACATCGTCTAATACAGGAAAAATAGTATGAGCAGATACACATCCTAAATTCTTAGTAAATACATCTACTCTAAGATTTGCTGGTATAGTAGCAGGAGATGATATTGGAGATACTACATTAATTTTTCTACGCTTGAATACAAAAAGTGCTCCCCTAAATACCTCTAAGCCTGTTATGAAATCTCCATCGTTAGCATCAATATTTATTGTAATAGTTCCAGCATCACCTGTTGTTGACCAATCCTCTGGTAAATTTATTGCACTAGCTCTTAACTGATTTTGACTACCGCCTGTAGATGTTGCAAGCCAAACTCTTTCATTCCATACCCTAATATACTTAGCTTTTGGTGGCGAACCACCTAATGCAGCAGCAGTACCAGCATTATTAACTTTAACAGGATTATCACCAGATGTTGCTTTATTGACCCCTATTGCTAAATCTCCAAACATTGCCCATTGCCAAATTGTATTGTCAGGTAATGTTAAAGCACCCGTAATATCTGTTATTGATGATCCATCCTCATTGCATTTAAATAATTTAGTTCCAGCAGTAAACAGAATAAGCACAGTACCATTTGAATACTGCGCTCTGAATATAGAAGTTATTCTAGAAGTTGTCGAAGGTTGAATAAAAGATAATGCTCCTGTTCTTGTAACAAGATTACCTTCAATATCTAATTCAACATTTACTAAATCTTGTGCTGCTGTTGGTGGTAATTCTTCAGCAGGCAAAGATGTTATCATTCCATCTTGCCAAGATGTTTGTACCCTTGAATTACTTCTATTAATAACTTCTTGTGGCATTTAATTAATTTAAAAGTGATTAGGATCAAGTCTAGCTAATTTTCGATCTCTAGTATTAGGTATATCTCTAGTTTGTAATCTAAGGTCATTAGCAGATTTAGCATTATCCTTGCCAAGCAATCTATCTAAAGTAGTATAGAATTGCTTAAGATATTTGTCAGATTGAATATCATTACCGTCTTGTTCGTATATCTTAGATCGAACATAGTGTTTAATAGCACTAAACATCTGTCTTTGAACAGGAACATTAACATTACCTGTTATACTTAATGGATTAACAACACCAAGATATTCAATAGCATATGCTGCATCTGGAATAGAATTAAATTGTATTTTTAGTTGTGTGTCATCTGATTGAAATACAGAAGACTCCCAAAACCAGAATTGTGGTTTCTGAGTCTTCTCTAAATCCTCAGCTATACTATAAAGCATTTCGGCATCAAGATAATCAATCGGTTCATTGGTATCTTTAAATCGCATCTTTCTTATTTCAATCACATTCTGATCTACAGTATATACTGAATTTATAGTATCAGTTGTAAATTGCTTAGTACGCCTAAGCTCTTTCCAATCGTGAGCAAGAAGAAGTTCATCTATTCCTTCTTCTGTCCATTCCATAACAACGGCAAGATAGTCAGAATCAAGAGATGACTCATCTTGGTCACGTATCATCATTAATGCGAAATCTGATATAGTCATTTAAGGATTTTAATTTATTTAAAAACTGTTGACCTGTCCTAGCCATTGAGTAGCAATCTCATCTTCAAATACAATCAAGTCTTCTTTGACAGGATGTGCTTCCCTCTTATGTTCAATTACTGCTTGAAGAACATCAGCTTTCTTAAAATCAGGAACTTTATACCAATTACCGTGCTTCTCTTCAGCAACATCAAAAGCACAAACATCACAAACCGATGGAGTAAGTTCTATTCGCTTACGCTTAGTAGTGAACTTATCAATAATCCAAGAACGAATAATAAACCTTTTCCTAGCTGGTTTATCAATATTTGGTTTAATAACAACTTCACCTGGATTAACAGCAGGTTGCTGAAAACTCAAAACATTCTCTTGCTTAGGAGCAGTACTAACTGCCAAATTTAGTAGATCATTGTCAATATCAAGATTCATATTATCCTTTTAAGGAATTAAATTAATTAAAATAACTCCAAGTAAATACGGAAAGAAATTTTAATTAATTTAATTCCGTAAAAAAAATTAAATTAGGGTTGTATACTGAGGACCAATGAGACACAGTTATTAGTTAGACACAATATACAACCCTAATATTTATGTTACTTCAAATCCAGTTTCTTTTTATTTACTGGCTCAGGAGCAACAAGATCATTTGATTTCTCTACAATTACCGGAACGGTAGGTGCAGTTGGAACAGCTTTACGCACAACCATTGTACTATCGTGCATTGGTTTAGCTTCAAGAATCTGCTCTCCATCTTCAGTAGTTACCAAATTAAATGGTTTATGTGGATTCTTTGCCATATAATCTCCTAGTAAATGTAAACTTCTCCACGGAACTGTGTGGTTGAACCATCATCAATTGCCGCGTCAAGTTGAATAATTGTACGTCCCTGGGCTGTGGCATCAGTAGCATCAGCAGATGAAAGAGTAGCCATATTACCTGTGGTAGATGAGCCTTTCATATCACTAGCAGCACCGGCAGCAGCCATCTTAGCACCATATCTAAGTGCAGCAGTTGCAGTACCAGCAGCTTGTGAAGGAACACGGCCACCTACTTGAATAAAACCAAAGCTATTAAGAGGAATTGCAATAACTGCAACACCTTCAATAGGTTGATCTGTAGCTGTTACAGGCGCACAAGCTCCAGGTTCATCTGTAGCACCAGTATCAATACGAACAGAATCACCAATGGTAATAGCTGTTGATGCTCTGACGTACTTATACTTACCATCAGGAGAAAATTCCTTGATGATAGGAAGTGGATCATCAATAAACTGTTTGATAGTAATAGGTCCACCTTGACCACCACGAACATCATCAACAATTAAACCTAGTTCGTGCTGTGCAACAGTGTCAACCCTAAAAATATCAATTCCAAGAATTTTAACAGACATTTCAAATCTCCTTGTTTAAATAAATTAAGCGTTGACAGTGATACCAGTGATCGCCCCTTGACGCGCACGGTTGTTAATTGTCAAATTACCATACACAATAACCTGACTAACCTTAGCATCTTGATTCTCTGGACGCTGCATATCAGTAACCACAAAATTCTTACCACGTCCAACTACAAATTTCATGAAATCAGCATTCAGGAACTTAACCTGATGATCTGTTCCACCCGCCAACAACGTGGCAGAAGGCATATCCTCATCAAAAACAACAGGTGTTTCCTTGAAAAGAAGATTCATAAAGCCAGCATCGGCCATCTTCTGATCTATCATTACACGATAGTTAGACGATGTTTGCTGCATTGAACGCTCATACAACTCATAGATCAACTGATCGGTAATAATTACCGTAGGTCGAACCTTACCACGCATACAAGAGTTGTATATACGCATCCATTCTCCAAGCATAGCAAGAGTACCAGCAGAAGGAGCAGCAAGAGAAATGGCTGTTACTGAATCAAGCCACTGATTTCTCCAATAGGTGAAAGCGTTGGAGTCAATACCACCATAAGTTGACCAGACAGCACCATCTTCAACAGCAAGACCAAGACCAGTAATATCTTTTCCACCATTACCAGTACCATCAGCCTGAAGCTGTCTATTGATTTCCATCATCATTGAGAGTTCAAGCTGTGTGATCTTAGACTGAAGCAAAGAAATGACCTTAGTCTTTGATCCACCATTCTTAAATTCCTCTTCACCAGAGATGGATACTGATCCTGCAACCTGTTTCCAATTGAATTCGGCAGCAGTAATACCAGTCTGCGGCGCAGTATCAATGATGTCATAGCCAGCGTATGATTTTACTGTGGTATTACGACCAACAAGCAATGGCTCGACAATTGAAGTTCCGCCTTCGTCTTCTCTAACGAAGCCTCTTTCCTTCAACTGATACCACAACACTTGATGTGCCGTAATGTTATCAGCAAGATTGGCCCTGTAGTTCTTTAGTGTAGTAGCTACCAGGGTATCAAAATTGGGATTGGACATAAAAAGTTCTCCGATCTATTCAAACAGTTTAAATTATTTAAAAACCTAATTGCCACCAAAGAGTTGATTAAAAGCATCATCCACAGCATCGGTTACTGTGTACTGCTTAGTTCCCTTCTTTGGATTGACATTAGTCATAATTGTCCGCTGTGCGCCAGGAGTCTCTGTTGAAAGAGCATTAGCCCTTTGAACAAGCTCTTGTGCCGTCTGTGGCTGTCCACTCGGAGTAGACCCATTGGACGGTTGAATAGTGCTATCCGTAGCGGTAACTGGTTTTGTCAATCTAGCTTGCTTAAGCTGTAAATGAATATTGACAAAATCCATATTCGGATCACTTTTCAGAACTCCACTTTTGATAAGATTATCTATGGTGGGAAGTGTACCTTCTAGGAAATCTTTACCAAACCTAGTAGCAGCATCATTAAAACTAGCTCTTACACCTAGCTCTGCTTGCTTACCAATCAAAGGTTTGATTTCTGTACTGAATAAAGCCTTAAATTCATTGCGAATTATATCTCTGATATTATTAGGATCACTAACATCAACACCTGTATAATCGTATTCTTCTGGTTGTTGAGTTTGCTGTGGCTGTTGATTCTGTTGACCGTTTAAATTATTTAAATTCGCAGTCTTCTGTCCTTCAAGAAAAGAAGCGATAGTAGCAATACCTTGCTCAAGCCTAAGAAATCTTTCCTCATTAGGATCAGGTGTTTTAGATGATTCTTGTGTTTGTGCTGGTGTTTGTACTTGCTGCTGTTGAACTACTGGCTTTGGACCTATCTCCAAATTACCAGTATCTTGGTTAAGAATAAAAGAAAGGCTGTTAGGGTCTTGATTAAGAAATCCAGCAGGCGTACCTGGATTAGCAAACGGATTAGGCGAAGGCTTTAATACAGTTTGTGTATCACTAGGGGCGTTACTTGGATCAGGTATATTATTATTGCCGTTTACGAGCATATTTATTTCTTTCCTTTAACGTATTACCGTCAGGAGAAATCTCTACGCTCGCTAACTGTTGGTTCAGGAAATCATTTGTAGTTTTTGCTTGTTTCCTTTTATTATCTTTCTGTGTATTATACACGTTCTTTCTAACTGTGTCAAGTTCTTTTTTATCAACACTTACAATATTTTTATCTTTTAATGTTTGTTCATACTGACTCTTAGATGTGAAATAACCAAACCTTGTATTTGTACCTGACCACATACTGTCAGGTTGCATTGCACACAAAGGTGCAACAAGTTCTTGAAATCCACCACACTTACAAACTTGATTTCTAAATCTGTCTTCACCACAATATATTAACTCATAACCAGGATGTACTTTATCTTTAATACGACGAAGTTCAGAACGTTCTTTCTTTGTTAAATCTTTATACTCCAAAAATTCAGTTATCCTCGGAAATAAAAACTCTGTTACTTCTTCGCAATCTACACATTGTAAATCGTATAATGGCATATGTTTTAAATAAATTAAATGTCTACTTCTTTTTCTTTGAGTAATAGACAGTTGGTTTACGTTTCTTAGTTACTTCCTTCTTTGCTGGTTTATAAACTATTTTCTTTTTCATAATTGCATCCCTAAAGGGTTTCCATTCTGAGTTATACCCTGTAACATTGCATTTAATCCTGGTTGCACTGGTGCTGTTGTTGGTACCGTCCCATTAGTAGCTTGCTTGTTTGGATCAGGTGGAGCAGGATTCTCTAGTATTGGTGGTGTTGGAGTCTGAGCAGGTAAGAAGAATCTACCTGCATCCTTAATACCAAACTTCTCCATCATCCAGCCAAATAAAGCATTATAGTCTATTTGCAATAATCCAGGTGGTGCAGACGTAGTGATTTGCCAAACCTGTACTGCCATCTGCCTATCAACAAGTGGATCAACTTTAGGAGCAGAAATAGTATCCATAAAAATATCTATCTCTTCTCTTATCATTTCAGGTGTAAGCGTTTCCCAATACTCACCTTCAGGACCAAGCAATCTAACAACTCTATCTTTATTAAAATTACCTTTAATGTGTTGAAGAGTATGCTTAGCATTGGTCAATACAAATTTATCTATAGTAGCTATTCTATCTTCAAGCTTTAATCTAAATACAGATGTTCTTGTATTTACTTCTACGCCAGTTGTCCTAGCTGGAACTGCCTGACCTCTTAGAACTGCGTCTAATCCTGTTGCTCCTTGGACATCAGACCGTATCATTCCTTCAACAAGTTGTGTATCATCTGGCATAGGTGCATCCGGTATTGGAACAATGGAACCAATTTGCTTAACTCTAACCATTGCACCATCTTCGCCATTAGCAAATCTTGTAAGCTCACCTTCATCTACACCAGGACCAATCTCATACTTTCTTGCAGAAAACCTACGTCTATGTTCAAATGCGTAGGTACGATTTCTGTTAAGTTCAAACTGTTGGTCCTCTATTTGATATGGTATACCTACTCCGTATAACTCATCAGGTAAAGTAATATAATCAAATTTGGTGAATGGAAATTTATCCAACCACGGATAAGGCCAGTCTTTAACGAGTAGAGCTTCTGGTACTCCATCTGCATATGTTCTAACCTTTCCATATTTCCAATCCCATACTTCGTAAAGCAATACAAGTTTTGATTCTGGCAATGCAGGATCATCAGTCTCCTTACTTAAATTATTTAAAGTCGGATCATCAGCGTGAATACCAAAGGCAGAGTTCTTATAAAGAAGTGGGTAATATCCTGATTTAATCTTATTTCTTACCTTAGAATCATATCTTTCATTGGAAACTATATCCCTCTCAGTCTTAAGAAAAATCTCTGCACACCATTTCGCAGTTTCCAAGTTTGCTTCACTTGCCGTTGGATCAATAAGAAAAAAGAAAGGGCTAACCCTTTTAACATATGGACTATCTTTTTTAATATAATTTTCATATACTAAAGTCTTTCCGTCCATCTTCTTGATAGACTCGTCTAATTCAAAATTATAACCATCTTTGATAATACCGTGTCCACAAATAGCTCCATCATAAACAGATTTCTTAACTTGTTCAATGGCTTCCATTTGTTCATATTCATAGTTAAGTGTCTCTGTCTGAAGCATTACCGATTTAGTTTTACTCTGACGCCTAGCTTTACCTTGAAAGTATGGATGGCTATTCATCAAGAATGGAACAATATCAAGAATAGACGATTGTGTAATATTAACTGTAATTCTATCCCTCAACTGATCGCTTGATGGATCTTCTTCCTGTCTATCTCTCCAATGTTTCCCACGAAACATATCGTAAGCTCTATTCCAATTCTTATCCCCGTTCCAATAATTTTGTCTCCATCTTAATGTTTGCTGAAGTCTAGACATCCATATGTCATTGTCACCTTTGAGAGACATACCTTCTTGTATTTCAAGAGCAGGAATATTATTTGGTTCGTATTTACTTGTAAGACTTTTAGCCATTTTAATTTAATTAAACTACCAAACTTTTATCTTTTAACATCAGCCAAAGCGGACTAGGTGCTGTAATATTATCTGCTAAATGCGCCATAACTAATTTCATACCTGTTAAAAACTTTGCTCCTTTTAGTGGCAAAGAAATAACTTTTCCTATTGGACAAGCATCATAAGAGCGTCTAAATTTATAACCTTTTATACTAAATGTTTGAATAGTCATAATCGTACCAACCTTTTCTATACGCCTCTGGATTATATGTGAGCTTATTACCATCAAATACATACATCTTCTTTTTGAAAGATTCAGCACGCATCTGATACTGCAATCTAGTAATACGAATTGTATTAAATCTATCAATAGGAATTTCAATCCATTTCGCTAAAGGTTCGATCTGTGCTTTAGCTTGCTCTATTGCTTTAGATGTTACCGTTGGCCAACTAAAATTTCGCAATATCGGAATTGCTGCTATTGATACACTGAATGATTTTAAGAAGTTACGCCTATTCATTTTATTTACCTTTTAAATAAATTAATTGCCTCTCCGCATTGTTGGTCGTTTTCCTGCTTTAAGACCTAGCTGTTCAATATGCCAATCAACAGAACCTTTAGGTGATTTGTTTGGTATTACTGGTCTAGGTATATGAACTTGTGTTGCTATTTGTCTTGCTATCATTGCCGCTATTAAAAGATCATCGTGCTTTCCTGGTGATGCTCCAATCTTTCCATTCTTGAGTTTAACAAATGTTTTCATCTGTGTCAAGAGTTTTTTTGACTTAATATAGATTCTATTGTTTTGTATATCATCATCAAAATCTCTAATCATTATTGGCCTTGTTTGATCGTTGGTTTTCCAACCATAAGCCATATCACCTGCTGCTGCTTCATAGGGATTTATTCTATAATATAAGTTTGGATAATTATAAAAATCCATAAGCTTTTCATTAGCAGCAAATCCACCTGGATCATTAATCTCTACAGCTATTAAAGCTTTATTATATATCAAACCTAAATAATTTAAAACTCCTGCAAATTCAGATGGTTTGATAATATCGGAGAAACAAGCGACTTCTTCCATTTCAGGAAGTCTGAGGACGTAAGCCGTGCTTTCATCTCCATCCTTAATTCCTTGTGCTCCATCTGACCCGATAACATAGTGAATTCCTTCTTGTGGAGCATTATATATTTCAAGGTGGCCATACTTAGCTCTGCAAAACTTTCTTCCTTTGTCTTTAATGGTGTCATCATGTTGGTATACATAAGTTTCAGCTTTCAGTTTTAAATTATTTAAAATCTCTTCCATCTGAAGAATCTTCTTTATGGGAAAAATAGACTTGCTTGATCCTTCAAATGCGTCTTCAACGGTTATGGGATATTCCTGTTTAAATTTATCCTTATCTCCAAAGCAATCAACATCTATCTTGAACCTTCTCCAATTAAGCCTAGCCATCAATTCCTGCTCAAGCTCATACTCTGTTGTAATCTGAGGATACCAGAATTTGATTTCTGGTATCATTTTCTTACGTTCTTCTATTTCATTCCCATATTTGGATTGTGGATCTTCAGACAACTCAAAGTATTGATCTATGGAAATAGGCTTACGGTAATCTTCCTTTGCTATACATCCAATAAATATCTTTCTAAAACCATTGGTGTTATCATACCAAAAATCTTTTAGATCATTATCGCCTCTTGCTGTTGATTCACCAACTATGAATGATCTTACTCCATCTACGTTAGGAACAGCATTAAATAAAGCCACAAATCTTTCTTTAATATCAATGCCTAATTCTGGATACTGACCAAGTTCTGTCAGTAATACGAACTTAGGAGTCTTTGATCTACCTAGCGTTTTTGTATCTATTGTGGCAGAACCAATATAAGAATCTAAACCAACATCACCTGTTCTATCTGCTTCTTCTACTGGATTAGCAAAGTAAATCTCCTTACGGTTCATTGTTCTAGTTTTAGGTCTTAACCATTTCTCTGTACGTAAGTGAGTTGTTTGAACATTGTTAATCATTGTCTGTGCTGAATCATCATCGTGAGCAATGATTAAAGCATTTTGGTTTGCAAACATTGTGCATAGCCAATAGAAGAGATTTATAAACCAAGTAGATGCGCCTCCCTTGCGCATCTTAACCAACAACCACATTATTCTATTTTGATCTGATTTCCAATCTTCTTGGAATATCTGCCATAATCTTATCTGAAGATTATTAAATATAAATCTTACAAGTCTTCCACCTGGGTCTTTAATCCAAATGTTATAAGCGCAATACTCCTGAAAGTCATGTCGGAATTGATTAAACTTTTGAAGTATTGCGCTATTCATAGTTTTTAAATAAATTAAAACTCTCCCTTGAGAGCAACTGAAGCATTACAAGCCATCCTTGAATCAGACAATTTCCTAACAGCAGCAGTTTTGCCTGGACCATCAGGAAGCAATGGGATAACTTTCTTTCCAAGTTCAATAAAAGCTTCATTAATCTTGGAGTATGTTTCAGCGTCAGCTTTATTAGGTGCGTGATAGGTGAAAATAAATTCTATTTTCTCATCGTCAAATTGTGGATAAAACTGTCCCATTTTTATTCCTTTAATTTAATTAAAACCTCAAGCCAAGTCCAGCAGAGAAGGTTTGATTAGCAGGAGAGAAGAAAGCTTCTGACCTCTGCCAACCAACTTCTATTGGACGAACGTATATATAACCAAAGTTAAGATCAGCACCAGCACTATAAATCCTAGTAAAGACTTTATCAGAATTGTAAGTAGTATTAAGACCAAATACGACTTGACCAAATGGTTCAACAAATCCAACACGATAGCTTAGCTTAGGACCAAAAGCATAAGTGTCTGTGGGAGAAGTAAAGTTATCTCGCTTGTAGTAGAAGACTCCAGCAAGACGAAATCCTTTATTTTCATTCTGTGAGTAAACCTTAGCATCAAGATTTACTGACAATCCCTGAAGATACTCAATAGCATCAATGGGATTAAGGACATATTCTGAATTAACAAAGTTGATTCCAACTTTAACTGTATCCTGGGCAAGCCCGATTGTTGAAATCATTAAAAGAAAAGTAAGTGTCAAAAGCAATTTACGCATTTTATTCTCCGATTTTAATTTAATTAATATTACCAAGTTTCCTTATGGGATAAACATACCAGCAATAAGTACTCTAAATCTATGATCCTGTGCATTAGAGTTAATAGACATTTTGCATACAATGTCTGTATTCTCAGGAACTTTAATTGGATTAAACATTATATTCTCAATAACAGGAGTATCTGGAACTTCTCTCAATGGGACAATATTATCATAAGTAGGTGAATTAGTTCCTATACTTATTTGAGCAGCAATAACTACAAAGTTTGTAACTATTGGCTCAATCTGTATTGACATAGGAATAAATTCATAAGTATCTGTGTTAGTTATAATCTGTGTTTCAAATGTCTCAGCATTAATCTCAGGTGATCTTACTCCGGTTACTCCAATTTGATTAGTCATCATCAAGCAATCCTTTCTGGGTTTAGGGTGTTTAATTTATTTGATTTTTAATTTATTTAAAAATCCATTCCATTTACGAATCAGATAATATTTCAAATTATATGCCCAATCATATTGGATTCTCTTCTCAGCTTTATGGAAAGATTCTAAAACATCTTTGTTGATCTTGTGGGTAAGACCTAACTTTTCACCTATCTTGTCAACTCTAGGTAATTCCATATTAAACCTCAATTAAACAAGATATTTAATATCTTTTGAACCTTCTGTCCTAATACATTCTTTCATAGAAAGAACTAGTTGATTTAGCTTCTGGTATAAAGTGTAATAAGATTTCCAATCCCCGGATGTAAATACTAATTTATCATCAATTACATCAACCTTAATATTAACTTTTTTACCAGTATCAACTTCTGATGTGAGATTAAATGCAGTAGCTATTCCTGTTTTATATATACCTTGTTCAAACATAATTAAGAAACCTTTCTTTCAAATGTTGTATCGAATATGGGATTATTAACTGT
>Ga0065707_10082036_pt1 | contig 24003 bp, 20 predicted proteins | sample SwiRhicommuniRL3_FD_59094 | JGI IMG/M metagenome (GOLD analysis project Ga0065707, IMG submission 59094) | Switchgrass rhizosphere bacterial communities from Rose Lake, Michigan, USA - RL3 v2 (version 2) | ecosystem: Host-associated > Plants > Roots > Rhizosphere > Soil | place: East Lansing...
CGCTGGCCCTTGGGCCGGATCACCGTCCCGCCGCTCGGCCGAATCGACGAGGCGCGTCCGTGATAGCCGATGGGTACGTACTTGTAGTTCGGCAGCAAGGGATTGTCGGGACGGAACTGGCGGCCGATGTTCTCGGCATGGTGGATGCCGGTGTAGAAATCGGTGTAGTCGCCGATCGCGAACGGCAGGTGGAGCGTGCAGTCGGACGCGGGGTGAAGGTGCGGCTCGGCGCTGGCGCGGCCGGCCGGATCGGCAAGCAGAGCGAAGACCGCGAGCCGCAGGGCATCGGCCAGGGCATTGCCAGTGGCGAACAGGGCGTTGAGCGTCGGCGCGCGCGCCAGGTCCGCCGCCTCCCGCGCCGTGCCGATCAGGCGTGGCGTGAGGGCAGGGATATCGAGGATCCAGTCGCCGATCGCTATCCCGGCCCGCGGCGCCTCGTCGCCCTTGCTGAAGATGCCGAGCGGCAGGTTCTGCACGGGAAACTGGCCGTGGCTGTCGGCCCCTGGAACCCAGCAGGTTGCTTGCGGATCGTGCGTTGCGTCGAGCGTGATCATCACGGGAGCCGTACCTTTTCAAAGTCTTCCCAGCAGGCATCGTAGTCGATCTGCAGGCCGGGCAGGGCCGTGCTCAGATCGCTGGGCCTGATCACCCAGCGGCTTTCGAACATGAACGCAAGAGTGTCGTCAATCTCCGGGCGAGTCCGCGCGGTTGATGCAGGCCGAGCCCTTCGGCCCGATTGCCGGGATTGTCCCGTTGCCGATCGATCCCGCAGCCGATCCGCTCTGGTGCGACATGCTGGCCGACAAGCTGACCGAGCGCGAATATTGGGCGATCTTCGCACGCGATGTCGGCGGACGACTGGGCGAGGCGTGGACCCCGGCCGATTTCCTGCGCGTCGCGCGTTCGCCGGACCTCAACGATGAAATCCGGCCTGAAATCGTCGATTTGGTCCACCGGGCCAAGCGGCACGGGTGCCGGCCTTGCCATCCTGTCCAATGAGTTGGAGCTGTTCTACGGGGCGGAGGCACTGACGCTCTGGCGCGAACGGCCTTCGCGGCGATGGCGCGCAACGCCGAAACGCCGATGACCTTCTTCAAGCTACCGGTGAATCGCGTCGTCGAACTGGGAAGCCAGATCGAGATTTGATGCCGAAATATATGGAGATACTATGCGCCGCGGAAATCCTGCGTCTCGAAACCCTATGCCGACCCTGCGATATACGGGGCATGATGAACCACTCAGATCAGCGTGACAGTCGCCGATCCGCATTCCGCGTCGTGGCACGGAACCCGGCGGAACGGGTTCCGCATAAATTCGCCAGACACTGGGTAGCGGTTGTCGACTGGCTCGGCGGGCGCCGGCCGCTCGATCCGATTTGCGGTGTGCTCGCTATCATCGCGCTGATCGCGACGATCCATCATGCACTGTCCTGAGCTGGAAAGGTTTTACTGATGCCGCTTGATCCCCTTATAGCCTTCATGATCACGCTCGTGCTCAGCTTTGCCGGCGTGGCCTATGTCCTTCGGATGGCGGCGCTTGAACGACGCGGTATGCTTGGGCGGCCCGGTGGTTTGCGAGGACGGACAGTTCGGGATAGGCGTCACCACCTCTCCGCGTGATTTTGCAACAATGTTACGCATCTGTTCCCGCGTGCCTATTCACGCGCCGCCAGGCAACAGCCCTGGTATAAACCTTGGGCCCAGGCGGCAAGACCGGCCAGCAGCAATGGCGAAAGCAGGATCAAATAGGCAAGCGAGCGCGGCTTCCATTGTGCCGTTCGCTTCATGAAATAGACATAGCGACGCATCGCCGCTGCCGCCACGATGCCGCGATGCCGGCAAAGCGCCTGCTGGCGAGCGGTCAGGTTGAGTCCAAAGCGGCCGCGGCCAAAACCAAAATCTCGCTGGTGACGCAAAAATTCGCGAAACGCGGTGCGGCCGCGATGTCGCACGCACATGGCGGGCTCAAAAAGGACATTGCCGGAAAAGCGATCCGCCAGTTGTGCCGTAAGCATGGTGTCCTCGCCGGTTTGGACTTGCGCGGGAAAACCGCCGGTTTCCAGGAACACCCTACGCGATATCGCCAAGTTGCAGCCCGGCGCTGATGTAAAGCCTCCGGCCGGCCGGCCAGGTAACTGATCGACGAACTGCATCCGGTTGTCCACCGTCGCGATGGGGTGCCATGCAAAATAATCGAGTACTGGGCCGCTCACAGCAACGACGTCGCCGGTCAAACGCTGCGCGATCACAAGCAGCCATGACGGCTCGGCCACGCAATCGGCGTCGATGAACGCGACCAGCGCGCCGGTGGCGGCCGCCACGCCGCGATTGCGTGCCGCGCCGGCGGTGAGCTTCCCGCCGCCATCGATGAGTCTGACGGGGAAACCTGCGACCGCCTGTACGACTTCCCAATCATCGTTGCTGTTGATCACTAGAATTTCACGTGCCTGCGCACCCTGCTGGGCCATGAGACTAAGCAGGCAGGCAGGCAATACGCCCGCATGTCCCGCGTGACACGGGATCACGATCGATACGTCGATAGATGTGCCGTTCATGAGACCGCGACGGAGCGCTTGGATGCGATCAGCGAGCGATGAAAGTCTTCGGTCAATCGCGCGGCTTCTTCCCAGTTGCAATGGGCGGCCACATACGCTCGGCCGCGCCGCCCCATTTCAGCCGCTTCCCGTGGATGGTCGAGGGCCCAGCAGACGGCCTCCGCATAGGCCGGGAGATCGCCATCCGCGACGATCGACGCGGTTACCGCCGAAAGCTGCTTGGCGGCCCCTGCAAAACACACGATGGGCGTGCCTGCCGCCATATAGTTGAGATTCTTCTGCGGCAGGCCATCACATTGTAGACGCGGATTCACGGCGACATCGGCCTGCGCGATCAGATGCGGCAGCGTCGCAAGATCCGCCTGAAGCAGATCGATACGGTCGCGGATGCCGAGCTTGCGGGCCAGATCCTCATAGGGTGCAAAGCTGGAACTGGACACAATCCGCAAGCGCACATCGGCCCGCTTCGATGCCACCTGCGCGAAGCTAAGCAACAGCAAATCGGTCCCCTGGAACGCGGCCAGTGTGCCTGTGTAGATCACCGTGCGCGGGTTCGTGGACGAGCGCGGCACATCATCGCGATCCACGGAAAACAGATCCAGCTCCACGCCATTGGGAATGGTGATCGCCCGACCGGGCGTGCGCATGATCGGCTGCAACCGCGTCGTGATATCATCCGACACGCCAACGATACCGTCCGCTTTTGACGGCAAGGAGCGGTCGATCAGGCCACCGGCCCATGCTTTCAGCGGGCCGGTCCAGGCCCTGCCATAATATGGCAATTCGCCAGACAACATCGTGTGCGCATCATAGACCAGCGGGATCTCGCGACGACCCCGCGCCATCAGCGCGGTGATCAGGCCCTCATAATGATGCGCGTGCAGGATATCGAAATCATGTGAGGCGATCAGCGAGCGCAGCTTCATCGTCAGCAGCGGATCGAGCACGAACAGCTTGCGCCACGAAGGCCCCGGCTCCAGCTTCCGATAGGTCGGCACCTGCGGAATACGGTGCACGTGCAGGGCGGACCCGTCCAACTCCTCGGGCGCCCCGCCAAAGCCGTAGGTGACGACATGCACCTCATGGCCGCGCCGCACCAGCGCCTCGCTCAGCCTGAGGATGCGAGCCGGCGTCCCGCGCAGGCTGGGAAAGGGGCAGGCGGCCACCATCGCGATCCTGAGTTTCGATCTGGATTGCAGCATCGTTTCAGTGCAAAGCTCTTATTACGTAAGTTAGCCACATGTTAAAGGTGGAAGGTTAAAAAACAGCGAGACTGTCTGCCAGCAGGGGGATGCGCCAAGCGTGTCGAGTATTCGCCGCCAATTTGTCCTGTCCTACGCGCAGAAATATCTTTCGATCGCGGTGCAGTTCGCTTCGATGGTCATCATCGCGCGATTGCTGGGGCCCGAGGAGGTCGGTCAGTTCGCGCTTGCCGTGGCGTTCATCGCGCTCGCGACGGTGCTGGCCGAGCTGGGGCAGCAGGATTATCTCATTCAGGTCGAGGCCATCGACCCGACACGCGAACGCACCGCGCTCGGTGTGGCGTGGCTTTCATCCTGGATTTGCGCGGCGGCGACCGCCTTGCTGGCCATATTGTTGGTGCCGGCTGATCAACCCGGCTTCCGCCAGATCATCCTCACCCTTGCCGTGGCGCTGTGCCTCAAGCCCTTCTCGTTGCTGATGCGCGCGCGGTGGCTGCGGAGGATGCAGTTCCAACGCCTGCTGATCGTCAACGCATCGCGAGACGTGATTTCGAGCGCCGGCACGATCCTGTTCGTCTATCTGGGCTTTGGCCCGGTCGGGCTGGCGTTGGGGCTGCTGCTGGAAGAGGTGGTGATGGTGGCCTGGGCATCCTTCCATCACAGTCGTAACGGCTGGGTGAGGCCGTCGCTGCGGGACGCGCGGGAACTGCTTCATTTCGGATTCTTCCGCTCAGGCGTTTACGCCCTGGGCCAGTTCGGTGACTCCGCAAGCCGGCTGGCGATGGGGGGCCTGCTCGGCACCGGCGCGCTCGGCCTGGTCAACCGGGCACAGAAGATCACCGCCATATTCGACAAGGTGGTGCTTGAGGGCTTCATGCCGGTGCTGCTGCCCTATCTCTCCTCTCAGCTACGCGAAGGCGCCGACATCAGCCGCGAACTCGTCCGCAAGTCCGTGATCCTGAGCGGTATCGCATGGCCATTTTTCGCTTTCGTTGCGCTGGCCGCAGAACCGATCGTCGCGCTGCTGCTCGGTCATCGCTGGGCGGCAGCCGCGCCGGTGCTCAGGATCCTGAGCCTTGGCGGTCTGGCCCTGCCGATCTCTGCGGGCATGTATCTGTTTCTGACGGCGATGGGCTTGCTGCGTCCCTTCCTGCCGCTGCAATTGCTGACCCAGGCGGTGGTGGTGGCCATCGCGGCGCTGGGCAGTCTCTTCGGGGTGGAATGGGCGTGTGTGGCCTTCGTGCTGGGCCATTGGCTCAAGGCGGCCGCGACGATGCACCTCATTCGCCGCAAATCCGGCTTCAAGATCGATGTGCTGCGGCCCGCCATCCGCGCCAACGGCCTGCTGGTGCTGATCACGATGGCGGCGGTGCTGGCCGGACTGCAACTGCCGCTACCGCCTGCGTGGCTGGCAGTAGTGTGCAGTGCGCAATTCGCGGGAAGCTGGCTATTGGGGATCTATCTGGTCAAGCATCCGCTGGCCGGAGAGGTCAGCGCCGTGGCGAAACGCGTTTTGGGCGGTACGCTTGTCGGCAAGACGTTCGGAGGCTGGCGCGCGTGGCAGCGGTAACGGTGATCATTCCGGCGTTCAACGTCGAGCGCTTTATCGTCGAAGCCGTTAAGTCGGCGCTCGACCAGACCTGTTCCGCACTCGAGATCCTGGTCGTGGATGACGGCTCCACCGATCGGACAATTGAGCGGCTTGATCAGTTCAAGGCCGCACCGGCGCTGAGACTGTTGAAGCAGCCCAATCGCGGCGCCTCGGCGGCGCGCAATGCCGGGATCGGCGCGGCGCGCGGCGATATCGTGACCTTCTTGGACGGCGACGATCTGCTTCATCCGCAGCTGCTGGAGAAATCGGTAGCGTTGCTGGCGCAAGATGCCGGGCTGGACATGGTGTTCCCGCTGTGCCGGCACATCGATGCCGATGGCAATCCGACTGGCGTGCGGAGCAAGGTTTCCGACAGCCGCTTCGATTTCCGGTCGATCCTGGTCAAGAATCCCATCCACAGCGCCTCCGGCGTTTCCGTGCGGCGCGCCGTGTTGGAACAGGTTGGCGGGTTTGACGAGAACCTGTCCTCGAACGTGGATTTCGACCTCTGGCTGAAGATCGGCGCTGTGCGGGACGAGAATGTCGCAGCGATCCCGGAATGCCTGCTGGATTACCGGCAACGTCCCGGCCAGCTGACCGGGGACTGGCGACGCATGGCCGAAAACTGGGAGCGGGTGCTTGCCCGGTGCCGACGCGCCGATCCCGCTACGGTGAAACGCCTCGAAGGCCCGGCGCGCGCGAACAGCCTGCTCTACTGGTCGACGATCGCCCGCCGACAAGGGGATTTTAATCAAGCGCGTGTAATGGTGGGCGAGGCATGGCGCCTCGCACCGGCGGCCATGCTGCGTAGCCGTCATGCCTGGACCCTGGTCTGGCACACGCTCATTCGTTGAACTTCAGGAGTTGCCCATGTCCCGGTTCCTGTCCCCCACCACGCTCCTTTCGCGGCTCCAGGAGTCCCTCCTGCCTCAGGGCCGCCCCGAAATCGGGCCGGTGGATCCGTCCAAGCCGCGGGTGCTGTACTTCGTCACGAAGTATCCGGAATTCTCCGAGACCTACATCCACGAGGAAATGGTCAGCGCGACACGCGACTATAATGTGAAGATCATCGACTATGAGCCGGCGCGCGATGTCCGTGAAAACGCGCTGCCGCATATCTATCTCAAATATGCCGATTCAAACCTCGCTTACGGGTCGTTCAACAATATCGACACCAAGTTCACCGGCACCACACAGCAGCGCTTTCTGGATCGCGTCAGCGCCGTGATCGAGGCGTACAAGCCGCATGTGATGCACGGCCATTATTTTCCCAATGTATGGCTGATGCGGGCGCTGGCCGAGCGGCACGGCATTCCCTTCACCATCCGCACCCATTCCTTCGACATGCTGCACATCGAGCCGGAGAAAATGAAGTCGATGCTCGATGCCACCAGCACGCCGCTCTGCCTCAAGGTCTTCACCTTTCCGGAGTTCGAGCAAAGCGTACTGGATTATGGCCTCAAGCCGGAGCAGGTGCAGGCCTATTGGCCGATCTGCGCCGTCGATCATTTCTACGACGAGACGCCCCGGCCGCTGACGCGGCAGGTGATGGCCGCCGGCCCCTGCACGCCCAAGAAGGCGCATGAGGATTTCGTCGATCTCGCGGCCCTGATGCAAGGGCAGGGCTATCGGTTCAACCTCTACGCCAAGGGCCATTGGCTGAAGAAGGTGCAACGCTACAACGAGGAGAAAGGTGGGCCGGTCAACATCACCTATGAGGATCCCGAGGTGATGCCTTCCGTGTACAAGCAGCACGACTGGCTGGTCTATCCGTCGCACCAGAAGATCGGCAAGGTCGGCCTGCCGGTGGCCGTAGCTGAAGCGCAGGCGAGCGGCATCGGCGTGTGCCTGCAGGAGCTGCCGGGCCGTCGCCAGGCCCAGCTCGATTTTCTCGGTGGCGGCGGCTTTCTGTTCAAGTCCGTCGAGGAATTGCCGGCCATTCTCAGCCAGCCTTATCCCGAGGAAATGCGGCAGGCGGGCTTCGCCAATTGCCGCAAGTGCGACCTGCCGGTCCACCAGAAGATGCTGGATGAGGCATGGGCCAGCGCCGTGCGGTCAGCCTGATCGCGATGACGGCCAGCAACGCGCCGGTCACGCTCTGCATCATCAATTTTAATGGCGCGCACTATCTCGAAGCCGCGTTGCAGGCCGAGGCGGCGCAGGATTATCGGTTCGCGGAAATCCTGGTGGTCGACAATGCCTCCACCGATGGCAGCGGCGCGCTGATCCGGGACCAATTCCCGAATGTGCGACTCCTGGAGCTGCCGGAAAACAATGGGCCCGGCGCGGCGCGCAATGCGGGCATTGCAGCCGCCGCGAACGATCTGATCCTGTTTCAGGACAATGACGTGCGGCTGGATCCGGGCTGCCCGGAGCGGTTGCTGGCGGTGCTGGCGCAAAAGCCCGCCGCCGCGGTCGCCGTGCCGCGCGTTCTCTATGCGCGCGACCCGCAGGTCATCCAATATGAGGGTGCCGATTGCCACTTCCTTGGGATGATGATGCCCCGCAACGCTGATCGCCCGTTGTCCGCAGTCAGCCCGTCCGCAACCCAGGCGACTTCGCTGATTACCTGCTGCTTCCTGATGCATCGGACACGTCTCGGGGCGATGGATTATTTCGACGAGGCCTTTCTGTTCAATCTCGAAGATCATGATTTTGGCGTGCGCGCCTGCCTGCTCGGTCATGAGATCTGGGTCGATTCGGCTGCCAGCGTGCATCATGGCGGCGGATCGGACGGGCTGTCCTATCGCCCCGGCTATGCCGTTTCCTCGCGCCGCATGCTGTTCCTGATCCGCAATCGCTGGTTCGTGATCGCCAAGGCGTACCGCTTGCGCACCGTTCTTTTGCTGCTGCCGCTGCTGCTGTTTTATGAGCTGGCGACGTTAACCGGCGCCATGAAAAAAGGTCATGCGCGGGAATGGTGGACAGCAGCTCGTCAGTTTGTTCATCATTGGTCGGCGCTGCGCACCAAGCGCGCCCGCGTCCAGAGCACCCGCCGCATTGCTGACCGGCACATTTTCAGGAACGGGCCGCTGCCGTTGACCACCGCGATGCGATCCAGCCGGATGGATCGTTTCGCCGTGGCTCTGATCGAACGTATCGTCCGCGGTTATTGGAGATGTGTGAGACCGTTGCTCTGATGATGTTCGCTTCATGGGCTAAATAGCTGAGGTTAATGCGCGCCGCTGTCGGGACAGCCCGGCAAATGAACGGCAGCTTCAAGCCCAATCGCGTCTACAACCTGATGGGGTGGACGCCCAATGCGACCAGAGTCTGCTTACTGCACTCACTCTGTACGGGGTAAGAGCTCGATCTAAGAATATGCCCTAAGCTACTGATTTTATTGGTGACCCCTACGGGACTCGAACCCGTGTTTTCGCCGTGAGAGGGCGACGTCCTGGACCGCTAGACGAAGGGGCCGTCGGCGGAAGGTTTGCGGCTTTATTGCTGCGCGGCGGGCGCGTCAAGCGGCGCGCGATCGATGTTATTGCAGACATGCGCGTGGCTGTTATAGCGCTCCCCCCTTCCCAGGAGACTCGGCGATCAAGCAGGTTGCGGCACTACCCTATCGGATGGCACCGGACGGGTCCGCGCAGATCCTGCTGATCACCTCGCGCGAGACCCGGCGCTGGGTCGTACCGAAGGGAAACCCGATCCGCGGCCTCGCTCCACATCAGGCGGCGGCGCATGAGGCGTTCGAGGAAGCCGGCATTTCCGGGATCGCCTGCCCGGTGTCGATCGGCAACTATCATTATGACAAGCGCCGGGCCAATGGATCATCGCGGCGCGCGACGGTCGAGGTGTTCCCGCTCGCTGTCGTTTCCCAGTTCGACGATTGGCCGGAGATGCATGAACGGACCACGCAGTGGTTCCCGTCGCCGGAGGCCGCGCGCGCTGTCGATGAGACCGAGCTCCGCGCGTTGATCGCGTCGTTCCGAGAGCCGCCGAAGACGGCTGGGCTTGCCGAAAGTGCGCTGCTATGGGCTCGTCAGACAAGCGGGGAAAGGGTGCCGGGGGTGCGGTGGTTCCAGAAATTAATGCCCAGCCAGGGCCGGTTCTTCGAGCAGTTCGAGGAGCATGCGCAGACGCTGGTGGCGGGCGCGGATGCGCTCGCGCGGTTGTTCCAGGGCGGCGACACGATTGTGGCGTGCTGCAAGGAAATTCATGACGAGGAGCACAAGGCCGACAACATCATCCGCGAGGTGCTCCAGGACGTACGCCGGACGCTGATCACGCCGTTCGATCGCAGCGCGATCACCAGCCTGATCGGATCGATGGACGATGCGATCGACCAGATGAACGCCACCGCCAAGACGATCACGCTCTACGAGATCACTGCGTTCGAGCAGCCGATGCGCGACATGAGTGGGATCATCGTCGAGGCCGCGCGGATCACGGCCGAGGCGATGCCGCTGCTGCGCTCGATCGGCTCCAACGGCAACCGGCTGCACGACCTGACCGAGCGGTTGGTGCGGATCGAGGGCCATGCCGATGATATCCACGATGCGGGGCTAAAGGCGCTGTTCAAAGCGCACGCCGACAAACGGCCAATGGACTTCCTGATAGGCCGTGAGCTTTACAGCCATCTCGAGAAGGTGGTCGACAAGTTCGAGGATGTCGCCAACGAGATCCAGGGTCTCGTGATCGATCACGCCTGAGCGCGCGCCATGATCGCGACGATCTCCTTTCCGCTGCTCGTCGGCCTGATCGGCATCGCGCTGCTGTTCGATCTGCTCAACGGCCTTCACGATGCCGCCAACTCGATCGCGACGATCGTCTCGACGCGGGTATTGCGGCCCCAATATGCGGTATTCTGGGCGGCGTTCTTCAACTTCATCGCTTTCCTGTTCTTCGGGTTGCATGTCGCCGAGACGGTGGGGAAGGGCATCGTCGACGCGAACATCGTCGATGCTCAGGTTATTTTCGGGGCGCTGATGGGCGCGATCATCTGGAACCTGATCACCTGGGGGCTCGGCATCCCGTCGAGCAGCAGCCATGCGCTGATCGGCGGGTTGCTGGGTGCGGGGATCACCAAGGCGGGATCGGCGGCGGTGGTGTGGAGCGGCGTATTGAAAACCGGCGCGGCGATCGTTGGTTCTCCTGCGGTAGGGCTGATGCTAGCGATGGTGCTGGTGCTGGCGACCGCCTGGGGCTTCCGGCGCTTCACCCCGCTGGTGGCCGATGGCACGTTCCGGCGGCTGCAGTTCGTCTCGGCCTCGCTCTACTCGCTGGGTCATGGCGGCAATGACGCGCAGAAGACGATGGGGATCATCGCGGTGCTGCTCTATTCGCAGGGTATGCTTGGCGGGGAGTTCCATGTGCCGTTCTGGGTGGTGCTCTCCTGCCAGGCGGCGATGGGGCTCGGGACGCTGCTCGGCGGCTGGCGGATCGTCCATACCATGGGCTCCAAGATCACCCGGCTGACTCCGCAGCAGGGGTTCTGCGCGGAAACGGGCGGAGCAATGACCCTGTTCGGCGCAACCTGGCTTGGTATTCCCGTTTCGACGACGCACACCATCACGGGCGCGATCGTTGGGGTCGGCGCGGCGCGGCGGATGTCAGCCGTGCGCTGGAATGTCGCATCGTCCATCGTGGTCGCCTGGGTGATCACACTGCCGGCGGCAGGGATCATCGCGGCGGCTTTCTACCTGCTGGCGGGATTGTTCGCCTAGCTACGAAAGTTCACTAAGTTCACGCCAAAACCTATCTGCGATCCTGTTATTATCGTCATGCTGAACTTGTTTCTGCATGACGGGTGTTTTTTGGGCGACGATGAGAATGAGCTTCGTCGTCATGCCACGGGACTTTCACTGTAGGACAGCCAAATCTCTTTAGGCCGGGATCACGACTTCCATGTCGGGCGTTGGCGCGAGCGGGTGGCCGGCCATTGCCGCGTTGAGGCGATCGCGGTCCAGACCGCCTTCCCAGGCGGAAACGACGATGGTCGCCACGGCGTTGCCGATGAAGTTGGTGAGGCTGCGGCACTCGCTCATGAAGCGATCGACGCCGAGGATCAGCGCCATGCCGGCGACCGGCACCGACGGCACGATCGACAGCGTGGCCGCGAGGGTGATGAAGCCCGAGCCGGTGACGCCGGCCGCGCCCTTGGAACTCAGCATTGCTACGCCGAGCAGCAGCAGTTCCTGTTCCAGCGAGAGGTGGACGCCGGTTGCCTGCGCGATGAACAGGGCGGCGAGAGTCATGTAGATGTTGGTGCCGTCGAGATTGAACGAATAGCCGGTGGGGACCACCAGCCCGACGATCGACTTGCGGCAACCAGCGCGCTCCAGCTTCTCGATCAGGCTCGGCAGCGCGGATTCGGAGGAGGAGGTGCCCAGCACCAGCAGCAGTTCGGCCTTGAGATAGCGGATCAGCCTGAGGATGGAGAAGCCGGCAATCCGCGCCACCGCTCCGAGCACGACCAGCACGAACAACAGGGAGGTCGCGTAGAAGGTGAGCACCAGTTCGGCGAGATTGGCCACCGTGCCGATGCCATATTGGCCGATGGTGAAGGCCATCGCCCCGAACGCGCCGATGGGGGCCGCCTTCATCAGGATGGCGACCAGCCGGAAGACGACGTGCGCGGTGGTTTCCAGCAAGTCCAGCAGCGGCGCGCCGCGCTCGCCGATCATGGCAAGTGCGATGCCGAACAGGATCGCGACCAGCAGCACTTGCAGGATCTCGCCTTCCACCAGCGCGGATACCAAGGTGGTGGGAATGACGTTCATCAGGAAGCCGACCACGGTCTGGTCGTGCGCCTTGGCGGCATAGTCGGCGATCTTGCTGGTATCCAGCGTCGCCGGATCGATCTGCATGCCCGCGCCCGGCTGGACGAGGTTCGCCACGATCAAACCAAGTATCAGCGCGAGCGTGGAGAAGGTGAGGAAATAGGCAAACGCCTTGGCAGCGACGCGGCCAACCGTTCCGAGCTCTCGCAGACCGGCGATGCCGGTGACGATGGTGAGGAAGATCACCGGCGCGATGATCATCTTGACCAGCTTGATGAATGCGTCGCCCAATGGCTTCAGCGCGGCGCCGGTTTCCGGCCAAAAATGGCCGATCGCGACGCCGAGCGCGATCGCGATCAGGACCTGGACATAGAGATGACGCCAAAGCGGCAAGGGGCGGGCGGCTTCGGTCGTCGGCTCGATCTGCATGTCCGCCCCCCAAACTTCTCAGTCATCGCGCATGTGCGGCATCAGAAAAAAACAGAAGAAACCCGGTTTTCCGCCATTTTCGTGTAGGAGGATGCCTCAAACTGTTGGAGCAGGAAAGGGTTTTGATGAAAGGGCGGGGCGAAGAAGGCGGGACAAACTCTGGAGAGAGGACGCGGCAGCCCCGGGGTGGCGAGACAGAGCTACCGCTCCCGCAGCCTGGGCATCAGCTCGACGAAGTTGCAGGGCTTGTGGCGGCTGTCGAGCTGGGTGGCGAGGATACCGTCCCAGCCGTCTTTCACCGCACCGGTCGAGCCGGGGAGCGCGAAGATATAGGTGCCGCGCGCGACGCCGGCGGTGGCGCGGGACTGGACGGTCGAAGTGCCGATCGTCTGGAAGCTCAGATAGCGGAACAGCTCGCCGAAGCCGGGGATCTCCTTGTCCCAGACCATCGCCAGCGCCTCAGGGGTGACGTCGCGGCCGGTGACGCCGGTGCCGCCCGTCGTGATGATGCAGTCGATCTCGGGGTCCTCGATCCAGCCGTGGAGATGGGCGACGATGATTTCCTTGTCGTCCCTGATGATGTCGCGGGCGGCGAGGATGTGGCCGGCTTTGGTCAGGCGGTCGACGAGGGTGTCGCCGGAGCGGTCGTCAGCCGGCGTGCGGCTGTCGGAGACGGTCAGGACGGCGATGCGGACGGGGAGAAACTCCGCCGTCTCGTCAATTGGCACGCGCCGTCTCGATTGAGCCGCCGGCGGGCGCCAGCGGATCATTGCCGTCGCTGTCGAGCCGGATGGCGGTGCGGCCGGGCAGGCCGGGGAAGCGGGGCCACATGCCTTGCGCGATCGCCTTGAGGCTGGCCGGGGCCTTGCCCTGCTGGCGGCCGTACATCCAGTAGTTGCGCAGCACGATGGCCACGTAAGCGCGGGTCTCCGCGAAAGGGATCGATTCGACGAACAGCAGCGGATCGCCGCCGTCGCGCAGCTTGGTGTTCCAGGCGAGCACCGATCCGGGGCCGGCATTATAGGCGGCGATGATCTTGGGCAGCAGGCCTTGGGTGCCCGGCATGTCGCGGAGCATCTCGAGATAGCTCTGACCATATTCGAAGGCGACGGCGGGGCGGTTGAGCTGGCTGCGATCGATCACCTCGCCCTTGCGGCGCGCGATGAGCTGCGCGGTGTTGGGCATGATCTGCATGAGCCCGATCGCGCCCGCCGAGCTGACTGCGGTGGTGCGGAACTGCGATTCCTGAAGCGCGTGGGCGTAGATCAGCGCGGGATCGACCCGCCAGCCGCCCTGCGGCGTCCAGGCGGGGATGGGATAGCGGGCGCTGGCCGGCATGGCGGCGCCCGATGGGCCATTCTGGGCGAGCCAGATCTGGGTAGACGGCAGATCGAGCTTCGCGGCGAGATGGAGCAGCGCGCTATGCTCGACCGGGGCGCCAATGCGGGCCTGATGGCGGAGCACCTCGTCGGCAAAGGCATCTTCGCCAAGCTCATTGAGGGCGGCGGCGACGCGGATATTGGGATAGCGCGACAGGCTTTGCCACTCGGCGGCGACCGCGCCGACGGGCAGGGCGGTCCCGGCATCCGCCGGCGTCGCAATGCCGAGCGTGCTCCCGGCGAGCAGGCCATAGAAGGTCTCGGGCAGGCGGGCGGCGGTGCGCAGCTTGGCCTGCACCCAGTTCGGGCGGCCGATCGCCATATCCGCGCGGGCCGACCAGAACAGGCCGGCGGCGCGCATCTCATAATCGCGGGCGTGGGCGGTGACGGCATCGAAGGCGGTGCCGGCGGCCTGATAGTCACGCTGGCGCCAGGCGGCGAGGCCGGCGACCCAATCGGCCTGGACCTTCCATTCGCCGTCGCCCTGCTGGGCCTCGGCGGCGAGGCGGCGGGCGTTGGCATCGTCCGCGATCAGATAATAGGACCAGGCGATGCGCTGCTGCCATTCGGTGCGCGCTTCGGCGGTAAGCTCCGACTGGCGGGAGAGCAGCAGGGCTTCGGCCTCGGCGGGCTGATCCGACTTGATCAGCGAGAGGATTGGCGAGCGGATCTCCATGGCGACGGCGTCGCTGCGATTGGTGCGGGCGGCGAGGCGGCGCGAGGCTCCGGCAAGCCGGACGAGATCGCGGGTGGCGGGCAGATCGGGCAGCGCCTCGGCGCCGCGCGAACGGGCGAGCCGGGCGAGATCGGCAGCCTGCGGAAGCTCGGGCGCGCGGGTGAGCAAAGCGACGATCGCATCGACCGGAACCTTGGGTGAGCCCTTGGCGGTATAAAGCTCGGCGCGGGCGAAATTGGTGAGCAGGCTATCGGGCATGCCATCGAGGCGCTGGGCGGCGTCGGCCCAGTTGCCCGAACGGATCGAGGCGAAGGCCGCGCGATACTGATCGCGCTCGGCGCTCTTGAGCTGGTCGGGGATCGCCTTCGCCGGAGCGGCAGCGGCCGGGAGGGCGGCAAGCGGGGTCTCCGCCGCCAGAAGGGGCGCCGCCGAAGCAGTCATGAGGGCCAAGGCGACAAGCGCGGCACGGGTCACTTGCTCAAAATCTCCATCAGCATCCGCAAATCCGTCCATGCGTCCGCCTTGCGAGCGGGCTGCTGGAGCAGGAAGCGCGGATGGATCGACGCGATCATCGGCACAATGGCCTGATCAAGGTTAATAGGGTGTATCGATCCGCGCGCCTGGACGAGACCGGTCCCGGTCATGGCACGGATCGTCGCATCGCCGAGCAGCAGCACGGCACGGGGCCGGGCGAGGGCGATGTGATGGCGGGCGATGCGGCCCAGCTCATTTTCGAGCTTTTCGCCCAGCTGACCTGAGGCGGGACGGCCGGGGGCGAAGGGGGCGAGGTAGATGGATTCCCGATCGCGGCCGATCGCCCCGAGCATCGCATCGAGCAGCCGGCCGGCAATGCCCGCGACAAGCTGGTCAGCGGCGGCATCCTCCATGTCGGGCATATCGGCGAGCACCATCAGGCCGCTCGCGATCGAGCCCGCCGGTGCGATTCGCCGGGAACCCAGTTCGGACAGGGTTTCAGGATGGCCGAGCCAGGCCGTCAGCGCTTCGAGCGTGGCGGGCAGGCTGTCGGCGGTTGCGGGAGCGGTATGGTCCGGAGCGGGGATCGGCACGGATGGCGCACGCAGCCAGTGGCGAGGAGCGTCGTCGACCGTAACATCGACGCCCGCCAGCTGCCACCAGCCCAGCATGCCATGGAACGCTTCTGCTCCATCCTGTGATAAACCCGCCCGCACGTGCATGTTTAGAAGTGCTGTTGACGAACGGGTCAATCTGGCGGCACGGGGTATATGACAAAGCGTTTGTGCCGCGCGACGGCCTGAATATTCTGGAGCAAATATGTCCGAACGGGAATCGATGAACTATGACGTCGTGATCGTGGGCGCGGGGCCGGCCGGCCTTGCCGCCGCGATCCGGCTGAAGCAGCGCGCCGAGGCCGATGGGCGCGAGCTCGCGGTGTGCGTGCTGGAGAAGGGCTCAGAGGTCGGCGCGCATATCCTGTCCGGCGCGGTAGTCGATCCGATCGCGCTCGACGAGTTGCTGCCGAACTGGAAGGAGCTGGATAGTCCGCTGACCGTGCCGGTGACCGACAACCAGCATTGGGTGCTGACGGCGAAGAAGAAATATGCGCTGCCGCACCTGATGATGCCGCCGTTCATGAGCAACAAGGGCACCTACACGGTGTCACTGGGCAATCTGTGCCGCTGGCTGGCCGGAGTCGCGGAAGGGATGGGCGTGGAAATCTTTCCCGGCTTCGCGGCGGCCGAGGTGCTGTTCAACGACGACGGGTCGGTTAAAGGCGTGGCGACCGGCGATCTGGGCGTCGCGCGAGACGGCACGCACAAGCCGGATTACCAGCCGGGGATGGAATTGCATGCGCGCTATACCTTCTTTGCGGAAGGAGTGAGGGGCCATCTTTCCAAGGAGTTAAAGCGCATCTTTGATCTGGAGGTTGAGAGCCAGCCGCAGACCTATGCGATCGGCCTCAAGGAGCTTTGGGACATCGATCCGGCCAAGCATGTGCCGGGGCGGGTGATCCATACCCAGGGCTGGCCGCTGACCGAGGAAGTGGGCGGCGGCTTCCTCTACCATCAGGCCAACAACCAGGTCGCGCTCGGCTTCGTGGTCGGGCTTGGCTACAAAAATCCCTATCTGTCGCCGTTCGAGGAGTTTCAGCGCTGGAAGCAGCATCCCGAGATCCGGGCGATTCTGGAGGGCGGGCGCCGGGTGAGCTATGGCGCGCGGGCGATCAACGAGGGCGGCTGGCAGGCGGTGCCAAAGCTGGTGTTCCCCGGCGGTGCGCTGATCGGCTGCTCGGCGGGTTTCGTCAACGTGCCGCGTATCAAGGGCAGCCATACCGCGATGAAATCCGGCATGCTGGCGGCGGACGCGGCCTATGACGCAGTCGCGGCTGACCGCACCGGTGACCCGCTATCGGCCTATCCGGACGCGCTCAACGCGAGTTGGATCGCCAAGGAACTCAAGATGGTGCGCAACGCCGAACCGGCGATCGCCAAGTTCGGGCCGTTGGGTGGCACGCTGATCGCGGGCATCGACATGTGGATGCGCACGCTCAAAATCGGGTTGCCGTTTACCTTCAAGAACCATCGCGACAATGAAAGCCTGTCGCGCAAGGATATGGCTAAACCGATCGCCTATCCCAAACCGGATGGCGTGATCAGCTTCGACCGGCTCTCCTCGGTGTTTCTTTCCAACACCAATCATGAGGAGGATCAGCCCTGCCACCTGACGCTGAAGGACGCGTCGGTCCCCATCGACGTGAACCTCGCCCTTTATGACGCGCCGGAACAGCGCTATTGTCCGGCTGGTGTGTACGAGATCGTCGGATTGGATGTGGCTGAACCGCGGCTCCAGATCAACGCGCAGAACTGCGTCCACTGCAAGACCTGCGACATCAAGGACCCGACCCAGAATATCAACTGGGTGGTCCCGGAAGGCGGCGGAGGCCCGAATTATCCCAACATGTAAGCTGATCCTGCTGCTGGGTGGCGTGACGGCCCTTGCCGGGCCGGCGGATGCCGTGCGGAGCGAGGCGGTATCGCCCTATATGAGCTATGTGAGGGCGCGGGCGGCGGACGCGGCGGGGATGCCCGAGCTGGCCGCTGGTCAATATGCCGCCGCGCTTGGCGAAACCCCCAACAATCTCCAGCTCGCCCAGCGCACCTATCGCCAGGCCTCGATCGCCGGGGACAAGCTGCTGGCACTCAAGATGGCGCGGGCGCTGGACAAGAGCGCTTCGCTGCCGCCCGACGGCCGTCTGTTGCTGCTCATCGACGCGGTCGGCACCAAGGATTGGGCCGGCGCGAGAGCGATCACCGCCAAGATCGAGCAGGAGCAGGTCTTCGCCTTCCTGGCGCCGATCGCCCGCGCGTGGATCGCCCAAGGATCAGGGCAGGGCGATCCGCTGGCGTTGCTTGCAGGGCTTGGTAGTTCAGCGCTCTCCAAAGCTTACGGAGTCGAGCACCGGGCGCTGATCCTGCTGGCGCAGGGCAAGCTGACGGACGCGGCCGACATCATCAAGACCCGCCCCCCCGGATCGGACGTGCGTGACGTGCGCCCCCGGCTGCTGCTGGCGCAAAGCCTCGCCGCGAAGGGCGACAAGGCGGGGGCGCTGGCGATCCTCCGCACCGACGATTCGGCTTCGGCCGCAATGCGCGCGCTTATCAGCGGGGAAAAGCGCGTGGCGGCGCCGAAGATCGACGCTGCCTTCGGTCTCTCCCAGCTCCTGCTGGCGGTCGCGGTGGATCTCAACCGCGAACGGGTGACCCCGCTTTCGCTGGCGTTGGCACGCTATGCCTTGTTCGGCGCGCCGGACAATGGCGAGGCGATGCTGGCGACCGCGCAGCTGCTGGCCATGAGCGGCCGCGACCAGGCCGCGCTCGATGTGCTGGCGCAGGTGCCGCCCGGCGATCCACTGACGAGCGGTGCACGGATCGCGCGGGTGCGCATCCTGGTCAGCCGGGGAGACAAGCAAGCAGCGGGCGACGAGATCAGACTGGTGACGGCGAAGCCCGATGCGAGCGTGTCGGACTGGACATTGCTCGGCGATATTTCGACCAGCCTCGACAAGCCCGCCGAAGCGGCGGATGCCTATGGCAAGGCGATCGCGCTGATCGGCCCCGACGCCAAGGGCGATGAGCGGCTGTGGACGCTGTGGCTGCTGCGCGGCAGCGCGCTGGAGCAGGCCGGAAACTGGGCGGAAGCGGAATTGGCGTTGCGCAAATCGCTGGCGCTCGCTCCGGATCAGGCGGTGGTGCTCAACCATCTCGGCTATTCGATGCTGGAGCATCACGGGAACGTCACCGAGGCGCGGGCGCTGATCGAAAAGGCCAGCAAGCTGAGGCCGGATGACGCGGCAATAACCGACTCGTTGGGATGGGCGCATTATCTGCAGGGCGATCTCGCCGAGGCGATCGCCAAGCTGGAGACGGCGGCCGAAGGCGAACCGGGCGGCGCCGACATTAACGAGCATCTCGGCGATGCCTATTGGACCGCAGGCCGCCGGATCGAGGCCCGCTATGCCTGGCAGGCGGCCAAGGTGACCGCCGACGACGCAGCGAGCAAGCGACTGTCCGAGAAGATCGATCTCGGTCTCGACGCCGCCAGGGCAGACAAGACGCCTTGAAAGCAAGCGAAAGTGAAGTTGCCTATGCCAAGATCAACCTCGCGCTTCATGTAAGGTCGCGAGAGCCTGACGGTTATCACCGGATCGAAACATTGTTCGCCTTCGCCGAGGAGGGCGACCTGTTGACCGCTGAACTGGCGGAGGCATTGACCCTAGGAATTACAGGGCCTTATGCCGGGATATTGAGCGGAGAGCCCAACAATCTGGTGATCCGCGCAGCCATCGCGCTGCGTGAGGCTTTCAGCGTGGGCGAGGGCGCGGCGATCCGGCTCGACAAGCGCCTGCCGGTCGCCTCGGGCATTGGCGGGGGCTCGGCCGATGCGGCTGCTGCCTTACGGCTCCTGACCCGACTCTGGCGACTGCCCACGGATGATCCGCGCATTCAGTCGATCGCCCGTGAACTGGGTGCGGATGTCCCCGCATGCCTCGTCTCGCGGCCGGTGCGCGGGACGGGGCGGGGCGATGTGCTCGAACCGCTCGATGATGCCAAGCTGGCGGGGATGCCGCTGCTTCTGATAAATCCCGGTGTACCGGTCGCCACCGGAGCGGTGTTCAGGGGATGGGATGGCAGGGACCGGGGCGGGCTCGATGCGGGCGACCCGCTGCAGGTGGCGCGAGCGGCACGCAACGATCTCGAAAGTCCCGCCATACGGATCGCGCCGGAGATCGGCGAGGCGCTGGCGCTGCTGGCGCGGGCCGACGGGGTGACGCTGACGCGCATGTCCGGATCGGGCGCGACCTGCTTCGCGCTGTTCGAAAGCATGGCAGCGCGCGATGCGGCCGACTTGCTGGTGATGCGCGCCCGGCCGGGATGGTGGCGTCTCAAAACGGCACTGCGAGGACATGATCCTGTCCCATAATCGGGCGCGTTGCATTTGAAGCTGCCGGTTTTGGCGGTTGGCACGGGCCTTGCGGACGGCAAGGCGACGGGTCTGTCGCTGAAGCGGCACATCCGCCGGTGGTCCACTTCAACGAAGCGCATCACCTCCCTTTGCTCTGGTGGCGGCGCGTCTATCTGTCCCCCCCCGACGATCGTGCCGCCACCCTTTCTTGACCCTCGCCATCGTCCCTGCGACAGAACCCCATGGCCCCGGCGATCCTGATCGAAGGGACGCATCCCGACCTGCTGCTGATCGCGGATCATGCGTCCAACCACGTTCCCGATGATATCGTGCTCGGCATCGCGCCGGAGTTGCTCGAACAGCATATCGCCGTCGATATCGGCGTGCGGCCGCTGGCCGAGTTGATCTGTGGAAAGCTGGGGTGCGCGGCGGTGCTCGGCGGCGTGTCGCGGCTGGTTATCGATTATAACCGCGAACTTGATGCCCATGGCCTCATACCACAGCACAGTGATGGAGAGATGATTTCGGGGAATGCCGGCCTGGATGAGGGAAAGCGATCCGAGCGGATCGAGAACTGGTGGACACCTTATCACGACATCATTTCGGATCATATCGAAATAATCAAGCCTAAGATGCTGATTTCGTTGCACAGTTTCACGCCTCGATTGTCCGCGATCGCCGAGGAACGGCCCTGGCAGGTGGGCGTGCTCTACAATGAGGACGAGCGCGCCGCGCGGATCGCGATCCCGCTGCTGGAGGCGACTGGCGTCGTCACCGGAGACAATCTTCCCTATTCGGGCAAGCTGCTCAACGCGACGATGAACCGTCACGCCGAGGGCAATGGCATCGCCTATCTCGGGCTCGAGGTGCGTCAGGATCTGATCAGCGACCGCCAAGGCGTCGCGCGCTGGGCGGAGATCCTGTCACCGATCATCGCCGAGACCGCCGAAAGCCTTGCCTGATCGCCCTGGCGTCGCCAATAGCGGCGGCGCAAAGGAAGGATCATGACCCAAAGCTTCGATAAATCCCGGCTGCCCAGCCGCCACGTCTCCGTCGGCCCCGAGCGCGCGCCCCAGCGCAGCTATTATTATGCGATGGGGATGACCGAGGAGGAGATCGCGCGGCCGTTCGTCGGCATCGCCTCGGCCGGCAATGACAGCGCGCCCTGCAATACCACGCTCAACGAGCAGGCGGATATCTGCCGCGAAGGCGTGATCGCGGGCGGGGGGACGCCGCGCCGGTTCAATACGATCACGGTTACCGACGGCATCGCGATGGGGACGGCGGGGATGCACAGCTCGCTGGCCAGCCGCGAGGTGATCGCGGATTCGATCGAGCTTTCGGTACGCGGGCACAGCTATGACGCGGTCGTCGGCTTCGCGGGGTGCGACAAGTCACTGCCCGGCATGATGATGGCGATGCTGCGGCTCAACGTGCCGTCGATCTTCGTCTATGGTGGATCGATCCTGCCGGGGCGCTACCAGGACCGCGACCTGACCGTGCAGGACGTATTCGAGGTGGTTGGCCGCTACAGTTCGGGCGCGTGCCCGCTCTCCGAGGTGACCGCGATCGAGCGCGCGGCCTGCCCCGGCCACGGAGCGTGCGGCGGGCAGTTCACCGCCAACACCATGGCCTGCGTGGGCGAGGCGATCGGTCTCTCGCTGCCCAATTCGAACATGATGCCGGCGCCCTATGAGGGCCATGCCGACATCTCGCGGGCGGCGGGGCGGCAGGTGATGGAGTTGATCCGGCGCAATTTGCGTCCGCGCGACATCTGCACCCGCGAGGCATTCGAGAATGCGGCGCGGATCGTGGCGGCGACCGGCGGCTCGACCAATGGCGGGCTTCATCTGCCGGCAATGGCGCATGAGGCTGGCATCGATTTCTCTCTGTTCGATGTAGCCGAGATATTCAAATCAACACCTTATATCGCAGACCTCAAACCCGGCGGCAAATATGTCGCCAAGGATATGTATGAGGCGGGCGGGGTCTATATGGTGATGAAGACGCTGCTGGCGGAGGGCTTCCTGCACGGCGATTGCATGACCGTGACCGGCAAGACGCTCGGCGAGAATATCGATCAGGTGACGTGGAACCCCGATCAGGTGGTGATCTACGACGCGAGGACTCCGATCACGCCGACCGGCGGTGTCGTCGGTCTCAAGGGCTCGCTCGCGCCCGAGGGCGCGATCGTGAAGGTGGCCGGTATGCACCGATTGCAATTCTCCGGCCCGGCGCAGGTGTTCGAATGCGAAGAGGATTGTTTCGCGGCGGTCGAGGCGCGCAAGATCAACGAAGGCTCGGTGATCGTGATCCGTAACGAAGGCCCCAAGGGAGGCCCCGGCATGCGCGAGATGCTGGCGACCACCGCTGCGCTCTACGGACAGGGCATGGGCGAGAAGGTGGCGCTGATAACGGACGGGCGCTTCTCCGGCGCGACGCGCGGCTTCTGCATCGGCCATGTCGGTCCGGAGGCGGCGGACGGCGGGCCGATCGCGCTGGTCGAGGATGGCGACATCATCAGCATCGACGCCGAGGCGGGCACGATCGAACTGGACGTCTCCGAGGCGGTCCTCGCCGAGCGCAAGGCCAAATGGACGCCGCGCCGGAACGACTATCAGTCCGGCGCGCTGTGGCGCTATGCCCAGAATGTCGGCCCCGCCTGGCAGGGCGCGGTGACGCATCCGGGTGCCAAGGCGGAGACCCACGTTTACGCGGATCTTTGAGAATGCCCGGTTCCATAGTCTCTGACGTTCGGAGGTTATGGATTCCCGCTTTCGCGGGAATGACAATGTTGGGCGGATGCGGCAGCGAGAAGCCCGCCGATCCGAACAGCCTGATCGATTGCCAGCCGGCTGGCGCGCCCGCCTTCGCCCATGATTGCACCGTGGAGCGCACCGATAGCCCTGACGGCGCGATCTTGACTTTGCGCCATGCCGATGGCCGATTCCGGCGTCTGCTCGTCACCAGCGACGGGTTGGGCGTGATCGCCGCCGATGGGGCGGAACCGGCGGAGGTGCGGATGAGCGGGGACCGGGAGATCGAGGTGCGCATCGCGGGTGACCGCTACCGGCTGCCAGCCCGTCCAAAGGGCAAGGACACAAAGCCATGACGCCGATCCTCACCGCCGCCGAGATGCGCGCCGCCGAGGAGCGGGCGATCATCGCCGGCACTGATGTCGGGACGCTGATGGCGCGCGCGGGCGCAGCCGTCGCCGAGGCGGCGTGGCTGTTCGGCGGGGGCGCCGACACGCTGGTGATCTGCGGCCCAGGCAATAATGGCGGCGACGGCTATGTGATCGCAACCATGCTCCAGCAGCGTGGCGCCAAAGTGCGGGTTGCGGCGCTGGCCGAGCCGACGACCAGCGCGGCGCGAGGCGCCAAGGCGGCATGGGCGGGACCGGTCGAGGAAATGGCCGCCGCCAAGCCGGCTCCGCTGCTGATCGATGCGTTGTTCGGCACGGGGCTGAAGCGTGGGCTCGACCCACTGACCGCCGCCGATCTCGCGCGGCTGGCGCGGGGCGCGGAATTGCGCATCGCGGTCGACCTGCCCAGCGGCATCGCCAGTGATGACGGCATGGTGCTCTCGCCGGTGCCCGATTTCGACATGACGGTGGCGCTGGGGGCCTACAAGCCGTCGCACCTGCTCCAGCCGGCGGCGCGGCATATGGGGCGGCTGGTGGTGGCTGACATCGGCCTCGGCAAGATCGACTCCCGCACGTCATTGGTTGAGCGGCCCCGGCTGCGCATGCCGACGCCGCATGACCATAAATATTCGCGCGGTGCTGTGGGTGTGGTCGGCGGCGCGATGTGGGGCGCGGCGGTGCTGGCGGCCTCGGCGGCGCAGAAGGCAGGCGCTGGTTCGGTGGCACTTTCTGGCGTCGATCAGGGCGGCCCGGCGGCTTTGATCCGCAAATCGGAAGATGCCGTGCTGGCGGACGACCGGCTGGGGGCGCTGGTGATCGGGCCGGGGCTGGGACGCAACAGGATGGCGGACGAGCGG
>Ga0065707_10082037_pt1 | contig 23924 bp, 32 predicted proteins | sample SwiRhicommuniRL3_FD_59094 | JGI IMG/M metagenome (GOLD analysis project Ga0065707, IMG submission 59094) | Switchgrass rhizosphere bacterial communities from Rose Lake, Michigan, USA - RL3 v2 (version 2) | ecosystem: Host-associated > Plants > Roots > Rhizosphere > Soil | place: East Lansing...
CCGCGGGGGCGGCGATTATTCAGCGCTTGAAGCCGCCACCCAGCGGCTGGTGCAGGAAGCCGTCAAACATAAAGAGCTGGCCGGCGTGACCAGCACGTACAGCGCTCAAGTACCGCGCGTGCGCATCAACCTCGATCGCGATCGCGCCAAGGCATTGGGGGTGCCGATCACTTCGGTATTCGAAACGCTGCAAAGCACTTTCGGCGCGCTCTATGTCAATGACTTCAATCGCCTGGGCCGCGTCTTCAAGGTGCAGCTGCAATCGGAGAGCGACTTCCGTAAATATCCTGAGGACATCCGCAAGGTGTTTCTGCGCAACGATCAGGGGCAGCTCATTCCGTTGACCGCGCTCGCCAGCGTGGAAACGGACACCGGTCCGGACATGATCGAGCACTTCAATGTATTTCCCGCCGCGAGGCTCATGGGCGGCCCCGCGCCCGGTTATAGCTCTGGCCAGGCGCTTGCGGTCATCGAGGAAATCGCGGTCAAGGCCTTGCCCGAAGGCTATGCGTTGGCGTGGTCCGGGCAGTCGTATCAGGAAAAGATCAGCGGCAAAACCACGGGCCTGGTATTCGTACTGGCTATCCTGATGGTGTTCCTGATTCTGGCGGCCCTTTATGAGCGGCTGACCTTGCCGCTTGCCATTATCATGGCAGTGCCTTTCGGTGTGTTCGGCGCGCTGCTCGCCGTATGGTTGCGGGGGCTCGCCAACGATCTCTACCTGCAGATCGGTCTCGTTACCCTGGTAGGCCTCGCGGCCAAGAACGCCATACTTATTGTTGAATTCGCGGCGCAGAACCACCGCCATGGCATGCCTTTGAAAGAGGCGGCAGTGGAAGCGGCGCGCCTGCGGTTCCGGCCGATCGTGATGACATCGCTGGCCTTTATCTTCGGTGTATTGCCGTTGGCCATCAGTCAGGGCGCCGGCGCGGCGAGCCGCCATTCCATTGGCACCGGGGTGGTTGGCGGCATGATAATGGCCACTTTCCTCGCCTTGTTGTTTGTTCCTCTCTTCTTCCTCTGGACTGCGGGGCTGTCACGGCGTAGTTTGCACAAGTGACTGACATGGCTCCTTTTCGGGTGCTCTCCGTCGGGGATTGCACCGTCGCGTTGAACCTCCTGGCGCAGGCGCCGGGCGCGCACATTCCCGTGCAATCCGTCACTTCGGCGAACGAAATCATCAGCCGGCTCGATGAGCTCGCGCCCGACATCGTGCTGGTGGATGGCGACGCTTCGGATCCTCTGGGTCTCGAGGTGTGTCGTGAGCTCAAACAACATCCTGCGACCATGCTGTTGCCCGTCGTGGTGATGGCGGGCTCCTCACGCCGGCGGCTGGCTGCGCTCGGCGTAGGTGCGGACGACTTCGTCACACGCCAGATGCGCCACGAAGTTTTTCACGATCGCGTTGCAGCCGTGGTGCGCACTGGCACTACCCGCCGGCAGCTCGCCGCGGCGCGTTTGAGCACGGAAATGCGCCGTCATGAAGACATGCGGCAGATGTTCCGCCGCTATCTTTCCCCGCGGCTCGCGGACAAGATTCTGGGCGACGTCGAATTGCAGAAGAGCATGATGGGCACCGTGGACCTGCGCACCCATGCGGTCGTCATGTTTGCAGACCTGCGGGGCTTCACCAGTCTCACCGAAAGGCTTGCGCCGCACGAAGTGGTGCCGCTGCTCAACGAATATTTTTCTCTGCTGACGGAGATCACCTTTCAGCATGACGGCACCGTGTTCCATATGGCCGGCGATTGTTTGATGGTGGGCTTCGGAGTGCCTCTGGCGCAGGACGACAGCGCCGAGCGCGCGGTGACCACGGCGCAGGAAATGCTCGAGCGCTTCACGGGTCTTGCCGACAGCTGGCGCGAGCGTCATCACATTGAAACCGGGCTCGGCATCGGCATCAATGAAGGCGATGTCGTCGCCGGCAACGTGGGCTCCAACGCCTATATGAACTATACGATCATCGGCGACACGGTGAACGTCGCTTCCCGGCTCTGCCAGCGCGCCCGTGCGGGTGAAATGCTGTTTTCAGACACGGTGAAGCGCTCGCTGGAAGACCACGGCTTCGATATCGAGGCGCTGGCGCTGCCGCCCATGACCTTGCGCGGCCGCTCGGCGCCTATCGACATCTATTGCGTGCCGCTCGAAACCCGGCTGCATCTGCAGCCTGGAATCAATGGGCGTGAAATATCCCAAGTGTGAGCCCGAGGCTGCACGCGCCCACAATTAGCGCCAGCAGCATACCGGCCAACAAGGGCCTTACGCCCACGTTCCACATCTGCGGTAGAGAAACGCTCAAGCCCACCGCCGCCATGCCGCAGATCAAACACAGCTCGGAGAATGTCTGTCCGGCGTGAACGGCGTTATCCCAGCGAGCCATGTCCGGAAGCATCGTGTCCCCCACGGTGCGCAGCACGATAAACCCCATGAACGCGATCACGAAGAACGGCAGCGCCGACTCGCGCTGCGCCATGGACTCTTCAGCTGGCGCTTCCTTGCGCGCCCACCAGGCGGCGGCGGGAATCAATACGGCGATCGAAAGATTGCGCAGCAACTTGGTGACGCTGGCGGCGGCCAACACATCGGGTGCGTTCATTTGCTGGGAATATATAAGCGCCGCGCCGATGACCTGCGACGTGTCGTGGATTGCGGTGCCGAGAAACACGCCGGCATGCAGGGGCGAAGCTGCGAAGAACACCGCCGCCAGCAGCGGATAGCACAGCATGGCGATGCAGCCGAACAGTACGACGCAGGTGATCGCAAAGGCTGTCTCGACGTTTTTTGCGCGAATGACTGGCGCGAGAGCAATAACTGCGGTGCATCCACACACTGCGGTGCCTACCGCCAGCAATATGCCGAGGCGCCTCGAAACGCCAAATGCGCGGGCCATCGTCAAGCCCACGAGCAGCGCAACCGCGATGCATAGAGCGACTACGGGGAGCGCGGTTGCCGCGATCGCCTCCGCCCCGGCAAGCGTGAGGCGTAACCCTACCAATGCGATGCCCGTGCGCAACACGCCCCGCATGGCAACGTTGAGCCCTTCACCCGCCCAGCGCGGCACGCCGAGCAGGTTTCCCCATAGCATTCCCATCAATATCGCGCATAGCACCGGGCTGATGGGCAATCTGGGCAAGCCAGCCAGTCCCTCCGACAGCGCTTCCGAAAGCGCTTTGGCGAGAAAGGCCAGCACGGCTGCGAGTATGAGACCGGGCACTGCCAGCTGCGGCGCCCCTCCCCGGATCGTCGTCATCTGCAAATGCTAACGCACGGGTACACAGGTTGCTGAGAGTTAGGCATGAGGTTTCGAAACTGGATTCTCGTTGCGGGTGTCGCTTCGCTTACCGCCTGCTCGGGCATGCGTCAGCGGGAAAATGAAACTCAAACCCTGCAGCGTTATCTGGACTACGCCGGCGCCCCCGTTGAATCGTTCAGTTATCTCGGCCGCTTCGGTAGCTGGCGCTCGCTGGGACGAGACAAGCTGGTGATCTGGACAGGCGTCAATAACGCGTATTTATTAACGGTGCAGCAGCCCTGCCGGGATCTGGAGTTCGCCAACCGCATTGGCCTGACTTCGCAGACGGGCGCGGTCTACCGGGGTTTCGATTCGGTGAAAGTGGGCCGGCATGAGACCTGCCGCATCACCGAGATTCGTCCGGTCAATTACAAGGATTTGAAAGCGGCGCAGAAAGCCGGAGGCTAGAGTGATGTTGCAGGCGGCTCGTTGTGGGTCAGCCAGTAAAGCCCCAGCGATTTGATGAGCTCCAGCATTTGCGCCGGCGCAATCGGCTTCACCAGATAGGAATTGACCCCGAGAGCATAGGCTTCCTCGACATCCCGATGCTCTTTTGAGCTGGTGAGCATCACGATGACCAGCTTCGTCAATGCAGGGGTACTACGCACCCACCGCAGCACTTCCAAGCCGGAGCGCTTCGGCAGCTTGAGGTCGAGCAGCACCAGCGTGGGCAGGGGATGCTTGATGCGGTCTGCGTAAGCGCCAGCCCCCATTAAATAGTTACAGGCGGCTTCGCCATCTTCAACGCGATGCAGAGGCGTGATGAGATTCGCCTTGCGGATGGCTCGCTCGATCAGCAGCGCGTCGTCCGCGTTGTCCTCGACCAGCAGGATGCAATGATCTCGCGTCATGAATGCTTGAGGGTTGCCAGCGGCAACTCTATCCAGAACCGGCTGCCGCCGCTACGGCCGGATTCCATTCCTGAAGCACCCCCCATGCGCTCCATGGCCCGCCGCACGATAGCCAGACCGATACCGGTGCCTGGGTATACGTCGCTACCGTGCAGCCGCTCGAATACGTTAAAGACGCGGCTCTGGTATTCGGGCGCGATGCCGATACCGTTGTCTTCCACCCAGAGCCGAACACGATCGCCGCGCTCTTCGGCGTGCAAGCCGATGTCCGGCGCGACGCCGCTCGAAGTGAATTTCAGCGCATTGGACAACAGATTCTGCAGCGCCTGGATCAACATCGGCCGGTGCGCGAGCACCGCCGCAAAAGCGCCCTGCTTCTGCACGCGCGCCTTGCCGTCCGTTATCTCCGCCGCGAGGAACTGCATTGCCTGGTCGACCACCGCTTCGAGTTGTACGGGCTTTATCTGCACTTCTTCACGCGACATGCGGCTGTAGGCCAGCAGATCGTCGACGAGCTGTTCCATGCGCTGCGCTGCAGCACCGATGCGGGTGCAATAACGCTGCGCTTCTTCGGGCAGTTGCGCGGCGAAGTCCACTTTCAGCGCGTCTGCGAACCCCTGCATGCCGCGAAGGGGCGCGCGCAGGTCATGGGAGATGGTGTACGAAAAACTTTCAAGCTCTGCGTTGGCTTCCTTCAGCTTGCGGCTGGCTTCGGCTACTTCACGGCTGCGCAGGTAAACCTCCGCTTCGATCTTATCCGTGAGCTCCTGCAGTTCGGCGGTGAGCTTCTGATGCTCGCCGCCTTCGCGCTTCAGGCGCATGAACTCGGTGACATCCTCGACGCGGTGGATAATGTAGAGGAGCTCCCCGTGTGCGTCGAGCACGGGGGAGTTCACGGGACTCCAGAAGCGTTCTTCGAAGCCGCCGCCTTCGGCTTCGGGCCTGCGGATATCGTATTTCTGCACGGGCATGGCATCGGGTTTACGGTGTTGCAGCACCTGCACGAGGGAGGCCCTGAGATTGCGAGTGCCTTCGGTCGCGGGGTCGTCCGGGTTATCGGGAAACACCTCGAACAGGCCGCGCCCGAGGATTTTCTCGCGCTGAGTCATGCTGGCGCGCAGGTAGGCGTCCGTGACGGCAAGGATGGTCAAGTCCGGCGAGAGCGCCACATAGGCGTCCGGCGCTGCCTCAAAAAGGAGGCGGAATGCGTTGGGCGCAAGCGCGTTCGAATTCCCGGGGGACATGGGGCGGCACTATGCCTCAAATTTGGGGCGTACGCCCAGAGGTTTACTAGGGCGGACGACCCGTGTATATCCCCCCGCCGCAGGTAATCTAACAACTCGAAGGGGGAGGCGCCATGAATTTTCTCGTCAATGCACTCATCGACTGGCCACAGCGCACGGCACGGCATCTCGACTGGCTGGCGCCGCTGTTCGCACGCATCGTGGCGGGGTGGGTATTTTTGTGGAGCGGCTGGGGAAAGCTGCAAAACCTGCCGCAGGTCACCGAGAATTTCATTGGCTGGGGAATCCCCTTCCCGCACATCCTCACTCCTTTCGTTGCCGGCGTGGAATTTTTTGGGGGAATTTTTCTGCTGCTGGGGTTGCTCACCCGCATCTCTGCGGGCGCATTGGGCATCACCATGCTCGTAGCCATTCGCTCGGCGAAATGGGGCGATATCGATTCGCTGGAGACCTTGTTAGGGTTTGAAGAGGTGGCTTATCTCGCCTTGTTCCTGTGGCTCGCCATTGCCGGCCCAGGAGTTGTCTCGCTGGACCGGCTTTTGCAACGGCGGGCTGTTAAATAACCCGGACGACTCTTGCATTAAACTGGCGAGGTAGGTTGGGCCGACCGCTACTTCGCCTTCGTGTACTTGCTGTCCATGAAGCGGTTCCATTTGCCGTCGGCGCCCTGCATGTCCATCGCAAACGTATACGAAGTGGGCGACAGCTCTTCGATGGTGACGCGCATCTTCATTTTTTTGCCGCCCATCATGCTTTCGTCGTTATACGTCCAGGTGTCGCCCTGTAGCGTGCCGCGTGGCACCGTCGTCATCGTCATGCCCATGTTGTCGAGGCCATAATAGGTATAGACCTTTTCCTCGGCGCTGTAGCTCGAAATGCCGAGGCTTTTGGTAGCGCCCATGGGGCATGTGCCCTGGGAATGACAGACGACCGCGAACTTGCCCTCGAACCATTCGCATTTATCGGTGGAAGTGGTCTTGCCGCCCGGGCCCCAATCACTGGGCTTCATTTCGCCTTCGCTGGTCCAATTGCCAACGAAGTATCCGAGGCGTTGATGTTCGGGGCCGGGTTTAGGCGCTTGTGGCGCTGCGGCGGAAGAAAACTGAGAGGTAAAGAGGGAGACTACGGCGTAGGTGACGATCGATTTGAATATGTTTTTCATTATATCGGTTCTCCGGGTGTCGGGGTTGGCGATGTTATCGCCGCTATGGCTTGATCGCCACTGCCGCTGCGGGAACGGTATTTGCGTATGGCCGCCGCCATTCAAACAGGAGATGTGCAATGGCCAATCCTTTCGTGCATGTCGAGCTGACAACCGGCGAGATAGAGAAGTCCAAGGCGTTTTACGCAAAGCTGTTCGAAGGATGCGCCCCCAATGTGGTTATCTTATGTGCTGGTGGATGACATTGAGCAGGCAACGGAGAAAGCCAAGGCTCTAGGGGCGAAGATGATGCGGGAGAATCACGAGGTGCCCGGGATGGGATGGCTGTCGATCTTTGAGGACCCGCAGGGGGCGATGCTGGCGCTCTGGGAAGCGAAAGCGCGGGGCTGACCGTTAGACTGCTCCTTGGGGACAGGCCGACTGCGCTAGACTCAGCTGACGCATGGCGCTCAGGGGCTAAGTGAATGGATTTTGAGAAGGCGCAAGCACCGGTGGCGATTCCCTACTCTGAGCTTTCAATGGAAGCGCTACGGGGTGTAATAGAACACTTCGTGCTGCGGGAAGGCACGGAATATGGAGAGCGGGAGTTTTCTCTGGACCAGAAGGTTGCGCATGTCATGCGGCAGCTGGAAAAAGGCGAGGCACGCGTGATGTTTGATCCCAACTCCGAATCGGTCGACATTGTGGTTGTCTCTCGGACTGAGCGGCACGCCTGAGGCAGAAGGAAACCATGGCGGCAGGATGGGCCCGCGAGGGTGCAGTACAGGATCAGATCGATGCAACGGTGAAAGACGGAATCAACCGTGCCAAGAGCCAGTTACCGAACGGCCCCGGCCTGACTCATTGCGCCGAATGCGGCAGCGAAATTCCCGAGGCACGGCGCAATGCCATTCCCGGTGTGCGTCTCTGCGTTTCATGCCAGGAAAGCCATGATCGCAACGTTGCCGAATTCAGCGGCTATAACCGGCGCGGCAGTAAGGATAGCCAGCTGCGTTGAGACAGCAGGAACTATTCGTCACGCAGCAGGTGGAATGAGTGGGCTCAGTTCTTGCTTCCGTTTATCCCAAGTATCAAAAAATTGGGAGCTCTCATGGAAATCATAAGCAAGAGCGGACCGCTGACGGTATACCGGAACGTACCGTTGAATTGGTCCGCTATTTTTGGCGGCTGGGTCGTCGCGACCGCCGTCGCCTGGCTGCTCTACGTTCTAGGCGTCGCAGTCGGCTTCAGCTCCATCGACCTCTCGCACGCGGAAACGGCGACGAAGGCGTGGGGCATCGGCACTCGCGTTTGGCTGGTGTTGACTTGGGCGGCATCGCTATTCATGGGCGGGTTGTTTGCAAGCTGGATTGATGGGAAAGCCCATGCAACTTTCGGCCTGCTGAATGGGGTTGCCGTGTGGGGTCTCGCCACAACCATCAGCGCATTATTGTTGTCGCTCGGTTTTGCCAATACTTTGCAAGGTGGCGCGTCATTGTTGCGCACCAACTCTGCCGCGAATGCTGCGATCGAGCAGCCATTGAACGTGGCGGCCAATCCTGCGCAAGCCAGTGCGGATACGAAGGAGAAGGCGGAGCGAGTAGCCCGCTATACGGCTGCCGCCCTGTGGGCCTTGTTCTTTAGCACGATCACAGGGGCTTTCGCCGCGGCATTAGGCGGCTGGGTAGGCTCGGGGCATTTGCACAATGTTTATGAAGATGCAGTGGCGAGGAGAACACTATGATTACGCACTATCGAAATGCATTGAAGGCCCAGAAGGGCGCGGCGGGTTACATCCTCGCCTGGCTGCTGGGGATACCTATTCCGTTACTGTTGATCATCTTTCTGCTGCGGGGCTGTACGTAACGGCTTCCGAGCGCTCCAACTTCGTCGATCCAGCCGGACGGGGCGGGCGGACGCGGAGCGGGAACGATAGTTGCGATCTGGATCATAACGTGAGGGTTTTGCAAGTGAGAACGAGCATGGACACCGAATTTCGATCGATTGCAGAATTGGCTTACCAGCTTTGGGAAGCGCGGGGCCGCAGAGCAGGCTGCGCGGAACAGGATTGGCTCGACGCCGAACGACAGTTGCAAGGCAGACAGCAGCCCGGGGCCGCCACCTCCGTAAAAGCGGTCGACGATTCGTTGAAGGGATCGTTTCCCGCTAGCGATCCGCCGGCCAGTCGCTTGCCGGATGAGCCTCCGGTTAACGCTGAGGCCAAGTGGGCCGCAGCTGGAGTGACGCGTGGAGATCCAAAGGGGCGGGTCAACTCGTCGCGGCGCACCTCCAGCCGTAACTGATCCGTCTGGATTTTCCAGGCAGGCACACGGGCGGACGCGCTCAGAACTGCCGGAGCACTTTCAAATAGCCGGTGCGGGGGGATCTCTGCGACCGCGGCGACACTGTTGATGTCTGCTTCCCGGTTTGCGATGGAGCGCGGTCCTCACGCCAGCCGCTAGCTCTAGACGGACCGACACGCAAATGCCGTGGCGGAAGGGATTTGAACCCCCAACTTCGGCTGAAGTCAGGGTCGGCTCAAGGTTTTTGGCAACAACCTTGCCCTTTTTCAAAAACATACATCGGCGTGCAGTCTTACGTCCGCCTTGCCGCACTCGAGCGGCAATCCCGCGCATTGCCATCGCGCCGACCTGCTCGCGCAGCGACGGGTTCATTTAGTCGCGTCTTCTTACTATCGATCGGCTGACTCAGCGCTGGGGCGGTGCGCAACGAGCCTCCAGGCAGTCCATGAAGATCAAGCAGCACGTTCGCAGTTCTTTCGAGCGCGAACGCGGTCCGGAACGGCCAGTTTCTCGAAAGCGGCTATCAGCAAAAAAGCCGGCTTGGGTGCCTATTCGGGGTCGAGAAGCCTTGCTCCGGACCCCTCCCTCGCTAGCTTGTCATCAGGGTTGTACAAGGGACAGGAATCCAGCGAAAGACAGCCACAGCCGATGCAGCCGCTGAGCTCGTCGCGTAGGCGTGTCAATTTTGTAATTCGATTATCGAGCTCGACCCTCCATCGGGTGGACATTTTGGCCCAATCCGCTGCCGAAGGTGTGCGCTCCTTCGGGAGTGCCCGAAAAGCATCGCGAATTGCTGCGAGAGGAATCCCTAAGCGTTGAGCGACCTTAATCACAGCCACACGACGCAAGACTCCACGTGGATAGCGGCGCTGATTACCGCCGGTACGCCAACCTTTTATCAGGCCTCGCAACTCATAGTAGTGAATCGCCGAGACGGCAACTCCGCTGCGAGCGGCGACTTCGCCTACGCTCAGATCTGTAGCGTCGGGGCCGGGAATAGACTTTTCCATGTGACACCGCTTGACCTCAAGGATACTTGAGGTTGTACCCTGCAATCTGGGTTAAAACAAGCAGAGAGCGACGTAGATGGCTTCCGGAAACGAGACTGTGGCCTCAGCCTTAAAAGCCCCGATCGATGTGGCCGTTGAATGTGGCAAGACCTATTGGTGGTGCGCTTGCGGACTGAGTCAGAAGCAACCATTTTGCGACGGATCACACAAAAGCACCGGCTTTTCCCCGCTCCAATACCGTTCGGCTGAAACCGGAATAAAGCGCTTTTGTGTTTGCAAACAGACCAAGAGCCCTCCCTTTTGCGATGGCGCTAATCACCCCTGCACAGCGGCGGCCTGAGAATTCCATGGCATCAGATAGACAGTTTGCTGAAAGTGAGTTGAGCGTGTCTGCTGCGCGCAAACCTGACAGCGACGTTGCTCTAAGAGGCTGGGATATAGGTATTGCAGTCATCTTGGCGGGCGTACTGTTTGCCGCCATCTCGTTGAATCTGGCGCCGGGGCGGCAAACAATCGGGTGGGCCTTGGCCTACGGCCTATTTACTATAGCCCCACCACTTGTGCTTGCTCTCCTGGAGCATCTGACAAGGCCCGCAGGGCCGAGAAAGTCAGCTGAGAAATGGTGGCTTCATATCCAGATCATGCTGGCGAATTTCGCAGCCTCAATTCCGATTGGACTTTTGGCCACCTACCTTGCGACTTTGCTAGTGAAGTCTATTGGGCTGGATCTTGGCCTGATCGATTTGCGCATAGGTAACGGGAAAGAGATCCTTTCTCTCATAGCTGGCTTAATTATAAGCGGACTCAGTGGCGACTTCTTTTTCTATTGGTACCACCGCAGCCTGCATAGGAGCACCATCTTGTGGCAACACCATAAGATGCACCACATGGATGCCGAATTTGATGTATTGACTGGATCGAGGCAGAACTGGCTAGAAAGCTTCTTCAGTGTGTTCTTTATATTAGTCCCCATGGCGGTGTTGTTCAAATTCAATGCCACAGATGCTCTCAATGCAGGGTTACTCCAAGGAGCGGTTATCGGGTTCTGGACGCTCTTCGTATATCAAAACCATAGCAATCTGCGGATACAGTTTGGAAAAGGGACCGTTCTGTTCACCAGCTCGCAAAGCCACCGCATTCACCACAGCTATCTTCCGCAGCACCGGGACAAGAACTTCGTAGCGTTTTTCCCGATCTGGGATATTTTGTTTGGCACTTACTATCACCCGGCGCGCGATGAGTTTCCGCTCACCGGTGTGGAAGGCGAGGAGAAGGAAATCCAGTCGGTTTGGGAAGTGCAGATTTTCGCACTGCGTGAATGGACAAAGATGTGGCGAACCCATCGGCGAAGTACGGGTCTGCCGAAGTTAGAGCGGAATGGTAATGCTGACTAGACGTGATGCCGCCCTACTTGGCTTAGCAGCAGTTACTTCGATATCCACCGCCAGCTCGGCTGCGAAGGTCGCATCGCGCGGCGGCTTGCCCACTTCAAATCGCCTGACGATCCGGTCGGTCGTAACGTCGATGACCGTAACAGCGTTCTCTTGCTCGGATGTCAGATAGGCGACGGCTCCATCCGGACTGATCGTCACTCCCTCGGGTTCGTCGCCGACGTTCGCTGCAGTCACCGGTGCGGGAGATGCGTTGCGGTCCCTCGTGAACGCCCAAATAAAAACCATTTCCACACGTTACCCACCACGTCATAGAGGCCATAGCCGTTTGGCGGGAAACACCCCACGGGCGCCAAGCCCCGATAGTCATCCTCGGCCGTATTGCGATTCGGAAAATGGCCCTGCCAAACATTGGCCATCCACTTGCCGCCGGGCGTGAGCTTCTCCCCCCAGGCGTAGGTCTTACCCTCGAGACCGCCTCGAGCCGCGTACTCATATTGCTCTTCCGTCGGCAGCTCGCGCCCAGTCCACCGTGCAAAAGCCAGCGCATCGTTGTAACCGACCTGCACCACCGGCTCGTTCTCGCGCCCCACGATGCTGCTCTTCGGCCCATAGGGATGACGCCAGTCGGCCCCTGGGACCAATTCCCACCAGTCCCTGTCGTTTTCAGGCAGCGTGCCGTCAGCAGCAGGCTTGAATACCGCGCCGCCCGCGGTGAGTTTGTTCGCGGGCACTTCAGGATAGTCCTTCGGATCCGGCCGACGTTCCGCGTCGGTCACACAGTCGGTCGCCGCCACAAACTTGGCGACTTGCGCGTTGGTACGTCGAAGCGATCGATCGAGAAGGTTTCAACAGTCACGCGGTGCACCGGCCCCTCCTCTTCCTCGTGCTCCGGCGAGCCCATTAGAAACGTGCCGCCTGGGATGCGAACCTCGCTTCGATCTGGACGAACGCACAGGGTAACGGTCTTTGCCGGTGAAGGGCTGTAAGAAAACGCCATGATGAGGCAACCCACAGGAAGCGCCTCAAGGATTCGTCTTGCTGGAAATTCAGACCTCACTGCAACTCTACCGTCACCTTTTCCAAGACGCCCGTAAACTCGAACGGCTGCACAAATGCCTCACTGACAGGCGAATTTGCGGATCGGCCCAGCAACAGGGGTCTATCCCTCGCCTGCCACATCATGGGCAAGCTTGTTTGAGCGGTTAACTGGCCATCGATGTACAGACGGCCTGTACCGGAGGTGTTTCCCACCATCTTATTCTGATCCGACTCGTTTCTCTCAAATGCAAAGGCGAGTACAGCCCGGCCGCGCGGCAACTGAGCCTGCGAAACCAGCACTTGATGCTGCGCTCCGGCTCTGTTTTCGTAAATCAAATGTCCGTCCTTAACGTACCAGACAAAGCCGGTAGCTCGATCGCCGTAGGAGACCATCACGCCCTCAGCGCCACTCTCGGGAATAAGGACATCGGCGGTAATGCGATAAGACGATTGACCGATGTCCGGTATTAATGCATCGGGGATACGAGGGCCGTCCGGGTAATAGATGAACTTCTGTTTCCCTGAGGTGGGAGAAGGCTTTCCGGGGCTAAATGCGGCACCGAGCGGATAAACGTCGTTCTTCCGAGCCTCGATATCGAAGAGCGCCCGTAACTCCTTCAGCTTGTCCGGATACTTTTGGGCAAGACCGCGCGCTTCGCTGAAGTCCTCCGCAACGTGGTAAAGCTCCCAGCGGTCCAACGCGAAATCGGTTTCCTTTTCAGCCATCAAATCTACGCCGGCTTCATGCCGCGCCGCCGCCACCCAGCCGTCATGATAAATCGCCCGATTGCCCAGCATCTCGAAATACTGCGTGCGATGCGCCGCCGGAGCGTTCGGATCGTTGAATGTCGGCAGAAAGCTAACGCCGTCCAGCTGTTGTTGCTCTACCCCATCGACCGCTGCGGGAAATGCCACGCCCGCAGCCTCATATAACGTGGCTGCTACATCGTTCACATGCGTAAACTGGCTGCGTAATCCCCTTATCTTCCTTGATACGCGCAGGCCAGGACACGACTAGCGGGTCGCGTGTGCCGCCGAAATGCGAGGCGATGGTCTTCCAATATTGAAAAGGAGTATTGCCTGCCCATGCCCACCCTTTCGAGTAAATATTATTTGGAATCTCGGGGCTACCTAATTTATCGAGGTATTGCAGTTGCTCTTGAACGGTAGAGGCACCTGATGTTGCTCCATCCAACGGCGCCCAACCGGCCGAGCCATTGTCACCCACGATGTACATAACCAAGGTATTGTCGCCGTCCGTCGTTGCGCGCACCGCATTCAGCAGGCGGCCAACTTGCGCGTCGGTATGCGCAATAAAACCGGCATACACTTCCATCTGCCGCGCATACAGTTTCTTTTGATCCGCAGATAAGGAATTCCACGCGGGGACTTCCTTTGGCCGAGGCGTAAGTTTGGCGTTGGCGGGAATAATTCCAAGTTTCTTTTGCCGCGCAAAAATTTCCTTATTCAACTCATCCCAACCGCGGTCGAATCGGCCCTGGTACCGGTCGATCCACTCTTTCGGCGCGTGATGCGGGTCATGAACGGCGCCGGTGGCGAAATAAAGGAAATAGGGCTTCTCCGCGGCCAGCGATTCATGCGTGCGAATCCAGCGAATGGCCTCATCGGTCATGTCCGCGGTGAAGTGATAGCCCCGCTCGGGCGTGGCAGGCGGATTAACTGGTGTCGTATTGCGATAAAGCTTGGCGGGTTCCCATTGATTGTCCTCTCCGCCAGGCCCCATGAAACCGTAAAAGTATTCGAATCCCAAGCCCGTCGGCCAACGATCAAAGGGACCCGTCGGCGTGATTTCCCAATCCGGCGTGTTATGCCACTTGCCGAAAGCGGCAGTGCTATAGCCGTTCACATGCAACACCTGCGCAATCGATGCGGTGCTTTTCTTCCAGACGGAGTTGTAGCCTGGATATCCCCCTGCAAAGTCGGCGATGATGCCGAAGCCGACACGATGGTGGTTCCTTCCCGTCAGTAGTGCGGCCCGGGTCGGCGAACACATCGCCGTGGTGTTGAAATTGTTGTAACGCAACCCCTGCGCCGCAAGCTTGTCCAGCTCAGGCGTCTGGGCGGTACCGCCAAAAGTGCTGGCATCGGCAAAGCCAATGTCATCCAGCAAGATGAGTACGATATTCGGGGCGTCTTTCGGCGCTTTAACCGATTTCGGCCAATCTGGCGTTGATTCTTTGGCGCTGAAACCAATCTTCCCCTTGAATGAAGACGAAGCTTCCGCTTGGGAAGGTGCGTCCACTGCAAACGATCGATAAGGAATTGCGGTGGCCATGATAACGATGAGCCGCGTAATGGTTACATTGAGTCTCATTCTCGTGCCCATCAGCGATTCACGGTTGAGAAGGATCGATTTCATCCTATCCACAAATTTTTCCTCTATCGTTGTGGTTACTGTTCGCGAGGCTGATACGCAGCGCAACGCCGAGGGTGGCCGCTCTTGGCTCAGCCCACGGCGTTCTCCCGCCACTTTATAGCGTTGCATGGACCCCACGGCCAGTGCGCTTCACTTTGACCCGGACCTCGACGCGGTTGCCGAGGCGATTCATCACGTTCATGAGCCGGTCGACCGTGAAGCGGTCCAGCCGCACTTTGCGGATGCAATGCCTCCCTCATGGACCTGCGCGTCTCTAATCACCTGAGACTGGTGCAATGCCGGGCGAATTGCGCCGCGCGTTCGCTGTCCGAAAAATCTATCGCTGCCGCAGGCGTCTTCGGCGCAAGCTCCCTGGAGTTTGAGTTGAAGACGATTTCTCCCTTAGACGACGAGGGCATCGTCGTAGCCGTCTGCGTAGCAGGCACCCCAGCGGCTTTCGGACCACTCGCAGCCGCGCAGTCCCCTGAAGATGTTTGTTCAGGAAAGAGCCCTGCAGGGTATCAGTCCCCGTACCTGCGCCAATGAGCAACGAGCCGCTGGCGTCCATTATCCGGGAAGCGTTGGAAGGTTATGCCTCCGGCCGCTTCGACATCCAGGCGGAAGTGAAGCGCTGGCTCGAAGCACAGCCGGAATTTCCCAAAGTCCAGAAGGCATCGTGCTCTATCAAACCGTGACCGACCTTCTGACGCGTCCGGTCTACGCCGGCATGGTCGAAGCGCCGAGTTGGGGCGTCAGCTTGCGCAAGGGGCATCATGAAGCCTTCATCAGTTTCGAGACGTTCCAGAAGATTCAAGATCGTCTGAATGGCAAGGCCCGAATGCCGGCGCGCAAAGACATCAGCCAGGATTATCCGCTGGAAGCCTCATAGCGCCTATCACGGCGGCGGCTGGTTGCTTACAGTGCGGAAACCGAGGTGCATGGAACTGAAGCCGCTTTCTTGCGGCTGGCGCGCGGCGGGGCGAAACCGCCGGCAATAGTTCGACGAACACATGAACGAACCGCCTTTGATGACTCTTTCAACTCGGGAGACGGACGCCGCGGCAGCGGCAGCTTGCGCGGATGAATACACGCTCGCGGTCCATTTCCACACATTGCCCACCATGTCATAAAGACCGTAGCCGTTTGGTGGAAAACATCCCGCCGGCGCAAGGCCTCGGTACCCATCCTCCGCGGTATTTCGCTCCGGAAAATGACCTTGCCAGACATTGGCCATCCATTTTCCGCCCGGCCTGAGTTGATTGCCCCAGGCGTAAGTTTTTCCGTCCAATCCCCCGCGCGCCGCGTATTCGTATTGTTCTTCTGTGGGAAGTTCGCGTCCCAACCAATGTGCATAAGCCAACGCATCGCGGTAACTGACTTGCACGACGGGCTCGTTCTCGTGACCGACAATGCTGCTTTTCGGGCCCGTGGGATGGCGCCAATTGGCGCCTTCGATGAATTCCCACCAATCCATCTCCTCGTGCTCATTATCGTGTGCAGACACGCTCTCGGCGCGAGCCTTGAAGACAGCGCCGCCTGCGGTGAGTTTGTCCGCAGGCACTTCCGGATAGTCTTTGGAATTGGGCTTGCGTTCGGCGTCGGTCACAAAGCCGGTTGCTTTCACGAACGCGGCAAACTGCGCATTGGTAACATCGAAACGGTCGATGGAAAAGCTCTCAATCATCACGCGGTGCATCGGCCCTTCCTCTGCTTCATACTCCTCGGAGCCCATCAGAAAAGTCCCCGCGGGAATCCGCGTCTCGCGGCGATCCGGGCTGACACAAGCGGTAACAGCTTCTGCGTGCGATACACTTCGAGGCAAGGCAAGCATTAAGATCGTCATAGTGAGGCAGCCGAATGCAAACGCGGTCATGATTCGCCTCGCCACCCACTTTGATTTCACTGCAACTCCACAGTCACCTTCTCCAAGGTGCCGGTGAATTTGAACGGGCTCTCAAAATCCGTGCTGACAGATGAACCATAGGATTGCCCCACCCCGAACGAGCCGAAGTCGAGGGACCCAGAGGTTATTTGTGACTCGCCGACCAACTGCCCGTTGATAAACAGACGACCCGTGCCGGGGCCGCCTTGTTTCCACACGCTTTTCTCGGCCGCGCTGTCATCCAGAGTGAATTCATACGCCAGCACAACCTGGCCCTGCGACAGAGATGCCTGCGAAATTATCACTAGTGCCGCGCCGCTGCAATCCAGCCGTCCTCGTAGATCGCCCGGTTCCCGAACTGCTCGAAAATCTGTCTGCGGTGGTGGGAGGGGGCATCGGTATGGTCGAAAGTGTCGGCGAAGCTGACCCCGTCGAGCGGTAACTGCTTGACGCCATCCACGCTGGATGGGAATCGAATGTCGGCAGCCTCGTAAAGCGTCGCTGCGACATCATTGACATGTGTAAATTGACTCCGTAGTCCTCCCGGATCCTTGATGCGTGCCGGCCATGAGACGATCAGTGGATCGCGCGTGCCGCCCAGATGCGAGGCGATCAACTTCTGCCATTGAAATGGCGTACACATGGCCCACGCCCAGCCCGAAGCATATTGATTGTATGAGTATCGCGGGCCACCCAACTCGTTCATGTGCTCGAGCAGGCTCTGGGCGGTCTCCTTCCCAGTCTCATCGCCAATGAGGCCGCTCTCGCTGCTGGCACCGTTGTCGCCTGCAATATAGAGGATGAGCGTGTTGTCTCCTCCCGGTAGTGCCTGCACGGCCCGCAGCAGCCGGCCTACTTCATGATCGGTATGGGCCAGAAACCCGGCATATACCTCCATCTGGTGCGCGAGCAACCTGCGCTCATCAGCCGGCAAGGAATCCCAAGCAGGCAATTCACGGGGGCGCGCCGTCAAGCCAGCATTGGCTGGAACGACGCCCAGCTGCTTTTGCCGGGCGAACAGTCTCTCACGGAGCCGATCCCATCCTTGATCGAACTGTCCGCGGTACTTGTCGATCCATTCTCTGGCAACGTGATTGGGTGCGTGAGCTGCACCCGTGGCGAAGTAGAGAAAAAAGGGCTTGTCTGGCGCCAAACGGCCTGCCGCACTCAACCAGAAGGTCTGCCTGAAGCGAACAAAAAACCAATTCGGTCATATTCATCGATCTCACCCCAGGACGGTCATCATTCGCCAGAACTCCGTATCAGTCCGGCCGAACGATACAGCGTACACGCTGCGGTTCCAAGCATCGACGGATTGAATCACCCTGTTTCGGGCCGCCAATGGATCATCCCATCCGGTATCGAGCAGATTCACGCTGTGCTTCGACGTCTTCGAGCTTTGTATCGACCGCGGCACGAATGGTCCGTCTGCCATGACAGTCTGCGATGTACGACTATGGAGCTTGGTAGATCATCTCGGCAGAATCAACGGACTGAGCGACTGTCATTCCACCTCGATCATTCCGCGCGGGATGGCAACCTGCTTCAGTTTTCCCCGCTCGGCAGGAATTTCGATGATCACGTGCGAACCAATGGACATATGACTGACCGTCACGCTATCGAAGCGCGCATATCGTGCGCCGAGAAAGCTCGGCTTTTTCACGAGCCCTGCTTCTGTGAGACGCGTATCCCAAGGAGCGGCCACATCGACGATGGCATGGGGTTTTCGGCGCATTCAAGACCGGATTACAAAATTACCCGCAGCGATTTCAGGCGAGAGAAGTCACGGTCATGTGTCACGAGCGCGTCAGCGTTGATCGCCAGCGCGCTGGCGGCCTGCACCGCGTCGGGCAGTTTGAGGCGCAGAGACGCGCGCAGCCGTACAGCGCTCTCGGCGATATCGGCGTCGAGTTCTACAACTTGCCAGGATTCCAGGATGGCGCGATAGCGGCGGGCAAGCGCCTCGTCCTTGGACTGCAAAGGTCCTGTCAAGACTTCCGCGAGCGTCATCGTGGTGACCGCAAAGTACAGCTCGTCATTGCGATGCATCTCAAAAATCGGCTGGAAACGAGGCCTGAACTCAGCGTGATTCTCCAGGCAATAGATAATCGGAGCCGTGTCCAGCAAGAGCAAAGCTTGCTCGGGCAGGCTGGACAGGTCTATCGATTCCATTCGTCACGCAGATGGCGGAGGGTGCGAGCGCTGTCTTTCCCCCAAAGGCCGGTACCCGAGCCCTTGAGAGGAAGAAGCGGTTGTTGACGATTGTTGCCGGTGAAATCGCTCATGGGAACGATGGCCGCAACTGGACGGCCACCCCTTGACGCCGCAAAAGGCTCGAATATCGCTGCGCAATCCACGACATCGACTTGGTACTGGGCGACAGCATCTTTCCGCACTTCGCTTGCGCCACTTGCTCGGGATTGCTTTGGTGTATCGTCAATGCGTGCGCGGCTGCAGCCAGCGCAGAAAAGGATAGAGAGATTGAAGACAAGAATCACCAGCCTGTTTGGCATTCAACATCCCATCATTCAGGGCGGCATGCATTTCGTGGGTGTGGCGGAGTTGGCCGCGGCAGTATCGAACGCTGGCGGGCTCGGCATCATCACGGGATTGACACAACGCAGTCCGGAACGTCTGGCGGCTGAAATAGAGCGCTGTCGCAAGATGACGGACAAACCCTTCGGCGTGAACCTGACGATTCTTCCAGCGGTGACGCCACCCGACTACCCCGGCTACATCGAGGCTATCGTCGCAAGCGGCGTAAAGGTTGTGGAAACCGCCGGAAACAATCCGCAGCAATACCTGCCGGCACTCAAGGCCGCAGGCATCAAGGTGATCCACAAATGCACCTCGGTGCGCCATGCATTGAAGGCCGAATCGATCGGCTGCGATGCAGTCAGCGTCGACGGATTCGAATGCGCGGGACATCCTGGTGAGGACGATGTGCCGAATATGATTCTACTGCCGCGTGCCGCGGGAGAGCTGAAGATTCCAATGGTCGCCTCTGGCGGCATGGCGGACGGACGCTCACTCGTCGCGGCGCTCGCGCTAGGCGCGGATGGAATCAATATGGGAACTCGCTTTGTCGCCACACAGGAGGCGCCCGTTCATCCCAACGTCAAGAATGCCATCGTCGCCGCTTCGGAGCTCGACACCCGGCTCATCATGCGATCGCTGCGCAACACCGAGCGGGTTCTTCGCAACGCGGCAGTAGATCGGGTCGTGCATAAAGAGCGGCAGTTGGGAAGCGAGCTCACGTTCACGGACATTGCCAGCGAGGTTGCCGGTGTCTATCCGCGGATCATGCAGCAAGGTGAGATGGATGCCGGGGCCTGGTCATGCGGCATGGTTGCCGGTTTGATTCACGACATCCCCACGTGCAAGGAGCTGATCGAGCGAATCATGGCGCAAGCGGAAACGCTCATCCGCCGCCGACTGAACTCGTTATTGCAATAAGCGCCCCGGAGAATCTGCGATGAATCCGACCAGCTATTCGACATTGCGCCTCGAGCGCCAGGGCCGACTGTTGCGCGCGAATTTCAACAGACCTGAATTCAGGAACGCCATCAACAAGGCCGCGCACGATGAGTTGGCCCGATTCTTTGTGGAGCTGGCGACGGACCCGCTCACCGACGTGGTCATTATCTCGGGAGCCGGCAGTGCTTTCTCCGCCGGCGGAGATCTCAATTACATCCAGGAGATGATCGACCATCCCACGAAATTCATCGACGACATGCCGAACGTGAAGGGCATCGTCCTCAGCATGCTCGATTGCCCCAAGGTGCTCATCGCCAAGCTCAACGGCCCGGCCGTTGGGCTTGGCGCAACTATCGCGTTGCTGTGCGATGTGATCTTCGCGGCGGAGACGGCTAAGATCGGCGATCCCCATGTGAAAATCGGATTCAGCGCCGGAGACGGCGGGGCGCTCATCTGGCCTCATCTTATCGGGCATGCGCGCGCCAAAGAGTATCTCATGACCGGCCGCGCGCTCTTGGCCACCGAGGCGGAACGGATCGGGTTGATCAATCACGCGGTTCCTCCCGCCGATCTCGATCGCGTCGTGGACGAATTCGCACAGGAGCTTCTGGGCGGCGCCATGCGCGCGATCCAGTGGACCAAGTTGTCCGTGAACGTCGGCCTGAAGCAGTTGGCGCATGCCGTATTGGATGCCTCAGTGCCCTATGAAGCGCTTTCGAATATGACTGCCGATCATCAGGAGGCCGTGCGTGCGATACGCGAGAAGCGCGAGCCCCGGTTCACGGGACGGTAACGTTGATGCATATAGAAGGAGCGGCGTAAGTGGCTGATGCCTACATTGTGGATGCAGTTCGCACGGCAGGTGGACGGCGTGGCGGCGCGCTCGCGGATTGGCATCCCGCTGACATGGCCGGAGAGATTCTGAATGCGCTCGTCGACCGGACGGGAATCGACCCCGCGGCAGTGGATGATGTGATCATGGGCTGCGTGACGCAGGCGGGTGAGCAATCGTTCGCCCTGGCGCGCAACGCGATACTGGCTTCGAAGCTGCCGCAAAGCGTCCCCGGCGTCACTATCGACCGCCAGTGCGGGTCGTCTCAGCAGGCGCTGCATTTCGCCGCGCAAGCGGTGATGTCGGGTACCCAGGACGTGGTCATTGCCGCAGGAGTTGAGAGCATGACCCGGGTGCCCATGGGCTCTAACTTCACTCTGCACGCCAAAGCGGGCTTGGGCGCCGGTCCCTTCAGTGCACGCATCCGCGAGCGATTTGGCGTGACGGATTTCAGCCAGTTTCAGGGCGCGCAAATGATCGCCGACCGATACGGATTCAAACGCGCCGAGCTCGACGCCTTTGCATTGCTCAGCCATCGAAAAGCGGCGGCGGCAACGCGGTCCGGGCAGTTCGACAGTGAAATCGTGCCGCTGGCGGGCAAGAATGGCCTCCACCGTCAGGATGAGGGCATCCGCTTCGATGCATCCCTTGAGGCGATCGGCGCAGTCAAACCACTGCAAGACGGCGGCGTCATCACCGCCGCCAACGCAAGCCAGATCTGCGACGGCGCATCGGGAGCGCTAGTTGTGAACGAGCACGCCTTGAAGCTTCATCGGTTGCAACCGATCGCGCGTATCCACCATCTCACCGTGACGGGCGGCGATCCTGTGATCATGCTGCTCGAGCCGATCAATGCAACCCGCAAGGCGCTCGAGCGCTCCAGCATGAGAATCGATGACATCGATCTCTACGAAGTGAACGAAGCGTTCGCCTCCGTGCCGCTCGCCTGGCTACGCTATCTTGCGGCAGACCCGCAGAAGCTCAACGTGAACGGCGGCGCCATTGCATTGGGACATCCACTCGGAGCGAGCGGCGCCAAACTCATGACCACCCTGCTGTATGCCTTGAAGGCGCGTGGCAAGCGATGGGGCTTGCTCACCATGTGCGAAGGCGGTGGCCTCGCCAACGTCACTATAGTTGAAAGCCTGCAATAGGGGCGCGAGCCGTCAGGACTTACAGGGCGGGTTCTATGGCGGCAACGCGGGCGGACGCCGATTCGAGTCCACCACCGATGTTGATATAGAGCTGCGCACGCTTCAGCAGCAGATGGGGATCGGCTTCATCACTAAAGCCCATTCCACCGTGAATCTGAATGTTGAGGGCGGCCGTCTCGAGAGCGGCGGCGCCAGCCGTCAGGAATGCGCACTCCACCTGCAACTGCGCATCTTTTCTGCACTCATCCATCGCTACGGCCGCAAAGCACGCCTGGTCCCGAGCGCGACGCGCTGCCATCGCCATATTGGCGCAATGATGCTTCACGGCCTGGAAGCTGCCGATCGGACGCCCGAACTGTTCGCGCATGCCTGCATAGGCCACCGACATCGCGACCGCTGTCTCGGCGACACCCGTCAGCAGCGCCGCGTCAAGCAGCCTCAACCGCAGCAACTGATCTACGTGGAAAGTGGCAATCGTCTTCCCCATGGCCGTGACCGCGTGCAGATCGGCAAGCCAGAGTCGATCGTCCAGCCGCTGTGAGGCGCTGGACGCGACCAGCGCCGACTCGTTTGAATGACGCAGCAGAATGATGTCGGCGTGACGATCCGCAATCTTTAGGATGCGCTCGTCACGACGATAACCCGAAGCGATGCGGCATCGAACAGGATCGAACGTCATGCCCTGGCGCACGAGCGCTTGAATCGCTCCTATGGACGCCACGACCGCGGGCGCCACCAGGCGTCGCCCCAGCCCCATGACGATCAATGCCTCTTCGGTCGCTCCGAGCCCACTTCCCCCGACATCTTCGCCGAGCGTGATGCCAAAGATGCCGAGCTCATGCAGCGCCCTCCAGGTGTCGTCACTCTCCTCGAGAGAAATATGGAGGCGCGACAGTGGCAACAGCTCGTCGAAAGAGGATGCGAGCTCCTCCGCAATGGCCACTTGATCGCGACTGGGGTGATACCGCGTGGGGTAGTCCATGCCGACAGCTTATTCGATGTCGCTCCCGACTAATTGACGTTCGCGGACGCAAGTTCCACGCCACACGACACGTCAATGTGGGCTACGCTTGGAATCGTTCTGCGCAGCAAGCAAGGATCTCTCACGCAGCTCCCGCGGGGAAGCGTCGAACCAACGGTAACAGCTACGAGAGAGCACGGACTGTTCCGCGTAACCCAGCTTCTCGGCGACGCGCGCAAACGGGATATCCGCGCGCTGCAGATAGCGCATGGCGGCCTCCTGACGCACCTCATCCTTGATGCTTTCAAACGACTTTCCTTCACACTTCAGGCGCCGCTGCAACGTGCGGGGATGCATGCACAGCTCTGCGGCGATCCTTTCGTTCGTACAGTCTTCTCCACCGAGATAGCGGTTGATCAGGGCCCGCACACGCGCGTGCATGGGCGGCATGCTCGGCGGATAGTAGTTCGCGATGAATGAGGTGGCCATCTCATAGAGCTGCTCATCCGGATCGATGACCGGACACATGAGGTCCTGCTCTTCGAGCACGATGCCATCCGCTCCTGCACCGAACAACACTTCACATCCAAATGCGCCGTGGTAGATGCTCGGCGTGGACAGGGGCAGGTGTCGGAACGAAACCTGCCGCACCCGCGCCGCCCCGCCGGTGATGTCGATGACGTTCAAGGCAGTGAGCGCAAGTCCATGCTCGATGATCTGCGACTTGTTGCCGAGCCCCTCGAGCAGAATCTCCAAGCCGACGAAGAGCTTGTGATTGGCCCGGTCGGGGACGAATCGGACGCGGGTGGCCAGGCTGTACGCCTGAATCTGCTTGGCGCAGTAGCCCAAGGCCTGCCCCAACGTCTTGGAATTCTTCATGACGACCCCGATAGGCCCCATAACGCGCGTGCCGCCCTGCAGCGCGGCGAGCCGTTGACCGAAATCGGCACAGCGCAGCTTCGCGGCGG
>Ga0065707_10082038_pt1 | contig 23916 bp, 19 predicted proteins | sample SwiRhicommuniRL3_FD_59094 | JGI IMG/M metagenome (GOLD analysis project Ga0065707, IMG submission 59094) | Switchgrass rhizosphere bacterial communities from Rose Lake, Michigan, USA - RL3 v2 (version 2) | ecosystem: Host-associated > Plants > Roots > Rhizosphere > Soil | place: East Lansing...
CGGCTGCGTGATTGACCAGGCCGCTGTAGCGGCGGCTGGCCAGCACGTAGACCGACACGATCGCGAGCATGATGAGGAAGTGCAGCAGCAGGCCCAAAGCCGCAGCGTTTGCGCCGCTTTGGTACGCAGCCCGTCCCAGCAATCCACTGGCTACGCTTTGCAGTACACGCTCAGCACCTACGCCGCGAGGCAGGTACATGACGATCGCCGACAGGATGTCGAGCGTGCCGGCGACCAGCGTGCCCCACCCGATGGCTCGCAGCAGCAGGTTTCTTTCAGTCAGCGCAAGCGTTGCAGCAACTGTCATGGGATCGGACGGCACAGTGTTCTCCTGTTGAGGCGACGGCGCGCGTTCATACTCCGACGCCCATCCGTCGAGTGCGCGCACGTTCTGACGGTCCGCAGCCGGATCCGCTGAAGTAAATGGCGCGGAGCACGAATCCACGGCAGATTCGTTGTATGCTCGGAGTGCATTGATCAAACTCCACTGATTAAATTCCACTGATCAAAACTCAAAGGGCCAGCGGCGGTGAGCAGCATGAGTTCCAACGTCGTTTCGATTCGGCCCGCGGCTCGCCGTGGAAAGCCGGCCGCGCGTCACGGAGAAGATGCGCAGCCGATCCTCGATGCCTATATCAGCGCCTTCGAGGCTGGCGTGACCGAAATGCCGGCGCGAGCGAGCGTCACCATCTGCATGTTCCTTGGGCAGTCCGTCGAAGTGACCTGCACACGCAATGGCCGTGTCCGCCACGGACGCGAAGTCACTGGCGACCTGGACATCGTTCCCGCCCACACACCGTGTGCCTGGGAGACGGGCCATGCAGGCACGTCGCTGGTGATGAGAGTGCCCGAGGCATTGCTGCGGCAGGTGGCCTTGGCATCGAATCTCGATCCGGCGCACATCGAGATCGCGGATCGGTTCCAATTGCGCGACCCGTTGATCGAACACATCGGTTGGGCATTGAAGGCGCATCTCGAATCCGGCAGTCCTGCGGGCCACTTGTATCTGGAGAGCCTCGGCACTGCCGTCGCTGCGCGTCTATTGCACCGTCACAACGCTCGATCGCTTCCCATGCGCGATTCCGGCACCGGACTCGGCGCGACGAAGCTCAAGCAGCTGCTTGCCTATATCGAGGACAACATCGAAGGCGATCTGTCGCTCGCCGAGATTGCACGGCGGGCGAATCTCAGCGTGTCGCACCTGAACGCCTGTTTCCGCCAGTCAACCGGGCTGCCCGTGCATCAGTACGTACTGCGTCGGCGAATCGAACGCGCCAAGGAACTGCTGCGCGATGCGGATTTGTCTATTACCGAGATTGCGCTCGCGACGGGATTTGCGCACCAGAGCCATCTCGCCAGGCACATGCGGCGCATTCTGGGAGTGACGCCGGCTTCCGTGCGGAAGTCATCGGGCTGACCGATCGCGCCTTCACTGCAGCACTCTCTGCACCGTCCACACGAGCGCAACTGCTGCGATAGCCAACGACAACGGCACGACGATCCGCTTCCGGTACCAGAGCCGATTCCGAAACCGCCACGTCAGCAGCATCGCCATGGCGACCACGACCAGCTGTCCGAACTCTATACCCAGGTTGAAACTCACCAGCGACAGCAGGAAGTCTCCCTGCGGCAGCTTGAGTTCCCTCAGGGCACTGGCGAATCCCATGCCATGCAGCAGCCCGAAGCCGAAGACCACGAAGGGCCGGTAGCGGGCCGTCGCTATCCATAGATTCTCGACGGCGATCCAGGCAATGGATGCTGCGATCAACGGCTCGACGATGTTCGCCGGTACCCGCACGATCCCCAACGTCGCAAGGCCGAGCGTGATCGAATGGGCGAGGGTGAAGCATGTCACCAGCACCAGCAACGTTCTGAAGCTGCGGGCTCCCAGATACAGCCCGACCACGAACAGCACATGGTCCAACCCCTTTGGCAGGATGTGCGTGAACCCGAAGACGCTGTATTGAGCGAGAGCTGCGACGCTCGTCGGCGTTGGCGGCGCAGCGGCAACGGCGGCTCGTAAAGCAAACGACGGGCTGGTTTGGCCCGCCACCAGCCAGCGCGTCATGGTGCGGTCTTCCGCGACCGAAGCGAACGTCAATGCGATCGGCTCTTCGAAAGGAAAGCTGCTGGCCAGCAGGCCTTGCAGCGACGTGGCCGTCGTTCCAGCGGGTAGCGAACCCGCGAGGTCGAGTTCCGTCATCGGCCAGCTCAACGGATTGAGGAATTCCTCTCGCGATTGCCGCGGCAGCTTCAATCCAACCCGATGCAGCGCGATCTTCCTATCGCCGGCCTGGATCGCAATCGCGGCGATGAGTCGTTCGAGAAGCGGCGCCAGCCGTGCGTCGGGCGACGCTGCATGGCTGATCTCGTAATACTCGGATGCGCCGCCGGCGGCACGCGTCAGGTCGATCTGCACATGCACCGTGACGTCGCCGGACGAGGCGACACGCACTTCCACCTTCGTCATGTTGAGCAGGTGAGCGGACGCCGGATTTCCTATCAGCAGCAACAGCGTCCACACGCACCACCTTGCGATCGACACCTGTCACCACATCACTGCGTGCGTCTCGCCGGTAGTGACGTTGACGAAGCCAGTCGGATTGCCGGTGTAGGGTGCGACGATCTGCCACTTCCACGGCGATGCGGTCAGGAAAGCGAACCGCATGCGGTCGGGCAGCCCGGGTCCGGAGATCCATTGCATGCGATCGCCCGCGTTGTGCAGGGCTTCCAGTTCGGCGGCGACTTCCTTGACCGGCCGCGCCGTCATCAGCCCGGCGATTTCCAGCCGGACCTTCGCTACTACTTTGCCGCCGCTGACGAGGGCCCAGCCTCCTTGCATGTCGTTCAGCGTGTTGACCGCCAATGCCATCGCAGCGTCGTCGTTACCGGTCACCCAGACATTGTGCAGATCGTGCGATTGCGAACTCGCGAGTGCCGAACCGGGCGTCTTCGGGCCGGCGTTGCGCCAGAACATTTTCGAGATCTTCGCATCGCCCTGGTAACGATCCACCACCGCCACCTTGGTGATCGACCTGGTCGCGTCGGGCAACACCGTGCCGTCGGGCGAGACCGGCATCTGTTCGGTAATGAAATCCGGTGCGAACCAGAACGGTTCGACCAGCGCCACGTTGACTGTCTTCTTGCCAGCCGGTGCCTGCATCACGAAGTCTGCCGCCGCTATTTTGCGCTTGATGTTCATGGTGCGCGTCGCCCATTGCGGATAGTCGATCTTCGGCACGGTCAGCAGGTACTCGCCGCCTTTGCCGGCGAGCTTGCCGTTTGCGAACACGCGCGTGATCGAAACCGTTTCCGGTTTGCTCAGCAGCACGATGTCGGCGTAGCGACCCGGTGCGATCGAGCCGACCAGGTGTTCGATGTGGAAATGGCGAGCCGTGTTGTAGCTGCCCATCTGGTACGCCGTGACGACAGGCACGCCGGCCTGCAGCGCCGAGCGGATGTTGTAGTCCATCGAGCCCAGCTGCAGCGTTGCGTAGACGTCGCGATCGTCGGTGGTGACGGAAAGATTCGACCAGTCTTTCAACCCCTGCTTGAGCAAGTACGGAAACAGCTGCCGGGCGAGGTCGACGCGCACTTCGAGGAATACGCCACGCCGCAATTTCTCGAGGGCTTCTTCCGGTAACCGCGCTTCATGATCCGACGACAGGCCGGCGCCGACGAACGCGTTGATGGAGGGCGAGTCGGTGAGACCGGAGCCATGGCCTTCGACCACGCCGCGCTGATCGATCGTGGCCTGCATCATTTCCCAGATGCGCTGGTGGCCGCCGTTCTTCGGATCGTTGACGGCGGGCCAGTCCATGACTTCGCCGAGCGAGATCACACGCTTGTCGTAGAGCATGAAATCGCGCATTTCCTTGTAGCCGTAGTAACCGCCGCCTTTCTCGTACACGGTCGGCGGCGTGGCCGAGCCGATCGACGGGAAAATCTTCAGCGGACTGCCCTTGTGTTCGGGTTCCAGCCAGAACTGCACGTTGCGATTGCCGACGACGTTGGACAACTCGTGCGAGTCTTCCACGGTCCAGGTGTTGCCGCGAGGGATGACCAGCGCGGCTTCGTATTCAGGAGTCAGGTACGTGCTCTCGATGTGCTTGTGCGATTCGCCGAATCCCGGCACTGCCCACTCGCCCGTGGCATCGACGATGCGGTGCGCTTTGCCGGGCCAGGCCTTGGATTTGCCCACCCAGGCGATGCGTTCGCCCTTGATGACGATGTCCTGGTCGGCCTCCCATTCGCCGCTGAATACATTGAGCACGGTGGCGCCGCGAACGATGGTGTCGGCCGGCTCCCGGGCCAGCGCCACTTGCACCAATTGTTGGCGCACCTTGGCGTCGGTGCTGTATTGAAAGGCATCAGCCGGCCACGCCGTGGGAGTCAGAGCGTAGGAGGCTAGTAGCAGGAGCGGCAGGGCGCGGCGGAGTAGCGGCGGACGCGTCGATGCCCGGGTCGATGCCCGGGTCGATGCCTGGGTCGATGTTTGGGTCGATGTCTGGGTCAATGTCATCATGGTTCTCTTGCTGCCGAGTAGTGGCAACCAGGGACCCGTGGCAAGTTACGTGCCGCCCCGGTTGCGCTAGCATGTCGGGTCGTTCCAGGAGGTTCCTACTCATGTCACTCATGCGCGCTGCACTGCTGCTGCCGTTGATCCTCGCGACTGTTCTATCCGGTTGCGGCAAGGGACCGGCTTCGGAGCCGCCACCCACGGCGAATGCGGCGCCGGCTTTCGACACCATTCCCAGGGTCGATTTCAATCGGCGTGCAGCGGAGCTGTTCCTGCCTTTGTTCTGGCGCGAAGACAGCAACAAGAACGGTGCGCTCGAAGCGAATGAACTGGCGATCCTGATCGGCATGCCCCATGCGGATCGAGCTATCTGGGTCGATGCGTCCGGAGAGTTCACGCTGCTGTTCAAGGAAACCTATGCAGGCATGAAGCAGGCCGATGTGCCGGCGACCGACGCTGCCGAGCAGACGCGGCATCGCCTGGCCGTGGAGGAGTTGGCACAGGGCAGGCCGACATTGGTCGAAAGCGATTTCACGCAAGCCACGCCCGCCGACAAGAACCTGGTGACGCACCTGTTGAACGTCGCCGCCACCATCGAAACACTGTATGCACGACAGAAAGGCGTGTTCGGCATGGAAGCGAAAATTCCTGCAGCGGATACCGCCAGCGCCGCGCTGTTCCATCGCAACCAGTCGCCGTACTGCGAAGCGCCGAAGACCGAGAAGGAGGAGGCTTGTAGTGCGCTCAATCCGAAGCCGCCGCGTGCCGTCGGTCTCTATCCGGCGGATATCCAGGGCGATACGGCATTCTGCGACAAGCTGTCGAAGCAGCCGAACGCCGCCGAGTTGATGGGGCATTTCAGCGTCGTGGTCCAGGGCGACAAGCCCGGCACGTACCAGGCCGTGGCCTATACCGAAGCGTATCGCGACGACATGGAATCGGCGGCGAAAGAGCTCGAAGCGGCGGCGGGCGGCCTGGGCGATGATGAGGCAGCGCTCAAGGCGTACCTGCTGGCGGCAGCCAACTCGTTCCGTACCAACGATTGGGAGCCGGCGAATGCGGCGTGGGTGGCGATGGGTGCTCAGAACAGCAAATGGTATGTGCGCGTCGCGCCCGATGAAGTCTATTACGAGCCTTGCGCCTGGAAGGCGGGCTTCGCACTGCAGCTGGCCCGGATCAATCCGGAGTCCATCGAGTGGCAGAAGAAACTCGATCCGCTCAAGCGCGACATGGAGAACACGCTGGCCGCGATGGCCGGCAAGCCCTACCAGGCGCGCGAGGTGAATTTCAAGATCCCCGATTTCATCGATGTCGTGCTGAACGCCGGCGACCAGCGCGCCGCGCATGGAGCGACGATCGGCCAGTCGTTGCCCAACTGGGGACCGGTGGCGACGAAGGGCGGGCGTACCGTCGCGATGACCAATCTCTATACCGACGCCGACAGCCGCGAGCAGCAGGCGGTGCTGATGTCTTCGATGTTCTGTCCCGCGACCAATGCGCTGGCGACGACCACGCCCAACGAGTCGCTGATCAATTCGCTGCTGCACGAGGCCGCCCATAATCTCGGTCCGTCGCATGACTACGCGGTCCGAGGCAAGAAAGGCGATGTCCTCTTCGGCGGTCCGCTGGCCTCGACGCTGGAAGAGTTGAAAGCGCAGACCTCCTCCATGTATCTCACCGACTGGCTGCGTGACAAAGGCACGTTCAGCGAGGACGAGGTGAACAAGATCCAGTTGCGCAACATCGCCTGGATGTTCGGGCACATCTCACGTGGCATGTACACGGCGGATGGCACGCCGCGTAACTACAGCCAGCTCGCCGCCATGCAACTGGGTTCGTTCATCGATGCAGGCGCGATCGGCTGGCGTGCGGACCAGAAGGCTGCGAACGGCACGGACCTTGGCTGCATCGAAGTCGACTTCAAGAAATTGCCCGCGGCGGTGAAGTCGTTCGAGACTACGGTGCTGGAGATCAAGGCATCCGGCGACAAGGCGCGCGCTACCGGACTGATAGCGAAGTACGTCGACGGGAAGGACAGCTACGCCGACTTGAGAGGCACCATCGCGGAACGCTACCTGCGTGCTCCGAAGGCGAGCTTCGTCTACAGCGTGAGCTACTAGGGGACAGGCAGGCACCCTACGCTGCGCTTCAGGAGTCAGTCCCCGGAGCGGCGAACGCCGGGCCGCCGCTCCACGCTGGGATTTTCGCGCGGGCTTGCGTGACCTGGTCCAGGTCGAGGTCGGCCACGACGTAGCCCGGTTCGAGATGCGCCAGCGATGCGATGATTTCGCCCCAGGGGTTCACGATCATGGAGTGTCCCCAGGTCTCGCGTCCGCCGTCATGAGTGCCGCCCTGGGCGGGAGCGACGACGAAAGCGGCGGTTTCGATGGCGCGGGCGCGCACGAGTGTTTCCCAATGGGCACGGCCGGTCGTGACAGTGAATGCCGCAGGAATGGCGATCAGCTCGGCACCGGCACGCGCGAGGGCTCCGTATAGCGACGGGAAGCGCAGGTCGTAGCAGATCGTCATGCCGATTTTCACGTCGTGCGGTCCCGTTGCCAGCACTGCCTTGGCACCGGGCGCGACGCTGGCGGATTCCCGGTACGACTCGCCGCCGCCGAGCTGTACGTCGAACAGATGGATCTTGTCGTAGCGGGCAACGGTGCTGCCGTCGGGAGCGAACAGGAACGAGCGATTGAATACTTTGCCGGGCGCCGCGAGCACACCGCCGGATCCCATCAACAACCAGACACGAAGCTCGCGCGCGAGCGCAGCCCAGGCAGCGATGTGTTTTTCATTGTCCGGCGACGCCACTTGCGAGAGCGCCCGCGGCCGATTGCTGTCGAGCCGCAGTGAATTCTCCGGCGTGGCGATGAGTTCAGCGCCATCCGCCGCCGCTGCACGCAGCAAGGGCTCTGCCTTCGCAAGATTCTCGGCGGCGTCGATGCCGCAGTTGAGCTGGACGGCGGCGATGCGCAGGGGTCGGGTCATGTCGGTTTCCTGTTGCGAAGTTGGGCTTCCCACGGTGGGCTGGTCGCTGTCGTCGTCGCAGGTTGCGGTGCTTGACGCTGCAAGCGCCGTGACGCCGCCGTATCCCTATTATCCGTATTGGATGGCCAGTTCGGCGAGCGCAATCCACCGCCGGTATGGAGGCGGAACTTCCGTGGGAGAAGGGAATTAGCGTCAGCACAGCACCGCCCTTTGCAGGAAAGTGGGGCCCGCATCCGCAGGAGAATTCCCGTGAGCCAATACCAGATCGCTGTCGTGGTCGGCAGCCTCCGTCGTGAGTCCTTCAATAGCAAGCTGGCCGACGCCATCGTCAAGCTCGCACCCGCAGAGTTTGTTTTCAAGCGTCTCAGGATCGACGACCTGCCGCTCTACAACCAGGACGATGACGCCAGCCAGGCCGAGCAGGTGAAGCGGCTCAAGAGCGAGATCAAGGCGGCGCAGGGATTGCTATTCGTTACCCCTGAATACAATCGCTCGATGCCGGGCGTACTCAAGAACGCGCTCGATCATGCATCGCGCCCCTATGGCCAGAATGCATGGGCGGGCAAGCCGGCCGGCGTGATCGGTATTTCGATCGGCGCCGTAGGCACGGCCGTCGCGCAGCAGCATTTACGGACCGTGCTTGCTTATCTAGATGTGCCCACCCTGGGGCAGCCCGAGGTGTTCCTCACGATGAAGGACGGGTTGTTCGGTGACGATGGCGCTATCGGCAACGCCGACACCAGGAAATTTTTGCAAGGCTGGATGGATCGCTATGCGGCGTGGATCAAGTCACATTAAGAATGAACCACGATTCGCCCGCTGTTAACAAAGGTAATTGCGCAGAGAGATGACGAGATCTTAAGTTCGACATCGTTGGCGGAGTGCGCATCATGCGGCAAGTCGTAGACAGGCCATGCAAGAAGCGCACGCATATTCAAGAATCGACCGCTGCGTATCGGTAGCCTCCTGGTCTGCAGCTCGCGGAGAGAGAATGCTTCGACGCGAAGGTTGCGGGTACGAACGATGTTTAAACCAGCCGTCATCTTCCGCTGATGGAAGGGCGGGATCACGGTATCGATTGCCATGATGCAGCTGCATTTGTTGTCGGTGAAGTATCTGGTCCTGCTGACGTTCCTGGTCACCGGCACGTACGTCCACTTCCGGGGCCGCGTGCGCCACCGGGTCACGCGCCAGATCACCGACCACTCGACCATCATGGCGCCGTACAACTCGCTCATGTACCTGTTCTCGGCGGTGCCGACGCGTGAGCCGTACGTCGACCTGCGGCATTTTCCCGAACTGCAGCAGCTGCAGGACAACTGGAAAATGATTCGCGACGAAGGCATGCGGCTGTTCGACGAAGGCTATATTCGCGCCGCCGCCAAGTACAACGATCTCGGCTTCAATTCTTTTTTCCGCACCGGCTGGAAGCGCTTCTATCTGAAGTGGTACGGCGATTTCCTGCCCTCGGCCGCAGGCATGTGTCCGCAGACCACCAAGCTGCTGGCAAGCATCCCGTCCGTCAACGCAGCCATGTTCGCGCTGCTGCCGCCGGGCTCGCGGCTGGGCGAGCATCGCGATCCTTATGCCGGATCGCTGCGTTATCACCTGGGCCTGTCGACGCCGAATTCCGACAAGTGCCGCATCGTCGTCGACGGCCAGATGTATTACTGGAAGGACGGCGAGGCCGTGATGTTCGACGAGACGTTCATCCATCGCGCCGAAAACCAGACGAACCACCAGCGCCTGATCCTGTTCTGCGATGTCGAGCGGCCCTTGTCCAACCGCTTCATGCGCGGCGTCAATCGATTCATCGGCCGGCCGATGGTGCGGGCCGCGCAGACCCAGAACGTGGAAGGAGAGAAGGTCGGTGCCCTGAACAAGATCTTCGGCTTCGTGTACCAGATCCGCGTGCTGGGCAAGAAGATCAAGGCCTGGAACAAGCCCACTTACTATGCGGTGAAATGGGCGCTGCTCGGCGGCATCGCGTACGCGATTTTCGCCGGCCTGTGAGTTCCGAGACTTCCTCCCCCGGTCCCCGGGGGAGGGAATCTAGTCACGCTTGCGCCAGCACGCTCTGCTTGCGTGCATACGCCCAATACACCAGCAGTCCCACCACGTTCCATGCCAGGCACAGCTGCATCGTCACCAGCGGCAAGCTGGTGAACAGATAGACGCAGCCAATGATGCCGGCAGGGCCGACGATCCAGGGCAGCGGCGTTTTGAACAGTCGCTCTTGATTCGGGGCCTTCACTCGCAGCACCAGCATGCACACCGCCACTGCGATAAAGGCGATCAACGTGCCGGCATTCGCGACTTCGGCGATGTTCTTCAGCGGTACGAATCCAGCGATTGCCGCGACGATGACGCCCGTTACCATGGTCATGAGCACCGGCGTGCCGAAGCGTGGGTGCACGGCGCTGAGCCGCTGCGGCAGCAGTCCATCGCGCGCCATCACGAAGAAGATACGGGACTGGCCGTACATGAACGCCATGATGACAGTCGGTAGCGCAATGACCGCGGCCGCTCCGATGAGAGTCGCTGCGAGCGGATGATTCAGATTGCGCAACACCAGCGCCAATGGTTCGCTGCTGGCCGCGAGGTTGCGATAGTTCGATCCGCCGAGAGCGGCGGCGGCAACCACCATGTAGATGAGAGCGCACATCACCATCGAGCCGACGATGCCGATCTGCAGGTCGCGTCCCGGGTTGCGGGCTTCCTCGGCTGCGGTGGAGACGGCATCGAAGCCGTAGAAGGCGAAAAAGATGATTGCAGCTGCTGCCATCACACCGTGCTTGGCGCCATCGATCTCGACCGCGCCATAGCCATAGGGGGCGAAGGGCGTGAAATTGGCCACGTTGAATGCGGGCAGCGCGAGCATGACGAACACGCCGAGGGCGATGAGTTTCACCATCACCAGGATGAGGTTCACCGTAACGCTTTCGCGTGAGCCAAGGGCAAGCAGCGCCGCGACGGCGAGAGAAATGACGATAGCTGGCACGTTGACGATGCCGCCATCCAAGGGGCCTGCGAGCAGCGCCTGCGGCACCGGCAATCCAGCCGACTTGATGACGCCCGATGCATACCCTGCCCAGCCGACGGCCACCACGCTGCACACGACGGTGTATTCGAGGATCAGCGTCCAGCCCACGACCCAAGCCAGCAACTCTCCGAGCGCAACGTAGCTATAGGTATAGGCGCTGCCGGCCATCGGTATCATCGTGGCCATCTCGGTATAAGCGAGCGCCGCGCAGGCGCAGACCAGGCCGGCGATCACGAATGACAGCATCACTGCGGGACCCGCCAGGCCGGCGCCCACGCCGGTCAATGTATAGATGCCGGTTCCGACGATGCCGCCGACGCCGAGTCCGATCAGATGATGCCAGCCCAGCGTCGGTTTCAGTGCGCTGTGAGCGTGACGTGTGGTGACCGAGTCGAGTTGCTTGCGCCGATTCCAGCTCGCCATCTGAACTCCACGTGCCGAGGACGCCGCGATTATACGTGGGCGATTATGCGTGGTTTGGCCTGCCGGCGGGAACGAGCTGCGTAATTCCGCTAGGATGAGGCTGCGACGGCAGGTATCGGCAAGGAGATCGGGAATGCGTTGGAACGTTCTGGCAGTGTTGGGATGGGTCGTAGCGGGCAGTGTCGTCACTGCACAGACTGGTGCTCAGACCGCGTCAGCCAAGTCGACCGCAGAGCCGGCCGTCGACCCGGTCGAAGTGCTGGTCTCGCGGCTCGAACTCGAGAAATACAAGGCCACCATCAAGGGACTGACCCAGTTCGGCGACCGGCGCCAGGGCACCGATCGCAATCGCGCCGCCATCGACTGGATCGAGGCGCAGCTGAAGAGCTATGGTTGTGCGAACACGGAACGCATCCGCTACAACTTCCAACCGCCTCCACCGCGTCCTCCGGCGGCGCAGGCGCCGAATCCAGTCATTGCGAGCGGTGAAGTTCGCACCGGGGTGGGCGGATCGAGATATCGCGGCATCACTCGTCCCACCGGTGTGAACACCGATCCGCAAGCGCAGCCCGACGCCAAGCTGCGAGCCTTGAATTCACAGGCATCGGTGCCTGGCCTGCGTGAGGAGGTTTACTGCACGAAGATCGGCACGACGCATCCTGAGGAGATGTATATCGTCGGCGCGCACATGGATGGTCACGGCTGGGGCGAAGCCGCCAACGACAACGGTTCGGGAACGGCGCTGGTGATGGAGCTCGCACGCATTTTCAGCAACCCGGCCGTGCAGACGGAGCGCTCGATCCGCTTCGTGCTCTGGAACAACGAGGAAACGGGCCTGAATGGCGCTCGTGCCTATGTGGAGCAGCGCGCGGCCCTGCAGGGCAAGGAGAGCCCGGCCGGTTCGGGCAAGTATCCCGAACCGAAATGGCTGGGCATGATTCAGCACGACATGATGATGTGGGACCACGGCATGCCCCACGCCGACGGCACATTCAATCCCGAGCAGCGGCCCGAGGCCGACGTCAACATCGAATTCCAGTCCACCGCGAAACTGGCCGACCAGGCAATGAAGCTCGCGTTCTTCTTCCGCGATGCCAACGAGAAGTACGCGACGGATTATCCCGCGGCTGTCGGCCAGCACATGACCAACACGGATTCGACACCGTTCATGGACCTGGTGCCTGCGATCAGCCTGCGCGAGAACGAGCGAGGCATGCACACTGGCGCGGGATGGAATCCAACCTGGCATCAGCCGACGGATGTCTATGCCACTTTCAGCGACAAGGATTTTCGCCTGGGCCTGAATGCGGCGCAGACGACATTGGCCGGCGTCGCTCAGTTGGCCGGCGTAAAAATCAAATAGCCCAAGCGCTCAAATAGCCCCAGCGCTACCTCGCGCTAATAGCGGACATCGGGCCAGGAGATCCGCATGGCAGCTCGCGCGAACGAGCTGCCATGCGCACACACACCTTACTGAATATCAGCTCTTCGGCGGCGTATCGGCGGGAGGAGGAGCGCTCTCCGACGGTGGAGTCGCTTCAGGGGCGGGCGGCGGCGGCGATTCCGATGGGGCGGGAGCCTCGGCAGGCGCGGGACTCGGATTGGCCATGGGCGCCGACGTGGTGTCCGTGTTGCCGCCATCGTGCTTCGAGCAGCCGACCGCGAAGATCACGGCCGAGAAGCATAGGATCAATAGTTTGTTCATGGGTACCTCCTGCGATGAGTAAACCCGGCCTACGGGCACGACCCCCGGATGACAGGATTGCAGCAGGAACAACCGGCAGCGCAGCAGATAGTTCCTGCGATTTAATTCCTACGATCGGGCGAGCGGCGGCCGTGCCCAGTTCACCGACATCTCGAAGCTGAAAAACTGCTGCGAGCGTGGGGTGCGTTTACTCACCAATTGCCTGCGTTGACCATCATGTTCGGATGGAGCGTGCGGGGCGGCCTCGCCCGCGATACGGCGCTGGGCTCACGTGATAGGTCGGAATGGGCTCCGACATCTTCAATCGAAATGGATCTCTCACCGTGACGGTGCCGAAGCTCATGCCATCCTGCAAATCCTCAGTCAGCAGGAGGGTACATTGCTGCACCTGTGCAGCTCCAACGATCAGCGAATCCCACCAGCTCAGGAGATAGCGTCGTTCCAGTTCCCGTCCCAGCCGCAGCAGTTCGGCGTCTATGACTTGCGGCTGCCACGCGAGATAACTCTGCACGTCAGCCCAGGCCTCATCCGCAGGCAACCCCGGTTTGCGTTTGCGGGTCACCGTTACATAGTACTCATTGAGCACCTGAATGCTGGTGCGTCCGTTCTGATCGCGCCAGAGCATTGCCAGCCAATCTGCTGCGATGGTTTGCTTGGAATGACTGTCCAGGTCGCGCGCATACACCAGCAGACTCGTATCAACGAATACTTTTCCGGTCATTGATCTCGTCTCGCGTGGGATAGGGCGCAGCGTCCTCCTGCAGCCGAACCGGCTTGCGGGACAGCCAGTGCTGCATGGCCTGGTCGTATTCGCGTGACTGCGTCATCTTCTTATGCAACAGCTCACCCACATACCGTGACACGCTCATCTCGAGCTTGGCAGCTTGCACGCGTACCCACGCAGCGGTCCTTTCGTCCAATGTGATGGTGATATTTTTCACGCCGGTAAAATAACACGACGCTCGTGTATTTATCAACGACATCAGCCAAAGCGGTCAAGCTGGTGAGTCGCACGGTATTCCCGCAAGATTCCTTCCATGCCCACCTTCCGCGGATTCATTCTCCAGTCGAGCTATCGCGTCGTCACTCAGCGTGACGGCGATCGTGCGCCCGTGATTCACGTTCACGGTCGTCTCGAAGACGGCGGCACCTTCCTGATTCGCGAAGACCGGCAGCGGGCGCATTTCTATATTCGTGCAGCGGACGCAGAGCGGGCGCGTGCTGCCCGCTCGCCTGTGGCACAACCCATCGACAAGCGCACTTTCAACGGCGAGCCCGTAGCGAAAATCGAAGTCGAAGCCCCGCCCGATGTACCTGCGATCCGCGATCGATTGCATGCAATCGGTGTCGATACGTTCGAAGCCGATGTGCGCTTCGCCGTGCGTTACCTGATCGAGCGGGGAGTGAAGGGCGGTTGCGAGATAGAAGGCGAGGCGCGGCCCGGCGATGGCGTCACGTGGGTGTTCGAGAATCCCACGCTGCGTCCGGCCGACGTCAGCATCGAGCCGCGACTGCTCTCATTCGATATCGAGACCGACGGCAGGTCCGACAAGCTGCTGGCTATTTCCCTGTACGCGTTGAACGATGCGGGCGAGGTCTACTTCGACGAGGTATTGATCGTCGACGGCAGCGAGCGCGAGATGCCGGAGAAAGCCGTCCGCTGCGCCAACGAGTACGCAGCCCTCGACGCCTTCTGCGAACGCATTCGCAGCTTCGATCCCGACGTCATCACCGGCTGGAACATCATCGATTTCGACCTGGCGATGTTGCAGAAGATTGCCCTGCGCGTGAAGCATCCGTTCGTGTTGGGCCGCGAGCCGGGCGCCCTGCGGGTTCGCAAGGCCGAAGGCTATTTCGGCAGCGGCCAGGCGACCATTCCCGGACGGCTGGTGCTGGACGGCATCGACCTGCTGCGTGGCGCCTTCGTTCGCATGGAAGACTATTCCCTCGACGCCGTCGCGCGCGACGTGTTGGGCGAAGGCAAAGCGGTGGCGGGAGACGTGAACGATCGCGTCGCCGAGATCACGCACAACTATCGTCACGACCTGCCTGCGTTCGCCTTGTATGCACGCACCGATGCACGCCTGGCATGGTCGATCGTGCAGAAGCTCGATGTCGTGCGTCTCGCCTTGGCGCGCAGCAAGCTGACCGGCATGACGCCCGATCGCGTCGCCGCCAGCATCGCGTCGTTCGACTTTCTCTACTTGAGCGAACTGGAACGTCGCGGCATCGTGGCGCCAACCGTGCGTTCCGACGATTCCCGCGTTTATGCGGCTCAGCAGGGCGGACACGTTCTCGAACCGCTGACCGGCGTGCATCGCAACGTGTGGGTGTTCGACTTCAAGAGCCTGTATCCGAGCGTCATCCGCACGTTCAATATCGATCCGCTGTCGTACCTGGCGAATCCGCAGCCGGGCGACGCTGCGATTCAAACGCCGGGTGGCGCTTTCAGGCGCGAGCCGGCGATCCTGCCTCGCATGCTCGACGAATTGTTTCCGCGGCGCGAGGCAGCGAAGAAGGCCGGCGACAACGTGGCGTCGAACGCCATCAAGATCCTGATGAACTCGTTCTACGGCGTCCTCGGCACGCCGGCCTGCCGCTTCTATAACCCGGCGCTCGCCAATTCGATCACCGGCACCGGCAAGGAAATGCTGTTGTGGTCGAAGCGCTGGTTCGAAACGGCGGGCTATGTCGTGTTGTACGGCGATACGGACAGCTTGTTCATCGAATCGCGTGGCAAGGATGAAGCGGAGGCGTACGCGCTCGGCCGGGAGCTGGCGGCAAAGCTCAACGGCGACATTGCCCGCTACATCCAGGAACGATGGCAAGTGACGAGCCGGCTGGAGCTGAAATTCGAGAAGCTCTACCTGCGGCTGTTCCTGCCGACCGCACGGCATAGCACGCGAGGCGCGAGCAAGCGGTACGCCGGATTGCGCTATGAACACGGCAAAAGGAACGATGGCGACGTGGAATTCGTCGGCATGGAAGTGGTGCGCAGGGATTGGACTGCATTGGCGAAACAGGTGCAGCGGGAGCTCTACCAGCGGCTGTTCACCGATCAGGCGGTCGATGCTTACCTGTCCGACATGGTCAAGCAGGTGCGCAATGGCCGCTTCGACGATGCGCTGGTGTATCGAAAGAATCTACGCAAAGGAGCGGAGGGTTACACCGCCACCACGCCGCCGCACGTAGTGGCCGCTCGCAAGTCCGCCCAGCCCCCGACCCGCACGATCAGCTATGTGATCACCACTGCCGGCCCGGAGCCGCTGGACAACGTGCGGCATCCGCTCGATCGCGAGCACTACATAGTCAAGCAGGTGAAGCCGGTGGCGGAGCCGGTGCTGGCGACGCTCGGGCTCGACTTCGAACAGGTCATCGGCGACAGCCGGCAACTGGATTTGCTCGGTTTCTAATCCAGCCGCAGTACAACTCTTACCCAATCTTTTCTGCTCTGCGCCCTCTGCGTGCTCTGCGAGAGGTCTCTTGATGACATCTCAGTCTGAGCGGACAGGTGATCGAGATATTTCTCGCAGAGCACGCAGAGGACGCAGAGCAGAAGGGAAAACAGTTTTCGAGTCAGCCGCGCTTGGCGCGGATCTGCAGTTCCTTCTTCTTGTAATCGATCACCAGCGCCTCGAACGAGCCGATGATGTCCATGCCGATCAGGACCGCGGGTTCCTGCACCAGTTTCCATTTTTCGAAAATGAACATGTCGCCGAAGGTCAGGTTGAGGCCGCGAACCTGGATGGTGCCGATGTAAATGGTCGGCACGGCCATGAGCTGGCCTTGGGCCACGTCGAGCGTCACGCCGATGACTTCCTGCGTCTTCAGTTCTTCGCTGCGGCGTCGCTTCAGCAGGTCGCGCAACGCATGGTTGCCGACGGTGAGCTGTGCTCCCGTATCCAGGATGGCCAGGGTCCGGACCGAGCCGATCATGATCTCCACGCGCAGCAGGCGGTCGCGGCTCATGGTCAGCGGAATGGTGGCGAAGTCGGGACTCGCCGGCTGCCGTTTCGAGCGCGTGATCGAAATGGCGTCGCGCACGAAATCTATGGAGATGCGCTTGTCGGCCAGGCCTTCGGTGCCGAGCACGCCTTCGGCGCCGCCGAAAGCATCGGGCACGATCGGCAGGCGCCGTCCTTCCAGCAGCAGGTCGCCCACTTCCAGCGTGTCTACTTTGATTGCGGGCACCATGGCCGAGCCGGTCACGCCATGCAGGCGGACCATCTTGGCCTGCGCCGTCGAGATGCCAAGACGATCGGCGACCGAGCGGATGATCGCCGCAGTCGTTGCGCCAGTATCGAGGACCAGGCGGAACGGACCTTGGCCATTGATCGATACCGGAGCCCAGACACGGCCGATGCGGTCACGTCGCGTCGGCGCGGCATAGCGTGGCTCGGGGGCTTCGACAGTGACTACTTCGACGTTGGGGCTCGGCGGGACGGCGACCGGCGGCGACGTCGTGATCGACGTATCGGGCAGCGGCACATCGAGCTTTGGCGCCGTGGGCAACGTCGGCGGCGTGGGAGCCGGCTCCTCTGCATTCGATCCCACGCAGGCCAGCAACAGCAGGCAGCAAAGCAAGCGCATCATGTCTCCCTGTCCATCGCGTCGTACGCGAACCGCTGCTATTGTAATCGACGTGTCGGATCCAGGTGGTGGGGCCGCAGCGTTATTCCTGTTGACAGTGCAATGAGGATTTGGTTCGCGCGACGACTCAGGTCGCACCGCCCGTTCCGGACATTTTCTGTTGCAGCCGTCGCATCCCGGAGAGCCAGCGCGCGTGGTCCTGGGCTCGGCGATTCACATACTCGGCGACCATGGGATGAGGCAGGATGAGCGTGCTCTCGGCCGCCAGGCCTCGAATGACCGCTGCGGCGACGTCGTCAGGCTCGACGACGCCGTTGACGCTTGCGACGCCGGCTTCATGTCCGGCGATCATGTCGGTTCGCACCGCCTGCGGACATAGGATGGAGACCTTGAGTCCTGCATCGCCATACGTGATCGACAGCCATTCGGCGAAAGCCACGGCGGCGTGCTTGCTGACGCTGTAAGTGACATTGCCGATCTGTGCGAGCAGTCCGGCTGCGGACGCGGTGTTGAGGAGATAACCGCCGCCACGTGCGATCATTCGCGGCACCAGCGCCCGCGCCGCGTAGATATGCGCCATGAGATTGATGTCGAGAACCTTCTCCCAGAGCAGGTCGGCGGTCTCGAGGCCGCCGCCCAGGAAGACGCCGGCGTTGGAGCAGAACAGGTCGATGGGACCCTGCGTGCGTTCGACCTGGTCGATGAATTGCACGAGCTGCGATTCGACGCTCACATCCACCCGCATGCTGGAGCCGCCGATCTCCGCCGCCACGCTGGCAGCGGCTGCTGCATTGAGGTCCGCGACGGCGACGTGTTTGGCGCCTTCGATTGCGAATCGTCTGGCCAAGGCGCGACCGATGCCGTTGCCGCCGCCGGTGATGGCGACGATCTTTCCCGTGACGTTCATGCATCCCCCGGATCGCGAAGCAGCGGCGCTGCGATCTTTATAGGCGCAACCATTCCTTTGTCGGCACGACGCTATTCCTCTACCGGCACGACACTAGCCGATCGCCCACAAAAAAGAAAATCAGGTACGGACTGCGCGCCTCAGCCGATCTGGGCGACTGCATCGCGAACCTGCGCTGCGCTCGCAGGTCGGACCAGCCGGGCGATTTCCTTGCCATCGCGCAGGAATATCAGGGTCGGCCAGAGTTTGACCCGGAACGAGCGGCCGAGCGGACGGCCCTGGCCGTCTTCGATTTTCATGTGCTTCAAGCCGGGCCGATCGGCGAGTCCCGCCGCGATGACCGGTTGCGCGGCCTGGCAGAAGCCGCACCACGAAGTTCCGAACTCGATCACTGCGGCGCCAGGCAGCGCATCGATATCGGATCGCGGCGGTTCCGTTTCGTAGGATGGATTCATGGGTACCTCGCAGGGACAGACGCGCCATCGGTACCCAAACGCTTCCGTGCGGCTGGACGATCCCTCAACCGTTGGCGACTTTTTCCAGCGGCCAGGTGGGGATGGTCGAGAGTTCGGAGGTCGTGGCTGCGGCAGTCGCCGCCGCTGATTGCGCGTCGACGATTGCGGGCACAACCAGTTGACGACTCAGCCGCGGGATCGGCTCGTAGCCATGCAGCCGCAGGCGATTGATCTCCAGCCAGCGTCCGATGTGGCGAACGAACCGTTGGATGGCCTGCGCACGCAATACTTCGAGGCCGTGGCCTTCGTACATCGCCTCTTCGGAGGGGGACAGGTGATACCACCACTGCAGGCGTTCCAGCTTGTCGCCGTTGAGGAAGGGCAGCGTGATGGAAAAGCGGCGACCGCGTCGAGTGGGATCGGTCTCGGCAAAAGCGAAGTAATCTTCGAGTGCGCGCGGCAGTTCGATGAGTGGCATCGGCTAGGGGAGAGCAACGGCGGTGAATCGATCATAGCCGACAAAATGTCGCTGTTCTACGTCACCGGCCGGCAGAGTTGAAAAAAAACCCGGGACTGGCTCCTGCAGCTCGGGCCGGGTCCCGTCTCTTATCCGAACGACAGTGCGATCCACACAGCGGCTGCGATCACGATCACCGCAATCCCGCCCGCCAGTGCGTATCGCGGCGCATGCGACTTAGAAGGCAAGACGATTGCAGGTGGCGGTGCCGGCGCGCTGGGTCGCCGGCTCAGGTACTGATCGATGCGAGCCGCAAAAGCCTCGGCCGAGGCATAGCGCTGTTGCGGATCCCGTTGCAATGCCGTCAGCACCAGCGTGTTGAGTTCGCCATCGAAGTCGCGCTGCAGTTTTTCCAGCGTGGTGGAGCGTCGTTCGCATAGTTGCAGCAGCGCCGCCGATTGCGGTTCGTCGCGATTTTCCTGCAGCCAGAAGCCGAGCGGCGGCGCTGCATCTTTGCGGATGGTGTCCGTCCCGCCCCCCAGCGTTGCCCGCTGCGACGCAGTGGTCAGCCGCGGATTGTGTCCCGTCAGCAATTCGTACAGCAGGATGCCAAGCGCAAAAATATCGCTCGCCGGCGTGAGCGGGTCGCCGCGAATCTGTTCGGGACTCGCATAGTCCGGCGTCAGGATCCGTACGTCCGCGTGCGTCACTACTTGCGTCAGGTCCCGCGGCTGTTCGTCGAGCACCTTCGCGATGCCAAAGTCCAGCAGCTTCGGCACGCCCTGCGGCGTCACCACGATATTGGACGGCTTGAGATCGCGATGAATGATGGAGTGGCCGTGGGCCGCATGCACCGCTTTGCAGATCGAATGGAACAGTTGCAGCCGCGAGCCGATGGTCAGCCGGTGATGGTCGCAGTACCGATCGATGGGCTGGCCTTCCAGATATTCCATCACCAGGTAGGGAATGCCGCCATGCGTGTTGCCGCCGTCCAGCAGGCGGGCAATGTTCGGATGATCGAGCGTGCCCAGGATCTGCCGCTCGATTTTCAGGCGGCTGTGCAACTGCGGTGAAGCCGTGCCCCGACGGATGAGCTTGATCGCGACATCGGGTCCACCGCCATCGTTCGGCACTGCCCGCAGCACATCGCTCATGCCGCCCGTGCCCAGGCGGCCCGTGACGATGTATTTGCCTATGGCCATGCCGAGCGTGGCCTCTGTCGCATTCGTCTTCGTGGTGGTCGACGCCGGCACGTCAGCCCACCATTCGGGATGCGTGATCTCTGGCTGGAACAGCGAGATCGCCTGCCGATACAGCTCTTCATTGCCCGCACATGCCTGGCGCAGATACGCAAAGCGCCGCTCCTCCGGAATCTTCCGTGCCTTCCGGGCAACCTCGCTCAACGTTGTCGGCACAGCGCGGGGCATGTCTCTTTGCAATCGCGTCCAGCTGCATCAGGAGCGGGCATTGTACGGCGATCCGTCACCGTGGGCGCACCAAAATGCGCCTGGAATGTCGGTGGCATGTCACTGCAATACCCCGAGAATGCAGGGAGTCCCGGTGTTTTACAACACGGCATCCGAGTTGCAGAATGCAGTATGAATCCACGAATCCCTGTCGTCACGACCGCGGAGCCAGCGCTTGAATAGTCCCGCCAAACCTATTTCCCAGAACGCGGACATCCGGTACCTGGGCAAGTTGCTGGGAGACGTGATCCGCGCCTACGGCGGCGATGCGCTGTTCCAGAGAATCGAATATATCCGCGCGACGTCGGTCGACCGGTTTCGCGGCGTCGCCGGTGCAACGAGCATGGATCGCGGGCTGGATGCGCTGTCGCTCGACGACACGCTGTCGTTCGTCCGCGGCTTCATGCTGTTTTCCATGCTGGCGAACCTCGCGGAAGATCGGCAGGGCGCGGCTGACAAGTCCGGCGACGACGTTGCGGCAGCGGTCGCCAGGCTGGCGAAGCAGGGCATCGATACGCAGAAAGCCGCGGCGCTCTTCGACAAGGCGATGATCGTGCCGGTGCTCACGGCGCATCCGACCGAAGTCATGCGCAAGAGCATGATCGATCATCGCAACCGGATCGCCGAGTTGATGCGGCTGCGCGATGCAGGGCGCACCGAAACACTCGACGGCGACCTGATCGAGCAGGCCATCGTGCGGCAGATCGCGTTGCTATGGCAGACGCGGGCGCTGCGGCGTGAGCGCATCTACGTTGCCGATGAAGTCGACATCGCCCTGGCGTACCTGCGCGATATTTTTCTTCCCACGTTGCCGACGCTCTATGCTCGTTGGGAACGCGTGCTGGAGCATCGCCCCCGCAGTTTCCTGCGCCTGGGCAGCTGGATCGGCGGCGACCGCGATGGCAATCCGAATGTGAAAGCCGAGTCCTTGCATCTCGCGCTGGGCCGGTCGTCGCAGGCCGTGCTCACACGGTATCTCGAAGACCTGCATGCACTGGGCGCGGAGTTGTCTATTTCGACCGAGTTGGCGACGACCACGGTCGCAGTGACCGAACTCGCGGAAGACAGCGGCGATATCAATCCCGCCCGCACCGATGAACCCTATCGACGCGCCATCACGGGAATCTACGCTCGTGTCGCCGCGACCTATCGGAAGATCGTCGGCCGCGAACCGTCGCGGCCTGCGTCGGTTCCTGGCGAGCCTTATCAAACGGCGGAGGAATTGCGTACCGACCTGGTAGACATCGCTCACGCATTGAGCACCAGCGGAGCTGGCGTGCTCGCCACCGGAGGAGCGCTGGGCCGGCTGATTCGAGCCGTAGAAACCTTTGGTTTTCATCTCGCCACGCTGGACCTGCGGCAGAACGCCGATGTCCATCAGCGCGTGGTGGCGGACCTGCTGAAAGTCGCAGGCGTCGAAGCCAACTATCTCGAATTGCCCGAAGCGGCCCGCGTCGAATTGCTGCGGCGGGAACTCGCCAGCGAACGGCTGCTCGCCAGTCCGTTCGCGACCTACGCGGACGAGACGACGTCCGAACTCGCGATCGTTCGCGCAGCGGCGGAAGCGCACGCGCTGTACGGCCCCGCATCTATCACGACGTACATCATTTCCAAGTGCGAAAGCGTCTCCGACCTGCTGGAAGTGAACGTGTTGTTGAAGGAAGCCGGCCTGTATCGGCCAGCGAATGCGTCACATGCGCCGGTGATGGTCGTGCCTTTGTTCGAAACCATCCAGGACCTGGAGAACTCGCCGCGAGTCATGCGGGCATGGCTATCGTTGCCGGAGATCCAGGCCACCGCCAAGGTGCGCGGCCACCAGGAAGTGATGGTGGGCTATTCGGATTCGAACAAGGACGGCGGCTATCTCACCTCGGTCTGGAGCCTGAACCAGGCGACTCGCGCGCTGGCCCAGGTATTCGAGGAAGCACACACGACGATGCAGATCTTCCACGGCCGCGGCGGCGCCGTTGGCCGCGGTGGCGGGTCTTCGTTCGCGGCCATTCGTGCTCAACCTCCCGGCACTGTGCAGGGACACATCCGCATTACCGAACAAGGCGAAGTGATCGCAGCCAAGTATGGTACGCGCGAGAGCGCCATGGCGAATCTCGAGACGATCACGGCAGCGACGCTGCTGGCCTCCCTCGAACCCTCTGCTGCTTCCCCGGCGGAGGCCACGCGTTTCGCACAGGCGATGGATACGATTTCGCAAGAGGCGTTTCGCAGCTACCGTTCGCTGGTCTACGAAACCGAAGGCTTCAAGACGTTCTTCCGGCAGATGACGCCGCTGCTGGAGATCGCCGAACTCAAGATCGGTTCGCGCCCCGCGTCTCGCACGAAATCCGATCGCATCGAAGACCTGCGTGCGATCCCCTGGGTATTCAGTTGGGCGCAGGCACGCGTCATGTTGCCTGGATGGTATGGCGTGGGACAGGCGCTGCAATCGTTTCCGGACCAGGGGTTGTTGCGTGAGATGGTCGCCGCGTGGCCGTTCCTGCAAGCGACGTTGGACAACCTGGAGATGGTGCTCACGAAGTCGGACATGGCCATCGCGGCCCGCTACGCCACGCTGGTCGAGGACGCGGCGCTGTCGCAGTCTGTTTTTGGCAAGATTCGCGATGCCTGGACGGTGACGCACGACAGCCTGCTGAGCATCACGGGCCAGGCGCGCTTGTTGGAGAAACACCCGGCGCTGGATGCATCGATCCGCTTGCGGCTGCCGTACATCGAGCCGCTCAATCTATTGCAGGTCGAACTGCTGAAGCGCCACCGCTCGGGAGAAAGCGATGCCCGGGTGAGAGAAGGGATCCAGCTTTCGATCAACGCGGTCGCCACCGCATTACGGAATAGCGGCTAGTCCGGGGACATTGCTCGCGGCAGCGAGCTGTGTACCGCGGTATTCCCGTGGGTCATGGTCCAGACCATTCCCGCTGGTCATCCCCACTCTTCATCGGAAAACCGCTTCGCTTCAAGATGAGGAAGGGGGACGGGCACACTACGCTGCGCTTCAGGAGCCAGTCCCCTCCATCCACACCCGCAGCGCTCCGCGGTCATGCGTTGCGCATATGCGGATCTGCTGGCCCGGCGTGACGAGCATGGGTGCATCGAACGGGTGAAACACCGACCACCAGCTGGAATCCGCGCCGGGTTCCGGACGATTCTCGTGCGTATGCGTGCTGTCCATATCGAGTGCGATCCATTGCGCGATGCCGTTGATGTGGCGGCCGCTCGCAGTCAATGTCGTCTCGGCTCGCGATGGGGGAAATGGACCGCCCGAGGCGAAGTCGAAAGTGAACAGGTCGGACGGCTCGCTGCGCAGCGAAAGAAGCGACGTCCCGGTGAAGATTTCACGGCTCGGCGCGG
>Ga0065707_10000809_pt1 | contig 23885 bp, 28 predicted proteins | sample SwiRhicommuniRL3_FD_59094 | JGI IMG/M metagenome (GOLD analysis project Ga0065707, IMG submission 59094) | Switchgrass rhizosphere bacterial communities from Rose Lake, Michigan, USA - RL3 v2 (version 2) | ecosystem: Host-associated > Plants > Roots > Rhizosphere > Soil | place: East Lansing...
AGGACCTAAAATCAAAAAGCACTACCGTTTCATTTCCATTTGATCAGAAGAACGACATTGTTAGTGTCGGCAAGCGTGATGAGTTTTTTGCATGTGCCTATGACGTTAATGCGGTAACAAATGCAATGAAATCGTATTCTTGCGTCGAGGGTAATATTGAAAATACCGGTGGAAAAAACACAGTAGACCTGGGTTCTGGGCATTCGGGAACCTTATCCACTGGTTCGTTCCAAACTGTAAGTGGTGGCATTATAAAGGATCCAACTATTAGGGTCTCAATACCACTTTCAGACAGAAAGGATGTAAAAAATCTTAAAGTCGTTACCATGATTAGAGGAGAATTTGAATCCCGGACAATAGATGCACAAAAATTGCTCAAACAATCCGATCATAATACAATAATCGTTCCTTTAGTTTTTGACAATGAACCTGAGATTGGGCCGATACAACTAGGAGATATGTTTTTTGCTTGTGTATCTGCTGACGAATTAAATCCACCTGAAGGAACAGAGTGTGAGCATAGGGTGACAGTACACACAGGACATATACATAACCTGGTGGCAAGATGAATCAAATTAAGAGTTCCTTAAAGTTACCTAGTGATACAAGTTAAATAAAGGTTAGAAAATCGCCGGCGGGTGTGGTATTTGGAAGCGAGAAGCCCCACCAGCGAACGTTGACGGTGATACGTTAGATTTACAAACACAACAAAATATAAAATAATTTAAAACTCCAGAAAATGTTAGACCTAAGCCTCCACGAACTGGATTACCTTCTAACCAATGCTTAAATCTTAAAACTTTGAAATACTATAATATTAGATAATCTGATATTCCTTAGAATTGAAAGGTTTAGAAGATGAACTAGGTCCACTGATTCATAGATTAGAGAAAAAACTAAAACTACAAAGTCTAGAAAACAAAAAAAGAAAAAGTGTGAAGTTAGATTCTGATGAATGGTTCAGTGATACAAGGGAAAAAATAATTCTACCGATAATGACTACGTATAAAAAATTCATGGAAAGTAAAAGGGAGAGTGTCTCTTTGATTTGTACCATAGAAAAATCATATCAATTACATGAAGGTATAACATTTCAATTAAAGGACTCTATACCGATATCAAAACACGACGCCGTAAGAAGGATTACCTTCTTCCCAATCAAAGACAGAGTTCACATTTTTGAGGAGGGTACGCTAGGTGATGATCATCCAGTGGAACTTAGTTACACTAAAGAAGAAATAACAGACGAATTCGTAAGAAAAAAATTAACTGCTTTGATAAAAGAATATGTTGACAAATTATTGATTAGTTTTAAATAAAAGCATCTAGCAAAATCTCATACTAATTTTGTTCTTTTGCTAAGGGATATTGTTTGCTTATTTAGAATGGTAAGAAAACGGTTCTGTTTGTGGGGAGTGGGGTGAAGTAAACAAATGACAGAATATAAGGAAAAAGGAGTTGAAACATGTCCTAAATATGGTAATGACACAATAACCTGGAGAAGAACGAGTAAAATGAATGTATTAGGTTTTATGATTTGTGCAAGTTGCAGTAATAAATGGATATAACTGTTTGTTATGNATTCCAAAAAAACACAATGATATTTGCTTTGCTCTAGTTCGGGTACTTTAGTGACGAGACTTATCGTTCTATTGGTAAAAGTGATTAAAGGGAAATGGATCGGTTTAACGATCCATTACTATCCGCAGAATCAAGAAGGCGAGTATTCCTAGACTGAGAACCAGAATCAGATTTAAAACCTTTCTCCAGTTTAAGGGAAGAATGTGAAACATAGATAGAAATTATACGATAGGATGTTACTTATAATTTCGCTTTTTTGAGTAAAATTTATTATTACGATTGGCGAATTCTATTTAGATTGCCCGTAGAACTGGACGAATATGATATCTCTATATTAAAGTCGTTATTTGATGATGGACGAAAGTCATTTCGTCAGATTTCGCGTGAGACTGGAATCACTACGCCCACTGTCAAGGCAAGATATGAACGATTGGTGAACGTGGGTTTTGTTAAAAAGATAATCCCTCTCATTGATTTAAGAAAAGTTCAAAATGCTAGTAGTCTTTTAGAATTACAAACCGAGAATAATAGTAAGAATCAATTCAAGAATATAAAGAAAGGGATGCAGATAATGCTAAATTGTGATTATTGCCACGGTGTCATAGCTGGCGTTCCGCAGATATTCAAATTTGCAAACTATGAGCGATTCTTTTGTTGCACTTCTTGCAAATCAGACTATAAAACAAAGTACGCTGGCAGAATTCAAGCAATAATAGAAAAGAATGTTTCAAATTTGGTGGAATCAGGATTCCATTAGTATGTTGGGGCAATTTAGAATCAAATCAAGTAGACAATTAGTGATATTATTATTATTATTGGTTCCAGTAATTTCCTATTATTTGATCCATACTACTGAAGGTATCAATAAGTTTGCAAACCTAAGTGATTTTCCTCAAACTTCGATTGAAGATTTTAAGGATTCTCTTAATAACTTAGTGCATCAATCCCAACATTTGACCAAGTCATATCACGATGAAATTGGAAAGTGGAGAATGCATCAATATGATAATTATACCCTTGCCNATATNACNGATACATTTATTCCCAAATTTGAGAACCTTACTAATATTGCACGGNTTATGACTTATCCCGAAGATTACAAATACGTCCATGAGGCTTTAGTTAATTCATTGAGCTTTGAAACAGATAGTTACAGNCATTTTAGAGAATATCTTTTATCCGGAAACATAACAGAGGATGAAATTTCGAACAAACTCTTTTCACGTGCATTTGAATACGAACAAATTTATTCTGAGTTCCTTTCCACAACCCCACTCACTCCTAGGCAGAATGTAACTACACTAATAAGTCTGGATTAAAAAATGATTGCATTGAGCAAATATTATTTGTTGATACTACAATAGAGAATCATATACTGGTAATCAAATCTGATGAAACCCTTTGTGCCCGCCTGCAAAGCATTTTGAATGAATCCAGAACATCCATTTCAATTATTCCGGGTAGATGTTCAATATCAGGGACATAGTTATTTAGAACAAATAAATTTTGAATTCTGATTTCAATTTTGATATCATTGCTTTTTAAGTCATCGGATTCAGATTTATTTGTAATCTTTACTAACTTTGCAAAATTTTTTTGTTCTTGATCTTCTAGAGGATATTTCTCGGCATGAATGGATTCTTCAATCATTTTACATAATTCTGAAACTTTCATTGCCACTTTAAGTAATATGATGATACTTTAATTTATAACATTGTAATACTGTGACTCAATTCAAGTTACAAGCTTGCAAATTCAGAATCTCTTTAATTTAATTTAGCCCAATAATCTAGTTTATGCGGGCGTTGGTTAGACAACAAGAACCCGGGTATGATTGTCATGGCACTGAGTCTGTCTAATGACTGATAATTAGTCCGTTGGTTTAAAAGTTTTCATGTCTTCCCTGCATTTATCGCATCTCCACATCTCTCGTCTCTCGCCAAAACATCATATTACACTTTAATGAAAAGGAAGTTGAGCTAAATTGACCGAAGATCCCATAATCACACAATTGAGAATTGCGGATGAGAAAATTCTTGCAGAAATGGAGAAGGCGGGAACGGATTTTGAAATATATAATGGACTAGTTACAGAACGCCACAAACTTTACTTGGAACATGAAAAACGAGCAACTAAGGATGCAACGAGATATCTAATAAGCACAATCAGGCAAAATATTTTAGCACAAATTAGAATTTCAGTTTTAGAAGCAGAGCTGATAAAACTAACTATTCGTGTAGACAATCTGGAAGCAAAGGGTTAGCATCTAGGTTCATATGTAGCTCTCCTAAAAAGGAGATATAGTGGATTAAAAAGAAAGTTAGAGCATCGTTTCTTTTAACCATGGAAATTTGCTATTCTTGGTCTAATTGCTCATATTGCTGTAGTAATCGTAGCATGTTTAGTGCTATTGTCGTCTTGGCAGCTTCCTTAGAGTCCATGTCCTTTATTTTCACCATTAAATCCTGATCTTCATTTCCTCCCATTTGAGCCAATATTGGATGTCTTTCCTTTATGTTATTGGACAAGGTTTCAACATCTATTAATGTTGTCAGATTACCATGTTGAGCGTTACCCTGTGTCGTATTATCTTGTGTCGTATTACTCTGTTCTAAATTAGTTGTTATATCACCTACGATGCCTTGCCCGTGTGCCACCTTTGTAGGGTTTATTATCAGTGCGGAAGAAGCCATTATTGCGATCGTTAAAGCCATAATTGACAATTTTGCGATATTATGTTTTACCATATACAAATCCAGGATTTTATATTTTATATACAAGCTAAAAGTTCGAAGAATTAGTCAATTGGCTTGTATGAATGCATTTCCTGCTTGCATTTATCGCATCTCCATCCATGTCGCTCCTTGCCGTTTCTAGTAACCATAATAGGATGCAGGAAGCATTTGATACTCTGAAGTCCCACCCGTGATAATTTTGAAGCATATAAAATTTTTACTTTTATTTCTGATTATAAATAAGACGGTGGGGCGATGAATTTAAGCCTTGATTGATTCGGGTAAGCGCCCACCCATCTGATAACAAACCTGAAATTAATGATTCGAACATTAACTATATACAAGTTTTGAAAGAATTTACTAGAATTCATAGATTCAAATTGGTAATAAAATAAGTCGACCAATCGCAAATAGAGGATACATAGTTTTCTGATGTAACAATTGATTAAGATGAATAATATTCTGTTCTTAAATTCAGACTTAATGCAGTAAAGAAGAATCTATACTTTTTTTACCACTTGTTCTTACCCAATCCACTTATACTTTGTTTAGTATCATTTTGCGATAAGAAACGTTGAAAACAAAAAACATCTTAATGTTCGTAGCACTGTCCTTAGGAATATTGACAGCGCTAACAGGAACAGGAATATCACAGGTAGCACCAGCATTTGCTGACAAGGAAGAGTGTGAAGACAATGATGACAAGAACTGTAACGAGAAAGAGATAGAACACACGAATGATTGTGGAATAGTGGTCGACAACAGCAATAATCAGGGAGGAACAAGTCAAAACAACGCAGGGCTTAGCACAAGCTGTTCGAACTTCGGTGCAAATACGGATGATGTTGAAGACCAGTCACAGGTTGGACAAGGTCAATCCTTAGAACCGCACGATCAAACCTTCGGACAACTAACCCCATAGTAGCAACAGTTCGTAGCAGGTAGCAACGTATAACTACCTACAATACATTTTTTTCTTTAGTTAATAACTAATAGAAAAGTATTCGATTGAATAAGATTAAAACTCAACATAATTTTGGTAGTATTGTATCTTTCTAAAATTACAACCTTTTTATTTATGTTATGTTGCAGTCTAAACAAACAACTGGTTGGATTTTGTGTTTAGGCGAATCTGATGAACAAGAAACGACCTAATCCAACCAGTCGAACGCGTGCAAGCGTTATACTATTACCTTCAACAAATTATAAAACTATTACGTTTAGGTAATAGAATATCCTTTCAGACAATGCTTAGGTAATAGAATATCCTTTCAGACTTAATCTTAAAGCATCTAGAGAATCGTCATAACTGGTTTGTTCCTTAGCTAAGGTTAACTCTTTAGCGTATGCTGTTCTAAGTGATGTAATTAATTTATCATATTTCGTGTCGATTGCCAGATATCCTTTTGAAATGTTTCTTCGTAAACCTTGAAAGCGAACCCAAAGTGTTACCATTCAATGTCTGAAAGTTCTGGGAAACGTTGGATTCTATCTTCCTTGCATCTATGTAACTATCGATAATTTCTTGATTTTCTCTTAGGGCTAAAACGACAGTTTGTGCTTGATTTTCCACGGATTAGCTCCTCAAATCTAGTATATATATTGAACTAGATGTCAACATTATAACATTGTAATGTCCATCTTATTTTTTAAAATAAGGTTAAATATCAAATAACCATATAAGTGAAGGGCCATTGAGGAAGGAATTTTGAAAAGTAAGATATCTCATTCTCACAATTATGACCCAATTCTTTTAGAAAGAATATTATTTAAGGTCTCTAAGCGATGGATTGCAGGATATTCCAATACTGACGCAATATCTGAAGCAAGTAAATCAAATCAAAAAGGTATGTCCGCGATTCTTAATTACCTAGGCGAGGGATACACACAAGAATCTGAGACAGATAAATCGGTTAAAGAATATCTTACTTTACTCAATTTATTAAAAACTAAGAATGTTCGAGGTAGCATTTCTGTAAAACCAACACAAATTGGTCTTAGTATTGGATACGATGTATGCTTAGAGAACTTTACAAAGATTTCCGAAAAAGCAATGCAGAATGGCTATTTCATGTGGATAGATATTGAAAATTCTAATTATGTGGAAGATACGCTATCAATTTATCTTGAAATACTAGGAACAAATAGAGATACAGGAGTAGCAATTCAATCATATCTTAAAAGGAGTTATAGTGATCTACTACATCTTATGGAAAACTCTGCGAATCTAAGAATTGTAAAGGGAGCATACAGTGGCGAAACTGATGAGGCGTATCAATCAAATAGTGAAGTAAGTCAAAATTTTTNAAGACTCATGAGAGTAGTAATGAAAGAGGCTACATACAAAGGGATCTTGGCCGTTGCTACTCATGATTCCGAACTTATTGATGAGGCACTCTCATTATCATCTAAAGGATCAGAAAAAATGAAGAACTTACAGTTTCAATTATTAAAAGGAATTAGAGACGAGCTAAAACAACAATTGGTTAAAAGTGGATATACTGTATTGGAATACATACCGTACGGTGAAAAATGGTTACATTATTCTTTGAGAAGAATTAGGGAGAGAAAAAGAAATATATTTTTACTTGCCAGATCTCTCATATAATCTTGATTGCTTTAGTTACTCAAAATTGTTATTCTTCAGCCAAAAATAATCGTATTCAGTATCATATCATCATTGCACTAGCATCCGCATCCACATTTCTATTAGCGGTCGTTATAACTAACTTTTCAGCTATGAGTGTGCATTTTTAAAAATGGGATTCAAAAATGAAGATACTTTCCAGTACTTTCTTGAGAATAATCAAGAGTATCGATTTCATAGGCTATACGAGAGGGCAGTTAACTTAGTTTCAACCGAATTTGGAAAGACCTATCCTGTTATTATAAATGGTAAAAAAATCTATACTTCAAAAACTATGACTCGAACTTCTCCAACAGACAAAAGAATCACTTTGGGACAAATGTCGAAAGGTAATTCAATGCATGCTAAAAGGGCAATTCAGGCAGCAAGCAAAGCCTTTGAAAAATGGAGTAGCGTAGACTACAAAAAAAGAGTAAAGTTGTTTAGAAGAATTGGGTCTAATATGAAGAGACATAAGTTTGAATTATCTGCATGGCTTACTTTTGAAAATGGCAAGAATAGGTACGAGGCAATAGCCGACATAGATGAAGCGATTGATTTTATAATGTATTATTCAGATGAAATAGAAAAAAACAGAGGATTCGTCATGAAGAAAACAACGATCCCGGATGAGCAGAACACAAGTGTGATGAAGCCTTACGGGGTGTGGGCTGTAATCGCTCCTTTTAATTTTCCTGCGGCAATTTTGGTCGGCATGTCCGTTGGCGCTCTCATAACTGGTAACACTGTAGTCATAAAACCGGCTAGTGATACTCCCATAATTGGTTATAAAATAGTTGAAATTATTATGGAGGCGGGGCTGCCTGATGGCGTAGTAAATTTTGTTCCAGGCTCGGGTGTGGAAATAGGTAAGGCAATCATTGAAAGTAGAGAGGTGGCTGGCATTGTGTTTACAGGATCAAGGGAGGTTGGATACAGGTTAATGAGTGAATCAGCCAGAACAAAACCTCGACCAGTGATTGCGGAGCTGGGCGGGAAAAATGCAACCATAGTCACGGATAGTGCAAATTTGGATATGGCAGTAGAAGGTGTAGCTAAGGCTGCATTCTCATTCTCAGGACAAAAATGCAGCGCATGTTCACGAGTTTATGTTCAGAGAAGTATTAAATCCAAATTCTTATCAAAACTGATAGAAAAGACAAGAAAATTAAGAATTCAAAATCCCAAACAGAGAGAAAGTTTTGTGGGGCCAGTAATAAATCTAAACGCATACAATAGTTTCAAGAAGTATTCTAAACTAGCATCAAAAGATGGTAACATTTTGATAGGTGGTTCGGTGATAAAAAATAAAGATCTTAAACATGGTTTTTATGTAGAACCAACCCTTGTAGATGGACTCCCAACGCATCATTCTTTACTGAAAAAGGAACTATTTGTTCCTATTTTATGTATCACAGAATTCGATAATTTTGATAAGGCACTCGAAATGACAAACGAATCAGAATATGGATTAACATCAGGAATTTACAGTAACAAAAAGAAAGAAATTTTGAAATTTCTTCAGGGAATAGAGGCAGGAGTTGTCTATGTAAATAGAAAAAAAAGTTCAACAACTGGAGCAATGGTGGGACGTCAATCTTTTGGTGGATGGAAAGATTCTGGAACCACGGGAAAAGGGACTGGTGGAAGATACTATCTCACCCAGTTCATGAGGGAACAGAGCCAAACAATAGCAAATTAGTATCATATTGAGATAGAACAACAAAATGAACAATTGAAGATTTTTAGATTCGCTGGTGGGAGTTTTGGCCACCGAACAAGAACCAGAACACCAAAGTTAACCACCAGTTGGTGTTTAAGAGTTGTTTGCCATTGCTCAACAAAATTATTTAAGGATCTGCGATGCCTCCTCAAAAACAAATAGATAGTATTGGGGACAATTTGCACATTACAACAGAGCTTTGAATTCGCTTAAAAGAATCTCTCTTTATCTAGATTATTACTCTACTGGTTTTTCTTCTTTTAATTAGTCCAATGCGTATGACATTTTTTTCAATTATAACAACTACCCGCGCCAATCTTTTGATAATATTTTTGATGATAATCTTCTGCGTGATAAAATGTCGTTGCTGGTACAATCTCTGTAACTATCTTGTTCTGAAATTTTGAATCATCAAGCTCTTGCTTTGATTTTTTAGCAATGTTTTCTTGCTCTGCAGTATGATAAAAAATAGTGGAACGATATTGAGATCCAATATCAGGGCCTTGTCTATTCTTGGTGGTTGGATTATGGATAGACCAAAACAAATCTAAAAGTTCCTCATAAGATACTTCCTTGGGATCAAATTTTAATTGTATGGCCTCAGCGTGTCCAGTCTTATCAGTACACACATCCTCGTATGTTGGATCTGAAAAATTTCCTCCAGTGTATCCAACACTTGTTACTTTTACTCCTTTTTTTTTCATGAACGCATCTTCCACACCCCAGAAACAACCGGCGGCAAAAGTAGCCGTTTCAAGATTATTGTCGCTCATAGTGTAGTGTAGCAATTGCTCGTCATAAAACCTTTTTCTCGATCTCAGGCCGTAATTTACTTCAGAAATCATCAAACTCAAAAACGATCAACTATTACTTTCGCGATCTGATTGGTTTGGTTCTGAGATGAAGATGACAACAAGGACAAAATGATCCATCATGAAAAAAATATACCGAACATCTTCTACAATATTTGACTCCGTCACTATATTTTGCTCCTAATATGCCTATTTCATCACAGATTCGTTTGCATCCCATTTCATAATATTACTAGATTTATTTTATAACCAGGNATGTACCTAGCAGGGAGTGGGTCTTNAGAAGATACNTGTTTTATTCAATGNGACCTAAGGTCATNGTGAAGATAAAATGAAAAGAATTTGATCATATGTATACATTGTCTTTTACTAGCTTCTGAAGTTTGACTATAGCTTCCGAAAGTGGTTGATCGGTACCAAAAATAATTAGCGTGTGATCACCAGTCTTATTATCAGGCCAGAATTTACCCTTGCAATAGGAGCAGGTGTTGTAGCTGAAATTGTGCTTGCTAAAAATGTTGAAACCATTCTTTGGAAATTCACTTTCATAATAACCTAACCATCCTGGGTGCATATTTCCGTCATTGTCTAAATTATTCGATACTTGATTAGTTGGAGAATAAAATCCTCCTACTATTTCTTTGCCCGTAGAAGTTTCATCCGATACAGTAATTGTCCCTTTCATCCACTCGTACTCCGTGTCTGTTATAGAATAAGTGCCTACAGGCAATACTTTTGAACCAGATGAATTAGCATACTCCATCTTTCCAGTAGTATGAATCACTTTTCCCGACCTATCTTTAATATTGATAGTATGAGGATGTGGCGTATTCCATGGTGCATCTGCATTAAGAAATACGATGGCGGTTCCTTTTGGAATTAATATGTGCGATGGTACAAAGTACGGATTATGATCAGTAAGTAGTTTATGTTTTTCATTGGACCAATCCTCATGAGCTTCATTTGCAATAAGAATTATGAAATAACCAACAGACTCTGGCAAATGCATAGTTTCAGTGTCGTAAACTGATTTTGCTTGGGGAATCTCCAATTCTTGTTGTTCTATACCATAGGATCTATTGCTAAGGTTCATTAATATAATTGTCAAAAAGGCATACATTGAAATTATAAGCGTGATTCTGTAATATTGATTCATATCAATGGACTCCTAGTTACCAATAATAGTAATGATTGATGATCAAAAAAAATGAACATCATGTATAATTTTGTAATTCTCAATTATCCCAGAATTTATAAGCTCCTCAAATTTGGCGTTATCTGTGTCAGATGTGTTTTTCATTCCAGTGCGCCACAAACTTTTCAACATTGGCCATGAAATCTTTCCTTGACCTCATAAGAAAAGAGTATCCAAATTCCCAGCCGATAGTGTCGCATATATCACATTCATTTTCATATTGGGATGAATAACCATGAGCTTCACCTATAATGCATTTTGCAGGACTGTCAAGTGAAAAATACCACCTCCACCATCGCAATGACAATGGAAATGGAAATCCCGTTTGCCATACTACGTTAATTTTATTTGCCCATTTAGGTACAATATCATCAACGGTTAGACTCTTTGATTTTATTTCTTGGAACAAGATTATACTATCCTAGGATTGCGATATTATTAAGTGTTAAAATAACACACCCAAAAATGAAAATAATAATACCCATATTCTTATTCATTTTTTCTAATCGGCACACTAGAAACAGATTTTTTCCTCAGCGTCCCGTTAAACAGAGTCCCGTTAAATAAGACAGTAATGTAAGCTATGTTGTGATTTTTTACCTAGTCGCCTGAGTATTGCAATGACCAGTCAGAATCTATACCCAGAACAACTTTGCAATATTTCATTTGAGGATCATTTCATCTTTCTTTTCGTATGAGTACATTAGATGAATTCCAAATATCATGACCGTAATAGCAATGATCTGACTGACACCAATGATTTCATGAAGAAATATGATTGCGAAAACCAATCCAAATACGGCGGACAGAGATAACAAAGATGAAGCCTTAACTACTCCAATTCTCTTTATGCTATGTAAATATAGATATAGTGATAAAGCAAATCCAAAGACAGCTAAAATGACAATAGGCAATAATTGTTCAATTTGAATCTTGAAAGGAATTCCTAATATTAAGACCGTTCCCATTAATATCAACCCTCCTATAAGGGCCTTTAACTGAATAAGTTTTGACACGTCTATTTGTCGAGCTATGATCTTACAAATATTATTGTCGAATCCCCAAATCATTGTTGATAAGATAACCAACACATTACCTTTATTCATTCTAAATAATGAACTATCAAAATCAAGGTTTGTAGTTACTAAAAATAGTCCAATCAGTATCAATGTAACTGAAATATATCCTAGAGGTTTCAGTCTTTCTCTAAAAATAAGCAATGCAAATAAAATCGAAAAAACAGTTTCTCCATTCGCAAGTAGTGACGTGTCTGCTGCTGTACTTAGACTTAACCCTGTGAAGAAAATAATAGGTGCGATAGCTGCACCAGATATCGCGCTTGTTAGAATAAGGGCGTAGTATTTAGTCGTAATTTTTGATTGTGTTCTTAGGGCGCCGGGAGTAAAAAATATTCCAGCGATTAGATAAATGATTGATGAAAGGATAATAGGATCTATTTCTGACACTAAAGGTTTTGCTAGGGTAGAGACGGAACCAAAGAGTAAAGCAGCGACAATAGCCGAGAGGTATCCAATAATTAAGTTTGAGTTGCTAAGTTTATATTTTATCAATCTCTAGCACTTGCACCCATGACGCAGACTTTATGGGTATTAAAACTTAGCCCATCTGATATTCATACCACGCACAATTCTGTCTAATCGTCACAAATCAGAAATCTTAATTTGGCAATTTTGCGTCTTTTGGGACGTCTACTAGGTTACTAAGAAAATAGATAATGTATAGATATTCAGTTCTGAATATGTATCTGGTAGAACATGAAAATAATAATTGAATTTATTGGAATCGCACTTGTAATAGCAGGTCTAATTTTTACGGCACAATCAAAATCACTGTTAGGCCCTCAAAGCTCATTTATGTACAATAATCCATCCTGGACAATAAATGGTTCTATGTTCATTATCGCAGGTGTTATCATATTAATTCTGGGTATTATTTTTAGAATCATTCTTCGTTTCAAGCCAAAATCTGAGTAGTAAAGAGTCAATAGGAACTAATTGTTGCTAAATCTAGATAATAACTAGTAGTTACTTTTTATATCCATTAAACCTAAATTGCTTATTTGAAATATTTGCCAAAGTTTTTTTATTTTTTACTAGCTATTGTATTCCTATTTAGTATTTTCGTAATTGTCATCTATGCTCAAGAGGAGAATGATGATCAGAATGTAATATCCCTAAAATCCAATCCTATAATCCCTTCGGGAAGTTTTCCTGTGGGAATTGATATTAATCCAATAACAAACAAACTCTATGTTGCCAATCAATTTTCGAATACGATATCAGTAATCGACACCGAGAAATCCAAGGTAGAAGCAAATATCGATGTGGGCAATTCTCCATATGATGTAGAAATAAACCCGTTCTCCAACAGAATATATGCTTCTAACAGAGAATCTAACACAATTTCCGTAATCGACGGTTTTACGAATAAAGAACTTACTGAGATACCCGTGGGAAATTCTCCGGTAGGAATAGGCATTAATCTAGCTACAAACTGGATTTACGTAGCAAACTTGGACTCAAAAACTATTAGTAAAATAGATCCAATTGAAAATAAGGTAAAAGAATCGTTGAAATATGCTTTATCGCCATATGATATCATCGTGAATCCACATACAAACAAAGTATACGTCACAGATTTAGGCAAGAACACTGTTTTAGTTCTAGACGGAAATAACAATACACTAGTATCAACTATACCAGTTGGTTCAAAACCTTCTGCGTTAGCTATCAATACTCAAACCAATACGATATATGTATCAAATTTCTTGAATGATTCTGTAAGTGTTTTAAATGGTACATCCAGCAAACTTGAAACCAATATAAAGGTAAGAGACAACCCAGTCGGAATTGCGGTTAATCCCCGAACAAACAAGATCTATGTCAATAATCTGGCGGATAATTCTGTTAGCGTTATTAATGGAGAAACAAATAAGGTGATTGAAAATATATCTTTGGAACCTGCAATAATTGCATCCGGAGTTAACAATCCTTTCATTGATATCCCATTAAAAGTAACGTTCCCACTGATAGCGAGCAAACTGACGGTAGATCCAGTTACTAATTTCACCTACGTAACTAATACTAGGACTAATGGAATAATGACAATCGATGGAAAGACTGATAAAATTATTGCTAAAATATTTATTAATATTAAACCCGAGAATTCGGGAAGTGTAAAAATGTAATGATATCCTACTAGGAGCTGGTGAGTCTACTACATTGCCTATCAATTCAACTGTCAAGTGTGAAGCGATACCTGACAGGGGATATGATTTTGGACATTGGTCTGTAACGAATAATACAAATGAAAATCCAGTAATTTTTAACGTTACTGGCTATGAAACTATTACTGCCAATTTCAAGGGAGCAATTCTGACTGAAACGTTTATTGTACTGGCTTCTGTGATAATAGGACTCGTTTCAACAATCGGGGGTTGGTTCTACAGACAGAAATCTCGGTTGTCCTTTAAGAGAAATCTTACAAATATAGACTATACATATGAAATGTTGTCGAAAAACAACAAAGAAGAATGTATAAAACAATTAGAAAAAATTACAAAGGGATTTAAATTTTTTACTATCGCAAGGGAAAAATTAATGAATCGCAGTTAGAGTTCTTGGAAAAGAGAATTAACTGGTACCTTAGTCGAGTTAATACTTTGAAATAAGAAGCATCGAAGATAGTTAGAGAATTGTACTATTAAAATAAGACAAGAGTGACAAAATGGAATCAATTAATAGTCCGAATGACTTGATGATGACTATTCAGGGAGAGTCAGGGCAGGTATGCGAAAAAAGGTATCAAATTCAAACAAAGAAAGGATATTTCGATTTATCCAAACAAATCCTGGTTGTTATCTACGTCAGATTAGAAATGAGCTGGATTTATCGATGGGCTCAGTCCAGTATCATTCTTATCAGCTTCAGAAAGGTGGAAAGATTACCTCAACAAGACAAGGTCTTTATAAGTTACATTTTCAATCCGGTGCTTTTCAAGAGCATGAGAAGACTCTGCTTCAAGTGCTAAACCAAGAAACTCCGCGAGAAATAATTCTGTTTATTGTTGACCAAGGATATCCCACACAAACGGATATTGTTAAAAAATTGGGTATCTCGGCACCTTCAATAAACTGGCACGTAAGGCGTTTGATTGATCTAAATCTAATAGACGAAGTGAGGGAAGGAAAGTTCAAGAGATACAAACTCCGTGATAATTCAATCGATTCTAGATACATAGTTGAACTGCTAAAGAAACACCATCCGAATCTTTGGAGTAAATGGAGCAGTAGACTGGTTGAAATGTTCCTGTCTTTATCCGAAGCAGAAGAAAATAAGTAGCTGTAGTGAGTAATTTGGAATCTTTTGTTCTTGAAAATGGATTATTTGAGATAGTAGAAAATATACTGTATGTAATCGGAACCATCTTTGCTGCTATACTAATAGCTCTGTCTATTTCTGCCTATAGAAACACACATTTAAGAAAACTCTTATATGCAATTATAGCATTTCTTCTTTTTGGTATCTTCCTATTTTACGAATACCTCGAACATAGCATGTCACTCGACAATCCATTTACTGATATTGTGTTACCTTCAATGGCCCTTTCTATTCTAGTATTATTCTTTTTGGCCATAATAAACAAGAGATAATTATGAATCATTAAGTTTAGTTAACCATATGAGAATCCAAGAAAATGCCACATAAATTGGTCAAGTCATTTCCCAATGAATCTGTTGATAACATTCTGAGCACATCTCGAAATTATTGGTATGATCGCAATTATATGTAACCTTCGTATCATTATTGCATCTACTGCACTTTTGCATTAACTTGAAATGAATTATCAAGGATTTTAATCTTTTGACAAGTAGTTCTTGATATGGTGCAGGAGAATCACTCTTCGTAACAGGCTCCACTAAAGTAGGCTACCCTAAACAGTAACACCATATTCTATAAGAATATTCGAAGAAAAAACATTGTGATGAGATCATAGATGGTTATCCATATATCGCACATATTTTGAAGCAAGTTCGAAATCACATATATTTCTAATAGAACAAAGAGAAAAATACCCTTGTGATATCATGAAATATATTGTATCTAATCTCATGATGTTGTGTTGAAATATATTTTTACGTCTATCATATGCATTGCTGCATTCATAATAATGGGTGTAATGCTTTCACCTAAACTAGGATATCAAAACCAGGAAGTTATTGAATTTGATGAAGCAATGTCATCTTTTATCTATAATTCTCATTCCAATCTAATAGACCATTTTATGATAGTGTTGTCAACATATGGAAGAGAAATAGTATGGGTAGCAGTAATTGTGTTTATGAGTATTTTTACGGGGTGGAAAGGGAAAAAAATTGCTATAATTATGATAATTTCTTTTTTGATAATTATGCCTCTTAACACATTATTCAAGTATCTTTTTGAAAGACCTCGTCCATCAATCCAAGTCCAGGAACTTGATATTCTTCCAAAGAATGATTTTGGGTATCCTTCGGGTCATGCTTCTATCGTTAGTGGCGGTGCTGCGATTCTGTTAATATTGTTCAGAAAGGAAAAGGAGCTCTTATTTTCGTTAATAATGGCAGCTGAAGCAGCACTGGTCTGTATTTCAAGAATTTACGTAGGTGATCATTTTTTGTTTGACGTCGTAGGAGGTATATTACTTGGTGTTGGAATTTCGCTTTTGTCAATTTCATTTTCAAGGTATCTTGATCCCATAATTGTTGGAGTACGTAAATATTTTGATAAGGCTCCATGACATGGTGTCGTTATCTTGAAAAGGGCTTTGCCTGAAATATACCATCACTTACCCATTTCATGAATTTTCTATCGGATAGAGACTCTTTCTTTTGAATAAAATTTTTAGCGTCCATTCCAATCACATATCTAAAATCAGGATGCTTAGAATTCAATGCATGTAGTATGGTATTTGCTACTTGACTACTAGAAGTAGGGCTATTTTTCATTGCAGTTTTTAGGAATGAAACTCTCTTTTTCATTAATTCATAATATGGTGACTTAGCATCATTGCCCTTGATCTTTAGATTCTGAAAAAAATTAGTTTTTACAACTCCAGGTTCAACTACTATAACCTTTATTCCAAAGTCCGCTAATTCATATGAAATAGATTCAGATAGACCTTCTATTGCAAATTTACTAGACACATATGCAGAGTTAAGGGGAACTCCAAATCTCCCGACCATTGAACTAATATTAACAATGGTTCCATATCCTTGTTTCCTCATTATAGGAACTATTGCCTTAATAAGTCTGATTATTCCGAAAAAATTGGTCTCAAATTGTAGCTTGACATCCTCAATTGTAATATCTTCAATTGGACCAAACATACCGTAACCTGCGTTATTGATTAGAACGTCAATTTTTCCCGAATCGTAAAGAATGTCTCGAATAGCTTTACTAATAGCCTCTGGATCCTTTACGTCAAGAGGTATTATTTTCAGAGGGAGTTTTTCTTTATCTATCACCTCTTGAATTTTTTGAGCTTTTGACAAATCTCTCACAGAACCATATGTCTTAAAGTTGTTACGAGCCAGTAAGAGGCAAGTAGTATATCCAATTCCAGAAGAACATCCGGTAACCAGTGCCGTTTTATTACCTTTCATACTTATTGTTAAAGACAACGATTAAAAAATTTTCGGATAACTAGTTGCGTGGCTGAAATAAGGAAAAATAAATTTAGTAATTTAATTATACTACTATACACCAGATCTTTATGTGCAGCTTATACCAAAGTTAGAAATAAAATCTTTCTCTAATATCATTAACTTTCTCAATGAAGAAAAAGTTGGTAGAGTTGCGTCTATTGATGAAAATGGATATCCGCAGATAATACCAATGAATTTTGCCTATGTTAAGAATAATCAGATTGATACTCAGTCAGATACTAAAAATTTTGGTTCAATATACATGCACTCTTACCCAATCGGAGAAAAAATTCAAAATATCAAAAGAAACTCAAAGGTTGGATTTGAGGTTGATTCTTATGTTTGTTTCTTGCCATCGTATTATTTTCATCCTACCGACGCTTCACAGGCTGATACACTGTACATTAGCGTAGTTATCAAAGGAACGGCATCTGTTGTTCAAAATACCGATGAAAAGGCAATTGCTTTGAACGCATTAATGAAGAAATACCAAAAAGAAGGAGGCTATGAACCTCTTTCTTCAAACATGGGATCAGTTAGGGAAGTTGCAGTTTTGAAGGTTGTTCCGGTTAATCTTCGTGGTAAATATAAGATAGGACAGCATTGGATACCAAGATATAGGCTAAAAATGGCGAGGAACATTATAGAGAGAGAAAGGCAGACTGATGCCAAAAAAATTCTAGCCTTAATGGGTATAGAGATGACCGAAGATGGTCGCCTCAAAGTAATTAAAGAGCCTACCATGTAGTAAATATTCTATATTATGATAATTAATATATGTGACTAATATAAAATTGAATTAAATATTCGAATAAATTGCGTTTATTTTAGGCGATTGAGTATTTATTGATGACATGAAATACCATTATTATACCATTTGCAATAACATATCCTGATATAGGATAGTTTTCATTTGCCATGATTAGACAATTTAGAACTTGAAACCATTTCACATGTTTATCACAATATGGACTTCCGCAATTGACGGTAAATATATAACTAAAAAAGACGTATTATAATGTGAATGCACTCAACCGAAAATGAAGATCCATTTGTCAAGATAGCCAGTCTGATAGGTGGGGAAGAATATCATAAAGTTGCAAGGGCCTTACTGAATACAGAGGATGCTACTGATGAAGAAATAGCCGGAGCTACGGGAATGCGAATTAATATAATCAGAAAGGTGTTATATGACATGTTTGGTAAAGCACTAATTACTGGTATTCGAGTCAAGGACGAAAAAAAAGGATGGTTTGTATATCGGTGGAGAGCAAAAAGAGATCAAGCGGAAAACTTTATAGAAAATCAGAAAAAAAAGATTCTAGATAGGCTTCAGAAACGATTGGAATATGAAGAATCCTCGGAATTTTACCACTGTGGGAGTACAAATTGTCCAAGAATAAAATTCGATTACGCAATGGAACTATTCTTCAAATGTCCAAACTGCAAAAATCCCCTAAATATGGTAAACAACGAAAAGGTTAAAGATGCTCTAAGATACAAAATAGAACAGATTTTATTGGATATTAGCTCCAAAGAAGAAATATCATCTTAGCCTATAAATTAAAACAATTTCTTTATTGTCTTGTATTATTGATTTTACCAGCTTCATTCTAATTGCATTATGGATGTAGGAAATTCCTTCACCCTCAACTAATGTCTTTGCATCTCTGCCGCCAATTACTATCGGTGCAATCATAACTATTAATTCGTTAACAAGACCCGATTTTAAGATAGACCAGTTAATTTCTCCTCCTCCCTCGACGAGTACCTTTTTGAGACCTAACTTTTCTAAATGTTGGAATAGATTTATGATGTTCACTTTTTCTCTACCTATAACTAATACTTTGGCCCCTTTCTTTTCTATTTCTTTAATTTTCCTTAAAGAAGCATCATGAGTTACGGCCACGAATGTTTGAATTTTCTTTGATGACCTCATAATCCTAGAATCTAATGGAATTCTTGCTTTTGAATCAATAATAATTCTTGCGGGATTCTTTACCGTTTTGGCGTATCTTACATTTAACATAGGATCATCTTTCAAGACAGTTGATATCCCAATCACGATACCATCGACTGTCGACCTTAACTTGTGGACACGTACCCAATCAATATTAGAAGAAATTGATGAATCGTTTTTCCTAGTAGTAATCTTACCATCTATTGATATTGCTGCGTTCAGGATTACATACAACCAAATTCATCTCCATCTATAAATTTACCATTTATCATAACATTGAGAATACAACTTGCATTTGCTCTATGTATTACGGAAACATGAGGGTCATGCATGGGTGAAATATCCAAATTGTTTTTGTCAATAAATATAATATCCGCAGACTTGCCAGTCATTATGGCTCCAGAATTTATGTCGAGTATTTTTCCTCCGTTGACTGTGGCCATTTTTAGGATCTCTCGTGCAGGAATTGGCCGATCCGCCAATGTCCTGGACACTTTCCAGACATAATCTAATTCACGAAACATGTCCGGAGAATTAATCATAATATTGTCTGTACCAATACCAACACAACATCTTGAACTCAACATCTTGGAAATTCTTGGTATTCCAACACCAAGAGTGCCGTTTGCTCTAGGACAAACAACAATTCCAATTTTTTTTCTTGCAACAAGTTCAATATCCATATCAGATGCATGTGTTAAATGAACAACAAAATTTGGCAAGAGCTTTGATACTATTCTTTGAACCTCGCTTTTCCCTGTTACGGTAATTGATTTTTTTGTTGTTTCAAGTGATTCAGCAGCATGAATACCTATCAAAAATTTTTTTTTCAAAGAATTTTTATGGATTACTTTTCCGTACTCATTCAATGAATTATCTGTATTCTCATTAGCTCCACTTATGCCTAACCCATCAGCTGCATTGGCAATCTGAAAAACAAGTTCTATTACATCTGGTGGCAATTTTGGATTTTTGACAAAATCTTTCGATAAGTCATGGTAAAATTCTGGTCTGCCCAACACAATACCTTTGATCGATAANCCTGACANTGCTTCTTTAATTTGATCTATTCCTTCNAGTNCGCCCTCCCTAAAATCTGCAAATGCAACTATNCCATTTCTCATCATGGACATTGCAGAACTTCTCATAAAATTGACTAAATGCTTTCTTTCGCTCTTTCGCAAGATCTTATTTTTGATACCATATATCGGATGGATCCTTGTCTCAAATGCCGAGTCAACTCCAATGTCCTTTCCGAAGGAATCACCAATATGTGTATGAGCATTAATAAATCCAGGAATTGCTAACATGCCTTCTCCATCATAAATTGCTCCATTGGATTTTCCCTTATAGTCTCCTGTGCCAACACTTTCTATTATTCCATTTTTGACCACTACATATCCTTTATCAATGTATTCAAGATTTTCGCCAATGAATAGACTAATGTTGCTAATAGTTAGTGCCATTCTATTTCATATACAGGTTGAAGTATGCCTTTATCTCTAAGACTTCGGATCGTATCCAAGGCCTCTGTTGCAGCTTGTACTGCTTTTCGACCGGTAGCAGCTCTGCCTATACCACAGTTTAGCTTGATATTTTGAGAATCTTGGATTTTATTAATTATTTCCGATACTTTCTCTTTAGAAACAGTATTAGAAATAACCATAAAGTTATCACCACCGAGAAAAAATGTCATGGATTTTTGCTCGATAAAAATCTCAATAATCTTTGAAAACATCTCCATGATTCTTGCTGTAATTTCATATGGGGATAGCATATCACTAACTTTGGTGGAATTATCTATATCGATGTGTAACACTTGAGCGAACATATCCATGGGTGATTTTGCTGAATTATTATACATTAATTGAATTTGTTCACTTGCATATATCAACTTGCTTTTGTTTACCAATCTGTTGTTTTTACGTGAATTGTGCGCTGCAATGTTTGCATCCAAAGGAGTTTCGCCTGTGCCGATAGCCATTGAAATCTCAATGCCCTTGTACATATCGTTAATTTCCTGTTCAATAAATAAGTGATCATCAATGGATAATCCGTTACTAATTGCAATTAGTTCATCAAATCTGTTAAAGTATAAGATACAATTCCTTTTAGTGAAAAGATTTTGCAAATCGCTATAGAAACTTGCTTGAAATATTTGTAACTGGGCCTCCCTATCGCTTCCCAATTTTAATGTCCATGGACCATAACCCTCAATCTTTATTATGGTAATTTGAATTGTCATTGTTGACTACCGTTCTTCTCATCGTTGTCTTCCAATTCTAACAATCTCGTTACCATTTTGTGTGCAGCTTCGACTGCTCTCTTGGGAACAATTTTGGCTCTTTGCTTGGCCTGCTTTAGTGTCATATCTGGTCCCGTAATTCCGAGTGTGACTGGTTTTTGATACTTTAAAGAAAGATTGGAAAGTAACCTAGCAGTGTTATTTGCTATAACTTGATCATGGCCTGTCTCTCCCTTTACGACTGCACCTAAGGTTACTACCACATCAATTTGTTCCTTTTTCAAAAGTTTTTCGACAACTAAAGGCATGTCAAATGTTCCGGGTACATGACATATTTTCTTAATATGCATGTTTAACTTCTTTGAATGCGATATGGCTATTTCAAGCATTTCATTAGTGATCTCTTTGTTAAACTCCGCTACGACTATAGCTAATCCTATTCTACTCAAAATATTTTCAATTCACACATGATTCTTTAATTTGAATGGATTCGACTAATGGGATGTTAAATCTTGAAGAATATTCCATTGCTTTGTCAGCTGTTAATGCGCCACCCGTATCAGAATCAAGCATTTCGCAAATTACGGCTGTTGGGACTAAATTTGCCAATTTCATTAATTGAATAGATAATTCGGTATGACCAGATCTTTCCTTAAGCAATCCGTTTGCAGCGATTAGTAAATTTACATGGCCGGGAGATCGAAACTTCTTAAAAAATTCATATTTCCCATAATTATCTATGTCAGAACATACTTCTGCCATTTTCATAATTGTAAGTGCTCTATCTTTATCTGTTATTCCTGTAAAGGTATCAATATGGTTTATGGTAATTGAAAATGAAGGTCGGTCACCGTAGGGGGCAATAGAACTTATCATTTTAGACAAGGAAGAGTTATTCTTGGAAGCCAAATGAAGCAGATCATGCATAAATATCAAATTTAATTTTGATGCAATTTCGCCGGATATGGCTAAACAAATTAGTCCACCAGCATCACTTCGCATTGTTGATATATCACGTGGGTTAACATATTGAGCAGGTTTCACCATATCAACCTCGTTTTCTCGAGATTCGCTATCATGAATCAAGATAAATTTCCCTTCCTTTAGGGTCCGTATAGCATCTTCAATTGATATCACGTGTTTCAAAACACTATCTACAATTAAAAAGTTTACTGATTTTCTGGTAATAACTAATAACGTGGTAATAATTTTGTGACATACTTGCTTAAAATGTCTGCCTCAATATTAACTTTATCTCCTTTTCGTTTATTTTTAAATGTGGTAACGGCCAGTGTATGAGGAACCAGAGCAACTGAAAATCTTGTATCTGAGACATCAACAATGGTAAAGCTTATGCCATCNAGAGCAACAGACCCTTTTGGTACCAAATACTTTGATATCTCCTTGCTCNCATTTATCCACATTTTNGTCTCAGAGGGAATCTTCTTGATATCTTCTATTTTTCCAACGCCATCTACATGACCCAAGACAATATGCCCTTCAAGTCTATCGTTTATCCTCAAACTCCTTTCTAGATTTACTTGATCTCCAACTTTCAAGATTCCTAAAGCGGTTCGTTTCATGGTTTCTTTTACGACTTCAAAATATGCTACGCTTTTCAAAATCCGTGTTGCCGTAAGGCATGTACCATTGACATTTACACTGTCACCTACTTCTAGACCCTTGCTCAGTTTACCCAGGTCTATTTCAATCCTTTTGTCGGCGGCTTTATCATTGTCATTTATTTTGACCATTGATTTGATAATTCCAGTACCTTCTACGATACCAGTGAACATAAAGTATTGATAAACAATTGCTATCGCACATAAAAATATTTCATAATCTGTGGTAAGATTATATCCGCATTACCTCATGAAATTATCATCTTCTCTGTGATTAGCTATACTATAATAACTTCAACTTACAATAATTTCCATGGAATTTGAAGAGACTATTAGCGAAGACGAATTAATCAATGGAACAAGTAAAGTAATTTCCGTAAAGGGTAAAGATATTGCGTTATTTAAGATTGATAATAGGATTACTGCATTGGGAAATAGTTGCCTGCATAAGGGTCGTCCACTTGCAAAGGGAAAGATAGAAAAAAAATACGATGGCTTTTATGTTACTTTCCCATGGCATGGATGGGAATAAATATCTTGAATGGAAAGGCACCTCCTGGATATCATGAACAACAATCTGTTTTTAATGTTCTTATTATTGATACTAATTGAGAATAGTAAGGAAGATCGGTTTTCAGAGCTAAACCTGACATACAAATAATTTTCCTTGCTTTATAACT